>Ga0307373_10006327_pt1 | contig 18903 bp, 20 predicted proteins | sample OX2MG_FD_202534 | JGI IMG/M metagenome (GOLD analysis project Ga0307373, IMG submission 202534) | Soil microbial communities from Risofladan, Vaasa, Finland - OX-2 | ecosystem: Environmental > Terrestrial > Soil > Coastal area > Acid sulfate soil | place: Finland: Risofladan, Vaasa | collected...
AGGGAGCGCGCAGGTCCGTCGTGACCGCCCCCAGGATCGCTCGCTTGCCGCCGAGGTCCCGGAAGCGCCTCATCGACTCCCGCACCTTCACCCAGCCGCCGAAGTGCGAACCCGTTCCGGCCGAGGTGATCCAGCCGTCGAAGTCCGTTGCTGCTCGCCGCAGCTGGGGGCCGCTGAACCACGCGCCGAGGAGGAACCGGGGCTTGCCGACCTTCACCGGCCACGTGGCTTCGTCGAAGGCCTGTCCGGCTCCGTACCCCGGCCGCGGGGAATCCGCGACGAGCTGCGCGACGCGCGCTTCGGGCTTGCCGTCGAAGATCGCTCGGATATGGTCGAGGTGGTCGTGCAAGCGGGCGAAGCGGCGCTCCCAGGCGACGCCCGCGATCTCGTACTCGAGCTCGGAGGAGCCCGTGCCGACCCCGAAGGAGAAGCGGCCCGGGGCGTAGGTCTGCACGGTGTAGAGGTGCATCGCCACGTCGGCGGGATTGCGGATCGGGAGGCCGTACACCGCAGTGCCGACCTCGATGCGCGTGGTCGCCAATGCGGCGACGAGCAGCGTCATGAACGGCTCGGGGTGGTCGCGGGGGACGTCGCCGGCGACGGGGGTGTGGTCGCCCAGCCAGATGCCGTCAAGGTCCGCCGCCTCGACCATCTGTGCCCGCTCGGCGAGACCGGCCGCGTCGAGCAGCGTGCCGCCGCGGTCGAGGGTGGGTGGGTGGATGCCGATCCGCAATCAGTCTCCTTGCTCCTGCTGTCAGAGGCGAGCCGCCCGAGCCCGGCCGCCGCCTCCCCGCTGCGAGAGCAACCTACTTTGACGGGCGGCCTCCGTCGGACTGTCGGGCGCGGGCGGCGTGAGCCGATGTCTCTCTTTGGGCGTCGTCTGTCAGTCCCGCCGGCCAGAGGCGGGCCGGCTTGGCGCCGAGGTCGCCCGCCGTACGGTGAGCGACGATGATGCGATCGATGCGAGTCCTTCGGCGTCTCTAGAGATGGACGGTGGGGCGAGAGGAGTGGGCGCGCCCGTGAACGACGCGAAGAGGGACTTCCTGGAGGCGACGCTTCCGCACCTCGACGCTGTCTACCGGGTGGCGCGTCACGTCGGCCGGGACCACCACGGAGCTGAGGATCTCGTCCAGGAGACGTTCCTGCGCGCCTTTTCGGCCTTCGACAGTCACAGCGGGCCGAGCACGCGGGCATGGCTCGTCACGATCTGCCTCAACCTCGCCCGCAGTGAGGGCCGCCGGAGGTCGCGGCGTCCCGCCGAGGTGACGCTTTCAGAGGCCGACGAGCGCGAGCCGTTGGTCGTCGGAGTTCCCGAGGAGGTGCTCGCGCGCATCGACCAGGCGATCGTGGCGCGGGCGCTCGCCCGGATCCCCGAGGAGCAGCGAGTGGCGATCGTCCTCATGGACCTCGCCGGACACAGCGCCTCGGAGGTCGCGGAGATGCTGAGCTGTCCGCGTAGCACCGTGCTCTCCCGCGTGCACCGGGGGCGCCGTCGGCTGGCGGCGATGCTCGTGAACCAAGACGTGAACCATGACGTGTCCTGAGCAGCCCGTCGTCGCTTTCCTCTCGGGCGAGCTCTCCGAGGAGGAGGAGCGGCGTTTCGACGACCACCTTCTCGCCTGTGAGCCCTGCTGGCGGGCGGTCCAGGCCGACCGGGCCGCTCGCCTCGCGCTCGAGCGGCTGCGCGAGCCTGCGCCTGTCGGGCTGCAGGGCCGGATCACGCTCTCTGTCGCGCTGGCATCGCCCGATGCCGCCCCATGCCGGGGGTTCCGCGGCCCCCGTCGCCGGACCGGCACCGGGCGGTCAACGCGCGGGCGGCTGGTAGCGGCCGTGGCGGGCCTGCTTCTCGTTGCGACGGGAGGGGCGCTCGGCTGGCTGCTCACCGGCCGGGGCGCCTCTGACCCGCCACAGGTCGCCGCGGTCGTTGCGATGCTGCCCCACGCTGCGCAGCCGTCGTCGCCCCTCCGCTCCGGCGAGCGACTGATGATCGCCAGCCAGCCCGTGACAGTGCACTCCTATGTGCTCGACGGCGTCGACGCGCTGGTCGCGACCTCGACACGGCCCTTCCCCGTCCCCGCGGCTTCCCACATGCTCTCGGGCTCGTCGGCGCACGCCTGGATGGCGACTCGTGGCGCACTCTCGATTTACGGGGTGAACCGCCGGCGCGGCGGCCCCTCGATGTTCCTCGTCGCGGCGATGCCGATGGCCGAGCTGCCCGAGTTCGCGGCGCGCCTCAAGCTCATCTCGTAGCCGCCCGCAGCGGCGACTGCGATCAATCGGCCCCGCACGGCGTCTCTAACGGTGTGGTCGACGAACTCTCCGGGGACGGAGCCGCGCCGGGCAGGCCGATCGGGCGACGCCTCTTCCTCGGCCTCGTCGGCGCGGGAGTGGTCGGCACTGTCATCGGCGAGAAGGTGCAGGCTCTCGTGGGGGCGATCGTGCGGCCCTTCACGAACGCGAGCGGGGGTGGCCTTGCCGCCCTCATCCCTGGTGCCAACCGCTTCCGTCTCTACACGGTCACCGGCGGCTACCCCGCGATCTCCCACGAGCAGTACTCGCTCAGCGTCGACGGCCTCGTCGAGCGGCCGATGCGCCTCACGTACGCGGACCTGCAGGCGCTGCCGCGCACCGAGCTCGACCGGGACTTCCAGTGCGTCACCGGTTGGAGGGTCCCCGGCGTGCACTGGGCGGGCGTCCGCCTCGGCGATCTCATCGAGCTCGCCCGTCCCACCGCGGCCGCGCATGGCGTCGAGTTCACGTCGTACGACGGCGTCTACACCGAGAGCCTGACCCTCGCCGAGGCGCACCGCTCCGACGTGCTCGTCGCCTACGAGATGCTCGGCGGACCGATCACCGCCGAACACGGCGGCCCCGTCCGCCTCTACGTCGCCCCGATGTACGGCTACAAGTCGGCGAAGTGGCTGAAGTCGATTTCCCTCGTGCGCCAGCCGGTCCCGGGCTTCTGGGAGCAGCAGGGCTACGGCGTGGAAGCCTGGATCGGCCGCTCCAATGGACGCCATGACGCCCCGGTCCCGTAGCGGCCCGACAGGGCGGCGGCGCGGCGCGGCCGGGAGGGGTCGCATCGAGCGCTTCGACCGCACCGAGCGGGCGGTCCACTGGGCGACCACGCTCCTCGTGCTCACACTGGTGGCGACCGGTGCGATCCTCTACCTCCCCTCCCTCAGCGTCACGGTCGGGCGGCGCCTCCTCGTCGAGGACACCCACGTCTACGTCGGGGTCGCGGTCTTCGTCCCGCTGCTCGCCGGCGTGCTCGGCCGCTGGGGGCGGAGCCTGCGGAGCGACCTGCGGGCGATGAGCCGCCTCACCGACGCCGAGCTCTCCTGGCTGCGCAGCCTCGGCCGCCTCGGCCGGGGCGCCGTCGGGAAGTTCAACCCCGGCCAGAAGCTCAACACCAACGCCGTCGCGGGGATGCTCACCGTGCTGTTCCTGACCGGCCTCGCGCTGCGCTGGGGGAACTTCCTCCCCGTCGGCCTGCGGACGGGCGCCACCTTCATCCACGACCTCTTCGCCCTCGGCTTCGTCGTGCTCATCACCGGGCACATCGGCCTTGCGATCGCCCACCCGCGGGCGCTGCGGAGCATGGTCACTGGCTGGGTGCCCGCAGGCTGGGCCGAACGGCACGCCCCGGCGTGGCGGCCCGTCCGCACGGCGCCCGACGAGCACGCCGTGCCGCCGACATCTGTCAGCGACTGATCGCGCGGCGGCCGGCCGCGACGCTCCCAGCCGGAGCGTCATCCAGGAGATCATCGAGCAGCTGACGAGCGGGACGCAGGAGCCCGTCAGGGCCCCTCGCTGCCCCGCTCAGTGTGCCCCTTCGCGCACCGGCGCGGGCGGGGCGGCGGGGCCCGCGCCCTCGGCGGGATCCGCCTGCACGCCGCGCTGCAGGCCGAGCTTGGCGACGACCGCGGCGAGCGCCATGACCCCCGCCATTACGTAGAAGACGGTCTGGCTCGCCCGCGCGAAGTCGAGGCGGACGAATTGGGGGATCGTCGAGAGCTTGGTCCCGCCCTGGAGCTCGGCGAGCCTGCCTGCCTCGGCAGCCGCCTGACCGTGGGCGAGCCCCATTGCGGCGAGCGAGTCCGTGAGCTCCGAGCGCATCCGGGAGATGAGGATTGTGCCGAGGATCGCGAAGCCGAGGCTCGCCATGTAGTTGCGCACCGTCTGGGTCACCCCCGTCGCCTCGCCGTAGGAGAGGCGGGAGGCGCGGTTGACGGCGTCGGTGTTCGACTGGCCGAGCATCAGCCCCATCCCCGCGCCGGAGAGGATGACGTAGCCGATCTGGGTGGAGAAGTCGAGGTCGGGAAGCTTGCCCGCCCACAACGCGAAGCCGACCGCGGCGAGGAGGCAGCCGGCGACGACGGGGAACTTCGCGCCGCGGCGGTCGAGCATCCGCCCGCCAATCTGGGCGGCCACCGCGAAGCCGATGAAGAAGTACAGGAGGACGAGCCCGGCCTGCGCGCTCGGCTTCCCGAGGCCGATCTCCGCGTACTCGCTCGCGAAGAAGAACACCGGGATGAAGGCCGTCATCGCGATGCCGAGCACGCCGTTCTCGACGGCGAAGGCACGGATCGAGAAGATCGACACCTGGATAAGGGGGGACTCGGTGCGCCGCTCGACGTTGACGAAGAGCACGGTCACCGCGAGCCCGACGACGATGCAGAGCCAGATCGCCGGATTGTGCCAGCCCCAGGTGGAGCTCTGCTGGAAGCCGAAGACGCTGAGGCCCACGCCGGAGGCGATGAGCACGAGGCCCCGGAAGTCGATCGGCGCCCTCCGGTACTCGGTCTGCGGCTTGGAGATGAGGATCAGCGCGATGGCGATCAGCGCGACCGGGATGTTCACCCAGAAGATCGCCCGCCAGGTCCACTGCGTGAGGTAGCCACCGGCGATCGGTCCGATCGAGGTCAGCCCGCCGGCGATCCCGAAGAAGATCGCGAGCGCCTTACCCCGCTTGCGCAGCGCAAAGGTCTGCACCACGATCGCGAGGGCGGCGGGGAACATGATCGCTCCGCCGGCCCCCTGGACCACGCGGAAGGTCACGATCCAGGCCTCGGCGAGCGAGCCCTTCGGCGTCGCCCCGCACAGCGCCGAGGCCGCGGCGAAGACGGTGACGCCGAGGAGCACCATCTTTCGGTGCCCGAGCGTGTCGGCGAGGCGCCCTCCGAAGGCGAACAGCGCCGCGAGGGAGAGCAGGTAGGCGTTCACCGCCCACTGCACGCCGGTGCTCGAGAGACCGAGCTCCTGCTGGATCTTCGGAGCGGCGATCGAGACGATCGTCTGGTCGATGAAGGTCATCGAGACCGCGAAGATCATCGCGGCGAGGACGAGGTTGCGCGACGTTCCTTCTCCGTCCACGGGCCCTCCTTGTTGGTTGTCGGTCGACGTATTTCGATCAGGTCGCCGTCGGGCGGCCCCCGCCCACCCGCCCGCGGCCTCCAGCGCCGCACCGAGGGATGTCGAACGTCGGCTCTGCGAGCGCCGCCCGGGCCCGCACCGAGAGGGGAGGGCGAGCGCGTCCGTGCCGCGGTGGATTCGGAGTGAGGCGCTCCTCTCGGTGGGACCGTTCCCGACGGTACGGCACGGACGCGGGCGAGCTCAATGGGGGGCGCCGCACCCGTTGCTTCGCCCTCCGCGGTGGACAACGTCATCCCGCCGGGATCGCCATCCCCCCGGCGCGGTAGAAGTGCGCGGCACGCGCCACGAAGTAGCCACCGTCGTCGTCGGCCGAGAGCGAGCGCTCGACGTTCCCGTCGATGGGCGCCGGGTTGGTGACCCGGTCGTGGTCGGCGTCGCAGGCGCAGGTGTTGCCGTCGGCACCCCGTCCGAAGAGCAGAGCCACGACCCCCGCCTGCACGAGCACCCGGAGGTGCGCGCGCCACTGGCTCCCGAGGAACCACTGGACGCGGTTGTCCTGGTAGTGGTCCCAGGTGTCGTTCTCGGCGCGCATCACGGTGTTCCCGAGCGGGATCTGCCAGAGAACGAGGCGCACGCCTGCGAGGTGGATGAAGATCGCGTCGTAGAGGGCGCTGATCGCGAAGTCGGCGCTGGTGAACCAGGTGTCCTTGTGCTCGACCGCCTGGTAGTAGCCGGCGTCGCGGTCGGAGAGGTCGGTGAAGGCGACGTCGAAGTGCACGGCGAGCGCGCGGTAGAAGGCGGCCGAGCGGGCCGCGTCGGCGCGCACGACGGCGTCCGGCGGGTGCTCGACGAAGACGTCGTGCTCGGTTCCCCACTGGCTCATGTGGTACGCCAACAGCACGTTCGGCGCGAGCGCGTCGCGCAGCCGGACGAAGGTCGCCGCGAACGACCGCGCGAGCGCGACGGCGTCGGACTGCTCGAGGTAGCCCCAGAGGTCGGGCTCGATCTGCAGCACGACGGTGCGCGGGGCACGCGCCCGCTCGAAGAAGAGCCGCACCTGGGCCCAGTAGAGGCGCATCAGCACCGGGTCGCGCAGGTGCGCCAGGTCGGTCGTCGCCTCCGCACCGCCCGCGGGGCTCGACTGGAGGAGCATGTAGTAGCTGAAGACCGGCGTCACGCCGGCCGCGAAGGACTCGGCGTCGTAGCGGGAGACGAAGGTCCCGTCGGGGTTCCAGGTGGTCCAGCCCGCACCGGTGTTCACCCCGCCCGCCAGGTACTGGTAGCGGAAGCCGAGCGGAGCTAGCCGCTGCAGCGCCGCCGCGTCGCCGGGGGGGTCGGCCATGCCGATCTCGAAGCGCGCCGCGGGCCAACGGCTGGGGAGGGTGGGGAGGACGCCGGCGCTCGCGGCGGGCGCCGCGGCCCCGACACCGGAGAGGGCGAGCCCCGCGGACACGAGCAGGGTGAGGAGGGGGAACGGCCGGCGCGGGCCCCGCATCACCGGAGAGTGTAGGAGCGCCTGCCCCACACCGTGTGCTCCCCGCGGCGCGACGATCGCACGCGTTGTGACAAGTCCTTGATCGCGGCGGCGCCTCCGGGGATGATCAGGCAGCTCACCGGTGATCCGGCCCGGACCGGATCACCGGTGCAAAGGGAGGTCGTGATCGTGCACAGTCCTGGTCGTCCCGCCCGCATCGCCCTCATCGCCCTCGCGGCGCCCCTCCTCGTCGGAGTGACCTCGGCGGCCTCGCTCGCCGCAGCCGTGCCGAAGGGCGGCTCGTCGACCTCCCTCGGCTCGCTCAGCAAGGCCCTCCAGGCCGAGGAGCATGCGACCTTCAAGGTCACCTACGTCGACCACCCCGCGAGCGGCGCGACGAGCTCGATCACCTTCGAGCAGAAGCCTCCCAACTCCCTCGTCACCACCTCGGGGGGCGAGCTGCTGCAGACGGCCGGCAAGACCTACGTCTGCTCGACCGCGAGCGGGCACACGACCTGCCTGCAGGCCGGCTCGACCGCCTCGGACCCCTTCGCCTCGCTCGTCGGGGTCTTCAACCCGGCGACGATCGTGAGCGAGCTGAACTCGCTGCAGCAGGAGGTCGCACTGAAGGTCGCGGGGATCTCGCTCTCCTCCTCGACGCGCACCGTCGCCGGCAAGTCCGCGAAGTGCGAGACGGTGAAGGTGAACGGGCAGTCGAGCACGTGGTGCGTGACCGGCGCCGGCTTCCTCGCCTACGCGACGGCGACCGGCGGCGGCTACGTGCAGCTGCAGAACTACTCGAGCACGGCCTCGAGTGGCGACTTCAAGGTGCCGGCCGGGGCGACGATCTCGACGATGCCCTGAGCGACGGCTGCCACGACAGGGGCCGCTGTTCGGTCGGCTTCAGTTGAGCGGGATCGCGTGCCGCCCCGCGGGCGCGGCGCCGAAGCGGGCGGCGACGTCGGGGTCGTGGCCGGCGACGATGCGCCCGCCGTCGGCCTCGAGGCGCCGCAGCGTCTCGTAGGCGAGATAGGTCGCCGGCAGGTCCGAGAAGATGGCGAAGGGCCGGTCGCGCTCCATCTCCTCGTAGAAGTGGAGTGCGTCAGAGGCGAGCACCAGCCGGCGGCCCGGCGGGCCGACGAGGGCGACCAGCTGGCCGGGGCAGTGGCCGCCGACCGCCAGCAGCTCGATCCCCGGCGCGACCGTGCCGCCGCCGTCGAGGAGGCGCACCCTCCCCTCGGCCGCAGCGCGCGCGAGGTAGGCGATCTCGGCGGGCTCGCTCGGCTCGGCGAATTGCGCCCGGCTCGCGAGCGGCCCGGTCCAGAAGTCGAGCTCGGCGCGCTCGACGACGATCGTCGCCTCCGGGAAGCGGTCGAGGTTGCCGATGTGGTCGTAGTGGCAGTGGCTGACGATCACCTCGTTCACCGCGCCGGCGGCGATCCCGAGGTCGGCGAGCGCGTCGAGCGGGTCGACGAGGAGCGTGCGCCCGCGGCGCGCACCCGCGTCGGGGGCGAAGCCGCAATCGAGGAGGGTCACCCCCGTCCCCGAGCGCAGCACCCAGAAGAAGTAGTCGATCGTGAGCGGCGCGTCCGGCTCGTCGTAGACGCTGTAGCGGTGGAAGGCCTCCGAGCGCAGCATCGTGCGCGTCCCGTAGCGCACGGCGAAGACCTCGTGCTCGGGGGTCACGGCGCCCCGTCGGCCGGAAGGCCCGCCCACTCCTCGAACATGCGAGCGATCACGGTGAAGTCGTCGCCGTCCTCACCCGCGCCGTCGGCGACGTTCCACAGCTGGGTGACCGCCGAGCCGAGGAGCATCGGTGTCCCGAGGCGGGCGGCCTCGGCCATCGCGAGGTTGACGTCCTTGGCCATCAGGCGGAGGCGGAAGCCGTAGTCGAAGGTGCGCGGCAGGACGCAGCGGGGGAACTTGTCCTCCGAGGCGGTGTTGCGCCCACTGCTCTTGTTGATCGCCGCGAGCAGGCGGGCGGGATCGAGGCCGCCCTTGGTCCCGAGGGCGACTGCCTCGCCGGTGATCGCCATCGCCGTCGCCGACATCAAGTTGTTGATGAGCTTGGCCAGCTGACCCTGCCCGGGCTCGTCGCCGACGTGGAAGACGTTCGCGCCGATGAGCCGCAGCAGCGGCTCGACCTCGGCGAAGAGGTCCTCAGGGCCCGAGCTGAGCACCGCGAGCGTCGCCGCGCGCGCCCCCTGCGGGCCGCCGCTCACGGGGGCGTCGAGGCTGCGCACGCCCGACGCGGCGAGCGCCTCGGCGACGCGCACCGCCACCGCGCTCCCCGTCGTCGAGAGGTCGACGTAGGTCTTGAGCGCGCCACCGCCGAGGAGGCCGGCGGGGCCGAGGGCCACCTCCTCCACCGACGCGGGCGTGGGGAGGCTGACAAAGACCGTCTCGGCGCGGTCGGCGACCTCGCGCACTGACGCGCACGGCGTTGCCCCCCGCTCGGCGAGGGCCGCGACCGCGTCGGGCCGCACGTCGTAGACGGCGATCGCCGGATCGGCCTGCAGCAGGTGGCCGGCGAGCGGTCCGCCCATGGTCCCGAGGCCGACGAAACCGAGCGCCCCCACCTCAGGCTTGCTTCTCGAGCGTGACGCCGGCCGCGGCGAGCGCCGCGGCTGCGGTCCGGAAGCCCTCGAGGGCGGCGGGGAAGCCGCAGTAGACGGCGGTCTGGAGGAGGACCTCGCGGATCTCCACCACGCTGCAGCCGTTGCGCAGCGCCCCCTGCACGTGGGTCGCGAGCTCGGTCTGACGGTTCATCGCGGTGAGCATCGCGATATTGAGCAGGCTGCGGGTCCGGCGGTCGAGCTCCTCGCGCCCCCACACCGCCCCCCACGCGAACTCGGTGACGAGGGCCTGCAGTGGCGCGCTGAACGTCGTCGCGTCGTCGAGGGAGCGCTGCACGTACTCCTCACCGGCGACCGCCTTGCGGATCGCGAGCCCCTTCGCGTACAGCTCCGACTCCTGGCTCATGGTCACTCCCGAATCTCCGGCCGCCTGCCGGGCGCAAGGATCATCGCGCCCGCGTCGCGGGCGGCGCCTAGAGGCGCGAGGAGAGGACCGGCAGTCCTTCGCCGGCGAGGCCCTCGAGGCCCCCGGCGCGCCCCGCGACGGCGAGCGTGAGCGAGAGCATCGGGCCGGTGACCTCCGGCCCCGAGCCGGCGACCCAGTCAGCGTCTTCGGCGCGCAGCGTCAGCCCGGCGGTGCGCTTCTTGCCGCCGATCAGCAGGTTGGAGCGACGGTAGAAGTCGGCCGTCGCGACGAGCGCGTCGGTCGGGTACGCACGGCTGAGGCCAAGGGGGCGGCGGATGTCCTCGCTGTGCACCACGTTCTCGCCGACCATCGCGAGCACCGGGCCGGGCGGCTTGCTGGTGGCGGTGCCGAGGCGGCGGAACTCGGCGAGCGTCGCCGCGGGCGCCCCGGCCGCCTCGGCGGCGGCGTTCTTCGCGGTCATCTCGTGGAATCTGAAGCGCGACCCCGCGAGGCCCGCGAAGAAGGTCGGCGGCGTGAGGCGCGCGCTCGAGACGAGGTGGCCGAGGAGGTGGTGGACGTCCCACGCCGGGCAGAGCGTGGGGGTCGCCCACTGCTCGGGGGTGAGGGCGCTCAGGTCCTCGGCGAGTGCGGCGCGCTCGGCGTGGATCACTTGCCAGGGATCGATCTTTGCCACGGTGCGCTCCTCGCGACGGCGATCGTCGTTCTTGGTGCACACAGCTCGTCGCAATCGCCGCTACCGCGCCGAGGCGCCGGCGCGGCGGACTTTGAGCGGTCCCGCGGCGGGGGTGCATGATCGGTCCCATGAGCGCACACTTCGACCTCGTCGTCCTCGGAGCAGGCCCCGGTGGCTACACCGCGGCGGTCCGCGCCGCCCAGCTCGGCAAGCGCGCTGCGGTGGTCGAGGAGAAGTACTGGGGCGGGGTCTGCCTGAACGTCGGCTGCATCCCCTCCAAGGCGCTGCTGCGCAACGCCGAGCTGGCGCGCATCGTCACCGGGGAGGCCGAGATGTTCGGCATCCACGCCGAGGGCGGGATCACCGTCGACTACGGGGCGGCCTTCGACCGCAGCCGGGTCGTCGCGGACGGGCGCGTGAAGGGCGTCCACTACCTGATGAAGAAGAACAGCATCACCGAGTTCACCGGGCGGGGGGAGTTCACCGACCCGCACAGCCTCGTGGTGCACACCGAGTCCGGCGACGAGACGGTGACCTTCGACCACTGCATCATCGCCGCCGGGGCGAGCACGCGACTGCTGCCGGGCACCTCGCTCAGCGAGCGGGTGGTCACCTACGAGGAGCAGATCCTCGAGCGCGACCTCCCGGAGCGGATCGTCATCGCCGGCGGCGGCGCGATCGGCGTCGAGTTCGCCTACGTGATGTCCGCCTACGGGGTCGCGGTGACGATCGTCGAGTTCCTCGACCGTCTCGTCCCCCTCGAGGACGTGGAGGTCTCGGCCGAACTCGCCCGCCGCTACCGCCAGCTCGGCATCGAGGTGAAGACGGCGACGCGCGTCGAGGCCATCGAGGAGCGCGACGGCGAGGTGCACGTGCAGGTCACCGGCCCTTCGGGTGCCGAGACCCTCGTCGCGGACAAGGTGCTGCAGGCGATCGGCTTCCAGCCGCGCGTCACCGGCTACGGCCTCGAGAAGACCGGCGTCGCGCTCACCGAGCGGGGCGCGATCGACGTCGACCTCTACTGCCGGACCAACGTCGCGCACATCTTCGCGATCGGCGACGTCACCGCGAAGCTGATGCTCGCGCACGCCGCGGAGTCGATGGGCGTCCTCGCCGCGGAGACCATCGCCGGGGCCGAGACGATGGTCCTCGACTACCAGATGGTGCCGCGCGCCACGTACTGCCAGCCGCAGATCGCGAGCTTCGGGTGGACCGAGGCCCAGGCCCGCGAGCAGGGCTGGGAGATCAAGGTCGTGAAGTTCCCCTTCACCGCGAACGGCAAGGCCCAGGGGGTCGGCGACCCCGGTGGCTTCGTGAAGCTGATCAGCGACGCCGAGCACGGCGAGCTCCTCGGCGGCCACTTGATCGGCCATGACGTGACCGAGCTCCTCCCCGAGCTGACCCTCGCCCAGCAGTGGGACCTCTCGGTCTTCGACCTCGCGCGCAACGTGCACGCCCACCCGACGATGGGCGAGGCGGTGAAAGAGGCGGTGCACGGCCTCGCCGGCCACATGATCAACATGTAGGCCCACCGGGCCGCTCGGCGTTCTAGCCTGTCTCGTGGCCCGCACCCGCCTCTACCGCGACGGCAAGCTCGAGCTCGAGGACTTCCCGGTCGCCGGGATCTCGGACTACCTCGCCGAGCCGGACACCGTCGTCTGGCTGGACGTGCTGCGCCCCTCCGGAGCCGACCTCGAGATCTGCGCCGAGGAGTTCGGGCTGCACGAGCTCGCCGTCGAGGACGCCCTGCACGACCACCAGCGCCCGAAGCTCGACCGCTACGACAGCCACCTCTTCCTCTCCGCGTACGCCGCGCAGCTGGACTCCGAGACCGGCATCCTCGCGACGAGCGAGATCGCGGTCTTCGTCCTCCCGCGTGCGCTGATCACGGTCCGAAAGAGCGAGGGCTTCGACATGGAGCGGGTGATCGAGGTCTGGGACGCCGAGAGCGAGCTTGCCGCCTCCGGCGTCGCCTTCCTGCTGCACGGCCTGCTCGACGTGCTCGTCGACGGCCACTTCGAGACGGTGCAGGCGCTCGACGACGCGATCGAGCGGGTCGAGGAGCTGCTCTTCGCCGAGTCCCGCGGGCAGACCGAGCGGGTGCAGCGGCGCAGCTTCGAGCTACGCAAGAGCCTCGTCTACCTGCGGCGCATCGTGCTGCCGATGCGCGAGGTGGTGAACGCGCTGCTGCGCCGCGACCTGCACGTCGTGACGCCCGAGATGGCGCCCTATTACCAGGACGTCTACGACCACGTCCTGCGCGCGACGGAGTGGACCGAGTCGCTGCGCGACCTCGTGACCTCGATCCTCGAGACGAACCTCACCATCCAGAGCAACCGGATGAACCTCATCATGAAGAAGGTGACGAGCTGGGCGGCGATCATCGCGGTGCCGACGGCGATCACCGGCTTCTACGGCCAGAACCTCCCCTACCCGGGCTTCGCCACCGGGTGGGGCTTCGCCCTCTCGAGCGGGTTGATCGTCGGCCTCGCCGTCGCGCTGTACTTCGCGTTCAAGCGCTGGGAGTGGCTCTGAGCGGTCACAGAGGGCCCCGTGGTCACGCCGCGTGGTGGTGCAAATACGCAGCGTGACAAGGGGAAATAGCTGTTTTGGAGCGCGCCGCAACGGGGTAGGGTGCGTGACAGCACACGACGTGCGAGGGGGTCGAGCGATGGACCGAAGCGGACTCCAGGTGGCGGTCAAGCTGCTGGACAAGGCCATGAGCACCGACTCCGACCCAGAGGCCATTGCCCTCGTCGAGGGCTGCTACCGCCTCCTCGCGCGGGCGATCACCGCCTATGACCTCGAGCACGGCCAGACCGACTTCGGTCCGCACCGCCGCGAGCGGCGCCTGATCGCCGACCGACGGGTGGCGCGCTCGTCGCCGCCGACCCCGGAGGAGCAGGGCCCGCTCGTCGCCGCCGGCGCGCGCTATTTCGACGTCGCGGAGAGCGCCGGCCAGTCGAGCGCCCCGAGGGTCAACCTCCACCTGTAGCGGGGAAGCGGCCGACGATCCCGGCCGCGCCCTTGGTCGATCGGGCGACCACCTGGCGCACGAGACCGGGCGCGAGGCGGAGCGGCCCCGCACCGGCGGCGCCGATCGCGATCCGCAGGCGGCAGCCCTCATCCTCCTCGGCGAGCTGCCAGTCCTCGACCATCGCCGCCAGGCCGGGCACGTTGCAGGCGACGACGGTGAAGCGGAGGCGGCGGGAGGGCTCCCAGAGGTCGAAGCGCTCCCGCACGTGCGAGGCTCCGACCCAGACGCTGCGCAGTGCGCCGACCCCGGCCGCCGGCCCTTCGACACGCACCTTGCGCATCCCGGCGAACCACTCCGGCCAGCGCCCGTGGTCGGCGAGCACGGCGAAAAGCGCCGCCGGGGGGGCCGCGACGTGGAGGGTGCGCTCGACACGGGTGGGGGCTGCCTCGGGCCAGTCCGCGGGCGCCTCCGCGGGGGCGAACACGGTTCAGGCGCCATTCGGGAAGTGCAGCCAGAAGCGCAGTGGGATGCGGTGCTTGGCGACGAAGACGATGCCGAGGTAGTTCCCGGTGCCGACCTGGCGGATCTCGTCGCGGACGAGGCGGACGAGCGGCGAGGACTTCGAGTAGTCGAGAACGATACAGGGGCGGCCGTCGACGAGGCTCGGCTCCTCGCGGACACGTGCCCGGAAGAGCCGGAACTCGAAGCGCGTGAGGAGGTTCTGGAGCTGGTCCTGGACGGGCTCGAAGCGCTTCCCCCGCCAAAAGAGCGCGGCGGCGCGGGCGAAGGGGCGCGACCAGCGGGTGGCGGGGGCGGCGAGCGCCGTGCCCGCGCCCCGGCCGCGGGGGATCGGACCGACCGGGCTCGACCCGAACAGCTCGTCGAGCTGGGCCGCCGAGAGGGCCAGCGCCTCTTCTGTGGTGAGGGTCATCGGGCCGCGCGCGGGCTCTCCCCGTCGCGCGAGAAGCGCGGTCGGTCGAGGCCGAGCGCCTCGAGGACCGGGGCGTCGGAGACCCGGAAGAGGTCGGTGTCGCTCGCCGCGGCGAAGGACCAGCTCGCGTAGGAGGGGACGGCGAGGATGTCGCCGGGCTCGAGGGCGAAGCGCTCACCGCCGACCGTCGCCTCGCCGGACCCTTCGAAGACGACGAAGATCGACGAGCCGACGGTGCGCGAGGGCGCGGTCACCCGCCCCTGCGGGACGCGGTGCATCTCGCAGCGCATCGTCGTCATCACGTCTCGCCCGCTCGCTGGGTCGACGAAGCGCAGCGCCGCGGGGCCGCCCTGCGCGTCGGCGACGAGCGCGCCGAGCGCGGCGTCGGTGTCGGCGCGCCGGTAGGCAAAGAGGGGGGAGTAGTGGGCGGGGACCCCGCCGCCGAGCGGCAGCAGGCCGGGGCCGCTGCCGAAGCGCCGCTCCGACGCCGAGCGCTCCGGCGTCTGGCGGTCGACCTCCGCGTCGGGGCCCTGCTCGAAGAAGACCGCGTCGAGGGAGCGCAGCAGCGGCAGGTCGAGGCCGTCGAACCAGACCATCGGCGAGGCGCCCGAGTTGTGGTGCTCGTGCCAGGTCCACGGCGGGGTGAGGACGAGGTCGCCGGGGCCCATGGAGATCGCGTCGCCGTCGACCACGGTCCACACGCCGCTGCCCTCGACCACGAAGCGCAGCGCGCCCGGGCTGTGACGGTGCGCGGGGGCGACCTCGCCGGGGCGCAGGTACTGCACGGCGCCCCACAGCGTCGAGGTGGCGTAGGGGGCACCGCCGAGGTGGGGATTGGCGAGGCCGAGGACCCGGCGGTCGCCGCCGCGGTCGATCGTCACCAGCTCGCCCGCCCGCTCCATCAGCGAGCGCAGCTCTTTGCCCCGCCAGACGTAGGCGCCCCCGAGCTCGGGCTCGCGGCTCATGAGGCCGTCGAGCAGCCAGAGCGGCTGCAGGTCGTGTTCGGCGACGTCGGCGTAGAGCAGGTCGAGGTCGCCGTCCTCGGAACGGAAGCGTCGGGTCGTCATCATCCTCCTCCTCTCTCCTCGCGCTCAGCGCGCCGGCGGCGGTACCGGGCCGCTGCCGGCACCGAGCGTCGGGCAGGGCGTCGCTCCCGCGTCGCTCACCGCCACTGCGAGCGTGCCGACGCGCTCGATGCTCACTTCGATGGTGTCGCCGCCGACGATTGGCCCGACGCCCTCGGGGGTGCCCGAGGCGATGATGTCGCCGGGATAGAGCGTCATCACCGACGAGGCGTAGGCGACGAGCTGCGGAACCGACCAGATGAGGTCGCTCGTGAGCGCCTTCTGCCGCTCGACGCCGCTCACCGAGCAGGTGAGGAGAAGGGTGCCGGGATCGCCCACCTCGTCGGCGGTCACGATCGAGGGCCCGGTCGGGGTGAAGGTGCGGAAGGACTTGCGCGTCGATCGGTCCTCGCCGCCGCGCATCGTGATGTCGAGCAGGCACGTGTAGCCGAAGACGTGGTCGAGCGCCTCGTTGACCGGGACGTTCTCGCTCACCGAGCCGATCACCACACCGAGCTCGCCCTCCTGGTCGAAGCGCCGGTCGGTGTAGGGGAGGACGACGGTAGAGCCCGGCCCGGTCACCGACGAGCGGGCCTTCAGGAAGAGCCCGAGGCTGCGGATGTCGCGGACCTCGCTCATCTCGGTCATGTGGTCGACGTAGTTCACCGGCGCGGCGATCACGGCGCCCGGGAGCGGGATCGGCGCGGCGAGGTCACCCACCTCGCCCGCCGTGCCATTTGCGAGCGCCCCCAGTGCCCCGAGGCCCGCCCGACCGGCATGCTCGATTACCTCGATCATCGAGAGCGCCGCACCAGCTCCGTCGATGAGCGGGGCCATGCCTTTGTCGTCGAGCAGCGCCGCGCCACCGCCGGCCATCGTCACGAGTCGCACCCGGCACCTCCCCCGTCGGCGGTCGCCGCCCAGCGAAGTCTACGGAATCGGGAGATCGGCCAACGCCGGGCGGTTACTCCTCGGGGACGTCCTTGGTCGCCTCGATCTCGAGCTCGATCTTCACCTCGTGGGGGACCATGAAGCCCCCGGTGGGCAGCGCCCGGTGCGCCCAGTCGCCGCTTCCGAACTGCTCCCGCACGAGGATCGTGCTCGCCGAGAGCCCGAGCCGGGTCTTTCCCCAGCCGTCCTCCACGATGCCGTTGAAGGAGAGGTCGAGCTCGACCGGCTGAGTGACGCCGTGCAGCGTGAGGTGACCCTCGAGGACGTAGCGGTGCTCGCCGTTCGGCCGCAGCGAGTGTGAGTGGAAGTCGATGGTCGGGAACCGCTCCACATCGAGGACGTCGGGGCCGAGGATCTTCTCGTCGCGGGCGGCGCTGGCGGTCGTCACGGTCGTCGCGTCGATCGCCGCCTCGACGCTCGACTGGGTGAGGTCGGGGTCGATGGTGATCGTCCCCGCGGGGCCGGCGGCGATCCCACGGGCGAAGGCCACCGTGTAGTGCTCGACGCTGAACGCGACGAATGAGTGGGTCGAGTCGATCGTCCAGGTCCCCGTTTCGGGGAGGTCCATCGGTGCAGGCATCTCGTCTCCTCCGGTCGTTGTGCCGAGGGTAGCGGCCGCGGGGACATGCGAGCCCGACGCGCCGCTGGCCCCGCCGCACTGGGCGACGGGGCCAGCAGGAGCGCAACCGTTACGGGCTAGAAGGCGGGGCCCCCGAAACCGCCGGGGCCACCCCCGCCGGGCCCCCCGGGGCCACCCCCGCGGGGGCCCAGGGGGCCGGCGCCCCGCCTGTCCGCCGCGGACGGCGCAGGCACGACGGTGATCGAGGTCGCCGTGATCGCGGTCGAGGAGGATTCCTCTCCCTCCGCGACGATCGCCGCGCCGACTTTCACGTCCGAGGCGGCGCCGCTACCGGACTTGGTGCGATACACGGTGCTCGCCGTGGTGGTGACGGTCGCCGTGCCGCTGCGGGTGGTGAGGGTGATCGTGCTCCCCGAGATCGCCGTCACCCTGCCGGTGATCGAGGGCAGGACGACCTGCACGTCGGTGGCGTCGAGGGAGGTGTGATCGGCGCCGACGGCGCCGACGGCCATCACCCGCTCGCCGGTGGTGACGGCGGACGCGCTCGCCGACTGTCCGCCGAGCTCGTAGCTGGTCGTGCCCGAGACGTTGATGGTGTGCCAGAAGCCCTGCTGGTCCTGCACGGTGATCGCGCTGCCGCTCGCCGAGACGACCGTCCCCGCGACGCTCGGCGAGAAGATGTCGATCTCGCTCGCCGTCGGGGTGGACGAGGTGCTGGTGGCGAGCACGCTCACGATGCTCCCGACGGCGAGGGCGCTCGCGGAGGAGGCCTTGCCGTCCTTCTCGTACGTCGTCGAGGCGGTCGTCGTGTAGGTCGTGCTCGTGCCGTCGCCGTTGGTGATCGTCACGCTGGAGGCGCCGATCGCGGCGACCGTGCCGACCGGGCCGTGGCCGACGCCGAGACCGGGGCGTCGGCCCGCGCCGGGGGCGGCCGGGGGCGTCTTGGCGCTCGCGGCGAGGGCCGCCGAGACGCCGCCCAGGCTGAGGACGGCGGCCACACCGGTCGCGGCGGTCGCCTGCCACAGGCGGCGCCGCGGACGCCGCAGGAGTGTCTCAGTGCTCTTGGTCATGATGGTTCTCCTCTGTTGTGGGACGGACGTCCCGTTTGAGGAGAGCCTGCAGGGGCGGTCTTGGAGCCCCGCGGAGGGCTGCTGAGAGCCCGGTGAGAGAACCGCTACGGCGTCGGCTGGCTCAGCAGAGCGCCGCCGCGAGACCCGCCCCCGGCGAGCCGAGCCCCGAGGCCCGGTCGTAGCCGACGGTCGCCCCGTAGGCGCCGGGGTGGTCGCCGAGGTAGTCGTTGTCGCCGCTCGTGATGTCGTGGAAGTGCGCGGCGGGGGCGCGCCCCGCGAGGCGGTAGAGGAGGGGGTCGGCGAAGCCGACCGGCGCCGCGCAGCCCTTCTCCGCGTCCGCGAGGGCCAAGAGCCCGGCCCAGGTGGGCGCGGCGATCGAGGTCCCGCCGTAGGTGGACCAGACGCCGTCCTGGACGACGGCGTCGCCGGTCGAGGAGGAGGAGAAGGCCGAGACGTCCGGCACGAGCCGCCCGGGGGCCCCCGGCGCGACCCCGCGCTGGAAGGAGGGCTCGGGGAAGTCAGCCGAGGCCCCCCCGCCCCCCGAGCCGCCGAAGCTCCCGGGCACGTTCCAGACGCGCTCGCGGAGCTGGCCGCGGGGCCCGGGCGAGAGGGTCGTGCCCCCCACGCCGGTGACGAAGGGCTGGGCCGCGGGGTCCGCCACCGAGAGGGCGTCCGCGGGAGAGCCCCAGCCGGTCGCGCAGTCCTCCGAGCCGTGGTCCCCCGAGGCGGCGACGACGCTCATCCCCCCCGCCGCGGCCTCCTCGAAGATGCTGTCCTCAGCAGCAGAGAGCCCCGGCGAGAGCT
>Ga0307373_10006331_pt1 | contig 18894 bp, 20 predicted proteins | sample OX2MG_FD_202534 | JGI IMG/M metagenome (GOLD analysis project Ga0307373, IMG submission 202534) | Soil microbial communities from Risofladan, Vaasa, Finland - OX-2 | ecosystem: Environmental > Terrestrial > Soil > Coastal area > Acid sulfate soil | place: Finland: Risofladan, Vaasa | collected...
CTACGCCCAGCTCGCCGCCGACCTCGGCGAGGAAACGATCACTCAGATGGCCTACAAGATGGGCGTCAAAACCCATCTCTCGAGCTACCCCGCCGAAGCGCTGGGCGGTTTGACCCTCGGCGTGACGCCGCTCGAAATGGCCGTCGTCTACGCCACCCTCGCCGACGGCGGGTGGCGCAACGCGCCGATCGCCATCACGAAGGTCGTCTTCCCCGACGGCCACGCCGACAGCAACTGGGGCCAGCCTCATCGCGTGAAGGTGCTAAGTGAAGCCATCACCGGCGAGGAGACGAGCATCCTTCACCAGAACGTGCTCGGCGGCACCGCGGTGCGCTCGGCGATCGGCTGCACAACGGCCGCGAAGACCGGCACGACGAGCGAACTGGTGGACGCCTGGCTCGACGGCTACAACTCCGAATACTCAACCGTCGTGTGGATGGGCTACCCCAACAAGCGCGTGTCGATGACCTCTGTGCACGGAGAACCGCAACAAGGAGGCGCCCTTCCAGCGCAGATCTGGCACGACTACATGTCGGCCGTCACCGAAAGCAAACCCTGTGCGCCGCTGCACGAATCGAGCACCGGCATCTCATACCAGCCCTTCTTCGGCAAGTTTGCGACCACCGGGCAGTCATCCCAGGCAAGCGAAAACAGCGAAGAAAAGGCGAGTAAGAAAGAAAAGGGGCACAGGAAGCAAAGCAAACCCCAGCACGCCGCGAGCCCCGGGGGCGGGAACTCAGGCGGCGGAGCGGGCGGAGGATCCAACACGGGTGGCGGGCCATCAACTCCGCCCACTCCGCATACCGCCCCCCCGCGCGAACCGCCCTCGCCCTCGCCCGGTAGCGGCGGCGGAGCGACCGGCGGAGCCGCCCCCCACTAGCTCCGCTCCGTGCTTGATTGCGAGCGCGCTGGTAGGTTTAGCGCTGTGGCAAAGGAAGACAAGGTCGAATTCGAGGGCGAGGTGATCGAGGCCCTGCCCAACGCGATGTTCCGCGTAAAGCTCGACAACGATCACGTGGTGCTGGGGCACGTGGCCGGCAAGATGCGCCGCTTCCGCATTCGCATCCTGCCAGGCGATCGCGTCCGCTGTGAGCTCTCCCCCTACGATCTGGATCGCGCGCGGATCGTCTACCGGCATCGCTGAGCGCTCTCTTATCGACTCGATCGCCGCCGCGCTCCCAGCGCCCGGCCCGAGGATCGTGCGCGGGGTCGGCGACGACGCCGCTGTCGTGCGCTCCGCAGGAAAGCTGTGCGTGACCTCCGTCGATGCGATCGTCGAGAACGTGCACTTTCGCCTAGGCGAGAACGGAGCGACGCCGGCGGAGGTAGGACATCGCGCCCTGGCGTCCGCGCTGTCAGACCTCGCCGCGATGGGAGCGCAGTCGGCCGAGGCCTATCTCGTGCTCGGCCTGTCCCCCGGTTTCACCGAAGCGCAGGCACTCGAGCTGGTGCGCGGCGCCCTGCAGCTCGCGGCCTCCACCGGGACCACGCTCGCTGGGGGCGACGTCGTCAGCGCACCGGTCCTGACGGTATGCGTGACGGTAGTCGGCTGGGCCGAGGAGGAGCCTGAACTGGTGGGGCGCGACGGGGTGCGGATAGGAGACCTCGTCGGCGTGACAGGCACGCTCGGTTCCAGGCCCAGCCATCCGGTCCCGCGCCTGCACGAGGGCAGAGCGCTGGCGCAGGCCGGCGCACACGCGATGATCGACATCTCCGACGGGCTCGCGACTGACGCGCGGCACATCGGCGAGCGCAGCGGCGTGCGGCTGGAGATCGAGCTGGAGGAGTTGCCCCTCGGCGAGGGCGTGCCGGGCTTCCAGGTGGCGGCAACGACCGGCGAAGACTACGAGCTCTGCTTCTGCGTCTCGCCGGAGGACCGCGGCGCCGTGGAAGACGCCCTGCGCGCGGCGGGCGGGGCGCAGGTCACGTGGATCGGACACGCAAGCGCGGGCGCGCCGGGCGTGTCGTTCCTGGACGCGCGCGGTGACGAACAACACCTGGAGGGGTTCGAACACCGCTGGTGAACGCCACCGTTCTGCTCAGGCGTGCGAACACGAGCAACCGTTTGGCGGCGCTGAACAGCGGTGTACACGCCGACAGCACCAGCCGGCTGTAGCCGACATTGCCAACGGCGGCGCGCACGTCGGTCGGCGCGACCACACGCTCACCGGTCACGGTGTATGTGAAGTGGGCATAGGGCATGTTCAGCAGGATGCGGTTGCCCCGCCGCAGCGCGTCGACGTGGCGGAAGGGCGCCAGATAGGTGGTCCTGTGCCCGGCGATCGCGGTCGTGCCGCCCACCCCCGGGAACCTCGTTTCGGAGTAGATCCCGGGACCGCTCTCCAGGGCCGAGGTGCTGGTGCCCTTCACCACCACGAAGCTCGCGCCGATGCGCGGGATCACGATGCGACCCACCGCGCTGCCTTCGGCTGAGTGACGCTCCAGCTCGCGGGCGAGGAAGGCGACCCGCCGGCGTTCGTCGGGCAGGCGCGCCAGCGCGCGGCGCTCCAGCGGCGTCGGCGCCGCCCGTTCGACCGCGCGCAGTGTCCCGCTCAGATGGTCTTGGCGCAGCTTCGCGTACAGCGCCGAGAACGGCTCCTGCCACACCAGCGTCACGCCGGCGTCGAGGAGCGCCAATAGGCCAGCGAGAACTAGCACCACCGACAGCGCGCGCCATACACGCCGCGAGGCCTTCCCGCGCCGCCCGTGCCGCTGCGGACGCGATCTCGTGGTGTAGAGGATGTCGGACATAGCCTTACTATCGTCGCAGAGCCGACTCGGTACCACCAAGCGATCCCGGGCCAGCGTAAGACAGCGGCCCGCGAATAGTGACCGGCGCGCCGGCGCCGTTCCCGGAGTGAGCCGAAGGCGCCAGGGGCGCGAGCGCGAGCAGCATGGCCGCCACCCCGCAGCCGCAGGCGACGCTCCACAACGCCGCCGCCGCCACACCGACGTGCCCGCCCGCGAGCAGCAGGACCGCCTCCCACGCCATCCCGGCGGGCCCCACGCCGAGCTCTCCTGAGTAAAAGACGATCAAAAGCCCCAGAGGCACCAGCGCCAGTGCCACCAGCGCGAGCGCCGCAGCCCGCCGCGGGCGAAGCTCCGGATCGGCGAGTGCCGTCCACAAATGCAGCGCTCCCACCAGCAGCAGTGCCGCATAGGGATTGAGCACCCACACCAGCGCCCCCACTCCGAGTGTCGCCACGAGCAGCGCCAGCCCGGCGCCCTCCGGGTCCCCCCACACCCCGTACCCAAGCCGCGCCATCAGCCTGGGCCATGCCAGCCAGCCGAGCCCCAGCACCAGCGCGAGGGCGAGCAGAGCCCTGTAGGCAGGACCGTCGAGCGCCAGCCCACTCGCGGGCACAGGCATCGCCGGCGCCCCCCGCAGGACTCCCAGCCACCCCAGCAACCGGGCGAACACCGCCGCCAGGAAGAACGGCAACGCACAACTCAGCACCCACCCAAGCCCCCTCCGCAGTGACTTCTCGCCAGTTCTCCCCCGGCGCCTGCGCAGGCGCGCGTACCCGTCGGCGGCGAGAATCAGCGGTCCCAGCAGCAGCGCTCCTATCAGCAGCCGCAGCGCCCACTGAGGAATCACCTTCGGCGTAACCAGAAGGCCCGCCTGCGGAGCGGAGGAGATGTCCGGCGCCACGTCCAGCGCATCCACGGCGCTCAGCACCGCCCTCCCCAAGCCTTCCATCCGCTCCTCGCTGACCTTCTCCTGGGGAGAGCGGGCGGGTGGGCCTCCGGGGGTGGGTGGGCCCCCGGGGGTGGGTGGGCCCCCTTCCCCCGACACCTGCACGAGCACCGCCGGCAGCCCGGAGGCGTTCAGCGCGCCCTGCTCACCCACCGCAAACGGGAATGCCAGGTGGGCGAGCTGCGCAATCGCATCCGGAGCTCCCGCATAGGAGCCCAGCTCCTGCGTGATCGCGCCCGCAACCGTGCGCTGCAGCTGTTCGGAAGCACTGCCGAAACCATCCGAGTAAGGCACCACGAACGGCTTGTGCTGACTATCGCCCGCGACGTCACCCAGCACGATCGCCGCGTCTGCTTTGAGCCCACTGACCCCGGGCGAGCCCCTATAACTTGCGGCGAAGTCCGCGGCACCCCCGACACCGCCGCTGCCACCGCTCGTCGAGACGAGCACGATCGTGCGCTGGGTCTCGCGCGAACCGAACACGCGCGCCAGCTCCAGCAGCGCCGCGGTCCCGGACAGCGCTGCTTCAGCGCCCCGCGCCGCGGCGTCGCGGTGGGCCATGATCACGAGCGGCCTGCCGCCGCTCGAGCCTGGGCGCTGCGCGATCACCGTCTCGAGCGTCTTCTCACCGTCGATCGTCTGCGCCTGCAAACGGCGGGTTCGCACCTGAAAGCCCCCGTGCCCAGCACCGCCCAGTCCTTCCAGCGTCTGTGCGACCCGCGCCGCCAGCCGCTGATCGCCTGCGCTACCCGGCCGGCGGTCCGGGAATTCAGCCGCCAGGCTCTTCAGTTCAGCGAACGCGCTTGCACCATCAAACGCGTCAGGGGCCAGCGTCGATGTCAGCGGCTGCGGGCGCGCGCCCAGCGAGAACGCCGCCACGCCCAAGGCAACCAGGAACGGCACGAAAGTCGCGCGGTAGAGGCGCCAGTTCAGCATCTGGCAGAGACCTTAGTCCCGTCTGCGGTCCTCGGGCCCACGGGCGGGCTCAGTTGATATGGGTCCGGGGCTTCATTGGATGTGTTGCAGTTCGGTGGGTTGAAAATGAAATCTCCGTATCCGCTTATCCGTACAGGCCTTTAGGTATCGTGCTGCCGCGTGCTCCAACCCGTAGCCGTCGGCCACAAGACCCTTTCCGACTACACCCACATTTGCGGCAAGGAGCTGATCGCCGAAATCCACGAGCTCGCCGGGCCGCTAAAGGGCCAGCGCGTCGTGCACATCTCGGCGACCGCCTTCGGCGGAGGGGTCTCGGAGATCCTCTACACGCTCGTGGGCCTGATGCGCGACGTGGGCCTGGACTGCGAGTGGCAGGTCATCTACGGCCGGGAGGAGTTCTTCAACGCCACCAAGCTGATGCACAACGCCCTCCAGGGCGCTCCCCAGGACCTCGACGAGGAGCAGTGGGAGACCTGGCGGCGCTACAACGAGATGAACGCCCGCGAGCTGTCAGGCGGCTGGGACGTCTGCCTCGTCCACGACCCGCAGCCCGCCGCGCTGCACAAGCTCGTGCCAGAGAAGGCAAACGGCTGGGTGTGGCGCTGCCACATCGACCTCTCCACCCCCAACCCCCAGACGATCGCCCAGCTGCTCCCCTACATCGCCGGCTATCCGCAGTCTCTCTTTCACATGTCTGACTATGTCCCCGCGGGCATGCATGGCAACGTCAACGTCGTGCCCCCCGCAATCGACCCCCTTACACCGAAGAACATGGCGCTGCTCCCCGAGGACGCCTCCTTCGTCTGCGAGCAGTTCGGCATCGACATCGACCGGCCGCTGATGTGCCAGGTCTCGCGTTTTGACCCCTGGAAGGATCCCCTCGGCGTGATCGACTCATACCGCACGGTCAAGGCCGCGGTCCCCAACATGCAGCTCGCGCTGGTCGGGTCGATGGCCTCGGATGACCCCGAGGGCTGGGACTTCTTCAACGCCACGATCGCCCACGCGGACGGCGACCCCGACATTCACATCCTCAACAACTTCAACAATGTCGGCGCGATCGAGGTCAACGCGTTCCAGTCCCACGCGGACGTCCTGATCCAGAAGTCCACGCGCGAGGGCTTCGGCCTGACCGTCTCAGAGGCGATCTGGAAGGCCCGTCCCTTCATCGGCGGCAACGTCGGCGGCATTCCGCTGCAGATCGAGGACGGCGTGACCGGCTATCTGGTCTCGAGCGCCGAGCAGTGCGCCGAGCGTACCTTGGAGATCCTCAAAGACCCGGCGCTCGGCAAGTTCCTCGGCCGCCGCGGCAAGGAGCACGTACGCGCCCACTTCCTGATGCCGCGCTACCTGCGCGACTATCTGAAGATCTTCAATGAGCTAAAGGAAGCATGAGCGACGGACCGGCTCAGCGGGCTCCGCTGGTGCTGGTGTCCAACCGGGGACCGGTCACGTTCCATTCAGGTGGCGAGATCCAGCGCGGCTCCGGCGGGCTGGTCACGGCACTCACGGGCCTGGCGTCGCACCGCGAAGCGATCTGGATCGCCTCCGCGATGAACGAGCACGATGCCGAGGTCTCGCGCGCCAACGCTGGACGATCCTTTCCGGTGCGCTCCCCCGCCGGAGGCGAGTTCCAGGTAAGGCTCGTGGTGAGCGATCCGGAAGCCTACGACCGCTTCTACAACGTCTTCGCCAACCCGATGCTGTGGTTCATCCAGCACTACCTCTGGGACCTCTCCAACGCCCCCGACATCCGCCGCGAGGAGATCGAGGCCTTCGAGTTTGGCTACAACGCCGTCAACGAGGACCTCGCGCGGGCCGTCGTGGAGGAGCTCGACGACGTCCCTGAGCCGGTCGTGATGGTCCACGACTACCACCTCTACACGCTCCCGGACCTCGTCCGCCGCGCGCGCCCCGACGTTTTCCTGCATCACTTCATCCACATCCCCTGGACGCAGTCCGACGCCTGGCGTGTGCTGCCCTCCCGCATCCGCGAGGAGATCTATACGGGCCTCTTGGCCAACGACATCATCGGCTTCCACACCCGTTCCTACCGGCGCAACTTCCTGCAGTGCTGCCAGGACCTGATGGATCTCGAGGTCGACTTCGAGCGCGGCGTCGTGCGCTTCGGCTCACGGGAGGTGTGGGTGCGCGCCTATCCCCTGCCGATCGACCACCGCGCCACCCGGCAGGTAGCCCAGAGCGAGCGCGTCGGCGAGTTCGAGGACGAGCTGCTGCACCGCCGCCGCGACTTCCTGATCCTGCGCGTCGACCGCGCCGACCTCTCCAAGAACGTGCTACGCGGCTTCTCCGCGTTTGACCTGTTCCTCGAGCAGCACCCCGAGTTCTCAGAGCGCGTCACGTTCATCGCGCAGATGATGCCCTCGCGCACCGATGTGCCCCAGTACGCCGAGTACCTCGAGAGCATCGAGGCGCTCGTCGCCGTCGTCAACCACCGCCACGGCACACCCGACTGGATGCCGATCCAGCTGAAGCTCCGCGACGACCTGGAGGAGGCGATGGCGGCCTACAAGCACTACGACGTGCTGCTCGTCAACGCGATGTTCGACGGCATGAACCTGGTTGCCAAGGAGGGCCCGATCGTCAACGAGCGCGACGGCGTCTCGATCCTCTCCGAGAACACCGGCGCGCACGAGGAGCTCGGCGAGTTCGCGCTTTCGGTCAACCCGTTCGACATTCAGGAGACGGCCGACTCGATCCACGCCGCCCTGACGATGGATGGAGCTGAGCGCCAGCGGCGGGCGAGAGGGCTGGTGGAGATCGTCACCTCCCGCGACCCGGGCGACTGGATCGACGAGCAGCTTGCGGACATCCGCGCGAAGGGCCTCTCCTGAGCGCAGCGTGCCGGGCGGTCTGCGGCAGGCGGGATCCGCCCATAGGGACAGGCCGCAGGCGCAGACGCGCTAACCTTCGTCGCCGTTCGATGACGCTGCCCGCCCCCACATACGACCTCGTGCTGATGCTCGACCTCCAGGCCGGGGAGCCCACCCGCGCGAAAATCGTCGCGGGCGCCCGCACGGCAATCGAGTCCCAGGGGCAGCTGCTGCGCCACGACGAGTGGGGCGAGCGGACGCTGGCCTACCCGATCGATCACAAGACCAGCGCCGAGTACCACCTCTTGCAGTTTCACGCCACACCGGAGCTGCTCAGCACCTTGAACCGTACGCTGAGGATCACCGACGAGATCATCCGTTTCCGCATTATCAAGCTCGCACCGGGCACACCCGAGGCGCCGGAGATGCCCGCGCAAGCCGGAGCGCCCCCGCGAGCGCAGGCGGCGCCTGCGGCGGAGGCCGAGGCAGCACCCGAGCCCGAGGCTGAGGCAACGCCCGCGGCTGAGGCGGAGAGCCCCGCAGCGGAGCCCGTCGCAGCAGAGCCCACAGTTGAGGCCTTCGCAACCCCGGCCGCGCTCAGCGAGCCGGCTTAGTATTTCGCCGCGTCGCGCTTACACAAACTCCGAACGGGTAATAAAATTGCTCACATGGCCTGGGCCGAAGACATGAGCGATTCCCCGGCGAGCAGGACCGATGTGCTGCGGGCCTCCCCGCCGATGTTTGATTCGCGGCTGCTCGATGTCCTCTCGCGCGTACATCCCGTGGTCCCGGTGCTGATCTTCACGCCTGCGGTGCTCCTCCTGGCGGCGTGGGAGCTCTCCAAGACGACCGCTCTAGGCGCCATCCTGCTGGCGATCAGCGGCTACGCGATGTGGACACTGTTCGAGTACTGGCTGCACCGGATCGTGTTCCACTTCGAACCGCAGGAGGGCCTTGGCGCGCGGCTGCACTGGATCATCCACGGCGTCCATCACGATCACCCAAACGATCCGCTGCGTCTGGTGATGCCACCCGCGGTGAGCGTGCCCCTGGGGGCGGCTGTGTTTGGGCTCCTGTACCTGCTCTTCGGCTCCTCCTACGCGCCAGGGCTGGGAGCTGGGTTCTTCGCCGGCTACCTCGCGTACGACCTGACCCACTACTACATCCACCACTTCCGCCCCCGCGGCCCGCTCGGCAGGATGCTGCGCGAACGGCACATGCGCCATCACTTCCAGGACGACACGCGCGGCTTCGGGATCAGCGCCCCCTACTGGGACGAGATCTTCAAAACCTCCTCCCGCGGGAGCACTGAACAGTCCTCACCCGGCCCGCACGAGCCAGCAGAGCGCTGAAACGCAGCGCTGCATTCCTCGCAACTAGCGGGGTGCTGGCACCCCCGATCGAGAGTTGTAACCGAAGGCGCCTCTAGACTCGACTCGAAGCTCAAACGCAAGCAAGACCAAGCACAAGAAGAGCGACGAGCCCTCGCGAGCGGGGGGGAGAACATCCGAAAGGAAGAAGACCGTGGGAGCCACCAACATCAACCGGGTCGTGATGACCGGAAACCTGACCGCAGATCCCGAGCTGCGCTCGCTGCCGAGCGGCAACTCGGTATGCAGCCTGCGCATCGCGTGCAACACGCGCCGCAAGAATGGGAGCACAGGCGAGTGGGAGGACAAGCCGAACTACTTCAACGTCACCGTGTGGGGTGCGCAGGGCGAAAACGCCGCCAAGTACCTCTCCAAGGGACGGCCCGTCGCGATCGATGGGCGCCTGGAGTGGCGTGAGTGGGAAGCACAGGACGGGGCAAAGCGCCAGGCAACCGATATCATTGCCGACTCGGTGCAGTTCCTGGGCTCGCGCGATGATGCCCCCAGCGGAGGCGGTCCGATTTCAGACCGGCCAGCCGTCAACGGGGCGGGTAGCGATATCCCAGTAAACGAGGGCGATTTCCAGCCCGCACCTGTTGCCGGCGGGGCCGGCGACGACGACATTCCGTTCTAGTAAGCACAAGGAGCAGCCAGTGGCAAAAGCGCGCGGTCGCGGCAAGCCTGTTCGCCGCCGAGATAGGAAGGGTCCAGCCGGAAGCGGCCGGCGCAAGTCTTGCCAGCACTGCAAGGACAAGGTCGAGCAGGTCGACTACAAGGACGTGTCGATGCTGCAGAAGTTCATCTCCGAGAAGGGCAAGATCCGCTCACGGAGGATCACCGGATCCTGCCGTCGCCATCAAAACCAGATCGCCACGGCGGTCAAGCGAGCCCGCGAGCTGGCGCTGCTGCCGTACGTGAACGAGGGTGGCCGCGAGGACAGCCCTCGCGGTGGGCGCGACCGCGGCGATCGGGAACGCTAGGGGTCGGTGGGGACCTATTCCGGAAGCGATTCTTCTGCAGGATGTCGAGACGCTCGGCGAGCAGGGCAAGGTGATCGAGGTCTCCAAGGGCTACCTGCGCAACTACCTGATTCCGCGCAAGCTGGCCCAGCCTGCCACCAAAGGCGCGATCGAAGTAATCCGCGAGCGCCAGCAGGCGGCCGAGCGAGCGGCGCAGAACGCGGTCGAAAAGGCCCAGGAGAACGTCAACCTGCTGAACCGCACAGTGCTCACGATTCCCCAGCAGGCCAGCGCCGACGGCCGGCTGTTCGGATCGGTTAGCGCCCAGGACATTGCCACCGCGGTGCGCGAAGCACGCGGGCTGAAAATCGACAAACGCGGCGTTCACATGCCCGAGCCGATCAAGAGCGTCGGCACCTACATGGTCGAGGTCGAGGTCGTCGAGGGAGTGACCGCCACGATCAAGACGATGATCGTGGCGAAGAAGTAATCAGGGAGCGTTTGCCGCCGACGGGCGTGACGAAACGCGGGAGGGGTTTGAATGGCCCACCCTCCCGAGCCTGGGCGGCGGCCGTTCGATGATGATCGTCGCCAAGAAGTAGCCCGCCGCCGGCCGGTCCTGCGCTCAGACGCGCGGACCCGTCTGAGCGCCATGAGAACATGTGTTCGTGGGGGGCAATTTCTCAGCCAGCAATTTCGTCCGAGATAGCGGGGAGACCCGCTCGCCGGAAGTGGGCACCGGCCTAAACTCGCGCAAGGCATGAGCGCGGTCTCGGTAACCAACGGTAAGGCGGGCGCTCCAGCGGGGGTGCTCGCACCCCCGCACAATCTCGAGGCAGAGCAGTCGGTGCTGGGTTCGATCCTGCTCTCAGACCGCTCGCTGTACGCGCTGGTGATCGAAGAGGGCCTGCGCGCTGATGACTTCTATCGCGAGCGTCACGGGACGATCTACGAAGCGATGCTCGCTCTCTACAACGAGTCCGAGCCGGTCGACGTGCTCACTGTCGCCGACCGCCTGCGCCAGACCGGCAAGCTCGAGGAAGCCGGCGGGATCGCGGCAGTCGATGGGCTGACCGGCGTCGTACCGGCCGCCGGGCACGCCCGCCGCTACGCGCAGATCGTGCGCGAGAACGCACTGTTGCGGCGCTTGCTGGGGGCATCGTATGAGATCCAGGAGAGCGTGCTCGGCCACCGGGCCGCCCCGCGCGAGCTCGTCGAGCAGGCCGAGAAGGCGATGCTCGAGGTCGCCCGTGACGATCGCCAGCAGGACTTTCGCGCGATCGAAGAGGTGCTCGATGAGGAGCTCGACAAGCTGCACCGGCTCTCGATCGAGGGCACCTCCCTGACGGGTACGCCCTCCGGATTCAAAGACCTCGACGAGATCACCGGCGGCTTTCAGCCCGGCAACCTGATCATCATCGCCGCCCGCCCGGCGATGGGCAAGTCAGCGCTCGTGTGCAACATCGCGGAGAACGCCGCGGTCGAGCACAACAAGCCGGTGGCGCTGTTCAGCCTGGAGATGGCCGAGGCTGAGCTCGCTCAGCGGTTCGTCGCCTCCCAAGCGCGCATCAAGGGCGAGGAGCTGCGCAAGGGACGGGTGGCGGAGAAGCGCTGGCCGAAGATCCTCGACGCCAGCCAGCGGCTGGCTAGGGCGCCGCTGTGGGTGGACGACTCCTCAGACGTGGGCATGCTCGAGATCCGCGCGAAGGCCAGGCGGCTGCACAGCCAATGCGAGGGCGGCCTCGGGCTGATCATCATCGACTACCTGCAGCTGATGCGCACCGACAGCCGCTACGACAGTCGCGTCACAGCGGTCGGCGAGCTCAGCCGTGGCCTGAAGATCCTCGCCCGTGAGCTCGGCGTGCCGGTGATCGCCCTCTCCCAGCTGAGCCGCGCGGTCGAGTCGCGCCCGGACAAGAAACCGCAGCTCTCAGACCTGCGCGAGTCAGGAAACCTCGAGCAGGACTCCGACCTGGTGATGTTCATCTACCGCGACGAGTACTACGACGAGGACTCCGAGCGCCCGGGCGAGGCCGACCTGATCATCGCCAAGCACCGTAACGGGGCCGTCGGCAAAGTCACGCTCACCTTCCAGAAGGAATACCCGAAGTTCCTGAACTACGCCGGCGAGCGCTACGCGCAGTAGGCCCTCCGTAAACTTCACTGCCGATGCCCGGAATAGTCATTGTCGGCGCCCAATGGGGCGACGAGGGGAAGGGAAAGATCACCGACTTGCTCGCCGAGCGAGCGGGCGCGGTCGTGCGCTTCCAGGGCGGCAACAACGCCGGCCACACGATCGTGCGCAACGAGGTCGAGTGGAAGCTGCACCTGATTCCCTCCGGCATCCTCTACCCGGGCAAGCGCTGCGTGATCGGCAACGGTGTCGTGATCGACCCCAAGGTCCTGATCGAGGAGCTCGACGGGCTGCGCGCGCGGCGGATCGACGTGAGCGGGCTGCGAATCTCCTCAAACGCGCATCTGATCATGCCCTACCACCTGCTCCTGGACTCGGCCGGCGAGGCCAAACTGGGCAGCCGCCAGATCGGTACGACCCGCCGGGGTATCGGTCCCTGCTACGCCGATAAGGCGGCGCGGCTGGGAATCCGCGTACAGGATCTGCTCGACGAGAAGATCCTCAAGAAGAAGATCGTCGCGGCGATGGAGCCCAAGCGCCTGTCACTCAGGCCCTTCGAGAAGGACCCGATGCTCGACCTGCACGCGATGACCGAGGAGTACCTGACCTACGGGCACCGCCTGGAGCAGCACATCGCCGACACCGCCAAACTGATGTGGGAGCTGCTCGACAACGATGAGCTCGTGATCTTCGAGGGTGCGCAGGGAGCGATGCTCGACATCGATCACGGCACCTATCCGTTCGTCACCTCCTCCAACCCACTCTCAGGCGCCGCCTGCGTGGGGACCGGGGTCGGGCCGAAGGACATCGATGAGATCTGGGGGGTATCGAAGGCATACACGACGCGCGTCGGCGCTGGGCCCTTCCCGAGCGAGCTGCACGACGAGATGGGTGAGCTGATCCGCACGCGCGGAGGTGAGTTCGGCACGACGACCGGGCGCCCGCGCAGGACCGGCTGGCTGGACCTCGTCGCCCTGCGCTACGCCGCCCGCTTGAACACGCTCACGGCGCTCGTGATCACCAAGCTCGATGTGCTCTCTGGCCTGGACCGGATCCAGGTGTGCACGAGCTACCGCGGCGTGGCGGGCGCGGAGTTCGAGGACTTCCCCTACCACCAGACGGTCCTCCATCACACGACCGCCGAGCTGACCGAGCTGCGCGGGTGGAATGAGGATCTTGGCGAGTGCCGCACGTTCTCAGATTTGCCCGGCGCGGCGCGCGAGTACCTGCAGTTCATCTCAGAGCACACCGGAGCGCCCGTCACGCTCGTGGGAGTGGGACCCGGGCGCGAGCAGGTGATCTGGACCGACGCTGGCATGCACACGACCCTCGGCGCCGGCAATCCATCAATCGCCGGCCTGTCGCCGGGATAAGCCTTTCATGCGGATGGGCCGTGCAGGAATCGAACCTGCAACCTTGGGCTTAAGAGGCCCCTGCTCTGCCGGTTGAGCTAACGGCCCGTGAGGGCGCCGGCGAGACCTGCGCACCGGCTCGGACTGCGATTCTAGCCAAGCAGGCGCTGCACGCGCTGCTCGCAGCCTATTTTTTCGTGCCCTGATTGATTTTGTACGTTTTCCCGCCGATGGTGACGGTGCCATTGGAGGCCGCGGGGCTGGCGGGCGCGGGCGTGGTTTTCACGGCCGTGCCGGTGAAGCCGCCTTCGCCGTTGGCTTTACCCGTGTACGTCGTGCCGTTCGTCGTCGTCGTCAGCGTTTCGCCTTCGGGGCTCTTCTTGACGGCTTCGAGTTCTTTCTTCAGCCCCTTGCGCTTCGCGACCGGTGCGAGGCTGACCGCCTTTTCAGAGGCCAGATCACCGAGACGAACATTCTTTGCTTTGTAGGCGTACTCGGCGAGTTCGGCATAGCGCGAAGCGCTACTTGGTTTGGCGGCAATCACGATCTGCAGCGCCTGTACGGCTTCGGCAGGCTGGTTGAGACCTGCCGCCGCATAGATCGGCAGCACCAACTGGGCGAGCTTTGCACTGGGCTTGGGTGGGTTCAGCGCCAGGTAGCCGCTCCACGAGCGGGCGGCCTTGGAGAAGAGTTCCTTGCCCTTGCTAGTTACCGCACCCGTGCTCGTCACGTACGCTTCGCCACCGGCTTCGTGCAACAGGGCTTCGGTCAGTTTTTCCCACGCGCTGATGTTCGCCGGCTGCTGCTTGGTCTGCTTTTCGTACTTCTTGATCTGGCTGGCGAAGCTCGCGCTGCCCGCGCCTTCGTTTTCGGTCGCCGCGTTCAGCAGCCCCCCGCCCCCCGTTCCTGCACCGACTCCAAACAGGACCAGGCCGCCGCCGATCAGCAGCGCCAGGCCGATATAGACCACCTTGACCGCGCGGCGCCGGTGGCCTCCTCTCAAGTCGAACAGCATCAGATCCTCGATTCTACGGACGTACCCGCGGGGGTGGGCGAAGGGTGGCCATCTAGTCCGAGAGATCTCTGTCGACGTGGTCGATTATCTCCTGCACAGTTGGCTCCGCGGCGGGGTTCGGTGCTGACGACTGCTCCTGTGGGGGATGTTCAGCAGCCTGCGCTCTCGCGCGGGCAGCATCGCGCCGCTCAAATACCGAGGCGAGCAGGATGCTCGCCTCATACAGCACATACAGAGGCACGGTCTCGAGCACCAGCGTCTCCGGGCAGGAAAGCAGCCACCACGGCGCAGGCTACGATCGCGTAGCTGCGGTTCTTGCGCAACTGCCTAGGGGTGACGATCCCAACGCGGGTGGCGCCAAGGATCGCCACAGGCACCTGGAAGACCAAGCCCATCGCCAGCAGCACGGTGGCCGCGAACTTGTAGTACTGGTTGGCCTGCACCAGGACGTTGAACTCACCGCTGTTGAAGTTCTGGAAGAACCTCACAGCGGCCGGCAGCACGACGAAGTAACCGAACGCCGCACCGATCACGAACAGGAACGGGATCGCGGCGAGCAGCGGTAGGGCGATGCGCCTCTCCCTCGGGCTGAACGCCGGCAGGACGAAGCCATAGAGCTCGAACAGGATCACCGGCAACGCGATGATCAGCGCGAAGAACAGCGTCACGGTGATGGTGGTCGTGAACGGCTCACCGATGCCCAGCGTCACCGGCTTGTTGCCTTCCGGCGTCTTGGGGATGTGGGCCACGTCGACCTTCAGGTTCGCGATCTGGCTCGCGATCGCCGAGCGGGCGGCGGGCGAGAGGCCACTGGAGGGCGCGCTCAACGTGGCGAGCACCCCTTCCGTGGTGTGTGCGACTTTCAGCACCGCTTGCTGAGCGAGCGCTGTCTGACCGAGCGGGCCGTGGCCTTTGGCGACCTGTTTTTCGGTCTGCTTGCTCAGCGGTTCGTTGATCACCTGCAGCAGCGCACGGTTCTGCCACAGGCAGAACCCAAACGCGATCGCCAGCGCGACCGCACTGACGATCAGGCGGGTGCGTAGCTCATCGAGATGGTCCACGAGGCTGAGCCGCTCATCGTGGCCGATCGCGCGGATCGTGGTGGCCATGGCTCATATGAACCTACCACCGCGATCGCTGCTTTATCCCCGGCGCATGGGTCTTTCCTCCGCGCCTGAACAGCCATTCGTTGAGAGCCAGCTGAGCAGCGCTACGCAAACCTCCGAACTACGCGCAGCATGCTAAAGGCACCCGGCGCAAGAGTCGATGAAGCTCGCAGATCAGGCATGGAACCCAACAGAAGCCATCACACCCGTCATCGCGTGCGGCTGCCCAGCGGCAAGCAGATCGAGGTCGTCTACCGCGACCAGAACCAGCCAGCGGCGCCAGCCGCTTCTGGTGCTGGCGCTCCTGGCGCTCCCACCGCCCCGGATAGCACCTGTGTGCCCGATCCCCTGCACATCTGCTTCCACTGCGCCGGAGATCTTGTGTACCCGCTGGACTGGATCGAGGAAGGACCGCGGCACTGGCGAATCGTCCTGCGCTGCCCCGAGTGCGAGTCCCGCCGCGAAGGCGTGTTCGAGCAGGCAACCGTACAAGAACTCGACGAGGAGCTCGACCGCGCCGCCGGTGCGTTGCTCAGCGACCTGCAACAGCTAACCCAGGCGAACATGGAGGACGAAGTCGAGTTCTTCGTCCGCGCGCTCGACGCCGACCTGATCGTCCCCTCAGACTTCTAGCTGTAGCGTTCGACGACTGCGTCGGCGACGAGCTCCAGCAGCTCAGAGCGCCCACCCGGGAGGATCGCTGGCAGTTCCGCCTTGGCCTCTGCGACGAGCTGAAGGGCCTGTTCGCGGGCCTGCCCGAGCGCGCCCGTGGCCGCGATCCGCTCGCACAGTTGCTCCGCTTTTTCCTGCCCGCCCGGCCCGTCCAGCGTCGCCAGGTCGAAGGAGGCGAGCTGCGGCTCGTGTGCACGGGCAAGGATCAAGGGCAGCGTGACCGTGCCATCGAGCAGGTCGGTGCCGCGTGCCTTGCCGGTGCGCTCTACTTCTCCCGACACGTCGAGCACGTCATCGAGGATCTGGAAGGCCAGCCCGATCCGCCGGGCGAATCCCGCAAGTGCGCCCGCGAGGGCGGCCGGGTCCCCGGCGGGGGCCATCAGCGCCCCGAGACGGCAGGCGGCCTCGAACAACGCGGCTGTCTTCAGCTCGCAACGCCTCATATAGCGCTCCACCGTGACGTGCGGGGAGTACGCGTCCTCGCGCTGGAGCAACTCGCCTTCGGCGAGTGCGGAGCTGGCGGCAGACAGGGCGCTCAGCTGGGTGCCCGAGCCGTTCTTGGCGAGCTCGCCGAACGCGCGTGAGAACAGCAGGTCGCCAGTGGCGAGCGCGACCTCACGCCCGGCGAGCGCCACCACCGTCGGATGCCCCCGCCGCAGCCTCGCGCCGTCGATCAAATCGTCGTGCACGAGCGTCGCCGAGTGCACCAGCTCGACCGCCACCGCTGCCCGTATGAGCTGCTCCTCCCCCTCCCTCATGTCCTGTGAGCAGCCGGCGGATTCGGCGGCGAGCACGACCAGCAGCGGGCGCAGCCGCTTGCCGCCCGCCATGATCGTCGCGCTCGCGTGCCCCGCCAGCGGCACGCCGGCCTGCGCTGTGACCCGCTCCAGGTAGAGCTCCGTGCTCTCCATCCGCTTACGCAGCCTCGTCCCGCCGCGGCCCATGATCGCCTCGACTCTGTCCACTTCCTCACCGCGCTCTCCGCTGGCGATGCTTGGAATCGTGCTCATCGCTGTCGCTGTCCCGGCGAGGGGGGAACCGTACCGCTGTGGATCGCGATGATGCCTCCGGCAGTGAGCAGGTAGTGGATCTCTTGCAGGCCCGCGCGTTCCATCTCCGCCGCCAGCCCAGCGGGCCCGGGGAAGCGCCTGACTGAGCTCGGCAGGTAGCTGTACGCATCGCTGTTTCCGGACAGCCGCCCGAGAGCGGGCACGACACGCTCGAACCACAGCCCGAAGAACAGCGACAGCGGCGGTTTCCTCGGCATGGTGATCTCGAGGATCACCACCCTTCCCCTGGGGCGCACGACGCGGGCCAGCTCGCGCAGCCCGCGTCCGAGATCAGCGAAGTTGCGGGCGCCAAATCCGACTGTCGCGGCGTCGAAGTACCCGTTCTCATAGGGCAGATCCAGGGCATCACCCCACTCGAAGCGCAGCCCTGCGCCCGCGGGCTTGGGCTTTGCGCGGGCGCGGTCGAGCATCGTCTCGGAGAAGTCGCTGCCCACCACCTCTCCTCCGGGAGTCACCCGCCGCGCGAGCTCGATCGCCAAATCGCCCGTGCCGGTCGCGGCATCGAGCACGCGGTCACCCGCACTCAAGCTGGCGAGATCGGCCGCCCGCTCCCGCCAGCGGTGGTGCAGCCCTGCCGTCATAACGCTGTTCAGCAGGTCATACACACCCGCGATACCGTCGAACATCGCCCGCACCTGTTTCGCCTCAAGCGTTCCCGCTGGCGGATTCGGCGCCCGCCCCGGAGTCTGATCATCGTCCTCCGGCGAGGACCCGTTTACGCCACTCGGTCCGGTGCTCGGAAGCGCTGGCATGGCTTGCCTCAGCTACTTCAGCTGCGACAGGAAGGCGACAACCGCATTGAACTTCTGCGGTGGCAGGTTCTTGAACGAGGGCATCGGCGCCGTGGGGTTGACCAGCGTGCGCGCAATCCCCTGCGCAGGCAGCCGCGAGGCGATGTGCGTCAGGTCAGGGCCCGGCCCGGCGTTGCCGTTCTCGCCGATCTTGTGGCATGCCTCACACCCGGACTGGGCAACGACCGCCTTGCCAGCTTCGTATTCCGCGAGCGTCTTGCCACCAGCCTGAAGGGTGGCCTTCGGCGTGGCCATTTCGATCGCGGTTGGTGAGCCGGCGCTCGCGCCCTGGTAGGTGAGAAGCGCCATCGCCCCGATCACGAAGATGCCCGTGATCGTGGCGATCGGGCGGTGCTCGGGGCGACGCTCGGGACCGCGGTCATAGAACGGCAGCAGGAACAGCAGGATCATGCCCAGCGTGGGGATGCCGATCCCGGCCAGCCCCACGAGGCTGGGCACCTTGAGCACGCGAAAGACCTCGAACAGGAAGAAGAAATACCACTCGGGACGTGGCACATAGGTCGTGGTGGTGGGGTTCGCCTTGGAGCCGAGCTCCGCGCCGAGCACCAGCGACATCGTGATGATGACCGCCATCACGACAACCGCCATCGCCCCGTCCTTGGCGACCGCATAGGGGAAGAAAGGCTTTCCCTGCGCCTTCAGGATCCCGTACTCGCGGAGGTACTCCTCCTTCTCGCGCTGGTTCATGCGTCAGCCTTGCGCAACTCGGGGTTCTGCTCGGCTTTTAGCCACGGCGGCGCGGTTGTGCCTAGCTTTGCAACCAGGTACAGGTGAGCGCCGATCAACGCGACCAACGCGCCAGGGATCAGCAGCATGTGGATGGCATAGAAGCGCGACAGCGTCGTCGCCCCGAATTCAGGGCCCGCTCTGAGGAAGTCGCTCAGGTAAGGACCGACCAGGGGACCGAGACCATTGATGTTGACGCCCACGATCGTCG
>Ga0307373_10006333_pt1 | contig 18887 bp, 18 predicted proteins | sample OX2MG_FD_202534 | JGI IMG/M metagenome (GOLD analysis project Ga0307373, IMG submission 202534) | Soil microbial communities from Risofladan, Vaasa, Finland - OX-2 | ecosystem: Environmental > Terrestrial > Soil > Coastal area > Acid sulfate soil | place: Finland: Risofladan, Vaasa | collected...
GTCCCGGGGGGTTGTATCGTCGGGGTGACCGGGCGGTCCCACCGACTGCCGGGTTCGAGAGGAGCGTGCCAGGTGGACGTGCGTATCGGGATCGTGCAGTCGATGAAGGAACTCGACATCGAGTTGCCCGACGATGCTGACCGAGACAAGGTCCTGGCCGACATCGAGACGGCGCTCGGCGAGGAGGGCCGCATCCTCTGGCTGACCGACCGAAAGGGTCGCCAGGTCGGCGTACCCGTGGGCAAGATCGCCTACGTCGAGCTGGACCCACCGGCGACCGACCGCCGCGTCGGGTTCGGGATCTCCTGATTCGACGGCGCCCGGCGCTGCGCCCGGACCTCCCCGGAGTGGAGTGGCGTGCCCGCTGATCTGCTGACCCCGCTGCTCGACCGCAAGCTCGTGTTCGTCACGGGGAAGGGCGGCACCGGCAAGACGACGGTCGCCTCCGCGCTCGCCCTCCTGGCATCCTCACGGGGCAAGAGGGTCCTCATCTGCGAGGTCGACGGCAAGGGTGAGCTCGCCGGCTACTACGAGGCGCCGCCGACGGCGTTCAAGGAGAAGGAGGTCCAACCGGGCCTCTTCGCCATGACGATGGACACGGAGGCATCCCTCCGCGAGTACCTGAAGCTCCAGCTCCGCATTCCGATCGTGGGCCGTATCGGCCCGGTGGCCAAGGCGTTCGACTTCCTGGCCGCCGCCGCCCCCGGCGTCCGGGAGATCCTCACGGTCGGAAAGCTCTGTTTCGAGGTCCGTGACAACGGCTGGGACATGGTCGTCGTCGACGCTCCCGCCACGGGGCACATCGTCGGTCAGCTGGCGGCACCCCAGGCCGTCAACGGCCTCGTGAAGGTCGGGCTCATCCGGACCCAGACCGACTGGATGCTCGAGATGCTCTCCGACCCGGCGACCACCGGCCTGCTCGCCGTGTGCACCCCCGAGGAAATGCCGGTGACCGAGACGATGGAGCTGGCCGTCCGGGTCCGCAACGAGACCACGGTGCAGTTGGCTGGGGTCGTCGTCAACCGGGTCCTGCCCGAGCTGTTCGGACGGCAGGAGGAAGCCGTCTTCGACGCCCTGACCGAGCCGGCGCCCTTGGCCGTACTCGACGGACTGGTCGACGGCGACGCCGCACCCGTCCTCGAGGCGGCCCGCCTGGCCGTCACCATGCGCCGAACCCGGGCCACCCACCTCGAGCGGCTGCGGGCCGGGATCGACCCGTCGGTACCCCTGCTCTACCTGCCCTACCTCTTCACCCGGGCCCACGGACTGCGGACGACCCGGCAGGTGGCCGAATCCCTCGGCGAGGAGCTTGGGTACTGATGGCGGCCCGCGCCTCGAGGCAGAGGTCGGCCGAGGTCGAAGCACCGGCCGCCCCGACGATGGACAGTCTCCTGGCCACCAAGGAGATCGTGGTGGCCTGTGGCCCCGGGGGTGTGGGCAAGACGACCACGGCGGCGGCATCGGCGCTCATGGCGGCGGTGAACCACGGCTCGAAGGTCCTGGTGCTCACCGTCGACCCGGCCAAGCGGCTCGCCAACGCCCTCGGGCTCGACGGCATCGGCAACGCCGAGCACCGGGTGCCGGCGTCGGCCTTCGCGGCGGCGGGCCTGAAGCCGCGGGGCGAGCTGTGGGCCGCCATGCTCGACACCAAGGAGTCGTGGGACTCGCTGATCCGCCACCACGCACCCGACGAGCAGACCCGCGACGAGATCCTGGCCAACCCGCTCTACCAGAACATCAGCGGGCGCTTCATCCAGAGCCACGACTACATCGCCATGGAGCGTCTGTACGAGATCCACCTCTCGGCCGAGTACGACCTCATCGTCGTGGACACCCCGCCGACCCGAAACGCACTCGACTTCCTCGACGCTCCCGAGCGGATGGCCGACTTCTTCTCGTCCCGCCTGCTCCGGTGGCTGATCGTCCCCTACCGGTCCAAGCTCGTGAACGTCGCGACCCGACCCTTCTACCAGATCAGCGACCGGATCCTCGGCACGGAGTTCATGTCCGACATCGCCGAGTTCTTCATCCTGTTCCAGACGATGTACGACGGCTTCGTCGAGCGTTCGAAGGCGGTCGGGCGGCTGCTGTCCGACCGCCGCACCACGTTCGTGGTCGTCTCCACGCTCGAGGCGACGCCGCTGCGCGAGGCGGAGTTCTTCGCCGAGCAGCTCACCGCCCGCAAGCTCCATCTGGGCGCCATCGTGCTCAACAAGGTCCTCCCCGACTACCTCCAGGGCAGGGCCGGGACCAAGGTGGCCGAGGCCATGAAGGACCGGGCCGAGGACCTGGCCGCGGAACTCGCCCCGGTGGTCGGTGCCGGTGCCCCCGCACTCGGCGACCCGGAGCAGATCGCCCGGGTGCTCACCGAGGTGGCCGACAGCTACCTCAATTTCCAGGTGGTCGCCCTGCGCGAGATGGAGGAGCGGGCCACGCTCGCCGTCGCCCCCGACGTCCTGGCGACCGTGCCCTTCTTCGACACGGACATCTACGACCTCTCGGGCCTGCTCCGGTTGGGTGAGCAGATCTGGGCGTGACACCCCGGATCCTGCATGTGCGTCCTCCCGGGAGCCGTACGATGCAGGGGTGACCGACATCGTCGACCCCGCCGTCGAGGCCTATGCGACGGACCACACGACGGCGCCTCCCGGCCACCTCGAGGCGCTGGCGGCCGAACTCCTGGTGACCCTCGACCACCCGCAGATGATGGTCGGCCGGCTCGAGGGCCGCTTCCTGGAATTGCTCACGTTCGCCCTGTCCGCGACCTCGGTGCTGGAGGTCGGGACCTTCGGGGGGTACTCGGCCCTCGCCATCGCCGCCGGGCTCGCCCCCGGAGGCCGGATCGTCACCTGTGAGCTCTCCCCGGAACACGCCGCGTTCGCCCGACGGCACATCGCCGCCAGTCCCTACGCCGACCGCATCGAGGTCGTCGAAGGCCCGGCCCTCGACACCATCGCCACGCTCTCGGGCCCGTTCGACTTCGTCTTCCTCGACGCCGACAAGGCCGGGTACCGGGCCTACTACGAGGCGGTCCTGGCGAAGCTGGCCCCGCGAGGGCTCATCGCCGCGGACAACACCCTGTGGTCCGGAAGGGTCCTCGACCCCGCCGACGTCTCGGCGGACACGGTGGCGCTGCGGCAATTCAACGACTTCCTGGCGACGGACCCCCGGGTCGTCGTGGCCCAGACCACGGTGCGGGACGGGGTCACCCTGATCCGCAAGGTCGGCTGAGCCCCAACACCACTCCCACCGCCGAACCCCTGGCCGACCGACGGTCGGCCAGCGAAAGGATCGAGAACCAGCGTGCTGGACTATCACCTCCACCTGTGGCCCCACAGCCAGAGCGACGCCCAGGCGACCGTCGAACAGGTGGCCGCCTACTGTGACCTGGCCACCTCCCGTGGGATCGCGGAGATCGCCGTCACCGAGCACCTGTTCCGGTTCACCCAGGCCAGGGACCGCCTCGGCGGCTTCTGGGACGACCTGCCCGGCGACGCCCTGCGTCCCGGCATGGTCGCCTACTGGGACCACCATGCCCGGGTGGACCTCGACGACTACGTGGAGGTGGTCGAGGCGGTCAAGGCCGCCGGGCTCCCGGTCGTGCTCGGCTTGGAGGTCGACTACTACCAGGACCGGATGGACGACGTCGCCGACCTCCTGGACGGGTACCCGTTCGACGTGCTGCTGGGATCGGTGCACTGGCTCGGGACCTGGAGGTTCGACGTCCTCTCCGACCCGCTGGTGCTGGCCGAGTGGGACCACCGGGTGATCGACCAGGTCTGGGACGAGTACACCCGCGCCATCGAGGAGCTCGCTGCCTCCGGGGTCTGCGACGTACTGGCCCATCCCGACCTGGTGAAGATCGCGGGACGGGTCCCCGACGTGCCCGGCGAGTTCTACGACCGCATCACCGAGGCGGCGGTGCGGTCGGGGATGGCGGCCGAGCTGTCGTCGGCGGGGTGGCGCAAGCCGGTGGGTGAGGAGTACCCGGCGCCCCCGCTCCTCCGGCGCTTCGTGGCCCAGGGCGTGCCGCTCACCACCGCCTCGGACGCCCACACCCTGCCCGATGTCGCCGACCGGGCCGACGATCTGCGCGACCTCCTGAGCGCCGTCGGCGTCACCTCGCTACGCGGGTTCCGTCAGCGCACGCCCCACGAGGTCCCGGTGGCCCAAGGCCCGGGGACGGGCGACGAGCACGGGCCGTCGGGGGACTGACCGTGGCGACCCCGGCGGAGCTCGCCTTCGAACGCGCGGATCTCGATGAGGGCCAGCTGGCCCATCTGCAGCGGCTCCTCGGCACCTGGGGGGTCCTGGCCGACCTGTCCTTCTCCGACCTGGTCCTGATGGCGCCCATGGCCCCCGACACGGGTGACCGCCGGCCCACCGGCCTCGAACTGGTCATTCTCGGGCAGATGCGGCCCTCGAACAGCTCGACGGTGGTGGAGCACGACCTCGTCGGACAGACGGTGGACGCCGACGTGTGGCCCCTCGTGGTACTCGCCTTCGAGTCGGGGGAGTCGTCACGCGGCGAGATGGTGCTCGAGCCGGGCGGCGAGCCGGTCCGCCTCCAGTGCATCCCCGTGCGGTGCGAGGGCCAGACCGTGGCCGTGCTGGCCCGGTTGTCGGCCGGTGTCGGGCGGCGACCCGGCCACCTCGAGCGGACCTACCGGGACGTGTTCAACCGGTTCGCCGTCATGCTGTCCGAGGGCTCGTTCCCGTTCCCGAGCGAGGAGGTGGCGACCGAGGAAGCGCCCCGAGTCGGCGACGGCGTCGTGCTGGTGGACGAGGAGGGGCGTGTCCGCTACGCGTCGCCGAACGCCACCAACGCGCTCCACCGCATGGGCATGTACTCCCAGATCGAGGGACGTCGGCTGACCGACCTCGGCATCGAGGAGTCGGCCATCGAGTGGGCCCTGGCCTCGGCGCTCCCCGTGGTGGAGGAGGTCGAGCGGCGGCCCGACGTGACCGTCCTGCTGCACTGCATCCCCCTCATCCAGGCGGAGGAGGTGACCGGGTGCATCGTGCTCCTGCGCGACGTGACCGACGTCCGCCGCCTCGACCGGCTGCTCCTCTCCAAGGACGCGGCGATCCGCGAGGTGCACCACCGGGTGAAGAACAACCTCCAGACGATCTCGGCGCTCCTCCGGCTGCAGGCCCGGCGGCTGCCCCCCGGTGGCGGCCGGGTCGCGCTGTTCGAGGCGGAGCGGCGGGTCCGGTCGATCGCCATCGTCCACGAGATCCTGTCCCGCGAGCCCAGCGACCAGGTCCCCTTCGACGAGATCGTAACGTCGTTGATCCGGATGGCCAAGGACTCGGTCGTCTCCCAGCACCTGGCCTTCGAGGTGACCGGTGCCCTGGGGGAGGTGCCGGCCGACGTGGCCACACCCCTCGCCGTGGTGTTGGCCGAACTCGTGCAGAACGCCATCGAGCACGCGTTCCTCGACTTCGAGGCGGAGGGAGAGGACGACGGCTTGCCCGGTCCGGCCGATCGGGAGCACACGGGCACGATCCGGGTGGACCTGCAGGCCCAGGCCGGCCTCCTGCGGGTGGAGGTGCTCGACGACGGGTCCGGCCTGCCCGCCGGGTTCGACATCGACGAGACGCAGAGCCTCGGCCTCTCGATCGTCCGGGACCTGGTCCGCAGCCAGCTGGGCGGGACGATCACGATGCGGAACCGGGCTCGCGACGGCTCGGACGTGACCGGCACGGTCGTGGCCATCGAATTGCCCGCACGGGATCCCCAGCCGATCGGTCAGTAGGGCCTCGGACCGTCACGGCGCCCGGCTGGGGACGGCACGGCCGGGCCGGCCTGTCCATCTGCGCGACGGAAGCCGGATCGCGGTGCGGGGAGCCCGGTGGTGCGGGTGGCCGGCGAGGTGGGGAGCCCGGCGAGGCGGGAGCCTGGTTAGGCGGGTGAGGCGGGTGAGGCCGGGGTCGGCCCGTCGGCTCAGGAAGCCCGACGACGGGCGGCCAGCCAGGCCTTGCGGAGTTTGCGACGCTCCTCCTCGGACGTCGCACCCCACACGCCGGACTCCTGGTTCGTGGCGAGGGCGAAGTCGAGACAGGTCTCCTGTACCTCGCAACTGCGGCACACCCGCTTGGCCGACTCGATCTGGTCGACCGCGGGTCCGGTGGTCCCGATGGGGAAGAACAGATCGGGCTCGGTGCTCCGGCAGGCGGCGAACTGCCTCCAGTCACCTTCGTCCCACTCGACCGTGCGATTCCACATGAGGGCCACGCTGATACCTCCACATCATCGGTCCGAACTACCCTCTTGTGATCTGTTTCACAAAGCTCGGCGCTGAAGATGTCACCGGCTGTTCAGGGTTCGGTCACTACAGTATCCACAGGTCTCCACGCTTGCAAGCACTTTTGGGGCCTCCGACATGGGATTTGACACAAATTCCCCGATGTCGCGTCAGGTGTCGAGAGGAGCGCCCAGCGTGAGCGGACCAGTGGCGGTGCAGGCGCACCGGGGGAGCCCGGACCCCGCCTCGGGCATCCGCGAGAACACGCTGGAGGCGTTCGCCAGGGCCCGTGAGCTGGGCGCTGACGGGGTGGAGCTCGACGTCCGCCTCACCGTCGACGGCGGCCTGGTCGTGCATCACGACCCGGTGATCCCCGGGGTGGGCGCCCTCCACGAGCTGGCCACCGGCGACCTTCCCTCGTACGTGCCGCTCCTCGCCGAGGCACTCCGGGAGTGTGCGGGAATGGTCGTGAACATCGAGATCAAGAACCTCCCGACGGAGCCGGCATTCGATCCGTCCGACCGGTGCGCCGCCGACGTGGCGGCCCTCGTCGATGCTGCGGCCGCCGGGGAGTCCGTCATCGTGTCGTCATTCTGGCCCGGGGCTGTGGCCACCGTCCGGGACGCCGGCTCCGGCATCCGCACGGGCCTCCTGGTCATCCCCTCGTCCGATCCGGGCACTGCCGTCGACGGGGCCGTCCGACTGGGGTGCGCCGCCGTCCACCTGCCGGTCGGCCTGGCCACTCCGGCCGGTGTGGCCGTCGCCCACGACGCCGGGCTGGCCGTCGCCGCGTGGACCGTGGTCGACAGCGCGGCCCTCACCTCGGTGCTCGAGGCCGGCGTGGACACGATCGTGACCGACGATGTGGCCATGGTCCGTCGTCGTCTCGACCAGGGGTGACGGGGCGCCCCGGCAGCGCCTCGGCAGTGGGAGGCCGCCCCGATCCCGGTGCCCGGTGGCCCCGGCGCGGGCCCGCGCACGGGCCGTCCTGACCTGGGACGGTGCCCCGATTGGTCGAACCGGTCGGTTTTCGTCAACAATGCACGACTATGAACGTCGTCGTCTGTGTAAAGCAGATCCCCGATCCCGCCGCACCACCGGCGCTCGATCCGGGATCGAAGAACCTCGTCCGTGACGGAAAGCTGATCCTGGACGACTCCGATGCCTACGGAGTCGAGATGGCCCTGCAGCTAGCCGACGCCGCCGGCGGTGGCGAGGTGACCCTGGTCTCCATGGCTCCGAACGGCGAGGTCTCCGGCCTCCGTACCGCCCTGGCCATGGGTGCGGCCAAGGCCATCCTGGTGAGCGATCCCGTCCTGGCCGGCTCCGATTCGCTCGGAACCGCCAAGGTGCTGGCCGCCGCCATCACGCGTGCCGAGCCCGACTTGATCCTGGCGGCCACCGAGTCGTCGGACGGCTACACCGGAACCACGCCGGTCCAGATCGCCGAGATCCTCGGCATGCCCTCGGTGACCTTCGCCAAGAAGGTCGAAGTGACCGGCTCCTCGGTCAAGGTCGAGCGGCAGACCGAGGCCGGTTACGACGAGGTCGAGTGCCCCCTTCCGGCCGTCGTGACCGTCACCGCAGGTGTGGTGGAGCCCCGGTATCCGTCCTTCAAGGGGATCATGGCCGCCAAGTCCAAGCCCGTCGAGAACCTCACGGTGGCCGACCTCGGCATCGACGCCGGCCAGGTCGGCGCCGCCGGCGCCCGCCAGGAGATCACCAACGTCGCCCCGGCCGATGCCCGGGCGGCAGGGGAGATCGTCGTCGACGAGGGCGAGGGTCACCTGCGGGTGATCGAGTTCCTCGAGCAGCTCAAGGTCCTCTAGGGCCGGTACCAGGAGAACACGCACATGACCATCGCCAAGATCTGGGTCGTCGCCGAAGTCGTCGACGGCGCCCCCACCACCACCTCGCTCGAACTGCTCAGCCACGCTCGTTCGCTGGCCGACGGTGTGGAGGCCGTCGTCTGGGGTGACGGCGCCGCCGCCGCAGGCACCCTCGGCGAGTACGGCGCCACCACCGTCCACGACGTGGGCGACCTCGGCGGTGCCCTTCCGGGCGCCCCGGTGGCCGCGTCGATCGCCGCGGCCGTCGCCGGCGGCGCGGGTCCCGACGCCGTCCTCCTGCCCGCGACCTACGACGGTCGTGACATCGCCGGCCGGCTGTCGGTGAAGCTCGACCGTCCGGTGCTGACCAATGTCGTCGACCTGACCGAGACCGACGGCGGACTGGCCAGCCAGCACGCCATCTTCGGCGGAACCGAGATCCTCACCGCCCGGTTCACCGCCGAGGGTCCCGGCATCTTCGTGGTCCGGGCCAAGTCGTTCCCGGCCGAGCCCTCGGGGGGCGCCCCCGCGGCCGTCGTCGCCGCCCCCGCCCCCGACACCGGCGCGGCGAACGCGGCCCGCATCGTGGCCCGCCACGTGGAGGAGCGCACCGGACCGAAGCTGGACGAGGCCGACGTCGTCGTGTCGGGCGGCCGTGGCCTCGGCGAAAAGGAGCAGTACGCCATGATCGAGCAGCTTGCCTCGCTGCTCCATGGTGCCGCCGGGGCGAGCCGCGCCATCGTGGACGCCGGCTGGGTGCCCTATTCGCACCAGGTCGGCCAGACCGGAAAGACGGTGAAGCCCACCGTCTACATGGCCTGCGGGATCTCCGGTGCCACCCAGCACATGGTGGGCATGAAGAACTCGAAGAACATCGTGGCCATCAACAAGGACCAGGATGCACCGATCTTCCAGGTTGCCGATCTGGGCATCGTGGGTGACGTGCACAAGGTCGTGCCGAAGCTCATCGAGGCCCTCCAGGCCCGGGGCTGAGGTCCCGGCGCCGCCCGTGACGGGCCGGCGCCACGTCATCACGCAGCGATCCCGGGCCCCGGCTCCCACCGCGGGCCGGGCCGCGTCCAGGGCCGACCGCCGGGCGGGGCGCCTCGCTGCCCGATAGCCACCGCGTCGGTCGGCGGGCACCGCGGTTGCGGGCGCGGCGTGGTCAGGGTCGGGGCGGCCGCGGTCGTCCCGGGTGGGCCCGGCCGCACCCGGGAAGACGGGTCCACCGGGCCCCGCCGGCGGCCGCCACGGGGTGCGCCGGGAGCCGGTGACCGAACGTCCACCAGCAGGGCTCCGCCGACCTCGGGCGTCCTGCGCGGCGCCTCCGGACATCACAGGGGGCGAGGGGCCCACCGGGTAGTGTCCGCACCAGTGCTGCCGGCCGGTGGCACGGGCGCCCATCTCCCTCTCCCTCCGAACGAAGTACACGTGCTCTTTCCCACCATCGACTTCGCCATCTTCTTCGCCGTGGTCTTCACGGTGCAGTGGCTGTTGGTCCCGTATGCGGGCCCGTGGAAGGCGTTCATGGTGCTGGCCAGCTACTTCTTCTACGCGTGGTGGGACTGGCGCTTCATCTTCCTCCTCGCGGCCTCGACCACCATCGCCCTCGTCGGCGGGAGGCTCGTCCATCGCACCACCGGGGTCCGGCGCAAGACCGTGCTGTGGTCCACACTCGCCCTGCTCCTCGGGCTGCTCGCGTGGTTCAAGTACTTCGGCTTCGTGGCCGTGAACGTCGACAACGTGACCCACGTGCTCGGCCTCGGCCGGCCGGTTCCGCTGCTGGCGATCACCCTGCCCATCGGCATCTCGTTCTTCACCTTCATGGCCATCAGCTACGTCGTGGACATCTACCGGGGCGTGCTCCGACCGGCACGGGGGATCGACGTCACCGTCTACCTGGCGTTCTTCCCGCACCTCGTCGCCGGGCCCATCGTCCGGGGCACCGAGCTCCTGCCCCAGATCCGCACGATGCGGGACCCGACGGACGTCCACTACGTCGAGGCGTTCTGGCTCATCGCCGCCGGCCTCGCCAAGAAGGTCGTCCTCTCGTCCTACCTGTCGACCTATGTCGTGGACCCGGTGTTCGCCGACCCCCACCAGCACTCCGCCCCCGAGGTGCTCTTCGCCGTCTGGGGGTACGCCGTCCAGATCTACGCCGACTTCAGCGGCTACACCGACATCGCCATCGGGCTCGCTCTGCTCATGGGATTCCGGTTCCCGGTCAACTTCCGTCGGCCCTACACCGCCATCGACCTCCAGGACTTCTGGCGCCGCTGGCACATCACCCTGTCGTTCTGGTTGCGCGACTACCTGTACATCCCCCTCGGGGGGAATCGGGGGAGCGAGACCCGCATCTCGCTCAACATCATGATCACCATGCTGCTCGGGGGCCTGTGGCACGGAGCGTCGTGGACCTTCGTCCTGTGGGGCGCCTACCACGGCGTGGGCCAGGTCATCGGGCGACGGCGCCGCGCCGCCCGGCTGGCACGGGGCCTCCCCGCCACGCCCGTCGGGAGGGCCCGGGTGGCGTGGGCCCGGTTCGTCACCTTCCAGGTGGTCTGCCTCGGCTGGCTGTTCTTCCGCGCCGACTCGCTCGGTGCGGCATTCGCAATGCTGGGTCGGCTCGTCACCGGCTGGGGTTCGTCGCCCCTGGTCACCCCGCTGGCGGCCCTGGCCATCGCCGCCGGGATCGCCAGTCAGTACCTGCCGGACGACTGGCTCGCCGTGGTCCAGCGCGGCTTCGCCGACCGCCGCCCGCTGATCCAGGGAGCCATACTTGGCCTGGTGCTCCTGGCCATCACGACACTCGGTCCCCAGGGCGTCGCCCCGTTCATCTACTACCGGTTCTGACGTTGCCGCCTCCCCCGCCCTCCCACAGGCCGCCCGCTCCCGATCCGCCCGCAACCGGACCACCGGTGGTCCGACCCGACAACGTGCCCTACGACTGGTCGGAACCACGCTCTGACCGGGCGCGGGATCCCGGGAAGGAGTCCGTCGGCGACCACGCGGACCACGCGGACCACGTCGCCGGCGACGGCTTCCACGCCGGCCTCGCCGAACACGCCTTCTGGGAGCGGCTGCCGTTCCCCGGCGCTCCGTGGCGACGCGTGCTGTTCATCGGCGTCGTCTGCTTCGGACTCTGGTTCCTCCTCGACGCACCGAGCCTCCAGCACTCGGCCCAGACATCCCCGATCGGCACCCGGCGGACGGTGTCGATGGACGTGGTCGGTCCGGTTGCCGCGTTGAGCCGCACGCTCGGCCTCGACAACGCGGTCGGCTGGACCGACCAGGTACTCGGGCGTCGACCTGGGGGCGGCCCGGCCCTCGCCGTTCCCGTCCACCGGCCGAAGCCGAAGCCCCCGCCGGTCGTGGCCAGCGGCACGACGACGCCGACGACCCTGCCGTTGCTCAACGACCACCCGACGCCCGCGTCGCCGCTGCGCGTGCTCATCGTCGGGGACTCGGTCGGCCTCGACCTCGGTCAGCCGTTGGTCAACGCGCTCGGCGCATTCGGTGACGTCACCACCTACCTCGATGGTCGGATCGACACCGGCCTCACGCGGCCGGACTACTTCAACTGGCCTGCCGAGCTCCAGGTCGACCTGGCCAACCACCAGCCACAATTGGTGATCGTGATGATCGGCGCGAACGACCCCCAGGGGCTGGTCACCCCGGACGGGAGCCTCCGCTTCGGCCAGCCGGGGTGGGACGAGGCGTACTCGGCGCGGGTGTCGGCGTTCATCGCCGAGGCCAACGCGGCCGGGGCCCACGTGCTGTGGGTGGGGATGCCACCCATGCAGGACCCGGGTCTCGACGCGGCCCTCAAGCACCTGAACGGTCTCGTCCAGGCCCAGGTCGCCGCGACCAAGGACGGTGCCGCGTCCTACCTGTCGTCGGTGCCGGCGCTCGGCGACCAGAACCACAACTATGCGGCCTACCTCCCCGATCCGTCGGGTGCCGTGACCAACGTCCGCACACCGGACGGGATCCACCTGACCCCTGCAGGCGGGGCGCGGCTGGCCGCAGCCGTGGTGGCCGACATGGAGAGCCAGCTGCACATCCAGCTGGCACCGTGAGCCCGCGCCTGCAGCGGGTCTGACCGGTGGGGGCGCCGACGCGCCGCACCACCCGGGCGGTCCGGCGGTCAGACCAGCGGCCAGGGGTACGGCGGGCGGTCGCCCACCGGCTCGGGGAACACACCCGTCTCGGCCAACCGGGCAGCCCGCTCGAGTACCGACTCGGCCTCCGACCCGGACAGCAGCTCCTCCAGCTCCGTCGGCAGCCCCTCGGCGACGAGCCGCTCGAGATCGGCGACGACGTGGGCGGGCACGGGCTCGCCGGCGAATTCCCAGATGACCGTCCGCAGCTTGTGGTGGACGTGGAAGCACAGGCCGTGGTCGATGGCCCACAGTCGACCGTCCGACGCGTGGAGCACGTGCCCGCTCTTGCGGTCGGCGTTGTTGGCCACGACGTCGAAGGCGCAGAAGACGCGCAACTCGTCCTCGCGGCCGCCCGCTTCCTGCAGCGTGAAGTAGTGCTGCTCGTAGTCGGACTCGATGAACAGCTGCAGCGAGCCCGGTCCGAACGGGGCGTCGTCCCGGACCACGGTGGGAGGCACGAGTCCCCATCCGAGTGCCTCGGACAGCCGGTAGGCGGCCACCTCGCGCCGGTACAGCCCGTCGGGGAAGTCCCAGAGGGACTGCTCCCCCCGGTGCGGCTTGTAGACGGCCTGGACGGGTCCGTGTCCGGCACGCCGCACCGGAACGACGGCGCCGTCCCGATCGGCATCGTCCGGCGCGCCGGCGCACGCGTCGTCCGCGCCCTCGAGTGTGACCAGGAAGGTGAGGTTCGAGCTCCAGGGGAGGCGTCCCTCGATGGTCAGCTCACGGGTGGCGAGTAGTCGGGCGGCCACCTCCAGCGACGGACCGGCGTCGGGCCGCCAGCCGATCACACGACCGGAGGACGGTGGCCGTTGGTTCGTGGGCATTCGTGTCCGGACGGGTCCAGCGGGGAGCCGCAGAGCGGGCAGGGGGGCCTCCCGGACTCGATGAGTCGGGTGGCCTGGATCGTGAACGCGGCCGCCTGCTCACGGGTGATCGACACCCGTGCGATGGCGCCCATCGCGCCTTCGGGAACGAGCTCTTCGATGACCAGGACGACCCGGTCCTCCGCCTCGTCGAACGACACCCCGATCGTGCCGACCGCCCAGTCCGGGTCCGTGGGCTCCTCGAGTTCCTGGTCCTCGGGCAGGTGGCCGGGCCGTTGCTGGTCCTTCACCACCCGTGCCAGAAGGTCGCCCATGGCGGCCACCTGCTGCTTCTCGATCTTGAGGGTCAGCCGCGTGTCGCCCTGGCGGCACTGGACCAGGAACAGGCGGTTGCCCACGGGGCCGACCGTGCCCACGCACAGCCGGTCGGCCGACAGGTCGAAGGCATCCGTCATGCGGCGTCCCCCCTCCTCGCTCGGGCGGCCGTGACCGTCGCCGCAGCATCCGTGCGCCGGCCTTCAGGACGGCCTTCAGGACGGCCCGTGGGGCTCATGCGATCGCCAGCGCCGACAGCGAGTCGGTCGAGTTGACGGTGAGCACGAAGGGGCCGTGATCCGTGTACGCCAGCGCCGACACCGAACACGGCGCGACGGTCAGGCGCTGGAACAGGTCGAGCGGTGTGCCGGCGGCCTGGGCGACGACCGCCTTGATCGGGTCGGCGTGGGACACGGCCACGACCGTCTCGCCCCGGTGCCGCTCCACCAGGCGGGCCAGGGACGACGTCATCCGGGTCTGCATCTCGAGGAAGGACTCGCCGGACGGGAACCGGAATCCGCTCGGGTTACGCTGGACCGTCGCCCACTCCGGCTTCTTGGCCAGGGCCGCCAGGTCGACGCCGGTCCATGCGCCGAAGTCACATTCGAGCAGGCCCCGCTCGGCCCGCACCCGTAAGCCGAGCCGCCTGGCGATGGGCCGTGCCGTCTCCGTGGTCCGCTCGAGCGGGGAGGCGTAGACGGCGACCGGCGCCCGCCCGCCACCGCCCGTCGGGCCGTCCGTCCGGTCGGCGAGCTCACCGATGCGCTCGGCTGCTGCCTCGGCCTGGGCCCGTCCCTCGTCGGAGAGGTGGAGGCCCGGGGCGCGGCCGGGCAGTACCTTGCCGGTGGTCGGCGTCCGCCCGTGACGGACCAGCAGGACCACCGTCGGTCGTTCCGGGGGTTTGGGTCGGCGGGCCACGCCCGCTCACCGTACTCGGTCCGAATGGTGGCCCGACCGCCTCGATCCCCCGGCAGGGTGGACGATCATCCAGTCGGGGTCGGGCAGGGCCGAGCCCCGATCGCGGTCGGAGTGGGAGAGCCGGGACGGCCACCAGTTCCATCGGCCGAGCAGCACCGCAACCGACGGAACGAGGAGCGTGCGGACGACGAAGGTGTCGAGGAGGATGCCGGCGGCCAGTCCCACGCCGATCTCCACGACCTGGGTGTCGCCGGTGGCCGTCAGCACGCCGAAGGTCCCGGCGAGGATCACGCCGGCGGAGGTCACCGTGGTCCCGGTCGCCCCGATGGCGGTCCGGACCGCCGCCCGGATCGGAGCGCGGTGTGCCTCCTCGCGGATCCGGGTCATGACCAGGATGTTGTAGTCCTGCCCCAGCGCCATGATGAAGAGGAACATGAAGAAGGGCAGCACGAAGTTGATCCCGTCCTGGCCGCCGATCAGGACGAACACCAGCACCGCGAACCCCAGGGACGCGAGGTAGGAGAGTCCCACGCTGGCCACCAGGTAGAGCGGGGCGATCAGGCTGCGCAGGACGATGGCGAGCAGCAGGGCGAGCACGACCAGGACGATCGGGATGATCCGGATCAGGTCGTCGGTGGAGAGGGCGCCGACGTCGGCCGCCACCGCCGCGTACCCGTCGACGCCCGATGCGGTGGCGCCGACCGCACGGGCCACGACGCCGACGGCGTTCCGAATCTCGGGCATTGCCGAAGCGGCGGACGTGCTGGTCGACGGCCCTGCCGTGAGCCCCGTCTGGAACAGCACGGTGCGCCCGTCCGGGCTCACGAACTGGCCGGATGCCCGATAGGCGTCATAGGCGGCCGCGCTCCCGGTGAACCCGGCGGGCGGGGTCGTCGGGAGGTTGCCCGGTGGGCCGTATCCGGCCAATTGCGCGTGGGCGGTGGCCAGTTCGGCGGGCGTGACCTGTGTTCCGTCCGCGTGGAGTGCACCGGCGACGGAGGCGAACTGCCCCGACGAGCGCAGGCCGGAGCCGGCCGTCTCCAGGACCGACGGCTCGCCCCAGACCGACCGGGGCAGGCGGAACACGACACTGGTCGGGTCGGACACCGCCGCGGGGTAGTGGGCGGTCAGCAGGGCCTGGCCCCTGGCCGAGTCCGAGGACGCCGACGTGGACTGGTTGTCGAACCCGGTGGGCGCATAGGCGAGCAGGGCGAGCGACAGCCCGACGAGGAGCCCGATGCCGAGGACCAGGGTGAGGCGCGGGCGGCCGACCACGCGGGCGGCGATCCTGCTCCAGGACCCCTGGGTGGCCGGTCCCGGCACGGGGACCCGGGGCCAGAACACGGACTTGCCGAGGATGGCGAGGAGCGCCGGCAGGAGCGTCAGGTTGGCCAGCAGCGCCATGGCGATCCCGATGGCGAGTGCGGGGCCGAAGCCCTGGTAGAGCCCGAAGGTGGCGATGACCACGGTCGACAGCGCCGCGATCACCGTCAGCCCCGAGAACGCGATCGACTCGCCGACCTTCTCCAGGGAGACGGCGACGGCGTCGTGGGGGGAGAGCCCCCGTCGGATCTCCTCCCGCACCCGGAAGATCAGGAAGAGTCCGTAGTCGGTGCCGGCTCCCAGGAGCACGACCACCAGCAGGACCGGCGTGAGGTCGGAGACCTGGACGCCCAGGTGGCTCGACGCGGCGATGACCGGCTCGACGGCGATGAGCGCGATTCCCGAAGGGAGCAGGGCGACGACGGGCGCCAGCAGCGCCCGGAAGGTCAGGAGGAGGAGCAGGACGATGAAGATGACCGACAGCAGCTCGGCCAGCGTCTGGGTCTTGGACTGCTGCGTCTGCCGGTCGACGGCCTGGGCGGCGGCCCCGGTGAGGTGGACGGCGAGCCCGGGGGGTGCGCCAGAGGCAGCGACCGCCTGGCGGACTGCGGCCACGGTCCGCCCGGTCGTGGGGTCGGTCGACGACGCGGGGACGTCGAGTTCGACGACGGCCTGCCGGGCGCGCCCGTCGGACGACACGCCCCGATCCACGACTCCGGTGACGTGTGGGAGGGCGGCGATGGCGGTCACGGCGCGGTCGAGTGCGGCGGTGTCGGCCGTCGTGAGCCGGCCGTGTGTGGTCGCCGCCACCAGGAGTGCCTGCGAGGTGTCCGTGGGCAGGAAGGGGGCGGCGAGCGTGGCGGCGCGCACGCTCGGTTCGGTCGCCGGGAGGAATTGGGAGGTGCTGCTCTTCTCGACACTCGAGATGGTCGGCAACCCGACCACCAGGACGACCGTCAACACGGCCCAGCCGACGACGATCAGCCAGCGGAACCGGACCGTGGACCGGCCCAGGGAGGCGAAGAAGTGGCGATCGTCCAGCAAGGGCCCACCCTACGTCCGGCGGAGGGTCCCGGTAATGGGTAGGTCCCGGTAATGGGTAATTGGACCCATCGGCGCGGGACGAAGGTCCTGGCGGACGGCGGTGGCCGGGCGTGCTCAGCTGGTGGCGGGCAGGCGACGCGGCATGGGGACGGCCGTTTCGGGCCAGCGCCTCCGACTCACCCGGGCGAGGCGGTGGAGGAGGGCGATGGCACCCGGGTCGTCGTCCCCCGGGCGGGTCTCGACGGCTCCGTCGTCGATCATGCCCTGCAGGAGCTCGCGTCCCTTGTCGGTCCGCACGATGGTCAGGGTCCAGTCGCTGAAGGCTCCGATGCCGCCGGTCGAGATGTCGGCGTGTTCGGCCGCGAAGTCCGGGCACGTGGTGCAGCCCTCGCGGGTCCAGGCGTGGGCCTCCTTGAGCGGAATCTCGTGGAATCCGCCGTCCTTCGTCCACACCTGGAAGACACCTTTGATGTTCATCTTGGCAATGTCGGCCCGGGCGATCCCGTACTTGGCCTCGAAGAGCTCCGGGAAGATGGCGTCGTCGAAGGTCTTCGAGCACAGCAGGCCGATCGTCAGCGACAGACGCCGGGCGATCTTTCCCGCCTTGCGGGACTGCATCACCGGTGGGGCCGACGCCTGGCAACCCATGCCCACCAGGGCGATCCGCTCGGCGCCGCCTTCGATGGCCTGCGGGTAGGCCAACGTGTTGGCCGAATACGTGTAGCGCGATCCGGAGGCCGCCAGGACCTCGGCACGGTTGGTCGCCACGGTCGGCCTGGCCTTCCAGGTAGATCCGTCCCCCTCGAGGTCGGACACCAACGCGGCGTCGATCACGTCGTGCTCGAGGGCCCAGATCAGCAGGGCCGAGACGAGGCCGCCGTCCTGGCCGGCGGAGTGGACCTCGGGGTCGGTGGCCCGGACCAGGAGCACGTCCTGGGAGATGCCGGCCACCTCCTCGTCGGTGCGTTCCCTGCCGTGCAGATGGGTGTCGATCTCGGGCTCCCACAGTCGGAAGCGGGGGCAGGCGCGGGTGCACATGGTGCATCCCTTGACGCCGTGGGTGCAGCTGTCGGGGCCGCCGTCGGCGTCGATGTGGAAGGGCTTGTACCTGCCGCCGGTGTCGTCGTAGGCGAGGACGTCGTAGGGGCAGGCCACCACGCAAGCCGCGCACCCGGTGCAGAGGCCGGACGTGACCACCTCGGTGAGCAGTTCGGACCAGTGCGGCTTCTCGGGCGGCATGGGGACACCCTACCCGTGGCTCCGCGGCTGTCGGATTCCGGCACGTGTGTCGGCTGGGTACCCTCGTCGAGTGCCCGAATTGGTCGAAGTGGAACGGTACCGGGCTCTGGCCGAAGGCGCCCTCGGGCGCATCATCGCGTCGGTCGACTCCCCCGATCCGTGGTTCCTGAAGGGTCCTGTCACCGCCGCCGTACTCCAGGGGACCCTCGTGGGGAACCGGTTCGTCGGCGCCCGCCGGATCGGCAAACTGCTCCTGTTGGACGTGGACGGTGGACCGATCGTCGGCGTGCGGTTCGGAATGACCGGCACACTGCGCGTCGACGGCGACGACGCCGTTGGTCCGTTGATGCATGCGCCGACCCGGAGCGAGCCGGCCTGGGACCGGTGGTCGGTGCGGTTCGCCGACGGGGGGCGACTGGTGGTGCACGACCCCCGGCGACTCGGCGGCATAACGCTCGACCCCGACGTACGCGCCCTGGGACCCGACGCGTCAACGATCGGCGTCGCGACATTGGGAAGGGCACTGGCCGGGTCCGCGGCGCCGCTGAAGGCCCGGCTGCTCGACCAGTCCCGAATGGCCGGGGTGGGGAATCTCATCGCCGACGAGGTTCTGTGGCGGGCAGGCCTGTCTCCTCTGCGACCGGCCGGCTCGCTGACGGCCGCCGAAGTCCGCCGCCTGCACCGCCACCTCCGGCTGGCGCTGGCCGATCTGACCGAACGGGGCGGGTCGCACCGAGGCGACCTCATGGGCGAACGGCATCCGGGCGGCGTGTGTCCGAAGGACGGGACGCCACTGGACCGGTCGACGGTCGGTGGACGCACCTCGTGGTGGTGCCCCGTGCACCAGCGGTCCTAGGGAGGCCCTTGCCTCCGGGAAACGGCCACACCCCCCCTGGCCGGGCCTCCGGGGGTGCCGGTCAGCCTCCCCCCGGCACGTCCGGGGGCCGGTCGAGCCCGAGGTCGGGCTCCTGGCCGAAGGGC
>Ga0307373_10006334_pt1 | contig 18884 bp, 15 predicted proteins | sample OX2MG_FD_202534 | JGI IMG/M metagenome (GOLD analysis project Ga0307373, IMG submission 202534) | Soil microbial communities from Risofladan, Vaasa, Finland - OX-2 | ecosystem: Environmental > Terrestrial > Soil > Coastal area > Acid sulfate soil | place: Finland: Risofladan, Vaasa | collected...
AGAACGTGTCGAGGCGCCGCTGGGCCTGCGCGCGCCCGCCCATGGCGGCGATGAGATCGTTCGGGTCTTGCGGCACCATCCACGTGTACTGCGCCGCATTGCCCTCTTGAAAGCCGCTCTGGCCCGCATCGGCGATCGGCGTCTGCATGAAGGCGCCGTCCTGGTCGCGCGGAGCGACGAGCCCGGTTGCCGTGTCGAAGACATTCTCCCAATTGCTCGAGCGGCGCAGGAACTCGCGATAGATGCGCGTTTCGTCCGCCACGCGCGCGAGCTGCGCGATCGAGAAATCGTCGAGCGCGTACTCCAGCGTCTCCGACGCGCCGTTGGGAACGGGTGCAACCGACGTCGTGTGCGTGTTGACGACGTAGCCGTGGCGCAGATACTCGGCAAGTTCCGGGCGTTCGACGTACCAACCGTCAACGCGCGGTAGATCGGGATCGCTCGCGCCGCGAACCATCGCAGCTACGGCGCCGCGCACGTCGAAGCCGCGCGCCCCGAACGCATAGCCGCCCGCGAGCACGGCGTCGACGGAGTCGCCGCCCATGACGCTCGTCGGCGCGTTCACCAGCGCCCAGCGAGGAAGAGCGCCGCTTTCCTGCGCCGCGTCGACGAGGGACTGCATCATGTCGCCGGCGCGATCCGGATCGAGCAACGCAACGAGCGGAATCTGCGAACGGTAGACGTCCCAATCGGAGTAGTTCACGTACTCGACGTGTCCGGGGCGCACGCGATGCACGTTGCCGTCGAACCCGCGGTAGCGCCCGTCGGCGTCGCTATAGACGTTCGGATGGAGCATCGCATGATAGAGTGCGGTGTAAAACGTCGTCTGCTCGCTCGGCGTTCCCCCCGAGATCGCAATCCGCCCGAGCACGTTGCGCCACATCTTCAGTGCGGCAGCGTGCACCGCGTCGAGATCCCATCCGCGGTTCTCCGCACGGAGGTTCGCAAGCGCACCGGCGACGCTCACGTACGAGATCGCGACTGCGATCTTCACGACAGTGCCTCCGGCCGTGTCGAACGTCACCCACGCTCCGCTTCCCGCTCCGCGCGACGCGCTCGATCCGGGCGTCGCGCTCGCGCCGCGCCACGTGCCGTACGCGGAGAACGGGCGGTTGAAGCGGGCAGCAAAATAGACGGTGAACGCGTCGGGCATTCCGCAGAACGCACCGCTCGTTGCCGAGCCGGTAATCTCGTCGTTGCCGACGACGCGCACGTCCGCTGCGGTTACGCCGGCTTGATCGGACGATGCGTTTACGAGGAGATTCGCGGCCCTGCCGGCCGGGAACGTGAAGCTGCCGAGGCCGGTGCGCGGCGTCACCGTGAGCGCCACGGCGATGCCGTTGTCGAGTGCGAGCGCGTACCAACCCGGTGACGCTTGCTCGTGCGCGTGCGAGAAGGCGTCCTCCGCTTCGGCCGGATCGTTAACGCTCCCGAGCGTCGGCAGAATGGCAAAGTCGCCGAAGACGTTGCATCCCGGCCCGCTCAGGTGCGTGACGCTGAAGCCGGTGGTAGCACGGTCGTTGTATTCGTAGCCGCCACCGGCATTCTGCGAGGGCGTATCCGGGCTCCACTGCAGCATCCCGAAGGGGACGTCCGCGCCCGGAAAGGTGTCGATGGGGCCGCCCTGCTGCGTGCCGGAGGTGCCGATGAAGGGGTTCACGAGCGTCGTCGGATCGGGCGCCGCAAGAAGCAACGCCATGAGCAAGAGGTGCATGGCGCGGTATGAAGTGCTCTACGCGCCGTCAACTCCCTTCGGGAGAGGCTCGGGGGCACAGCGGGGAGGCGAGGACACTCTTGGGGTAAGCGTACGAGCGTGAAGGCTCGTACGTGGGTTCCCTATGGTGCGGCGATCCTCGCGACCGCGCTGCACGCTCTCGGCAACCCCCACTACGGTTTCTTCCGCGACGAGCTCTATTTCATCGTCTGCGGACGTCATCCGGCACTCGGCTACGTCGACCAGCCGCCGCTAACGCCGTTGCTCGCCGCGCTCTCGCAGAGCTTCGGCCGATCGCTCTTCCTTCTGCGCCTCATCCCGGCGTTCTGCGCCGGCCTCGTCGCGTACGTTTCGTGTCTCTTCGCCGAAGAGCTTGGAGGTGGAACCTTCGCGGAAATTCTGACCGCGCTCGTCGTGATGCTGGCGCCGGTGCTCGTTGCAAACGAGATGCGGCTCACGCCGGATATGCTGGAGATCGCGCTCTGGCCGCTCGCCGCGCTCTTCGTCGTGCGCATCGTCAACGGTGGATCGCCGAAGCTGTGGTTGGCAGTCGGCACCATCGTCGGCGTTGCCGCATGGAGTAAGTACAGCGTTGCATTCTTCGCCGTGGCAGTGATCGCCGGGCTCTTGCTCACGCAGCAGCGACGCCTGCTCGCGTCGCGCTGGTTCTTCGCGGGGTGCATCCTCGCGGTCGCGATCATTCTGCCCGACTTCGTGTGGCAAGCCGTGCATCGCTTCCCGATACTGGAAGTGCTGCGCAACGACAGCGGACAGTTCGTCGTCACCGGGCCCCCATTTCTCATCCAGCAGATCCTCATCATGAACCCGATCCTCTCGATCGTCTGGATTGCCGGCCTCGTCGCGCTCGCACGCCGGCCCACGATGCGATGGCTTGCGTGGGCGTACGTGCTGCTCGTCGTCACGATGGCGGCGCTCGATGCGAAGAACTACTATCCGTCCGCGATCTACCCGTGCCTCATCGCGTCCGGCGCCGTCGCCGTCGAAGCGTGGACGCGCGCGCGGCCTTCCGTCCAAGCGGCGATCGCCGCGGGCGCGATCGCCGTCTCGATCCCGGCGGTGCCGTTCGTGCTACCCGTACTCCCCCTCGCGAACTACATTGCATACCAGAACGCAGTCGGCAGGATGCTGCACGTCAACTTCGGCCTACCCGACGATCCACGCAAGACCGTGCCGATTCAGTACTACGCCGATATGCTCGGGTGGCCGCAGCTCGTCGCGAAGGTCGCCGCCGTGTATCAAGGGCTTCCGCCGCAGCAGCGCGCGCAGGCCGCGATCTACACGAGCAACTTCGGCGAGGCGAGTGCGATCGACGTCTACGGCGCCGCGTTCGGCCTGCCGCACGCGATCAGCGGCAACAACAACTTCTGGCTCTGGGGGCCGCGCGGATACACGGGTGACACGGTCATCGAGGTGAATGCCGATCCGGCAAAGGCGCGGCGCTTCTTCTCGCACGTGCGCGTGGCCGGCGTCTTCACGAACGCTCACGCGATGCCGTACGAAAACGACATCCCCATCCTCGTGTGCAGTGGGATCCGCGAGCCGCTCGCTCAGCTTTGGCCGCGGCTCAAGGTGTACGGCTACGCGTTGCGAACGCGCTCGGACGATTGGACCGTCGATTGGCATCGCACCGAGTAGTCCCCGCGCTTCAGTTGAAGGAAGGCGCCGGCTTCATCGTCCACCGCCCCTTCCCGGTCCCAGGGCTCTCGTACCTGGATCCGATCCTGCTCGTCGACGAGATGGGACCGGTACGCTACGGTCCGGGTGAAGCCGTCGGCGCGCCGGATCATCCGCACCGCGGCTTCGAGACGGTGACATATATCATCGACGGTGCGATGCAGCACGAAGACTCGCGCGGACATCGTGGCGTCATCCGCAGCGGCGACGTGCAGTGGATGACTGCCGGCGCGGGCGTCATCCACTCGGAGATGCCGACGGCGGAGATGCTGCGCGACGGCGGCCTGATGCACGGCTTCCAGATCTGGGTCAACCTGCCGCGCGAGCGCAAGATGATGCAGCCGCGATACCAGGAGTACGAATCCGCGGCGCTTCCGGCCGTCAGCGGCGACGGCCGCTGGGTGCGCGTGCTTGCCGGCGAGTTCGAAGGACGGCGTTCGCCGATCGAGACAGTCGTGCCGACGACGATGCTACATCTGCGCCTCGATGCGGGAATTCGCTCCGCGTTTCGCGTCGCCGAGGGTTCGAACGTCGTGGTCCATGCCGTCGACGGCTCCGCGAGCGTCGACGGCGCGCACGTGAACCGGTACGAAGTCGCGCTGATCGAGAACACGCAGGGGACGATCGAGATCGAAGCGGGCGACAGCGGATTCGACGCGCTCTTGATCGCGGGCAAACCGCTTGGCGAGCCGGTGTCGCGCTACGGCCCGTTCGTTATGAACACGCACGAAGAGATCGCGGAGGCGATCGCCGATCTCCAGGCGGGGCGTTTCTAACGCCGTGCGCGTTTGGGGCTACGTCCTGCTGATCCTTGGCACGCTTCTGCTGCTCCTGTTCGGAATGGCCGAGTTGGGCGGCGGACACGTAGGCGTCCTGCCGCTCCTGATCTCGGTTTTTGTCCTAGCAATGGGATGGAGCTTCGTGCGGTCCGGCAGGCCGATCGTGCAGACGCACGCGCCGCCCGGCGCGCAGAGCGTGCCGTCAACGGCAGAGATGCCGATGTCGCCGGAGATAGCGGCGGTCATAGCTCGGCAGAGCGCGCGGGGTTGGCGCCGCCTGCTGTACGTCGCAGGCGGATTGACTATCGCGATCGCCTTCGTCGGCGTGCTGATCGACGCATTCGACAGAACGCCGGGGGAAGGCATCGCAATGCTGGGCGCCTTCACGGCGGTCGGCCTGGCGAGCGGCCTCATGATCGTCGGAATAGCGTGGCTTGCGATGCAAATGCCCGTGCGGCGCGATCTCCGCGCGCCGCGGTACCTGCGAACGACGGGCGCCGTGGAAGTGGTCGCGATTCCGTTTTCCACTGGCGCGATGTTGCGTCTGTCCGATCGCGCGTTCCTCATGAACGATCCCGCCGCGATTCGTGCTCTCGGGAGCGTCAAAGCGGGAACCGTGGATTACACGCCCTTCGGACACGTGATCTTGGCCGCATGGGACAGCCAAGGCCGCCTCGCGTACGGCGCGCCGGGCTACGACGCAGAACCGTCGCGATGAATCGTGGCCTCGATTTCATCGAGCATCTGAGAGACGGTCACGTTTGCGATCCAGCGGCCGACGAACGCATCGAATACCGCACCAGCCGCGCCGAACGGAGGCTGATAGTAGCCGAGGAGGACGACGGCGATCCGGTCGTCGGGCCGCCGCTGAACCTCAAAGAAGCCGTGAAATATCGGAAAGGCGTCGCTTTCGGGAACCTGCCACGACACGGGAATCCGCCATAGGTCGGACTTGCGATCGAGGTCTCCGAGCGTGAGACGAACGTCGCGGCCTATCGCACCGACGCGAAAGGTCTTCGTGACCTCGCTCGAGCCCCGCACTCCCAAGGCTGCGTAAATTGACGAGGCTGCGCGCTCCTGGCTACAGTCAATCTCCCTTTCCATGCGCAGCGTCGCCATGTGTGCTCAAGGCTGCTGCACGTTCGTGAATATTTCTGGAACGAGTTGAGAAGATGAGGGGAAGTCGCTTTCAGCAACGCTGTGACGTTCCTCGGAGCACCTTAGACGAATATTAGGCTACCCTAATATTCTGATGAGCTCGCTCGAGCTTCGGGCTGGCGCGGCGGCCGCCTCACGGCGCCGCCTCACCCTGCCGCGTGGGCTAGTGCACTTTCTGGCCGTCCTCGGACCGGGGCTCGTCGTCATGCTTGCCGACACGGAAGCCGGGAGCATCACGACTGCCGCAGCATCCGGAGCCGCCTTCGGGTACAAGCTCATTCTGCTGCAGGTGCTACTCATCGTCCCCCTCTTCGTCGTCCAAGAGATGACGGTGCGGTTGGGCACCGTTACCGGCAAGGGACACGCTCGGCTCATTCGCGAGCATTACGGCCTGACATGGGCCTGGATATCCCTTGGAACGATGCTCGTCACCAACGTTGCTGCGCTCGTCACCGAGTTCGCCGGCATTGCCGGCGCCGCGCAAATCTTCGGCTTACCGCGTGCGCCGATCATCGTAATGGCTGCCGTCGTGCTCTCGATCGTCATCTTCACCGCATCGTACAAACGCGTCGAGATCTTCGCACTTGGGCTCTGCGCGATCGAGCTGTTCTTCATTCCGGCTGCATTTGCCGCGCATCCTTCGGTTCATGCGGTGCTCATGCGCGGCCTGTTCGCGAGCCAACCCCTCGGCAATCAGGCATACCTCATGCTGGTCGCGTCGAACATCGGCGCGGTCATCATGCCATGGATGATCTTCTATCAGCAGAGCGCCACCGTCGACAAGGGCCTGACGCTTCGAGACATCGGCTTTGCTCGCATCGACACCGCCATCGGCTCGGTGCTGACGCAGGCGATCATGTGCGCGATAATCGTTACCACGGCGGCAACGCTTTTCGTCCACCATATCCGGATCGACGGCGCCGCGCAAGCGGCAATGTCGCTGCAACCGCTGGTCGGCCGGCTTGCAGGCGTGACGCTCGGCGCAGGTTTGGTGGGGGCATCGATGCTCGGCGCATTCGTCGTCTCGCTCGCCACCGCATGGGCCTTTGGCGAGACCTTCGGCTGGCGTTGTTCGCTCAACGACGGCGTGAAGGCGAAGCGCTTTGCCGCGCTCTACCTAGCGAGCGTGTTCGTCGCCGCGGCGATCGTGCTGATCCCGCGGTTACAACTCATCCAAATGACGATCAAGATCGAAGCATTCAACGGATTCGTTCTGCCGATTGTGCTCGGCTTCTTGCTCGTGCTCGTCAACGACCGCAACGTGATCGGCGAGCGACGCAACACGCTGGCCGGCAACGTCGTTACCGTCGGATTATCCGCGATCATCGTTGCGCTCGGTGTCTGGATGGCGATCCATGCCGGCTAGTGTCTCGTTCCGGCCGCGGCTCGGATGCTCGAGCCGCTCCGTTCACGCCTGATACCGCACCTCGATCAAGCACCCCTACCTGTGCGGCTCCGCCACCTTGCGCTCGGAATCGCGCGATCGAGGACGTAGGCGGCCCACGGTCGTAACGTCTACCCATGAGCACGACGTTATCTCCTCTGGCTACCGCGTTCTTGGCTGCAGATCAGATCGGGAAGCCCGGCGGAGCGATGAACTCGCTTCGCGCTCCCGTCAAGGACGTGAGGATCAACTTCGGCGATCTCTGCGCGCGGATGCTGGCATACACGCTCATCTGTCTCGCGGACGACGGCGCGATCGAGATGTCCTCGACGGATCGTAAGTCCCTCTTCGGCACGAAGAAGCAAGTTACGATCCAGAAGAAGCGCGAGAGCACGCAGGTCGGGGGCGCCGATGCGTTGCTCGCGGCGGTGCGCGACGGCAAGACGGCGCACGATGCCGTGTACACATGGCTCGGTGCCGACTCGCTCAGCCCCTGGCAACGCATCGTGAAGAGTGCCTTCAAGGAGGCATCCGACGCCGGCCTCCTCGCCGCCGAAAGCGGCGGCGGAGTCGGCGCGATGGTCACGGGCCTGCCGAAGATTCGCCCGGTTTCAGAGAAGCAGGCGGAGATCGATGCGATCGTATCGGCTTGCGCTCAACGCTGGAAACGTTTTGAAAGCGAGAGCGCCGACTTCGCCGCACAACTCGTGAAGGAATGCTATTCGGGCATCAACGGCCGTGTCGACAAGAGCAGCATGGCGACCTAGTGCATAAGATGATGAAACGACTCGTGCTGGCCGCGCTCCTCTGCGCCGCCGTGCTCGCTACGCCTGCGGCCTGGGCTTCGCCCGTGCCCGCGCAGCGGGTCGTGCTCGCCGGCGGCTGCTTCTGGGGAATGCAGGCCGTCTTCGAGCGTTTGCGCGGCGTGACGAGCGTCGTCGCAGGCTATTCCGGCGGCGGCGCAGCGACCGCGCACTACGAGATCGTCAGCACGGGCTTGACAGGTCATGCCGAATCGGTCGAGATCACGTACGATCCGGCGGCGATCAGCTTTGCGCAGATCCTCGACGTCTACTTCTTGATCGCGCACGATCCAACGGAGCTCAATCGCCAAGGGCCCGATTACGGCAGCCAATATCGTTCGGAGATATTCTTCACCACAGAGCAGCAGCGCCACACGGCAGTGGCCACGATCGCTTCGCTCGAGCGCCGCCACGTTTTCGGGAGCCGGATCGTGACGCAGGTCGCGCCGCTACGCGCGTTTTATCCGGCCGAGGCGTACCATCAAGACTTCGTCGCGCACCATCCGGACGACGCGTACGTGGTCATCAACGATCTGCCGAAACTGCACACGCTCGCCGTGCGCTTCCCGAGCCTTGTCAAACACTGAGGCGTGCCCGCACCTGGGCGAGATCCGCGACGTCACGCCCTCTGCCGAGGGATGCGAAGAGTGCTTGAGCACGGGCGATAGCTGGGTGCATCTGCGAGAATGCTTGATATGCGGTCACGTCGGCTGCTGCGACAGTTCGAAGAATCGCCACGCCACGAAGCATTTCCAACACACCAATCACCCAATTATCAAGTCATTCGAACCGGGTGAAGATTGGCGCTGGTGCTACGTGGACGAACGCATGGTGTAGGAAACCTCAGGAGAGGGTGGGATTCGAACCCACGGAACCCGCGAAGGTTCAGCGGTTTTCAAGACCGCCGCATTCAACCGCTCTGCCACCTCTCCGTGCCCGGTTTTACGGGGACTCTTACCACACAAACCTGCCATCGCCCGGGTTGGATCAACAGTTTCTCAACAGTCAGCCTCCTCAGGCCTGTCAACCGCCTCGGCGGCCGCGAGCTTCTCGCCGATAACGCCTACGCCTTTCGCCCGCGACCAGGCTGTGAATGCGCATAGTAGTTCAACGTTGTCGTAGGCTTCGAGTGCCCCATCAGGTCTGCGAAGGTTGCAAGGTCGATGCCGCTATCCAGCAACCAACTGCCGCGTTGAGTTGTCGCGCTTGCAATAACGCACACGTCGCTGCGACGGACTGCTAACGGCGGAGATAGAGCGTCTGCAATATCGTTCGGCCGAGCGCGCCGACGGCAACCGGAGTCGCATTGGTCAATACCACGATTCCGATGGCTTGCCCCCCCAGCGGATGGCGCAATCATGCCGATCCAGCTGGAGCAGCCTGCCGTCGCGCCGTCTTTCCAAATGACGTCCGGCGGGAATGGGCTCAGCGAACTTGGCGGGTAGAGCGGCTCGTATTCCCAGGCAAATCCTTGCCCTTGATTCGTATCAGTGTGCGCCCAAATTTTCTCGGCGGTTTGCACTCCTGCGATCATCGCGGCCGGGCCCTGCAGACCCAACGCAAGCTTCAAGTATTTCATCATGTCGGGTGCCGTCGAACGCAGCACGCCGGCCGATGGGTACGGATCCCAGGTCCAGTGCAACGTCGTGTGCACGTTGCCGAGGTTGTCCCACGTATAGCCCTGAGCGTATTCGCCCTGCTCTGAAACCGGCACGTTCAAATCATACGTGTGTGCCATTCCGAGCGGATCGATGATCTGCTGGCGTACGAGCGTGTACCAATCGACCTGCTGGCCCGTACTTCGTGCATTGATGCCCTGCAAGACGTAGCCGAGGATGCCGAAGGCAACGTTGGAGTAGACCCACGGCGCCGGCGGAGCGGGGAAGCTTCCCGTCTCGACGTAGTTCACTAACTGCTGCGGTGAGTAGCACTGCCGTGGAACGATATCGCCGTTCGGCGGAGGCGGCGTGTACGGAATGCCCGACGTATGCGTTGCCAACTGCAGTAACGTCATCGCCGTGACCGTGCCGTAATCGGCAGGTGGAACGGGCGTTGCAGACGGTTGCGCGCAGGTCGTCTGGACCGGAGCGGGTGCCGTTTGATTGGGATCGCCGACGAAGTCGATCCACCGCACCGGATGGTCGTAGGCGGTCACGCCGGCCGTCCCTTGGTTCACGTATGCGCCGAGCATAATCCCCGTAAAGCTCTTGGTGAGCGAGCCGAGTTCGAAGATCGTATTGCGATCGACCGGCATTCCGCCCACGGCGCGCACGCCCTGATAAAAGTAATACGCGTTGCCGTGATAGTACACCGCGATCGCGAGGCCCGGCGGCGTCGGCGCGGCCATCGCCGAAACCGCGCTGCGAATCGCATTCGCCACTGCGTTCGATTGCGTCGAAGCCCCGCTTGGTACGGATCCGCTCGAGCACCCGGCGGCGACCGTCGCAACTCCCGCGAGCATACAGAACAGAAGGCGTGTCGTCGACGTGAACAATGTTTTCCCCAAGTCTTTGCGGCAAGATATCGGTAGGCGGCTACGCGAGATTTTCTCGCGAAGCTGCTGCTCGCCTCTACGCGATCACCTCGACGAGCCCGGAACGCGCGAGCCCGAACATCCGAGCACGATCGCAAATGGACTCTGCCCGCTCGCAAGCTCCGCAACGCGCGCGGTAAGCGCAACGCACTCGGGCCTCCCGGCCGCGAAGCAGCTGCTAGGCGACCAGTCGCAGGCGCTCGACGTACTGACCTGGCTGCACGGTCGCGGCGTAACCGTCGCCCTCGACGATTTCGGAACCGGGCACAATACGCTGAGCTATCTGAAGCTCTATCCGATCGACACGATCAAGCTCGATCGCTCCTTCGTTTTCTGCGGCGCAGCGAATTCTGCGAGAGTTCAACGGCGTGCGCTTCGGCGACGACTTCCTCGCATCGCAGAATCTCGCCGTCTGTAAGCGCATACAAGAGCTCTACACGCGCCGGGACCCGCTGCGTATCCGCGAGGCGATCGGAGAGTACGGCGTCACGCCAGCGCTGATCGTTTGGATTGCTCTCGGGACTCTTCAATTCAGGATTTCCGCTTACTTCTCTTTTTTGCACTCGACGCATTCAGGAGGCTTGCCTTTTTGAGACGTGCTGTGCTTCATGCCATTTCCTGCTCAGAGCCCGAGTATTTGGCGCAAGCGATCCGGTCGCGAAATCACGTAAATCTCGCTAATGCGGTGGTCCGTGACGACAAAACCCATCACCGATAGCGGTTGTCCATTGGGAAGCCAAGACACGATTCCCGGCGATCCGTTGACGATCACGGGCTCGATCTTCAAATCTACATTGCGGAACGCTACCGCCTGTGACGCAACGGCCCGCGCACCGCGCACGCCCTGGATGGCCGGCTCCCGGTCGGCGCGCATTACAACGTCGGGATCGAGCACTGCCACGAGTCCCTCAAAGTCGCCGTTACGTGATGCCTGCACAAACGCGTCGACGACCGCGCGCCGTTGCGCGAAGGTGCCAGTCGGCGGCGCCGCTCCTTGCACGCGACGGCGTGCGCGGCTGGCGAGCTGGCGGACGGCGACGGCCGACCGACCGAGCATCGCTGCGATTTCCTCAAACGGCATCGAAAACATGTCGTGCAGGACGAACGCAAGTCGTTCGGAGGGCGTTAGGCTATCGAGAACTACGAGCAGCGCGAGGCCGACCGAATCCGCCATGAGCACTTCATCTTCAGGGCTGTCCTGGCGGTCCACGATGAAATCGGGGATGTGCCCGAGCGACTCCTCGCGCTTGGAGCGCCGAGATCGAAGCATATCGACGCATATCCGAGCAACAACCGTCGTCAGCCAGCTTCCGAGATTCTCGATGCCGCCGCTCTCCTGCCGACTCAGCCGAAGCCACGCTTCCTGCACGGCATCCTCCGCATCGTCAAGCGACCCCAGCATCCTGTATGCGACGCCTCTCAGATGACCCCGGTTTCGTTCAAACTCGTGCGTCAACCAATCCGCCATGTTACTCTGACGAGCGTTCGGCGCTTGATGTGACGCGAACCTGGTCACACTTCACCCCCCTCGGTCCGTCATACACATGAAAGGAGCACGGAACCTCATGAACGTCTCTCTCATCACGTATCCGGCGTCAGATATGGACGCAGCCAAGCGATTCTTTCGTGAACTCACGGGGACCGATCCCTACGCCGACGCGCCCCAATACGTTGGCTACCGGAGCGGCGATATGGAAATCGGGCTCGTTCCGAAGGGACACTTCCCTGGCGCACTTGCCTTCTGGACGGTCAGCGACATCGCATCGAGCGTGAAAGCGCTCGAAGCCGCGGGCGGCACCGTCGTGCAAGAGATTCAAGACGTCGCCTACGGTCTGTTGGTCGCGAGCGTCAAAGACCCCAACGGATCGATCGTAGGGCTGCGACAATTCCCGAAGAGCTGAGGAGCCCACATGACAGCGCAGTTTGCGGCTCAAGCTGACTTCTTGCTGTTCCAAGCTTGAGAAACACGCTTCATCGTTACGAGGCAGGCCGCACACAAGGCCCAGGCACCGCCGAGTAACAGAAAATCCATGCCCCGTAAGGCTTTGATTTATCAAGGTTTTTCTGCTCGCAGTTTTGCGTCTGAAATGGGCCGGAACAGACTGTTTATGGCTTCGGAAGTGTACGGTGGCCTAACGAGAAGCAGCCACCGGTAATTCTGAAGGCTCGGCATGATGCCTGGTTAACGGGGCCACCACGACGCGGTCGCGGCCTTCGTTCTTGGCTTTATAGAGCGCTTGATCGGCCGTCTTGAAGAGCTCTTCTGCGTTGCTGCCGTGAGACGGGACCTCGGCAATACCCATCGAGACCGTGATACCACCCAAAATCGTATCGCCATAACGAGCGTTTAGCTGCTTCACGTCTTCGCGCAAGCCTTCGGCGCGTTTCCGGGCGGCACCGACAGACGCGCCTCCCAAGATATAGGCAAACTCCTCTCCGCCATAGCGGCAGACCACATCCTGCGTTCTGGTGCGCTCTTGCAAGAGACGACCCAGCGCGCGCAGTACGGCGTCACCCGCTTGGTGCCCGAAGGAGTCATTGAACTTCTTGAACTGATCGATATCCATCATGATCAGCGAAACCGGATCGCCGCGCCGGCTTGCACGGGCGATCTCGCGCTCGAGCCAAGCCTCCATGAACCGACGGTTGAAGAGCCCGGTGAGGGGATCTGTAATGGACGCGCGCTGAAGTTCCTGACGCAGCCTGACATTCGCCAGCGCCAGCGACAGCCGCTCGGCTGCGGCGACGGCTTCGCCGTAGAAGGGTCTTACCGGATCGGCAACATTTCCGGGAAAGGCCCTTTCAAGAATCGACAGGCCTTCCACGTATAGCATTCCCATCGCCACCCCTTGCGCAAGCATCGGGACACAGACGTAGCCGTTAGGGGGAGGCTTTCTGACGTGTGCGCACAGCAAAGACGACTTGGAATCCCAAAAGCGGTGAACCTTCCCGAGCCGCAGCGCCCAACAATCGTTCGGTTTGAAGGCCTTCTCGGATGCCACGTTGGTGCCCCCCCAAACGGACACCGCCTCGACGATGTCCCCAGATCCGGCGATCATGAATATCACGCCCGCTTCTGACGCAATCGCCTTTTGCAATCCGTTGCCCGCTATCGGGTACGCTTCGTCGACGGTATGGCATGTTTGAAGTATATCGACGACGCCTGCCATCGCGAAGTTGAACCGCTCTCCCTCCTGCGCTGATTTCAGTGCATTGCTCAGCTTGCTATTTGTCTCCGCAAGCGCCTTGTCTTCTTCCTTGCGCTCGGTGATGTCTTCGGCAATCCCAGCCACGCGAACGAGTTTTCCCTTTCCATCTCTTACGGGAAAACTGCGCGCAGAAACCCAACGAACGACTCCGTCCGGTCGAATCACGCGATATTCCATTTCCAACGGCATGCCTTGCATGCAGCGCGCAAAGAAGGCGCTAACCGCCTCTCGGTCCTCACCGTGAACATAATCAAGCCAAGCTGACAATCGATCGTAAACCTCTTCGCGCGGCCTTCCCCAGATTGTATCGTAGGCGGGGCTGATGTACGCCATACTCGCGGGATCCAGAGCCACGACAAAGAGCACGTCCCGCATGTTAAAGAGCACGTCCCGAATGCTGCTGACCATCCTGCGGAAGTTTGCGTTACTTATCTTGGCCTCAAAAGACGATTCTTTAATTCTATCAGGGCCATTCGTAGCAAGCACCACCGGCGCTGGTTTCATCGCTGCGTAACCTCGGAGCACACCAGTGCTAAAATGAGCATGTCGGCTCCAATTGTAGCGAGATTCCAGCTCATGCCGGCCGGTTGCCTTCCATCAGCCCTCGCCGTGACAATACTAGCTCGCGCCTTGTGTAAATATGCGACATGAACTCCGCCTTTGGCATAGGCATCCCAAAGAGAGACCCTTGGAACTGGCTGCAGCCATGTGACGTTAGAAACTCCAGCTGTTCGTTACTCTCGACGCCTTCCGCGACGACGCGCAGTTTGATTTCTCCAGCGAGCGCAAGGATTCCGGAACAGATCGAGCGGCTATACGGGTATAACTCGAGGTCAGTAACGAACGAACGGTCGATCTTGATCGTATCGATCGGAAACTCTTTCAGATAGGTTAACGTGTTGTAGCCGGTTCCGAAGTCGTCGATCGCAATCGAGAATCCGCGTTCATGAAGGAGCACAAGTGCCGCACGCGCTTGTGCGTAGTCGCTCAACAGTGCTTGTTCCGTGATCTCGACACTTAGGTTACTCGGAGATGCTCCGCTTATGCGCAGCGCATCGTCGAGCATTTCGTTGAACTTCGGCGAGACCAGCCCGGCCGCGGAGAGATTGAAGCTTAAACGGATCCCTATCCGCCACAACGCTGCGGAGAGACGGCAGGCGCTCCGAAGAACCCACGCATCGATCTCGCACATAAATCCTGCGCTGACGGCAATGGGAAGAAATACGTTTGGCGAAATGACGCCGAGCTCCGCGTGATTCCAGCGAATCAAGGCCTCGGCTGCACAAATCGCTCCAGTCCTTGCCTCGACAATCGGCTGCAAGTAGAGCTCGAACTCATCACGCTCAATCGCGCCCCTCAACCCAACTTCCAGGCGATGCCGGTCTGCCAACATACGCTTCATCTCGGGGCGAAACGCATGTGCCCCACTAGCGGATTCGAGCTTTTGCTGATTCAGCGCGAGGCTTGCCTTGGCGACCAGCGATTCATCACATGCGTCGATTGGGCACACGCTTGAGCCAAAGATTCCTCTTATGCAAAGCGTTTCACCTTCGACAAGAAGCGCTTCCTCGAGAGCCTCCTGAATCTTTGCGATTGCTTGCTCGATATCGCCCGGGTCTAAGACGGGGATTAGACACGCAAACTCGTCGCCCCCAGTGCGCCCCAGAACCCACGCCCCATCTGCTACCGTGCGAAGGCGCGACGCAGTGCTTCGCAGCACGGCATCGCCCGCTGCCATACCTAACCGGTCGTTGATCCTTGCGAATTTAACGAGATCGAAGATTACCACGCCAACCCTTGCGCAGGTCTCGCCGCGGGTGGCTTCGCGAACGCGTCTGATAAAGCCGCTACGGTTCAAAAGGTTGGTTAACTTGTCGTATTGCCGGGCGTGCGCGCTCCTTTTCCGCGCGCGTTCCGGTTCGGTGATATCACGGATAGCACCGATGTTGCTTATCGATTGCTCCCTTGCATTGTGGATAAATTCTCCATTCGCTTCGATGCGGCGAACCTCTCCATCGTCCCGAACTAAGCGATACTTTACATGATACGGCTGTTTTGTAACAAGCGCTACGCTGCGTGCTTTCTTGACGCGCCATCGATCGTGCGGGTGAATACGTTTAATAATGTCGGCATAGTGCACGCGCGAGATCTCGAGAGGGAATCCCCATATCGCGCGCAGATCAGGAGTTAGTTCGAGAGTGTCCGTGTCCATATTGAATGAGAACTCCGCGAGCCTGGTCGACTCGACGGTCCCTGCCAACGTCAAAGTCCTTCGCACGGCCTCGGTTTTGAGGGCTGTCGCAATAAGGCAAGTAGTGCAGCGCTCAGTCATATTGAAGGATGCTCCCGCTATCCCGGCGACCGCTCCATCGGCGTTGCGCACGAGGCGTGTGCGGTGTTCGTAAATGTCCCCAGCGCAGATGCTCCGAAAACCGTGACTCTCGCGTGACAGTGCCTCTAGTAAATCGGAATGCATGGTAGATTCTTTGCTAGCGTGAAAGAATTCCGTAGGAGACGCACCTATGACGTCAAGTTGCTGCCATGACACTCCTGACGTCGGGAGCACCCATTTCAATCTTAGGGCGACATCGCTTTCCCATAATAGGAAGGACTGTTTGTCCAGTGTGGGATTGGCCGCAGCATTGTCCGCGGGATACTTCGCGTGGAGATCGCGCAGGTTGACGCTGTCGTTGACGCGCCCTTCCTGGATGCAGACGCGGCAGCGGCGATCCGTCTTGCGGCGTCCCGTCGCCTTGACCGCGTGATTCGGGCAGAGAGGGTGCAGCTCGCTGCATGCATGGTTTGCCGGTTGGCCGCAGGTCTTGCCGCGCGTGTTGAGCGCGCAGCAGGTTAGAACCTCGACGTCGGTTTCAAGCGCGAATGATGAACCCGTGAGAAAGTGCTCCCCTCATTGACCCATCATTGTAGCGTCTCTCGCGCCATTTGCCTTATCAAGCGGCTAGAGCTTAACGTAAACTTATCGAGAAAGTGCAGAAGCCAAGGGGGTGTCCGTTCAGGGTGGGGATCGCTGGCTGTCCGCCTGCGAAAGGCCCTGCGCGTAAAAGACGCCGTCACGGTCGCGACCGGTGGCGGAACGTCTCCCATCACGCCGACGATACCGTCACCTGCGGAGGTGACGTTGCAGCGGCGCAGTAAGACGTTCCACATGCGCAAGAAGAATCCGAAAGCCGGTAAACCCGCCGCGAAGGGGCGTAAGATCGACGTTCGTGAGGCGATCACCGACGCGGATGCGACGGGCCTCGTCGCGGGCGAAGAGCTCATCACTCAGGCGGAAACCGTGCTGCCGACATCGGCGCGAGCACGAAAGAAACGTCGAACTACATAGATATATCCAACTCTACTGCAAAATGTCGGCTCGGGAATGGCTACGGTTCTCCTCCCGGGGCGAGGTGCGCGTCGAGGACAGCGGGTATACTCGGGCATGAAAGACGATCGGCGACCGAGCCCCGAGCACGATGGCGAGACGATCCCGCCCGACGTGGCCACGAAGAAACAACAGCCTCTACCCCCTCGCGAAGCCGTCCAGCGTGAAGAGGACAAATACGGCGAGAGCAGCCTCGACGAAAATCGAGGTGATCAGCGTGATGAACACGAGGGAGAGCTCGACGATGTCGTTTGAGCTTAGGCCGTGACGGCTCTGCTGGTCCTTTGCAGCGCTCTGGCGCTCGTGCTCATCGTCGCGGGAGTCTACGCGCTGGTCGAGCCTTATGGCATGGCCCACGTTTACGGCGTGCCGATCGAAGGCGCGTCCGCGGCTGGATTCGTGCGCGCTGCCGGCATTCGCGATCTCACCTTCGGCGTTGCGCTCGGCGCGGCAGCTTACTTTCGCGACGAGCCGCTGCTCATAATCCTGGCGGCGGCGGGAATTCTACTCTCGTTCGCCGATTTCGCAATCGCCTATCATGCGGGGGGAAGACAACTTCGCCCCGCTCACGGCTTTCACGCAAGCGGGATCATCGCATTCATCCTCGTTCTCACGATGATTCTCTTCGCCTTCGGTCGCTGAGCCTTGCGAAGCGGCATCCCTCAGCGCGAGCGCACGGATTCCTCCGCGGAAAGCAGACTCTCAAGCTGCCCGATACCGAGACGATCTGCCAGCACCTGGTTCACGATGGCCCGAAGGCGGGCAGCGCGCAGGGCGTCCGTAGCGAGCCCGATCTGCGTGACCACATCGGCGATGGCGGCCAATTCGTCGGGGGCGAAGGCTTCGGCTTGCGCGCAGCGACGCAATAGAACGATGCCGAAGAGCTGCCCGCGCAACGCGCATGGAAACGCGCTGCCAGACCCGAGCGCAGAGCCGAGCCCTTCGGCGTCAACCGGAGCGGTGCGTTCGCGCAGTTCGACAGCGAGCGGGTCGTCGTCGGGGATGATTGTCCCCGCTGCGTCACCACTTTCTATGCGCAGCCGGTCCGTGCTATCGCGCAAGGCGATAACTGTCGCATCGCAGCGCGTGCGTTCACGTAGTACGCTGCTTGCGCTCTCGATGAGCGTCCCTTCGTCGCAGAAGTGATAGATCGAGGCGCGAAACGATCGCAACGCAGAGAGAAGATGATAGCGATCGCGAAACAGCAGGTGCTGCACGCGATGCTCGGTGGCTTGATGAAGCCGCTGCGCGAAGAAGGAGAGCCCGACGGCGGCGCTAGCCGAGACGGCGAGCTTCACATTTGGCACCGCCCCGCCGAGCGCATCGAAGACCCGCTCGAGGGTGAATTCGATAAGACTGACACCTACGACGATCATACCGAGCAAGATCGTGAACGTCGTACCGCGAGCGATGTAATAGCGGATGTCTACGATTCGCCGACTGAGGATCGCGTATGCGAGCAATGCCTGCGCGGCGATACCGACCACCACGCAACTGGTCGTGAACCAGTCCGGCGCCGCCAGTGCCCCGACCCTATGCGAGTTTCCCGCGTACGCGCTGTAGGCCTCAATCACTTTGACGACGCCGTACGCGCTGACGATGACGATCGCAACCGACATCGCAGAGCCAAACAGCAATCCGGGGGCAATCCATTGTAGGCGTCGCACGTCACCGGTCTTGGCGCGCAGCATTCGCACGATGCGAACGACGAGAATCGCGGTGGACGCCAAAAGGAGCAAAAGCAGCGCGAACGATGCGATAGCGTACGCGAGTGCGAACGGCGCGAGCTCGTGCAGGTGATGGAGTATGCGTGAGTTGTTGATGGCAGTGACGAGCATCGCAACGAAGATGCCAATCGCCGCGATCGTCAAAAAGGCGCTCAACAGCGCCGCGAACCCGAGGCGCCGCGTGGCGCGGAGCGCGCCGCTCGACGCGAAAGCGTCGAGAACGACGCTGGCGCGCCAGAGCGCAAGCTGGGCGAACACCGCGGCGAGCGCGTTGAACTCCGTGTTCGCCGCGGCGCCGATCGTCACGGAAAGCAACGCAGCGCCCATCACAAACGAATACACTAAGTACAGCGACACTGCGGTCGTGACGCGGTCGTGACGAGAAAACATCTGTACGACCAGCGCGATAATCAGCGGTGGAAGCAGGAGCGCGGCGACGACCAGACCGTCGCCCTCCAGTACGTAACCCAGCCCGACGAGCGCGGCAATGCCGGCGG
>Ga0307373_10006335_pt1 | contig 18884 bp, 12 predicted proteins | sample OX2MG_FD_202534 | JGI IMG/M metagenome (GOLD analysis project Ga0307373, IMG submission 202534) | Soil microbial communities from Risofladan, Vaasa, Finland - OX-2 | ecosystem: Environmental > Terrestrial > Soil > Coastal area > Acid sulfate soil | place: Finland: Risofladan, Vaasa | collected...
ACCGCTCCGCGCATTCTCTGCCATGAGCATGCCGATCCCGACGTCGATTCCAATGACGTCGGTGTCGTACCAGTTGGTCAGCGGATTGAAGGCATCGACGAACCCATATTGGCACCATGCGTTTTTTTCATAGCGCTCTCTGATCGTGCGCAGGACGCGCATGCATGCCTGAGGCAGGAAGGGGATCGAACCGCCCGCTGCGGAAGGCACAATGCTTCCGTCAATCGGCCCCGTGGCCGGAGGGCCTCCCCACACGACATAGCCTTTCGCGGAATCCGAGGCGGTGATGCCCCAGAGATTGTCGCCATAGTCGGGAAACCGGGACGTCAAATCCAAACAGAAACGGCGATGGGCTTCCGTGGCAAGGATCGAATTCTGAAAATAGTTGGCATAGCGGTCGCGTTTGCCGCGAAAATCGAACCACGCCTGCGAATATTGGTGGATAAACAGAGGCGCGAAAAAACCGATATAGCGCAGGCCGTCGTATTGAAACAAAATACGGTTCCATGCGTCCCAAGCACCGGCCGGCAGGGGATGGGTCAGGGACCCGAGTCCTAGAAGGTACATCATCATCATTTCGCTATAGTTGCTCCAGCGATAAGGCAGAAAACCGCCCTCCGGCGTCCATCCGTGAGGCAGCAGCTCGGTGTCTTCGGAAAGCCAATCCCACTCGACGCGGCTGAAGATCAAATACGCCAACCGGCGAATCTCATACTCCCGGAAGTAGGTGCGGCAGGTGAGTGCCCCGCAGAGAAGGATGGCTGTGTCAATGGAGGAGATTTCCGAATCCCACATTCGCTCGCCTGTGTTGACGTTGTTCCAGTGAAAGAAGAATCCTCGATGCTGAGGGATTTTGTCCCATAAAAACCGCAGCGTTCTGAGGACACGATCCACGGCTTGGCGATGCGGAATGAATCCGCGCTTATCGGCAATGCAGAGCGCCGTCAAGCCAAAGCCCGTCGCCGAGATATTTCCCAGATTGTCCGTCTCCGGCTGGCGCGCATTGGCGCGGTCCCTGACCAAGCCGGTTTCAGGGCTGGCCTGATCCCAGAAGTAGCAGAAATTCGCCTCTTCCAGCACCTGCAAGAAGGCATCGTCGCTCGTTGAAAGCGTGGAGGCTTGCTTGGAACTGTAAAGATTCCGGAGAAACGCTTCATCCGTCGTGGTGAGATAAATCGGGGCCGGCGGTACGCCCGGGCTCTGCCGGGCGAGCAAGAGGGAAGAGAGCGGGTTGCCTCTGACAAAAGGGACGCAAGCACCCAGCAACCCGATCTGCTTAAGAAGTTCGCGACGCGATCGAACCATGTTCCGTTCTTCTTTTGCATCCATTCGTTCTTCGGCTATCTTAGCGCCTCCTCCCACGGAGTCTCAATATGGATGCTTCGTAGGCTCTCCCCTAACTCTTCGGAAATGGGATGCCAACCGGGAGTATTCTGGAGTTCAGTGACGGTGATCGGCAACCATCGACGCAGAGCAGATCTATGACGCGCAGATCGAAAATCGTGACGGCAGTGCTCGCGCTCCTGGGACTGGGTGGATTTGCGGCGGGACTACTGCTGCCCCGTTACTACCGGCAAAGACCGATCACGCTGGTCGGGGCCGTTATCCAGGAAGCGTCGAACCCCAGAGGGGAGTCGCCCATTGCCGACGTCGAGGTCAGCGCCATCGGCGGCTTAGCAACCGGTGTCGCCCGAAGCGATGTTTCAGGCCTTTTCAAGCTCGTCCTGCGTCCAGGCGTGAGACAAGGGCAAGCGATCACGCTGCTGTTCAGGCAGCCCGGTTACCAGCCGCTGGCCATCCGCACGTTCGTGGGAAATCAGCTCTATATTGCCCGCATGGTGCCGGTGCAGCTTCAATCCCGGGCCAGCCCCCTCCACCCGAGCACGGCGGTTTCGAATGTCCTGGTCAGGTATTCGGTGCAGAACACCACGAAGGCGACCGTCGGCACCGCCGCGAAAACCTTTCAAGTGGTCAGTACGGCGAACGTCCCTTGCGGTCATGGTTCACCCTGCTCCCCCGATGGAAGATGGAAGGCGGTGAGGGCTTCGACCTCGCTCGATGCCGAGAAGGGAAATATCTTCGAAAATCCACGAGTCTCCTGTATCGCGGGGCCATGCCCTTTCACAAGGATCGACTACGAGGGCCTTTCGCAGAGCAATCGCATCTTCACCGTGACCGCCCGCGCGTGGTCCGGAACGGCGACTTTCCTCGTTCAGGCTGAGGTCGTTCGTCCCGAGGTGGGCGACGCCGTCCAAGAATCCTATCCGGTCATTTTCGGCCGGGAGATGAATTTCAGCCTTCCGGCAACAGCTGAGGGACCGAGCCTGGAAGCCACGCTGAACGGCGTCCAGATCATCTTCCCGCTTCCGCCAAATCCCGATTTGAGCTGGGTCGACTGCAAAGTCAGCCTGGAAAAGGGACAGACGAAGTTCTATCGCTGCCAGCTCAAGCCCGGGTATCGATTCCGATGATCCGTAAGGCGCGTTTCCCGGTGGTTGCGTTCGCCGGTTAGGAGCTGGCTGTGTGTTCCGGGTGGCGGGCCCTTCGGGGTTCTAGGGCATATTGCGAGGTAAGGTGCAGGCCAGGCCACGCAAATCAACCTCCTCGATCACAACCCGCGCCGGATCATCTCGCGACGCTAGCGCGTGTGGTCGCACGCCAAGAGGCTTCGATTTCCTCGAGGGTCCTACCCTTGGTTTCCGGCACCAGCGCATAGCAGAAGAACCACGCCGCCACCGAAAGCAGGCCGTAGAGCCAGAAGGAGTCGCTCGGTCCGACACTTTGGATCAAGCTCAAGAACGTCAGCGACACCAGGAAATTGAAGCACCAGTTCGTGCCCGCAGCGACGCCTTCGGCTCCCCCACGAATTTTCAGCGGATAAATTTCCGATATCAGCAGCCAGAAGATCGGACCCAGTCCGATGGCAAAGGAAGCGACGTAGGCCATCAGGATGACGACGGCGAACATGGCCAGGCTTCCCCCGTGGAGCTGGGTGCGGAACAGCAGCCCGAGCGCGCCCAACGTCACTACCATTCCGCCGGTACCCGCGAGCAGCAGGGGCCGGCGCCCGACGCGGTCGATCAGCCACATCGAAACCACCGTCATGATCACGTTCACCAGCCCGATGCCCGCTGTGGCCAGAATCGCTCCCGAGGCCGTAGGGATTCCGGAGGAACGGATGATCGTCGGCGCGTAGTAAATGACCGTGTTGATGCCGGTAATTTGCTGGAACATGGCGAGGCCGATGCCGATCACCAGGGCCGGCCGTACGGCAGGAGAGAAAAGATCGGACAATCGGCCGTGCTCTTCGGCGGCGGCAAGTGTAGCCTCGATCTGCGCGAATTCTTCGGCGACACCGCGGCCGCCCCGAATCTTTTCCAGCACGCGGAGCGCCTGATCGGATCGGTGATGTTGCGCCAGCCAGCGCGGGGTTTCCGGCATCACCAGCATGCCGATCCCGAGAAGCAAACCTGGAACGACCGCCAAACCCAGCATCCAACGCCAGCCCTGGCTCCCGGAAAAGGAGTAGTCGACGACGTAAGCGCCCAGAATTCCCAGGGTGATGGCGAGCTGGAAGAGAGAAACGAGCCAGCCCCGCGACCTGGCGGGAGAGATCTCGGAAATGTAGACAGGAACCGTGGTGCTTGCCAGGCCGATCCCCAGCCCGACAATGACGCGTCCGGCGATCAGCACCGTCGCCGACGGCGCCAGCGCACAAATCAATGCGCCCGTGATGAAGAGCGCCGAGGTGAGTAGCAGTGTGGCGCGCCGACCCAGCCGGTCGGACAGGCGCCCCCCGGTGAGAGCGGCAACGGCGGCCCCGGCCAGAACGACGCTCACTACCAGTTCCTCGTGAAAGACCGAGAGAGCGAATTGCTTTTTGATGAATAGCAGGGCTCCGGAGATTACCCCGGTGTCATAGCCGAACAGCAGCCCACCCACGGCCGCGAAGATTGCCGCAGCGTAGTCGTAGGCCACTGAGTCCGTTGGCTTGCTTTCATTCATCGCTTCGGTCGAATCCGCAGGCGCTAAACGACCCAGCGCCCAAAGCTAGGCTCGCGCAAGTATCGACTGACTACACTGTTGGAAGGCCGACTCGCCCCAGACGTTGCTGCACGTCCGCAACGAGGCTGTGCGCCGGCCCGCCCCCCCCGAACCGAAAGCCAAGCCAACAGACCGTGGATACATGGATCGGACGATCTCCTCTGATTGCTCCAGGATACGCTTTTTTGGCGCACCGATCATCGGCCGCATGCATCGGCTACAAAAGATCACAATCCAGGGATAGATCCCCGCCGCGTTGGGGCCAGCGTCGCTGCTGAGCCTGCGCGGGGCTTTGCCGTGGCCAGGGCCCAGGCTGTAATCGGCTTCGGGAAGGCGGTTTTCAAAGTTTTGAGCGCGATTTGAGGATTCCCTGGCAGCCATTTTGTGGTAACGAGCATTCTAAGTAAGCACGGCTGACGAGAAACGATGGTTCACGGCCAGGAAAGAGCACGGCATGTATCGGATAGCGGTGGTGATCCTTTTTGGCTTGCTGGCGGGGGCTGTGGCTACCGGCCTCGGAGATGTTGCTTGGCTTTCCAGTCAGGCGTCGGGGGTGGTTTTCTGGGTTGCGCCTTCACTTGCGACCTTTGGAGCCATACTCGGGCTTTTCCGCCACCGGCACATTTCGTAAATTAAGGCAAAAACGTTGGGCGCAAGTCGCGCAGCAAGCAAGCGGCAGAGAGATTGAGCGGCTATCCCTATCCTTAGTGCCTTTGCATCTCAACCGGAATAGCAACCGCCGCAGTCTTGGGAAGCAGAGAATGGTTCATGGACCGCGAGCGAAATAACCCCTCCTTCTGGCAGGCGAGCAGGGAGCGCATGCAAGCGTTGCGCAACGTCCCCGCGCTGCTGAAGTTCGTTTGGGAAGCGGGGCCGCCCGTAGTGGTGTCGGGGGTTGCGCTCCGCGTCGTTTCCGCGCTGATTCCGCTTGGCTTACTCGCCATCACCCGGCTGATTATCGACGACATCGTGGCGCTGGTTGGGCATCACGCGCCGCTGCCGGGCAATTTTTGGTGGTTGGTGGGATTCGAATTCGCAGTGGCCTGCGTCGGGGGGGTGGTGGCGCGAGTCATCGATTTTACCGACAACGTGCTCGCGGACGGGTACATGCGAACGGTGACGGTGCGGATGATGAAGCACGCATCGCAACTGGATTTGCCCACGTATGAGGATCCGGTCTTCCGCGACAAACTCGAACGGGCGCGGGTGCAGGCACGAGATCGCCTGGCCACGGTGCAGATGATCGGACAGTTTCTGCAGCAGGCTGTCGGCGCGGCGAGCATGGCGGTGAGCATATTGTTCTTCTCGCCTTGGTTGCTGGCGATTCTGATCGTGGGTGTGATACCGGCATTCATGGGAGAAAGCCACTACGCGTTTGCCGATTACGCCTTGAATTTTCAGCAGACGCCGATTCGGCGCCAGATCGATTACCTATTCCAACTCGGGGCGAGCAAGGAGAGCGCGAAGGAGCTGAAGCTCTTCGGTTTGGGCGAATACCTGACGGGCAGGGCGAGGGAACTTTACGACCGGGTGTATGAGGAACGTGTCGGACTGGCACGGCGGAAAGTGTGGGCCGTGTCGGCGCTTTCGATTCTGACCGCGGCGGGCTATTACACGGCCTTCGCGCTCGTCGTGTATTGGACAGTTACCGGGGCCATGAGCGTCGGCACACTGACTTTCCTGCTCGGGGCGATCGCCGGGGCGAGCACCAACGTGCAGATGATGTTTTCGACCTTCTCCGGTATCGCCGACCAGGCCCTTTTCCTGAAGGACCTTCTCGATTTCTTCGCTCAGCGTCCTTCTCTCCGGGTAGTCGAGCACCCGACCCCGGCGCCGCGGCCGATCCAGCGAGGATTCGAATTCGAGAACGTGAGCTTCACGTATCCCGGAGGCTCGGAGCCGGTGCTGCGAGGATTGCGGCTGCGGATTAACGCCGGGGAGCGAATCGCCCTGATCGGGGAAAATGGGCAGGGGAAGACAACCATCGTAAAACTGCTCACGCGCCTTTACGACCCGAGCGAAGGTCGCATCCTGCTGGACGGCGTGGACCTGCGTGAGTACGACCCGAAAGACCTGGCGAGCGAGATCGGGATCATTTTTCAGGATTTTGTACAATATGAAATGACGGCGGCAGAAAACATCGGGATCGGTAGGATCGGCGAGCGGGACAATCTGCGGCGTATCCAGCCGGCGGCGATACGGACCGGAGCCGACGAAGTGATCCGCAGGCTTCCGCGCGGCTACGGGCAATTGCTAGGGCGGCGGTTCGAAGGCGGGGTCGACCTTTCGGGCGGTGAATGGCAAAAGGTGGCGCTGGCGAGGGCATACCTGCGCGACGCGCAAGTGTTGGTGCTGGACGAGCCGACCGCTTCGCTCGACGCGCGGTCGGAGCACGAGGTGTTCCAGTGTTTTGCGGAATTGACCCAGGGGAAAACGGCGCTTCTGATTTCCCACCGATTTTCGACCGTGCGCATGGCCGATCGCATCCTGGTGCTCGAGGGCGGAATGGTCGCCGAGGAAGGGAGCCATGGGCAGCTGATGCGACTCGGACAGCGCTACGCCGAAATGTTTGAACTCCAAGCCGCCAGCTACCGATAGCAGGAAGACAGGGCCTTTGGAAAGTCAGCAAACCACGAAGTTGACCGCCCAAAACGCTTCCGCATTGAGCAATGCGAGAGGACGCGTGGCAAGCGGGGCTATAGTGGAACGCGCCGTCGGGGAACGCGCCATTGGGCCGGAGCAGATGCGAGCGGAGGCTCGTCGCGCGGTGCAGGCGTGGGGGACAATCCGGTCCTCGGGTACGCTGCGGCCTCTGCAGCGCGCACTGGCGCGCGCGTCCGCGGCCATCTGGGCCATCACCGACTTCTATCGCGCGCAACCGTGTGGTCGTGACATACAAGTTTCTCCTAGCTCCGACACGATCCGCGCCAAAAGTCACCTGCTCAGGGCCTCGATCCCAGCTCTCCAGGACATCCTCAAAGGCGGACCGCTACGCCGCTTACCGCAGACGCGCGCAGAAGACAGCCCGTATTTGCCTCGGGCGTTCCGCGCCGCTCAAACGTTCCTCGATGCCAGTAACGGGGGATTTGACGTGGACGCTTTCTGCGCGTTCACAAGCGAATTCGCTGCAGGGCAGGCAGTTACGATGGAGGAGCTATCCGCGCTGCGCCCCTTTCTCGAGCTGGGCCTGATTCTGCGGATCGGGGATCAAGCGGCGCTCGCGGCCCGCGGGCCGGCCGGGGCAAACAGCGCGGCTCAAACGCAGCGGTTATTCCGGAGTTTGGCCGAGGTGCAAACCCTCAACTGGAACCGGATTCTCGAAACGCTGAGGCCGGTCGACCGGATTCTAAGCGAGGAGCCGGGTGGCATCTACAGGCGAATGGATGAGGCCAGCCGCAATTTATATCGCGCTGCAATAGAACAGCTCTCGCGACGGTCCGGGACCAGCGAGGAGGAGATCGGCAGCAGGGCCGTTGAGCTGGCGCGCTGGGCACGCCAGAATTTTGCCGACGATCCGAGGTTGGCGGAGAGGCGAGGCAATGCCGGCTTTTTCTTGATCGACGCAGGCCGGCCGGTGTTGGCGGCGGAAATAGGCTACCAGCCCTCGCTGGCTGAGCGGTTCCGGCAAACGATTCTGCGTCACGCGGAACTGTTTTACGTGCTCGGCATCGAACTCGTGACGCTTGCGGTGATGGCGTTCTTGATGAGCGGGCTGCCGCGACTTTCGCCGATCCTCGCCACGATTCTGTTGCTCTTTCTTCCCGCCACCGGAGCAGCAGTCGGGATTATGAACCAGCTGAGTTCATGGCTGATCGAGCCGCGGAAGCTCCCGCGGCTGGACTTGTCGGAAGGGATTCCCCCGGAACTGACAACTTTGGTAGCGGTGCCCGCGCTACTGATTTCCGAGCCGCAGACACGCCAGTTGGTGGAGGATCTCGAGGTTCGCTACTTGGCAAACCGCGATGCCAATCTCCATTTCGCGCTGGTGACGGACGCCCCCGACTCCCTCGAGCCATCGAGCGAAGACGAAAAACTGGCCGACTTGTGCGGGAACCTGATTCGGGAGCTAAACGGAAAATATGCGAACCAGGGGCATGGCACGTTCTTTCATTTTTACCGGCCGCGAGTTTTCGTCCAGAGCGAGGGGAAGTGGATGGGCTTCGAGCGAAAGCGCGGAAAGATATTGGACCTGAACAACCTGCTGCTGGGGCGCGAAGATCGGTTCGCGGCCAAGCAGGGCGACCTAAATCTCCTCGGGAAGATTCGCTATGTGATTACCCTTGATGCCGACACGCAGTTGCCCAAGGATGCAGCGCATCGGCTGATCGGAACGATTGCGCATCCCCTGAATCGCGCGGTGATCGATCCGGCGACAAATACGGTGGTCGAGGGCTACGGAATTCTGCAGCCTCGGGTGGGAGTGAGCATTCATTCGGCCTACCGGTCTCGCCTCGGGAACATCTACTCGGGCGAGACCGGGTTCGACATCTACACCTGTGCGTCGTCGGACGTCTATCAGGATCTGTTTGGCGAGGGCAGCTTCACGGGGAAAGGGATCTACGAGCTCGAGACGTTCCAGAAGGTGCTTTGGCAGCGGTTTCCGCACAACGTGCTGCTAAGCCACGATTTGCTCGAAGGTTCCTACGCACGGACCGCCCTCGCTTCCGATGTCGAAGTGATTGACGACTACCCTTCCCACTTCAGCGCCTATAGTCGGCGAAAACATCGCTGGGCGCGGGGTGACTGGCAGGTGGCGCTGTGGCTGCTGCCGCGTGTGCCCAGCTTCGCCGGGCCGTGGGTGCCGAATCCGCTGAAGTTCATCTACCGCTGGAAGATCTTGGATAATCTGCGGCGCAGCCTGTTCGAGATAACCTGTTTCTTGCTTCTGATTTGCGGTTGGCTTTTTCTTCCCGGTGGGCCGTTGCATTGGACAGCCGCGATCGTGGTTCTGCTAGTTCTGCCTTCCTATGTGGAATTGCTGCTCTCGTTGCTGCGAGCAGGCAGCCTGCCGAACCTGGGCAATTGGTGGAAAGGAGCGGAGAAACATTTCATAGATTCGCAGTTGTGGGCGTTTTTGGCGATCACCTTCCTGGCCCATCAGGCGCTGGTGATGGCGGACGCGCTCGTGCGCACGCTGGTGCGGCAGTTCTGGACGCGGCGGCGACTGCTGGATTGGGAAACAGCGGCGGAGGCTGAAGAACACAATCGGCGCCGGGCGGCGGTCGATCGCTACCTGGGAGCCATGCCTTGTCTCTGCGGTGGACTGTCCGTCTTACTGGCATTTTTGAGGCCCGAGGCGCTGTATGTTGCAAGTCCGATCCTGTTGCTGTGGGCTGGCGCGAGGTGGCTGGTGAAGTGGCTGGACCGGGCCCCATCGAAGCAATCCGCGCCGTTGAGACCGGTGCAGGAACAATGGCTGAGGGGACAGGCGCTGCGGACGTGGCGGTACTTCCGGGAAAAGTGCACGGAAAGTGTGAATTGGCTTGTCCCCGACAACGTTCAGGAAAATCCGCCTATGGCGGTCGAGCATCTCTCACCAACGAACCTGGGGCTGTTGCTGAACGCACGGCTGGCGGCCTTCGAATTAGGCTATCTGACGCTGCCCGAGCTGGTGGAACTTTCCGAGCGCACGCTCGACGTTGCCGAGCGGCTGCCCCGGCACCGCGGGCACCTCTTCAACTGGTATGACTGCCGCACGCTCGATCCGCTGCCGCCGCGCTTCATCTCGAGTGTCGACAGCGGGAACCTGGCGGCCTGTCTATGGACTCTAGGGCAAGCCTGCGCCGAGTTTTCCGAACAGGCAATCTTTCAGCCCTCGCTCGGGAAGGGTTTGCGCGATCACGTCGGATTGCTTGCCGAGACCGCCCGCAGTGCCGTCGGCCATACGGTCGATCGGCAGATGCGGCAGTTGCTGGCAGGGATGGAAAAAATGGCCACCACGAGTGATGTCATTGGCCTCGAGTTGCTGGACGAACAAACGCAACGCTTGGAGGAGGCGTTGCCTGCCGGCAAGCCCTTGCCGCCCGACTTGGGCTTGGCGCGCGATGAAGTCCGATCACGAATCCGGGCGGTCCGCTTGCTGCTCGAGACACATCTACCTTGGGCCATGTGGGAACACCGGGCAACGAGTCAGAGGCTGGGCGTGGCATCCTCGTGGCAAACGATCACGCTTGCGGAAGCGACGAACATGGCAGAGGAGATTCTGCGGAGACTTGATCATGAGGCGGGAACGATCGCACAGACCGGCGACGAGCGGCTGAGACAAAGGTTGGTGGCGGCTGCGGCAGAGTCTCGGCGGCTTGCCGATCGCCTATCGAAGCTCGCGCAACGATGCGATTCGTGGGTTCGCGAAATGGACTTTCGCTTTCTCTACAACCGCGAGCGCCACCTGCTTTCCATCGGTTACGACGTCGATCGGAATGTGCTGCACAAAGCTTGCTACGACTTGATGGCTTCCGAAGCGCGGCTGGCGGTGTTCCTGGCGATCGCGAAAGGAGATATCTTGCTGGAAACCTGGTTCCGGCTGGGGCGCCCGTGCGCCTTGACGAATGGCGCGCGTGCGTTGCTTTCATGGTCGGGAACCATGTTCGAATATCTGATGCCGACGTTATGGATGAGGGCCTATCCGGATACGCTGCTACGGGAGAGCATCGAAGCGGCGATCGTATGTCAACGCCGATTCGGCAAACGCTCCGGAGGCCTCTGGGGAATTTCGGAGTCGGCGCACGCCTTCCGGGACGATATGGGGCGCTACGGCTATCGTGCTTTCGGCTTGCCCAGCTTGGCGCTCGGTCCAGATGCCGCCAGTGGTGTGCTGGCTCCCTACGCGACCTTCTTGAGTTTGCCGTTCGCGCCCACTGCGGCGGTGGAAAATCTTCAAACGATGGCCGCGAAGGGTTGGACGGGGCATTTCGGACTCTACGAATCCATCGACTTCCGGCCGGCCGCGATGCGCGCGGCGCGTAAGCCCGAACCGGTCCGTAGTTGGATGGTGCATCACGAAGGGATGAGCTTACTGGCGATGGTGAACCTGCTGGCGAACGAATCAAACATACAACGATTCCATCGGATCCCGGCGGTAAAGGGGGTCGAAAGAATTCTGCAAGAGCGTTTCCCCTTGAGCGTGCATCCGGCGCGGGTTGGGGGCAGGGAAGTTCCTTCGGCAGCCTGACCGCAGCCAAATTTGGACGTGGGCGGCTCGAAATGAGTCTCGCTCAGCGGTCCGAGGCGGGCGGAAACGCTTTCTGGGGCGCACCGAGAAATCCGTGCACTTGGTTGCGGCCTAAACGATCAACCACCACTTCGTATGCCCGCTCCGGATTACCGGGCACGAAGAAAATGGGTTCACCAACAGCGGTGTGCTTCTTTTCCAGATGGTTTCCGTCAGCCGCCAGGCGAAGATTGAAGTGGCCGTCTTTCTGGCGGGTTCCGGTCAAGACCAAGGCAATCCCGCCTACTGCCTGCGGGTGATTCAAAACAAGGTTAAACTGACGAAAGCGGAGTGATTTGTGGCGAACGACGGCGAGTTGCTCGTTGAGATCGACAATTTGCTCTTGGGTCACTCTCTCAAGGCGGCCAACCTGGGCGCGAAGCTGCGCGACCTGAGCGCCAGCGAAGTCAACATCGGCGCGCGTTTCGGCCACCTGCCGGCCTAGGGCGCGAAGTTCGGAGGCAGAAGATTTTTGGGCCAGCATCTGTTGAACGCTCACCAGGGCCCCATCCTCGGCTGCCTGCATCTGCTCGATCCGTTGGGCGGCTCGATCGGCGTCTGCCTGCGCCTGTCGGGCACGACCTTGCATTTGGAGAAAGCGGCGTTCGATTTGCTTCGTGGCAGATTCCAGGGCTGAGTTTTGCACAGCATTTTCGGCGTCTAATTGCTTCTGAAATCCGTGTTGCAGTCCAGCTCGCACCTGGCCATCGCGCTGGTCGACGTAGCTTCGCATCTGGCCGATTCGATGCAGCACGTGAATCTCTCCCACCACTAACAGGATAAGCATCGCGTAGATGCCGATATCCCTCCCAACGTGCCCTTTTCGCGTGGTGGTGAGTAACGTCGATTTTCCTTCCCGCGGAAGCGTTTGCCTCTTCATAGTCATTTTTCAGCCCCTTAGTAACAACCCTCTATTGTACAGATGCATCGAAACCGACGTGGGGCTATAACGTGGAAACTGACAGGAGGAGAGTGGCACCATGGACTCTGACCTTTCGGATGGGTTTCCATACGAGTAAGCGCGCTTGAGGGCAAAGCCCGCTGATGCAACCGGTACCGGAAGGTCGTGTGGGAAAGCTTCGCCCAAGATGGAATAGACTGGGGACTGCCTGTCACCTATAGCTCAGATCAACGTTGTGGTGGGTGGTTACGCAGGCAGAACCACCAGCAGCATGCCCTCACCATCACAGGGCTTCCCGATCCACCGATCGGAAAGTTGTTCACCTCGGACAAAAAGATAGACCTGTACCGTTGCCTTTATTCGACCACTTCATCTTCTCAAGAGCAGCGTGTATACGCTCTCCTACGTGACTGAGAACTCTCACTCACAGAATGGGTTTATGAGGATCACGCCGAGGGGGCAACCTTGGCAGACGTTTCGCCATCGCACGAAGAAGTGTCATCGAGCGTGGCGAAAGAGCTAACCATAAGGAGGTACATCATGACGCATCGCAACGTGGCAGTCTCGACGCTCGCTGCATCGACGTTATGGATTGTTTCTGTTGCGGGTTCTGCGTCGGCGCGAAACAAGATAGCACTTCCGATCAATTCCCAATACAGCCAGCGAACAACGCAGCAGCAACCACAACAGCGAACGAAGGAAATGATTTCCGGGACGATTGAGAAGGCTCGACGCCGATTCGTACTTCGCTCGGTAGGTAAACTCTACAAACTGCAGGGCGCAGCCGCGGCAGCCAATTCCGTTGGCAAGCGTGTGCTGGTGACCGGCATCCTCGACACCCGAACGAGGACCATTCAAGTCTCACACATTCAACCTCTCATGTAACTTCCGGTTGGAGTAACCTGCGGCGGTGTGCCTCTACTCACACCCGTAATCGGTCGCGGCGGAAGGCAGAAAAGCATCAACACAACCCTGTGCATGATTGCCTTCCCTCGTGTTCGAGGAACTAATGCTGGCCGAAATACGGGATTCGCCGGTCACGCAGCAACTGTTCTTTTGCAAATAACGAACGGTCGTATAGGCCAACGCCAGATATGTGTCGGCAGCAGATTCCGATCGTGATCGCACAGTGAAACACCCTGGAAGTAATTGCGTGAATCGTATCCTCGCAACCGTCGAGGCAATGAAATAGTAGGACGATGGGAGTATAACGTTTGGCTGAATTGACAGTATCCGGACAACACCACAATAGTGGCATGTGCGCAATCCGGATGAGGAAAGAAGTGCGCGTTGGGCGCCTGCTACGCGCGCAACGGATTGGCTGCAAGGGAGGTTCTACATGCCAGTACAAGCGACGGAGCAATCTCTTCAACTAGTCGCCGATCTTTTGAACGAGAGTGAGCATCCGTTATTGCTGGCCGATCGATCCGGGCGGGTGCTTTACGCGAACACATTTGCTCGTGAACGGTTTGGGCTTCCCGGCCCGTGGAGCACAGCCGCAGCAGCCATCGAACACGAAATGCTCGGACCGAAACTGGACAGCGTACTGCTGGGCCTGGCGAGCGGGGACAGCAGCGTCGGATTGGATCTCGAATATGGCGCCAACCATGTGAACGCGCGCGTACGGTGGCTTCCGGAATCGGATTGGTTGCTGATGCGTCTTTTGTCGGGGAGCGGAAGCGATGAAGCTGATCCGGACAGGCCAGCACTGCCGCAGGAGGAAATGCCGCGCGCAGCTAAGGAGCCGCTGACGACCGTCGACGCCGTAGAGTTGCAGGGGTTCTCCTCCAAAAATGACGACGCGATCTGCGAGCCGCTCGGTGATGGCTTGTACTTTCTGGCCTCCACTGTGCAGATGAAAAAAATCAGAAAACAAGCCATGCGGGTAGCTCCCGTGAATGTGCCCGTGCTCATTTCCGGAGAAAGCGGCTCGGGGAAGGAAGTGATCGCGAGGCTGATCCATCAGCACGGGAAGGGGAGAAAGGGGCCTTTCATCAAAGTGAACTGTGCGGCCCTTCCTGCGGAGTTGCTGGAATCCGAACTGTTTGGTTACGAACAGGGAGCGTTCACCGGGGCCGTTCGCGCAAAGCCGGGACAATTCGAGCTGGCCAACCATGGAACCATGTTCCTGGACGAGATCGCCGAAATGAGCACGCACCTGCAGAGCAAGCTGCTTCACGTTCTGCAGGACGGCCAATTCTCGCGATTGGGATCGCGGCACATGGTGCAGGTGGACGTGCGGGTGATCGCGGCGACGAACGTCGACGTGCCGGAAGCGATTCGACAAGGGCGTTTTCGTGAGGACCTGTACTACCGCTTGAATGTCGTTCCCTGCCATCTGCCGCCGCTGCGGGAGCGGACCGACGAAATTCCGATCCTCTTCCGGTTGTTTCTCGATCGCTACTGCCGGGAATTCGGCAAGCAGGTGGCGCCGCCCGGATTGGCGCTAAGGGAAGCGGCCCGGCGTTGTGCGTGGCCCGGAAACGTGCGCGAGCTGGAAAATTTCGTGAAGCGCTATGTGATTTTGGCCGACGAGGAAGAGAGCCTACAGGAATTGATCGAGATGGAAGCGTTGCGCGGAAAAGAAGTCCAGGCAAACTCCAACGGACATAAACCGCAAACGCTCAAAAGCCTGGTCCGCGGATTGAAGGATGACGCCGAGATGGAAGCGATCGCCGACGCCTTGAAACAGACCCACTGGCGGCGCAAGGACGCCGCCCGCATCCTGGGCATCAGCTATAAGGCGCTCTTGTATAAGATGCGCCAGTTTGGCTTCACTCCATCGAGCTCGAACGGGCATGCTCATCCCCAGACCGTGATCTAAAACGGCCGACGCTTGCCCGCACTTTCGAAAACAGGGCCCTTCAGAAATTCCTGGAGGGGGAGGTTGTGCCCTGCGGGAAAGTATCTAAGCGGCGATGGCGTTTCGACCCGATTCATCGAACCCCCTGGCGGGGATTAAGTGTCGACGCCGCATTTGACTTTGCCACGGGACGGCCCGGCAGGCGGCGAACTGAATGCGCGAGCAAGGGCGGGAACGGTTCTTTTGCCCCCGATTCGAGGTGCGCCGGCTATGGAGGCGCTATCTGCTCGACGGATACGGATTTGTTCGGAATATTGGTCCGGAACTGATTCACCTAAGAACATTCGCCGAAACATCAGAGGAGGAATAATGAATTGGAGAAATCGTCGCGTGCTGGTGACCGGCGGTGCTTCCTTATATTGGCTCACATCTGCTGGACACCTTGGTGAAAAGGGGCGCGCAAGTTCGAATCGTAGACGACTTGAGCAGCGGCGAGCTGAAAAATATCGCCGACCATGTGATGAACGGGCGGCTCGAGTTTGTCGAGCGGGGTCTGCGTGAGCCGTTGGTCGCCGATCAGGTGGTGAAAGGAATCGATGTAGTCTTCCACTTGGCCTCCGATCGTGGTGGTCGTGGCTCTTGCGATCTTCATCAAGCCGCATGCGCCACAAATCTACTGTTGGACGGAACCGTCTTTCGCGCTTGCTACCAAGCCGGTGTCGGCAAGGTGGTTTACGCGTCTTCCGCTCGCGTTTATCCCAGCCATCTGCAGACGGATCCAAGCAAGATGTTTTATCTTCGAGAAGACATGGTGGGCCCGCCGTACGATGCGGACAACCTGTACGGCTGGTCCAAACTGATGGGGGAAATGACCCTCCGCGTCTACACCAAGGAGTGGGGGATGCGATCGGTCTCCTGCCGTTATTTCACCGTCGATGGCCCCCGGGGCGTGGAAAACCACGCTGTGATGGCCATGATCGCTCACGCCTTTGTCAGGCAAACCCCATTTGTGATTTGGGGAACGGGCGAGCGGATTCGAAACTGGGCCTACATCGACGACATTGTCCACGGCACAATTTTCGCGGCCGAGCACATTGATGATGGTTCGGCCGTCAATCTCGGAACGATGGAGCGGATTCGGGTCCTCGATGCGGCAAAAGAAGTGCTTCGCTATCTGAACCATCCCGCCCCGATTAAGCTTCATCCCGAAATGCGCGCAGGACCCTACAATCGCGTAGCGGACAATTCGCTGGCCAAAATGTTGATGGGCTGGCAACCTGCCGGAAAATTCACTGAGGGCGTCCGTCGCACGATTGACTGGGACCTGTCCACAAAGACCCCAGAACAGGTCTCTGCCCTGCTTGAGACTATTGTGGCGAAGAGACAGGTTGCCGCGAACGTTCACAATATTGGCTCGGTTTAGTCCTGGCTGCGATCGGTCCTCCAGAGCCCTGTGGTCTTCGCCGCCGGACAATTCATTCCAGGTCCACGATGCCTTGCTTCAAGGCGTTGTGGATAGCCTCGACGCGGCCTCGAGCGCCCAACTTTCTCATCATGCGGTTGAGATGAATCTTTACGGTTCCTTCACAGATGTTGAGTACCAAGGCGATTTCCTTATTGGATTTGCCAGCGACAACGAAACCCAAAACCTCCAGCTCCCGAGGCGACAATCCCAGGCGGGTCTTCCATTCCCTCATCTTCATGGCCGTGGTTTCGCGGATTGAGCCCACGCCGTTGTAGACGTCACGAATTTCCTGGACGATGCGGTCGAGAGCAACATCCTTTCGCAGGTAACCCTGTGCTCCGGCGCGCAAAGCTTGGTGAATCCTCTCGTCCTGATCGAAAGCACTCAAGATAAGGATGCGCGCTCCCGGGAACCTATCACGGATCGCGGCAATGGCTTGAATCCCATCCATTCCTGGCATGCGGAGATCGAACACACCTACATCCGGAGCGTACCGCTCGAACCTGTCTACCGCATCGGCGCCGTCGAAGGCTTCTGCGACGACCTCCATATCTGGCTGGCGGTTGATGAGCATCATCAGGCCCTCGCACATCGCGGGGTGGTCATCCGCGATGAGAATACGAATTTTTGCGGATTCACTCATATGCGATTCTCCTTCGACAGGCCACGCCCGTCGGGAATCTCTACAATGACTCGCGTCCCCCCGTTTACTTCGCTTAAAATCGCAAGGCGACCACCGGTTCGTTCCACCCTCTGACGCAAGCTGGTAAGGCCAAAACTTTCTCGCGCTTCGGCCCGTGCTAAATCGAATCCTTGGCCGTCATCTTCCACCTTTAGCATTACCCTGTTCGCCTCGAAAGTCAGTTCAATATGGACTTTGGTGGCTCTGGCGTGTCTCAAGGCATTGTTCAGCGCTTCTTGACCGATTCGGAAAATATCGCTTTCCGTTTCTTGCAGAAGCGGGCGCGGTTCTCCTTGCAAGGAAAAGTCTACTTGGATGCCCGAGCTTCGCTTCCCAGCCAGTTCTCCCAATGCCTTAATGAGTCCTCGTCTCGCAACTTGGGCGGGGCCTAGCGCCCACACTGTGCGTCGCGCCTCTATCAATGCTTCCCGGGCCAAGTGCTGGACGTGATCGAGCTGAGTTGTGCGATCGGCATCCACTGCAGGCAGCATGGTCTGCCTCGCCAGATCCAAACGAGTGATAATTTCAACCAGGATTTGCGCTAAAGAATCGTGGATCTCTATTGCGATTCGGGTTCGTTCCTCTAAAATCGCCGATTGTTCCGCCTGCTTAGCCAATTGCATCAGATGAACAGCAAGACCGATGGGATGTGCCAACAACTGAGCCAGTTGCTTTTTGTCCTCGCCAAACGCATTCGGAGACGTACTCCGGATGGTCAATATTCCGGCGCAATCGTGGCCTATCATCAAGGGCACGCATAGCAGAGACTTGATCCTTTGACTCGTCATCCACCGAGAAACTTCCGGCTGGACGAAAGTGCTTCTCGAGACATCTTGAATCGTAAATAGGCCATGCGAAAGTGCGTGGGCAAACATTTTCTTCTTGAAGCGCCAGCGCTTTGCCGCATACGGGTGTCCCAGCTGTTCTATGCCGTTGAGAATTGTGCCTTCATGGGAGGTCTCGTAGAGAAGGAACGTCCGGCCTGAGGGATCCGGGATCCAGAGGGCAGCCGAATGGCCGGTCAACTCTTCCGTGATGGCGACGAGGAGTTCGTTCAGGGTCGTCTTCAAGTTCTTTTCTTGTCCTAGTCGGGTGAGAATGCGGCGCAGCGCCTGAATGTGGTCTCCCGAGACACGCCTGGCAGTTTCGCTCCCAGGAAATTTCCTCAGCTGAAAATCGGCTGCGTCGGTCGAGGCCGTCGACTTTCGTATCGTCCCGCTGGGTTTCGGTGTTTTGTGAAGCTTGCGTCCGCCCTCTCGCATGGTTCGCACCGGGTTACCCATCTAGGATTTGAATGAAAGATGGCGGGCCGCCAAGAATATATTGGGATTCACACCGTGGTCTCTTGGGGAAAAACCAAGATTCCACACTGCTCTAGCGGCTTGCCATTCGGGGCGTCCCCGCCGGTCGCAACAACTCATTTATTTGACTCGCCCGGCCTGTTTCATGGTTGCCTGAGAAAGTTGAGACGAATCGGCTCAGAATGCATCGGAATGCAGAAGATACGAGCACTGAGGGGCTCATGGAAAAGTCCTTGTCCGGAGCCTCGAAAACACAGGGTGCCGGGGTCTCGCCTTTAACAGCCCGTGGTGAAAGTCGGGCACGAAAGATTTCTTGGATTTGTAACGTGATGTCACTTGTATGTGCGAGGGATCTCCGTAGAATGCTCATCGAGAGTTCAGGAGCAGACTCGATGGCGATGGGAACCCGAAGGCGAAGGCAGCGGCAGGAACGGCTCTGGATCAGCCAGAGCGAGTTGGCGCAAGGGCCGGGGCACCC
>Ga0307373_10006336_pt1 | contig 18883 bp, 19 predicted proteins | sample OX2MG_FD_202534 | JGI IMG/M metagenome (GOLD analysis project Ga0307373, IMG submission 202534) | Soil microbial communities from Risofladan, Vaasa, Finland - OX-2 | ecosystem: Environmental > Terrestrial > Soil > Coastal area > Acid sulfate soil | place: Finland: Risofladan, Vaasa | collected...
ATCCCTTGGCCAACGGCACTCCGTTGACCACGAGCTTTCGACCATCGACCGGCGTCACGTGCAGTGTCATTCGGTGCCCGTCGCGCTCAACGACCAGGGTCACGACCCGGCCCACGTGGTCGTGCACGGTGTTGATCAGTGTGGTGGCGCCGGTGACCGGCTTGCCGTCAATGGACAGAATGCGGTCGCCCACCCGCAGGCCGGCACTTTGGGCCGCGTTATGCGAATACCCCTGCCACGGCGTGAAGCCCCCGATGCCGACGTGGCTGGACGAGGGCAGGCCCACGAAGGTGAGCGATACCCACACCAGCGCGAACGCCATGACGAGGTGCATGAGCGACCCGGCTGACGCGAAGAGAACCTTGCGCGGATAGGTGGCCTGACGGTAGGTGCGCGCTTCGTCGGCCGGATCGACCTTCTCGGTCCAGGTCATCCCGGGGACCTTCACGTAGCCGCCGGCCGGGATCGCGCGCACGCCGTAGCGCGTCTCGCCGATCTGCGTCGCCCAGACCACCGGACCGAAGCCCACGAAGAAGTCGGTCACCTTCATGCCGGCGCGTTTGGCGGTGATGAAGTGACCGAACTCGTGGCCCATGATCATGAGCAGGAGCGCGAGGATGACCACCGGCAGCGCCCAGCCACCCCACCAGTACAGGAGGCCCGCGCCGACAGCAACTCCCACAAGGAGTCTCACCAGATTGGCGCGGTTGGACGAGGACTCTTCCATGACCGTGAACCAGTTTACTGGCTAGATCGAAACCAACTTGCTCGCCCGTCGACGTGCTTCCGCGTCGTTGGCCATCACGGACTCCAGTGAGGACAGCGGATCATCAACGTAGTCGTCCATCACCGACGCCACCACGGGAACGATGTCGTTCCAGCCCAACCGGTCGTTCAAGAAGGCGTCCACGGCGACTTCGTTCGCGGCGCTCAACCACGCCGGAGCGGCGCCGCCACGCGCGGCCGCCGCGTAGGCCAGGCGCGGCGCGCGGAAGGCCCCCAGGTCGGGCGGCTCGAACGAGAGCGACAGCGTGTCGGTGAAGTCGAGGGCGCCCCAGCCGTGGGCCAAGCGGTCGGGCAGTCCCAGGCAGTAGGCGATCGGCAGTCGCATGTCGGGTCGCGACAGTTGCGCGACCACCGATCCGTCCACGAACTCGACCATCGAATGAACGATTGACTGCGGGTGCACGACGATGTCGATGCGCCCGACCTCGACGCCGAAGAGCGCTGACGCCTCGAGCACCTCGAGTCCCTTATTCATGAGTGTCGAGGAGTCGACGGTGATCTTGGGTCCCATCGACCACGTCGGGTGGTGCAGCGCGTCGACTTTCGTGACCGTGGCGAGCCGGTCCGCCGACCAGCCGCGGAACGGTCCGCCCGACGCCGTGAGCAAGAGGCGACGCACGTCCGGGTGACCCGGAGCGTCGCCGGCGCCCGCCAGGCACTGGTGGATCGCGCAATGTTCCGAGTCCACCGGCAGCATCAACGCGCCCGGGGTGTGTCGCACCCTTTCGACGAGCGGGGCCGCGGCGATGAGCGACTCCTTGTTGGCGAGGGCCAGTCGGTTGCCGGCCTCGAGCGTGGCCAGGGTCACCGGAAGTCCGGCGAATCCCATCACGGCGTTCACGACCACGTCGGCGTCGCGCGCCAGCTGCGCCAGCCCCTCCGGTCCGGTGACGACCTCGGCGTGTCCGTCGAGCCGCGCGACCAATTCGACTCGATCGTCCTCGCTGGCCACGCCGACGTGGCCAACCTTGAACTCTTCGGCGATCAGTGCCAATTGCTCGAGTCGTGACCCACCGGCGATCGCCACCAACTCGAAGGCGTCGGGTTCGCGACGCAGCACGTCGAGTGTCTGTGTGCCGATCGATCCGGTGGCGCCGAGCAGAGCCACCCGGCGGCGCGCGTGCACCGCTATCCCAGTTTGAGAACGTGCAGGAGGTAGTACGTCGTGGGCAGCACGAAGAGAAGCCCGTCGATCCGGTCGAGGAGTCCCCCGTGCCCGGGCAGGAGCCTACCGAGGTCCTTCAGACCCAGGGTGCGCTTGACCATCGACTCGAAGAGGTCACCCAGGGGTGCCACCACGCAGATCGCGGCCGCGACCTCCAGGCCGGTGCGGTGTCCCCACGGACTCATGAGCGGCAGCAGCGCCACGCCAACCAGCAACGTCACGAGCGTCCCACCCACCGTGCCACCGATGGTCTTGTTGGGTGAGAGCGACGCGTTGAGCGGCCGACGTCCCAGCGAGCGTCCGATGAAGAGCGCCCCGGTGTCGTTGGCCACCGTCAGGGTTATAGCGCCGAAGAGGTAGGCCAATCCGTGTCGGTGAGCGAAGGCGTGCGGAGAGATCATGAGCAGCGCGTAGGAACCCATGACGCCGACCCAGGCGTAGACGAAGATCGTGGCGCCGAGTCCGTCCAGGACGTCAATCTTCTTCTCGGCCGAGAGGTACCACGCGAACCCGAACACGATGAGCAGCACCGTGACCGCGCCAATGGCGCCCGAACCCTTGTTGTAGACGCCGATCCCGAGGGTGATGACCGCGACGATGCCGAGCACCGTGGCCGGATGCGCCCCCATTCCACGGAAACCCGCGAAGGCTTCGGCGGCGGCCAAACTCAGCGCGCACAGCACCAGTAGCGCGACGGCGACCGGTCCGACCAGGAACACCCCGATCACCACGACCGCCAGCAGCACGCCGGTCAGCGTCGCCATAGAGACACTCGAAGACGGCCGCTGGCGCACGGCTCGCCCGGCCAGCGGATTCACCGCCGGCCGTCGGGTGCGCTCGGGGCGCGCGGGTGCGGGCCGCGGCGCCTCGTCGATCACTTCGTCGACTTCTGTCGCGTCCAGCGCGAACTCCCAGGGCCGTGGATCCTGCTCGCTGCGCTCTCCGGCCAGGAAGGACGCGTCGAACTGGTCCTCGTGAGCCACCCAGTCGGCCTCGCCCTCGCGCCAGGCGGGCGCCGGTATCGCGGCCCACGGGTCGTCGCTCGCCGCGGTCTCGCGCGCGACCACGATGGGCACCTGTCCCGTGGGCGCGTCGGTCCAGTGCGGCAGGAGCGTCGCCTCGTCGTACTCGGGCGTCTCGTCGACCAGGTCGGCCGCCACCTCGGCGCCGGTGATGGTGACGCGCGAGTCAGTCGCGCTCACGACGGGCAGCTCGCCGGTGGGTTCGTTGGTGTCGTCGTCAGACTTCAAGAAGTTCCTGCTCCTTGTGCGCGAGCAGCGCGTCCACCGCGGCCACTTCGTCCTGGGTCATCTTGTCGAGGGTCTTTTCCAGCCGCTCGATCTCGTCGCTGGAGAGGCTCTTGTCCTTCTCGAGACCCTCGAGCTCCTGGCGCGCGTGTCGACGCACGCCGCGCAACGCGACCTTGCCCTCTTCGGCCTTGGAGCGGACGACCTTGACGAAGTCCTTGCGGCGCTCCTCGGTCAGGGCTGGAAAGCTCAGTCGGATCACGTTGCCGTCGTTGGAGGGCGTGAGTCCCAGGTCGGCCGTCCCGATGGCCTTCTCGATCGCAGTGATCGAGCCCTTGTCGAAGGGCGACACCACGAGCAGGCGTGGCTCGGGCACCGAGAAGTTGGCCAACTGGCGCAGCGGTGTCTCAGTGCCGTAGTAGTCGACCATGAGGCCCTCAATGAGTCCCGACGAGGCCCGACCGGTTCGCACCGTCGCGAACTCGCTCTTCACGTGTTCGAGAGCGTGGGCCATTCGTACGCGCGCCTCATCCATCACGAGGTCGACGAGTTCGTTCTCCATTACCTCACCAGAGTACCGACGGCGTGACCATCAAGGGCGAGACCGAGGTTTCCCTCAGCCATCAGGTCAAAGACGCGTATCGGCATCTTGTTGTCTTTGCAGAACGTGATCGCTGTCATGTCCATCACGCGCAGGTCGCGTGCAATCACCTCGTCGAAGGAGATCTCTTCGAATTTCGTGGCCGCGGGGTTGACCATCGGGTCCTCGTCGTACACGCCGTCGACACCGCCGTGGGTGCCCTTGAGGACGATGTCGGCCTCGACCTCGGCGGCGCGCTGAGCGGCCGGTGTGTCCGTGGTGAAGTACGGATTGCCCATGCCGGCAGCGAAGATGACCACGCGCCCCTTCTCCAGGTGACGAACGGCACGCCGGCGGATATAGGGCTCGGCCACCTGGTCCATGCCGATCGCCGACATCACCCGGGTCGCGCGGCCGTGGTTCTCAATGGCGTCTTGGAGGGCCAGGGCGTTGATGACGGTGCCCAGCATGCCCATGAGGTCGCTGTTGGCCCGGTTCATGCCGGCCATCGCGCCGGTGGCGCCGCGCCAGATGTTGCCGCCGCCCACGACGACAGCCAGCTCCAGGCCGCCGCGCTCCATCGCACGCGCGATCTCGCGAGCCAGGAAGTCCACGGTCGTCGCATCGATCGTCTCATCGCTCGCCGCCGAGGCCAAGGCCTCGCCGGACAGCTTGAGCACCACCCGGCGCACTGGGCTTAGCTCCCGACCGCCACTTGGGCGTAGGCCACGATGGTGGCGTCGCCGAGGAACTGGGCGATCGTCTGCTTGTCGTCCTTCACGTACGGCTGCTCCAGTAAGACGCGGTCCTTGAACCACCCGTTGAGGCGGCCCTCGATGATCTTGGGCAGGGCGGCCTCCGGTTTGCCCTCGTTGCGCGAGATCTCTTCGACCGTCGCACGCTCCGCCGCTACCTCGTCGGCCGGCACGTCCTCGCGACGCAGATATTCGGGACGCGAAAAGGCCGCGTGCACCGCCACCTCGTGCGCGATCTCGGCGCTAGCGCCGCGCACCACTAGGGCGACCGCGATCACGCCGCGACCGGACTGCATGTGGACGTAGGTGTCAACGACCTCTCCCTCGCCGGCCACCAGCCGCACGACGCGCCCGATGGAGATGTTCTCCTTGAGCGTCGTCAGCAGGTTCTCGACGCGATCGGCAAACTGGGCGGTCGCATCCTCGCCGTCGGCGGCGACGCGCGCCGCGATCTCGTCGACCAGTGAGACGAACTCTTCGGACTTCGCGACGAAGTCGGTCTCGCAGCGCATCTCGACGATGGCCGCGGCGTTGCCGTCACGCACCGCCGCGACGGCACCTTCGCCGGCTACGCGCTCGGCCCGCTTGGCGGCCGACGCCTTACCCTGTACGCGCAGCCACAGCGTGGCCCTTTCCATGTCGCCGTCAGACGCTTCGAGCGCCTGCTTCGCGTCCATCATGCCCACGCCGGTCGCCTGGCGCAGCGCTTGCACGTCCTTTGCCGTGATGGCCACTTGAACTTCTCCTTGGTTCAGTTAAGAAATTACGCCGTCACCGCGTCGCTCGTCGGCTCGACGACCACCGCGGGACGGTTCTGACGGATGTAACGGCCCTCGGCGACGGCGTCGGCCACCAGACGGCACAGCAGCGCGCCTGCGCGGATCGCGTCGTCGTTGCCGGGAATCACGAAGTCGATGACGTCCGGGTCACAGTTCGTGTCCACGACGGCCACGACCGGCAGACCGAGCTTGCGCGCTTCGGTCACGGCGATGTGTTCCTTCTTCGTGTCGATCACGAAGACGGCGTCGGGCACGCGCTCGAGACCCGAGATGCCCGACAGGTTGCGGTCGAGCTTCTCCAGTTCGCGCGTGTGGCGCAGGGCCTCGCGCTTGGGCATGTTGTCGAAGTCGCCAGCGCGCTGCATGTTGCGCAACTCGACCAGGCGCTTCACGCGCCCGTGGACGGTGGTGAAGTTGGTGAGCATGCCACCTAGCCAGCGCTGGTTCACGAAGGGCATGCCGCAGGCCTCGGCGTAGTCGGCGATCGGGCCCTGGGTCTGCTTCTTGGTGCCCACGAAGAGGATGGTGCCGCCACCAGCGACCAGGTCGCGCACGTAGGCGTAGGCCGCCTCGATGCCAGCCAGGGTCTTGCGCAGGTCGATCAGGTAGATGCCGTTGCGCTCGCCGAGGATGAAGCGGCGCATTTTGGGGTTCCAGCGCCGGGTCTGGTGCCCGAAGTGCACGCCCGAGTCGAGGAGTTCTTGCAAGGTGACGAGAGCCACGTATGGTTTCCTTCCGTTCGGTTGCTCGACCCCCGTGGAGCACCGCGAACGGCGACCGTACGAAACCACGGGGGCATCTCACTGCTCGCCCACCGCGGGAGAGCCCGACCATCCTACTCGCTGGCTTTTACCCCCGCGGATGGGTCGTGCGGTGGACCTTCTGCAGGCGCGACTTGGAGACGTGCGTGTACAGCTGGGTCGTCGTCAGGCTCTCGTGACCGAGCAGCTCTTGGACCACGCGTAGGTCCGCGCCGCCCTCGAGCAGGTGGGTGGCGTAGGTGTGTCGCAGCGCGTGCGGGTGCACGTGGCCCCGCGCCACGCGCTGGTCGAGCAGTCGGCGCACATCGCGCGGTCCGAGGCGCCGGCCGCGTCGGTTGAAGAACAGCGCGTCGGGCGGCGACTCAGAATTCGCTACGTCCTCGCGGGCGTCGTCGACCCACAGTCGCAGCGCGGCCAGACCCCGGTCGTGCAGCGGCACGACGCGCTCCTTGTTGCCCTTGCCCACGACGCGCAGTAGTCCCTGGTCGTAGTCGACGCTGGCCAGGTTGAGGTCGCACAGCTCGCTGACGCGCAGGCCCGCACCGTAGAGCACCTCGCAGACGGCCCGGTCGCGCACCGCCCACTCGTCCTCGCCCCAGGGCTCGTCGAGCAGGACGTCGAGTTGCTCGCGCACGACGATGCGCGGCAGCGTCGAGTTGGGCCGCGGCGCCGACAGCCGCACCGCCGGATTCTCATCGATCAGTCCGCGGTCCACCAGCCAGGCGAAGTACCCGCGCAGCGACGCGCGCCGACGCGCGATCGACGAGCGCTGGTCGCCACGCTCGGTCATGAACGCCAGGTACCCGCGCAGCGTGCGGTGTGTGACCTCGCGCGGGGTGGTCGAGCCGCGCTCGGCGGACCACTCGGCGAAGTGCGTGACGTCGGCCGCGTAGGCGCGCTCGGTCGCCGGCGAGCGTTCTCCGACGCGCAAGGTCCGGCGATACTCGGCAACGCGCCACGGGTCGGCACGCTGCGTCACGGACGTTCCCGGCACGCCTTCAGGCTAGTGAGCGCCTTGGGGCGCAGCGACGACCTCGGTAAGGTGTTCGTTGACCGAAGGAGCGGACGTGGCACGGATCCTGATCGTGGAGGACGACGATCACATACGTACCGCCCTGCGACTCATGTTCGAGGGCGTGGGCTACGACGTCGACGACGCGGCGACCGGTGAGGTCGGCGTCGCGCTCTTCTCACGCATGAGCGCGGACGTGGCCATCGTCGACGTCATGTTGCCGGGCATGTCGGGCTTCGAGACCTGCCAGGCCCTGCGGGCCACGAGCGACCTGCCAATCGTGATCGTCTCGGCACGTGACGAGACGGCCGACGTGGTGCTGGGGCTCGAGTCCGGCGCCGACGACTACGTCATCAAGCCGTTCGTGCCCGAAGAGCTCCTCGCGCGCGTGCGCGCGCACCTGCGACGACGCCCCGACAAAGGTGCGCACGCGTTCACGCTGGGCCACCTGCGCGTCGTGCCCGACGAGGGTGTGGTGCGCCGTGACGACGGGACCGAACTGCACCTGACCTCGACAGAGTTCCGACTGCTCACCGACCTGGCCTCGGTGGGGGGCAAGGTGCTGTCGCGCGAGGACCTGCTCGAACGCGTCTGGGGCTACGACTACTTCGGCGACAGCCGCCTGGTCGACGTGCACATCCGACGCCTGCGAACCAAGATCGAGCCGGACCCGGCCAACCCGGTGTTCCTCGTCACCGTGCGCGGGGCGGGCTACAAGCTGGTGCACTAGTGCATCGTCGGAGTCTTCGGCTCCGGTTGCTCATCACCTTTGGCCTGGGCGCGCTGGTGCTCAGTTCGCTCTTCGCCTCCCTCACCTACTTCGGCGTCCAGCGCGTGCTGGTCAGCGACCGGCAGCACACCGACGAGCGCGACAGCTTCGTCAACGCGGCCCTCATCCGCAACACCCTCTACACGTCGCCGCCGGCGCTGCCGAGCCTGCTCAACTCCATCGAGCAGGCCACCGCGTCCAACGTGCTCGTGCGCACGCACAGCCAGTGGCTCTCACGCAGTCGCGGCGCCGTCGCGGCCGACGTGCCGACCGGCATCTTGCACACGGTCGACTCCGGCGCCGCCGCGGAGCAGACGATCAACGTCAACGGTCACCTGCTGTTCGTGGTCGGCGTGCCCATCCCGGCCGTCGAGACGACGGTCTACGAGATCTTCCAACTCGACCCGCTCGAGCACACACTGCGCAACCTGCTCGAGCTGCTGGGCGTCGGAGCGCTGGCCACCACGTTGATCGGCATCGGCGGGGGCCTGTGGGCGTCGCGCCGCGCGGTGCGCCCGCTGGAGCGGGTCTCGGCAGCGGCGGCCCTCATTGCCGAGGGCGAACTGACCACCCGCCTCGCCGTGGGCCAGGCCGACCGCGAGGTCCAGCAGTTGACCGAGTCGTTCAACACAATGGTCAGCCAGCTCGTCGATCGCATGGAACGCGACGCGCGATTCGCGAGCGACGTCAGTCACGAGCTGCGGAGCCCGCTCACCACCTTGACCACCACGGCCTCGGTACTCCAGCAGCACCGAGACGAGCTCAACCCCGCGGCGCGCGAGAGCCTGGACCTGCTCACCGCGGACCTGTCGATCTTTCGGGTGCTGGTCGAGGACCTGCTGGAGATCGCACGGTCCGACGCCGGCGCGTCGGCGCTGGTGATCGAGACCGTCGGGGCCGTGGAGCTGGTGCGTCAGTCGGTGCGTAGCGCGGCGCTGCACCACTCGCTCGACGAGCCGCTCATCCTGGTCGAGGGCGACCTCGATGACGCGAAGGTCAGTGTCGACCGACGCCGCTTCGAGCGGGTGGTGACCAATCTCATCGTCAACGCCCACCAGTACGGGGGCGACGCGGTGGCGGTTCGGGTGGGCGTGGCCGGCGGCTCACTGGTCTTGGACGTCGACGACGCCGGCCCCGGCATTCCCGAGGACGAGCGCGAACAGATCTTCGCGCGCTTCTTTCGCGGCCGCGCCGCCCACGACCGCAGCTCGACCCGCGGCACCGGGCTCGGCCTGGCGCTGGTGCGCGACCACGTGACCTCCTTCCGCGGAGCAATCACCGCCGGCGTCAGCCCCGAGGGCGGGAGCCGATTCGAGATCGTGTTGCCGTTGTCCAAGGAGGGTGAGTGAGACCGCGCGCACTGGTCTTCCTCGCCGTGGCGGCACTGGCCCTGGCGGGGTGCACCCTGGTGCCCACCGCGAGCACGCCGATCGCCCTGCCCCGCCACGCCGTCAAGTTCGGACTGCTCGATCCGACCATTCCCGGTACCAACGGCGCGCGGGTGATCTTCGTGACCCAGCCGGTCTACGTCGTCGACGCCACCGGGCACCTCACTCCCTCCAGCCGGATCGTGCCCTCGCCACCCAACCTTGACTCCGTGCTGCGAGAACTGGTGCTCGGCCCGACCCTGATCGAGTCGTCCGCGGGCTACACCAGCGCCCTGCCGCACGACCTCGTGATCCTCCAGGCGACGATCAACAAAAAAGGTCTCGGCACCATCGCCCTGGCCAAGCCGTTGTCGTCGTTGACCCCGGCCGAAGAGGTGCTGGCGGTGGGACAGCTGGTTTTTACCGCGCGCGCCGTGGGCGCGAACGCCGGGATCGTGGTGACCGTGGGCGGCGTGCCCGAGAAGCTGCTCCTGCCCGGCGGCGGGACTCTCGTCAAGGTGACCGAGGCGGACTACGCCTCGCTGCTCAACCCCTGAGCCGCTCGCTCGGGTCGTGAGGCCGGCACCGACCACAGGTGCTCGAGGTCGTAGTACTCGCGGTCGACCTCGTCAAAGACGTGCACGATGACGTCGCCGTAGTCGATCGCCACCCACTCGCCCTCGGTGAGTCCCTCGACGTGGAGAGGTTGCACGCCGGCGAGGGTGTTGAGGCGCTCGACCTCCTCGGCCAGGGCGCGCACCTGGCGGTCGTTGCGCCCCGAGATCACGATCAGCGCGTCAAAGGTGTCGACCACTCCGCGCAGGTCCAGCACCACGGGATCGAGCGCCGACTTCTCCTCGGCCGCGCGCAGCGTGGCCCCGACGACGGTGGTCACGTAACTGTTCTGGGGACCGCGCACGGGGTCGCCGACGTTCGACGACTCACTCAGAAGGCCACCTCACTCAGTCGGCCGCCTCACTCAGTGCGATGCTCCCAACACGATCATCGCCGCGGCGAAGGGGGTGACCAGTGAGACGAAGCCGACGATCGCCCAGCGCTGGCGCGCCCGGCGAATGTCTTGGCGACGGCGGGGCGCCGGTGGGGCCGTCAGTCGGGTCGACTGGGGTGCGCTCAGGTCGAAGGCTCGGACCGCCATTACGCACGAACTCTAGCCCCGGTAGCTCTGGTAGAGCGGAATGATCTCGTCGGGAAGGAATTGGGCGAGATCGTCCTGCGTCGGTGACAGATCACGAATGAACGTGCTGGACAGGTCGACCGGGTCCATCGCGATCTCGTAGCCGCGCCAACCCGATGCCAACTTGCCCTCGCCGCCCGGGCGCGGCACCACACCCACGCGCACCAGGCGCGAGAGCTCCTCGGCGTCGTGCCAGCTGTCCAACTGGTCAGCGAGATCCGCGCCCACGATGAGGTCAACGACGTCACCGGCGTCGAGCAACTCGCGCACGGTGTCGATCGTGTACGTGGGTCCCTCGCGACGCAGTTCGCGGTCCGAGACCTCCACCAGGGGCAGGTGCGCGAACGCGGCGACGGCCATCTCCAGTCGTTGGTCCGCGGGCATCAGGTCACCGCGGTCACGCTTCTGGTAGGGGTCACCGGCGACGGTCACCTCCAGCAGGTCGAAGAGTCCCATCTGGGCCGCGGCGCGCAACACGGCCACGTGGCCGCGGTGCGGCGGATTGAAGGTGCCCCCGAACAGGCCGACACGTCGAGGGGGCACGTCGGCCAGATTACGCGGCGATTGTTGTCGCGCCCGGTGAACCCGTACGCTTGAACGATGGAGACGCGTCCGAGCACGTGGGACCCCGCGTCGTGGCGCGCTCGCCCGATCACCCAGAGCCCGAACTGGCCCGACGAAGCGCACCTGGCTCGCGTGGAGCTCGAACTCGCCCGTCGCCCTCCCCTGGTCTTCGCCGGCGAGGCCCGTCGACTGCGCCAGCACCTGGCTGACGCCAGCGAGGGACAGGCCTTCCTCCTCCAGGCCGGCGACTGCGCCGAGTCCTTCGACGAGGGTTCGGCCGACGCCATCCGCGACAAACTCAAGATCATCCTGCAGATGGCGGTGGCGCTCACCTACGCCGTCGGCGTACCGGTGATCAAGGTGGGGCGCATCGCCGGGCAGTTCGCCAAGCCGCGCACCGCGGACTTCGAGGAGCGCGCCGGTGTGCGCCTGGAGTCCTTCCGCGGCCACATCGTCAACGGCGACGACTTCACGCCCGAGAGCCGACGACCCGACCCGGAGCGCATGCTGGCCGCCTACCACCAGAGCGTGGCCACGCTCAACCTCCTGCGCGCGTTCACCACGGGCGGCTTCGCCGCGCTCAACCGGGTCCACGCGTGGAACCAGGAGTTCGTCGCCAACTCGCTCGAGGGCAAGCGCTACGCGATGCTGGCCGACGAGATCGAGCGGGCCCTGGCCTTCATGCGCGCGTGCGGGATCGACCTGCACGACGACTCGTCGCTGCAGGGCGTCGACTTCTACACCAGCCACGAGGCGCTGATCCTGCCCTACGAGCAGGCGCTCACCCGGCGCGACTCGCTGACCGGCGACTGGTACGACTGCTCGGCGCACATGCTGTGGGTCGGCGACCGCACCCGCCAGCTCGATGGCGCCCACGTGGAGTTCGTGCGCGGCGTCGGCAACCCCCTCGGCCTCAAGGTGGGTCCGACCATGGACGTCGACGAGCTGTTGGCGCTCGCCGAGGTGCTCAATCCCGAGAACACCCCCGGGCGCCTGACGCTCATCTCGCGCATGGGCCAAGAACTGATCGGCCAGACGCTCCCGCCCCTGGTCGAACGGCTGCGCGACGAAGGACGCCACGAACTGTGGACCTGCGACCCCATGCACGGCAACACCTTCTACGCCGTCGGCGGCAAGAAGACGCGCCACTTCGACGACATCCTGGCCGAGACCGCGCAGTTCTTCGCGGTCCACCAGGCGCTGGGCACCTGGCCCGGCGGCTTACACGTCGAACTGACCGGCGACAACGTAACCGAGTGCCTGGGAGGCGGAGCCCGACTCGACGAAGCGGACCTCGAGCTCAACTACACCTCGATCTGTGACCCGCGACTGAACGCGACTCAGAGCCTCGACATGGCCTTTCACGTGGCCGAGTACCTGCGCGACTACGCGGCCGGCAGCGGCGCCACGTCGTTGTAGCGCAGTAGGCGAACACTGTCGCCGTCGTACTCGATCTCGGTCATCGAACAGTTCCGGGTCATCAGTCGCAGTCGGTCCCCCGGTTGCACGTCCAAAACTGACTTCATCGCCTGCTCCACCACGCCGCCGTGCACAACGAGGACCACCCGTTCGCCGGGGTGAGTCGCTACCAATCGCTCGAAGGCGTTGGTGCAGCGCTCGTAGAAACCGGTCCAGGACTCACCGTCCGGCGCCAGAGGCACGCTGGGATCGTTCGCCCAATCCGGAACGCCGAAGCGGTCGACGAACTCCTGCCACGTGAGACCATCGGCCTCCCCGGGGTGCAGTTCGCACAGGTCGCAGTCGGCGACCGCGGTCAGCCCGGCGGGTAGGCCCGGCGCCAGCAACTCCGCGGTCTGGATCGCGCGCGGCAGCACCGAGGTGTAGAGAGCGGTCACGTCGTCGAAGTCGCGCGTGCGCACCAGGCGCTCGGCCAGCGCGCCGGCCTGAGCGCGCCCCAGATCGGTCAGTCCGCTGCACCCGAGTGGTCCGCCAATCAGGCCACGCGCGTTGCACTCGGCCTCACCGTGGCGAATCAGCACGAGCCGAGTTCCCTTCGCGACGTCGTCGACCGTCTTGAATCCCGGCGGTGGCTGCGTCGCCCAGGTCACGTGAGGCCCCCGACGAAGGCCTCCAGTTGGCGCAGGGTGCGGCACTCGATCACCCGGTCGCAGTAGGGCGCGTACTGCGAGATGATCGAGTCGCCGCTGTTCCAGTAGCTCTCGGGCTCTGGGTTGAGCCAGTAGAGCGCCTTGGCGCGGTAGCGCAGGTCGGCCAGGACCTCGGCGTGCGCCTGGTGGTAGTTGTTGCGCGCGTCGCCCAGCACCAGCACGGTCGAACGTCGCGTCAGCTGCTCGGCGAAGCCTTCGTGGAAGGTGAGGAAGGCCCGTCCGTAGTCCGAGTGCCCGTCGAAGGCCACGACGTCGGCCTCGGCGTTGATGCGCGCGACGGCGTCGGCCGGGTCGTCGACGCCCTCGAAGAGTGCGGTCACCTCGTCGAGGCCGTCGATGAAGACGAAGCTGCGCACCTTGGAGAACTGCGAGCTGATGGCGTGAACCAGGTGGAGCGTGAAGCGCGCGAAGGAGGCGACCGAACCTGAGACGTCGGCGATGACCACGATCTCGGGCTTGGCCGGGCGCGGGGGCTTGAAGCGCAGGTCGAGCGGCACGCCACCGGTCGACAGGCTGCGACGCACCGTGTGGCGCAGGTCCACCGGCCCGCGGTGGCGCCGGCGACGCCGGCGCGCCAGGCGTACCGCCAGCTTGCGGCTGAGCGGGCGCAGGGCTCGCTCGAGTTGGGCCATCTCCTCGCGATTGGCGTGCATCACGTCGAGGTCCTCGGGCAGTGGCCGTCGCACCGAACGCGCTAGCGCCTCGGCGCCGCGGTCGGCCACGAGTCGTTCGCGGATCACCCGCTCGATCTCGCGCTTGAGGGCCTCGACCCGGGCGTGGGCCTCGTCGCGGGCGAGGCGTGCGTCGAGCTCGTCGGACTTGTCGCCGACGCGCAACGTGAGGCGACGCTCCATCGTCTCCAGATCCAGGCTGCGCAGCGTGCGGTACAGGTAGTAGGTCCCGCCGACCGGACGACCGGGTTCCATGCCGGCGAAACGTGTCACCGACTCGGCGGCCGCGCGGGCCAGCTCGGCGCGGTCCCCGTCGCGCAGGGCCCGGTAGATGAGATCGAACAGCTCCTGAGCCGACAGCGAGGACGCCCCGGAACCTTCGCCGCGTTGCCGTCCCTGGCGCTCGGCCCCAGCCCCGCCGTCGATGGTCTGAGCGCCACCCGCCTCGTCCAATAGGTCACTCGCCGACTCGAGGGAGCGCGTCGCGAAGAAGATGTCGAAGGCGGTGTAGAAGGTCGCCAGGTGGTCGCCGTCTTTCACCAGCGTCGCGGCCAGGCTGTCGCGGAGCAACGAACGATCGGTGAGGTCGATGACCTCGATCGCGCGCGCCGCGTCGACGTGCTCGCTCATGCTCACCGGGAGGCCCGCGGCGCGCAGCTCGCCGACGAAGTCGTTGAGAAGGTTAAGCAACGGTCCGCGGACCGCTGAGCAGTTCCTTGGTGGCCCGATCGATGTCGCTCTGGTACTTGAGCAGGATGTGCAACGTGGCGACGGCGTCCGCGTTGCCGATCTCGTCGCGCCCCAGGATCACCAAAGTGCGGGCCCAGTCGAGTGTCTCAGAGACCGAGGGCGCCTTCTTCAGGTCGATGCCCCGCAGGCTGCGCACGACGCGCGCGATCTGCTCGGCCAGCGCGGTCGAGATCCCCGGCACGCGCTGGAGGATGATGTCGCGCTCGCGCTCGACCGTCGGGTACCCGATGTGCAGGTACAGGCAGCGTCGCTTCAGCGCCTCGGAGAGCTCTCGGGTGTTGTTCGAGGTGAGAAAGACCATCGGGATCTGGTGGGCGCGCATCGTGCCCAGCTCCGGAATCGACACCTGGTACTCCGAGAGGATCTCGAGCAACAACGCTTCGGTCTCGAGCTCGACGCGGTCGACCTCGTCGATCAGCAACACCACCGGGTCGGTCGCGCGGATCGCCTCGAGTAGTGGCCGAGTGAGGAGGAACTCTTCGGCGAAGATGTCCTCTTCGAGCGCGGTCCACTCTTCGGCACCGGCCGCCTCGCTGCGCCCGGCCTGGATGCGTAGAAGCTGCTTGCGGTAGTTCCACTCATACAAGGCCTTGGACTCGTCCAGGCCCTCGTAGCACTGCAGACGGATAAGTCGCGCACCGGCCGCGTCGGCCACGGCGCGCGCCAGCGCGGTCTTGCCGGTGCCGGCCGGGCCTTCAATGAGTACCGGCTTGGCCAATTGATCGGCCAGGTAGGTCACGGAGGCGATGGCTTCATCGCTCAGGTAGTCGTGGGCGGCCAGGCGCGCGTGGACGTCGCCCGGCGAGTCGAAGTGCACGGGCGGCACGCGGTCGAGACCGAGACGCTCGGCGAGCTCCTCGCGCGGATTGAGATTCACCGGACCTGTCCCTCCCCGTGCACGACCCACTTCAGACAGGTCAACTCGCGCAGGCCCATCGGGCCGCGCGCGTGCAACTTCTGCGTCGAGATGCCGACCTCGCCCCCGAGTCCCAGCTCACCACCGTCAATGAAGCGCGTCGAGGCGTTGACCAGCACGGCGGCCGCGTCCACGCGGCGCACCCACGCCTCGGCGTTCTCCGAGTCGCGCGTGACGATGGCCTCGGAGTGGCCGGTGCCGTATCGCGCGACGTGGGCGATCGCCTCGTCCAGCGAGTCCACCGTCTTGACCGCCATGATCAGGTCCAGGAACTCGCGCTCGTAGTCATCTTCGGTCACGGGCGTGGCGTCCGGCAGAAACGCCCGCGCCGCGTCATCGGCGCGCAGTTCGACCTCGGGCATCGCCGCGGCCAGGGCCGGCAACAGGGCGGGTGCGACGTCGCGGTGTACGATCAGGGTCTCAGCCGCGTTACAGACGCCGGGGCGCGAGGTCTTCGCGTTCACCACGATGGCTTCGGCCATGGCCAGGTCGGCCGACGCGTCGACGAAGACGTGGCAGTTGCCGTCGCCGTCGAGGACGTAGGGCACCCGGGCGTGTTCGCGCATCGCGGCGATGAGACTCGGACCGCCGCGCGGGATCAGGCAGTCCAGCACGTCCGTCATCTGCATGAACTCAACGGCCGTGGCGTGACTGGGGTCAGCGACCAGGGCGACCGCGTCGCGCGGCAGCCCTTCCTTCTCCAGCGCGTCGTGCCAGAGGTCCACCAGGAATGCATTGGTGGACGCGGCCGACGACGAGCCGCGCAGGTAGGCGGCGTTCGCGCTGCGCACGCACAGCCCCGCCACATCACAGGTCACGTTCGGCCGGTTCTCGTAGACCACGCCGATCACGCCCAACGGGACCCGCATCTTCTCCACGCGCAGCCCGCTGGGCCGCACGTCATGGTCCAGCGTCTCGTAGAGCGGGTCCGGAGCGCTGGCCAGTTCGCGCAGCGCCTCAGCCATCGCGGCGACGCGCGCCGATGTCAGCGTCAGGCGGTCTCGACCCGGTCCGGACTCGACGTAGGCGTCCACCTCGGCCGCGTTGACGGCCAGGAGCTCCTCCTGGGTCGCTTCGAGTCGCTCGGCGACGTGGCGCAGGACCCCGCGGCGCTGTTCGTCACTGGCCTGGGCCAGCACCCGCGCGGCCTCGCGCACGGCGCGACCCTGGACGTCCAGCGCGCTCTCACTCACGCGTCAAGCGTAACGGAGCGACTTCGGGGTCACTGAAGCAGGACCAGGTCGTCGCGGTGCACGACGACGACGTCGCCTTCATCGAAGTCCTCCGCGCCCACGCGGACGAGACCCTTGGCCACCACCTCGCCCTGGGGACCCACGACCTCGACCGCGTCGCCCTCGACGAAGTCGCCCTCGTGCGCGGTCACGCCGACGCGCAGCAGGCTGCGCCCGTCGTGCTCGAGCGCCCGGCGTGCACCCTCATTCACGCGCAGGACCCCCCGGCTCGAGAGCGCGAATGCGATCCAGGCCTTGCGCGCCGAGAGTCGCGTCGTTCGTGCGGTGAAGGTCGTACCCGAGCCGGCCGCGCCTTCGAGTGCTTGGCGAAGCGGCTGCGCAGCGCGCGCCGGCGCGATAACGGTCGTCACGCCCGACCACGTGGCCATGCGCGCCGCGGCCAGTTTCGACGCCATGCCCCCGCTGCCAACGCCCGAGCGGCTGGCTCCGGCCACTCCCACGAGGTCCGCGTCGAAGGCAGTGACCACTTCGATCAATGTCGCCGTGTCGTCCAACCGCGGATCGGCAGTGAGCAGTCCCTCCGTGTCGGTCAAGAGAACCAAATGCGACGCTGCGACCAGGTTGGCCACCAGGGCGGCGAGCCGGTCGTTGTCGCCAAATCGGATCTCCTCGTCGGCGACGGCGTCGTTCTCGTTCACCACCGGCACCACACCAAGCGAGTTCAGAGCACTGAGCGTGTCGCGCGCGTGCAGGTACTGACCGCGGTGCGAGAAGTCGAGCGGCGCGAGCAGCACCTGTCCCACCGGCGACCCCGCCGCGGCGAATGCGTCACGCCAGGCGTGCATGAGCAGCGGCTGACCGACGGCGGACACCGCCTGGAGGGTCACGGCGTCGTTGGGGCGCGGCCGCCCAGCGCCGACCTCGGCCCACCCGGCGGTGATGGCCCCCGAGGTGACGAGTACCACCAGCCACCCCTCGGCGCGCAGCGCCACGACATCGCGGGCCAGCGAGTCCAGCACGCCCAAGTCCACGCCGCCCGTGGCGTCAGTGACCGACGACGTGCCGACCTTGACGACGACGCTACGCGTCGTCATCGCCGTCACCGGTGTCGAGGCGACCGTGCCGCGCAAGTCGCTCACGTCGCGTCGTTCGGTGGTGGTCGCGATCGAGCCCCGCACCCCCGTCGTCGCGGAACCACTCGAAGGTGAGCGGGCCGACGCTCACCACGTCGCCATCGCGCGCGCCGGCGCGCGCCAGCAGACGATCGACGCCCAAGTCGCGCAGCCGCCGGACCACCTCGGCCAACGCCTCGTCGTCGGTCAAATCATTGAGGCGAACCGCGCGCAGCGCCGGCCTGCCCGCCACCGTCCACGCGTTCGCGCCGTGATGCTCCACGGTGATCTCCTCGGGCACGGGGCGATGCACGACCACCGCTCGCTCGGCCACCAGAGCGTCCTCGCGGCGCGCCGCGGCCACCAGTCCGGCCCAAGTGGCGACCAGCTGATCGACCCCCGCGCCGGTGACCGCCGAGATCGTTGCCACACCGTCGATCTCGCGGTCGGCAACGTCACCCTTGGAACCCACCACCACCCGCGGACGGGTCAGCAGATCGGCTTGGTAGTCACCCAGCTCGCGCAGAAGAACCTCGAGCTGGGCCCCGGGGTCCATGGGCGCGCTCGCCGACAGGTCCAGCAGCACGCACAGAACCCGCGCGCGCTCCACGTGACGCAGGAAGTCGTGACCGAGCCCGCGGCCCTCGGCCGCACCTTCGATGAGACCGGGGATGTCGGCCACCACGAACTCGGTCGCGTCGTCGGGCCGGCCCCGGCGCGCCCCGACACGCACCACACCCAGGTGAGGCTGGAGGGTCGTGAAGGGATAGTCAGCAATTTTGGGTCGGGCCGCGGACACGGCCGCGATGAGCGTGGACTTTCCAACGTTGGGAAAGCCGATCAAGGCCACGTCGGCCTGGAGCTTCAACTCCAGGTCGTACCAACGCTCCTCGCCGCGCTCGCCCTGTTCGGCGAACGCCGGGGCCCGCCGCCGGTTGGAGAGGAATCGGGCGTTGCCCGCCCCGCCGAGGCCACCCTCGGCGCAGCGCCACCGGTCGCCCGGTCCGGCCAGGTCGACCAGGACCTCGCCGTTGCGGTCGTGTACCACGGTGCCCACCGGCACGAGGACCTCGACGTCAGCTCCGCGCGCGCCGTGCGCGCGCTTCGAACTGCCGTGGGCGCCGTCGGACGC
>Ga0307373_10006345_pt1 | contig 18857 bp, 17 predicted proteins | sample OX2MG_FD_202534 | JGI IMG/M metagenome (GOLD analysis project Ga0307373, IMG submission 202534) | Soil microbial communities from Risofladan, Vaasa, Finland - OX-2 | ecosystem: Environmental > Terrestrial > Soil > Coastal area > Acid sulfate soil | place: Finland: Risofladan, Vaasa | collected...
AGCGTCGAGGATTGAATAGCCTTGAATTTCCCGCGAAGAGAGTGATTTATAAGGGCAGCCGATCTGACAGGTGTAGTTCTCTGGCCATCGCTTCCAGGTCGGCCAGCGTGTCTTCGGGCAGGCTAAGGCCCCTTTCCCGATTTTTCCTGTCAGTATTGGCTTCTTTTTCCCCGGGATAGAAGATTTCCGTCACGCCTTTCGCCGGCGGCACGCTCTTTAGACGTGTGACGAAGTCCACCATGCGCCGGTCGAATTCGGCGCGGGCCATGAACGCCTCGATATTCAGCACGAACAGAAAATGGCCGGCGTTGCTTTTTTTACCGTAATGATAGGGTCCGTTCACGCCGTCGAGAAATCCGCTGCCGGACAAAACGCCCGCCAGCAGATCCATGGCGCTTGCGACCGCGTACCCTTTGTGCTGCCCCATCGGGAGAATGATTCCGGCGATTGCCGCAACAGGATCGGTCGTGGGAGATCCGTCCGGGGCAAGCGCCCAACCTTCGGGAATCGGCTCGTGCCGCTGCCGCGCCAGATAGATCTTGCCTCTGGCGACGGCTGTGCTGGCCAGATCCGTTATGAATGGGTCGCCGTCGCCAACGGGCGCGGCGATAGACCATGGATTCGTGCCTATGATTTTGCGGATGCCGCCCCAGGGAGCCATGGCGGGACCGCCGTTGGTGGTCATGAATGCAATGCAACCATTCCGCGCGGCAATGCGCGTGAAATACATCACCGTGCCAAAATGATTCGAATTGCGAACGGCCACGGCGCTGATTCCATGTTTCCTGGATCGTGCGATGGCGTCCGTCATGGCCTGTTTGGCCACGACCTGGCCAATCCCGCCGTTCCCGTCCATGACATGCACGGCCCCGCCATCGATGACGGTAACAAGCTTTGTTTCGGCCGACGCCACGCCGTTCTTGATCCGCTCCAGGTACCAACGCGTACGCAGTAGTCCGTGAGACTGATGGCCCCACAGGTCCGCCTGTACGAGGGTATCGGCTAACAGCGAGGCATCCCGCTCGGGAACCCCAACGGCCTCGTATATGGCCGAAACATATCGCTTCAAGCCTTCGGGATCGATTCTCGTTTCCCCGTTCATGCGCTTACGCTCAGGCATGGCGCCACGATACAGCGTGGCCCGACCATGAGCAACCCTCCGTTTGGGCGCGGGGCCGGGAGGGGAATCCTGTTTCATCGGACAGGGGAGGCGAACCCTCCCCTGTAATTTCCTGACATGCCGCGTGGCGGAGCGGTCGCTTACTTCGAAAGGCTGAGCTCCTGCCCCATCGCACGATATTGTTCCTGCCAGCGGTTGGTTTCGCGCTCGATGTTGCGAGCCAGGGTCCGGACTTTTTCACCATTCGGGTTCGCCTGGGATAGCTCGCCATTCATTTCCTGCAAACGGCCGGTTAACCGCTGCTGAATCTGTTCCATGTCCCGCGTTCTTTGCCGGATCGCCGTCCGTTGCTGTTCATCGAGGCGCTGCATGAGTTGTTCCTGTTGTTTCTGCATGGACTGGACCTGCTCTTGCAGCCGGTCGCGAGTCTGCCGCGCTCGATCGGCATTGAACCCCTGGCCGGTTCCCAGGCGGGTCATGTCCCGCGCCTGTGTGCGAACCTGATCCATCGTTTGCGTTGCGGTACGAAACTGGTCGCGCTGCTGACCGGTGGCGTGAGTGCGCAAGCGAGCGCGGTCCATTTGCCCTTGGGCTTGTCCCGGTCCCATTTGGACTGGCGAGCCCGGCCCTTGCGTCGACCTTTGGCCGCCGCTCTGGGCGCCGCTCCCTCTGCCGCGTCCTTGGGCCAGAGCAAATGCCGGCGCCAGGGCGAAAATCAAGATCAGCATTGAAACTTTAGCTTTCATTTTCATCTCCTTCCCTGCGTGCCGGCCCAGGCACCCGGTCGGCGCATCCACGTTCGAAATTAGTAGGAGGACCCCGTCGGCGGCGCCAGCTTGTCCAGTGCCGCCTGGAACGCGTCGCGGTGGCCCATCTCATCGTGACGAATTTCCTCGAAACGCTTGGCTGCGGCGGCGTCTCCGGCGGCCTTGGCCTGCTCAGCGAATTCCCGATACATCGTGTCCACTTCGTAGGATTCGCCCTTGATGGCCTCTTTCAAGTTTTCCTCATCGCTGCCGACCAGGCCGGCCATCTCCGCTTCTTCGGCGAAATGCTCGAATCGTTCCGTTTTGGCCGTACCCGAGAACAGATCGGCGATTTCGGTGTTGCCCTCTTTCCGGGCGTGATCCGCATAGAGCGTGTACTTGACGTAGGCGAAAGCCTCGCCATGCATGGCCGTCATCAGATTCTTCAGCGTTTCAGGATGCAGACTTGCGTGCTCGCTCTGCTGTGCGGTCGCGCGCCCCATCACAAAGAACACTGTGGCAATGGTCAATATGCCGAGCGCCAATTTCGTTTTCATCTATTGCTCCTTTTCGTGCACCGACCTTCCTGTGGAGATGTAACCTTCCCGGTAAGGTAAAAAGGGCTGGTGATGCGAACCGTTTGAGCTTCAAAAGAGCAAGGCCTGTGCCAATATGAATTGCGGTCTCGGGTTTGGCCGGCATCTCGTGATTTCGTCGTCACTTAATCGATTTGGGGAGCTGGAAAAACCGGGTCGGGCTTGCCACCCGGGTAGTGCTATTCTCACGCAGGCGCTGGGGGTTTTGACCCTGATCGAAAAGGCCCGATTCGGATCCCCGATAGTTGCGGAAGCCTATGACTTCAGGGGAATGGTGCTTTAAGGCCTGGATTACCAGTACTTTACTCAACGTTCCGCCCAGGGTTACTATCGAAGGCCCAAACCGTGGTACGTAGGCTTCTCAGATGCACATCCGGGTCTGCTTCCTCGAACACAGAGTAGGCGTGGCAGACCACACGACCAGAAGGGCACATCTGCTATGTGCGGTCTTAACCGAGATCGACGAGGGACTGAAAAGGGAGGGTACATGTTATCTGGACGGATGCGCGCAGCCTTGATTCTCGGTATGTTGGCGTTTGCGGCAGTGCCTTTGGCTCAGGCACAGGGCCAGCCGCCCCTGGTTGATATCATTCAGGGAATTCAGCATGCCGTGTCCCCGCCCATGCGCGGGGTTACTCCCACCCCTGCTTTCCCGGCCAGCGCGGTGATCCCGGTGCGCCATCCCCTACCGGCGCAACTGCGCGCGTTCCATCCCGACCCGGTTTTGCAGACAAGCGCAACGGCTGTCACCGCCAGCAATGCGACCTCCGGCATGAATATCGATGGGATCGCCGGTGACGGCTACATCCCGCCCGATGCGAACCTTGCCGTGGGCGCCACGCAGGTCGTCGAAATGGTTAACGTGGAATACGCCGTCTACGACAAGACCACGGGCGCGCAGATCCAGGCCCCCATGGCTATCCACAATATTTTCAGTACACTCGGCGCGCCCTGCGGCACCTCCGACGGTGGCGACCCGATCGTGCTCTACGATCAGATGGCCGGGCGTTGGCTCGTCAGCCAGCTGGAATATAACAAGAGCTTTTCCTCCAACTATGAATGCGTGGCGATCTCGACCTCGTCCGACGCGACAGGCAGCTACAACCTTTATGCGCTCTCGTTCGGCGGCAATTTGCCCGATTATCCCAAGTGGGGCGTCTGGCCCGACGCCTACTACCTGTCAGCCAACCTGTTTCGCCGGGGGTCCTCCTTTCAGGGCGCGGCGGCCTGCGCGCTGCCGCGCAGCGTGATGCTGAGTGGCGGGCCGGTTAGCATCAACCAGGCTGTCTGCTTCCAGGATTCTTCCGAGTCGAGCTTCCTCCCCGCCGACCTCCAGGGTGCGACGCAGCCGTCGCCGGGCGAGCCGGAGTTCTTTGTCAACTTCGATTCCACGCTGGAACTCTACAGGTTCCACGTCGACTTCACGACGCCGGCCAATTCGACCTTTACGGGCCCGATCGCCGTTTCCGGCGCCGCTTCGTTCACCGAGGCGTGCGGCGGCGGCGCCTGCGTTCCACAACCCGGCACGAACGAGCAGCTCGATTCGCTGGGCGACAGGTTGATGTTCCCGCTGACCTACCGGAACTTCAGTACCTATGAATCGCTGCTCGTGGCGCAGTCCGTACAGGTAAGCTCGAGCGGGCAGACGGGCATCCGCTGGTACGAGATCCACAGCCCAAACGGGACTCCGGCGACCTTCCAGCAGGGCACCTACTCGCCCGATACAACCACCTATCGATGGATGGGTTCCATCGCGCAGGACCAGAACGCGGATATCGCCGTCGGCTACAGCGTTTCCAATGGTTCGAGCACCTACCCCGGCATCCGCTACGCCGGCCGCGTCCCGGGCGACGCTGCCGGAACTCTGGAAGCCGAGACCAAAATCGTCGACGGTTCGGGCTATCAATCGAAATACAACCGCTGGGGCGATTACAGCTCGATGAGCATCGATCCTTCCGACGATTGCACGTTCTGGTACACGACCGAATACAAGGCCTCGAGCGGCAGCTTCAACTGGAACACCTACATGGATTCGTTCAAGTTCAGCGGCTGCGGGTCGACCACGACCACCGCCCCGGCAGCGCCGACCCTCTCTACCCCGACGGCTGGCGACTCCCAAGTGAGCCTCACGTGGACGGCCTCTTCCGGTGCGTCGTACTACAACGTTTACAGATCGACGAGCAGCGGGTCCGGCTTTACAAGCATCGCCAGCCCCACATCCACCAGCTACACCGACACCGCCGTCACGAACGGGACGACCTATTATTACTACGTGACCGCGGTGAGTTCGGGTGGGGAAAGCAAGCCGTCCAACCAGGTCAGCGCCACCCCGCAGGCCCCGACCGCCCCGAATGCGCCCACCAGCCTGACGGTGACCTCGCCGGGCAGGAGTGGCAAGGACAACCTGAGCTGGACGCAATCGACCAGCTCCAATGTCACACAGAATAATATTTATCGGGCCACGGGAACCGGCGGAACGTATGGATTGCTCGCCACGGTGAGCGCTACCACATCCTTCAGCGACTCGAATACGACCAAGGGAACCACCTATTGCTACGAAGTGACGGCATTGAACTCGAGCGGGCAGGAAAGCCAACCGTCGAATTCGAGTTGCGCCACGCCGGCCACAGGGGGCAACTAACCCGCGACGGAGATCAAAACGGTTTCGCGGTTTGAGACGGGGACGGGAGCCCACTGCTTCGGGCTCCCGGAACTCGCGTGTGGCGGCACACGGCTACGCTTCCGGTGGAACTGGTGGATTGATTCTGGTTGCATCTTGCGGGTTAAGCCGCGTGATGCGAGCTGCGGCCGGCCGCGGCTTCGGAGTCCTCGCCGGCATGAGACTTTTCCCGCGTTGGTTGCCAGGCGGTCCGCACCGTCTTGTATTCCCGGAATAGATCGCCCGAAACCTGAATCCGCCCGCGCACAAACCGCTCGTGGTTCTCCTCGACTTCCGAGAGGATGTACCGGTAATTGACGGTCACGCCAAAGGAGGCTTCCAGGCCATATGGCCGCAGGTTCCCGTAGGTGTTGATCCGCTCCAGGCGAGCGCCGTTCGAGAGATGAAATGTGGCCACCGGGTCGTAGAGCCGTTCGCCCCGATGCGCTTTCGTGAGGTAGGCAAGGGCAACGCGCCTTAAGGGCGCGGCCAGCAGGTCGCGGTGGGAAAGAGGGGCTTCGAGCAGATGAAAGAAAGCCTCGACGGGATCGCGAAGTTTGGCCGCGGCCGTCAGGTCCGCGGCATAATCGGCCAGCAGCCGCGACAAACGATTGGGCGTGAAGCCCTCTTCATTCCGCCTGTCTTTCAGCGCCCGCGATAAGTTGGGCAGCGGTGAAAGCGTGCCGTAGTTTCGCAGGTTGGGCAATTCGGCGGCCAGCTCGGCCACCACCTGTTTGATCAGGAAGTTGCCGAAGGGGACGTTCCGCAATCCGTTCAGGCAGTTGTTGATGGAATAAAAGATCGCGGTGTCCGCCTTGTCCGGCGCGCGCACCGGCGCGTTGATGTCCAGCAGCGGTTCCAGCTCGCCGCCTAACCCGTTCGTCAGCGCCACCTCGACAAATATGATGGGCTCGTCAAGCAGGGCCGGATGAAAGAACGCAAAGCAGCGCCGGTCCGCCTCCAGGCGACGGCGCAAATCGGCCCATCCGTTGATCTCATGCACCGACTCGTAGCGGATGAGTTTCTCGAGGATGAAGGCGGAGGTTCGCCAGCTGATGCGTTCCAGGCGCAGGAACCCCGGGTTGAACCAGGACCGGAACAGATGCCTGAGATCGGTGTCGATCGGGGCCAGGTTCTTGCCGTCCCGTGAGAGATCGAGCAGGTGCCCCCGCAGGGCCACGAGGGTTTCTGTTCCGCCCGGCGCCGTATTGATCCGGCGAATCAGTTCCTGGCGAGGCGGCTCGACGGCGTCGCTCAGCGCCGCGAGGGCTTTTGTGTTGGGGGTCCGTTCGTAATCGGCGGCGGCCTGGCGGACGGCGGCTTCATCGGGGGAAAATTCACGGCAGAGCATCTCGAAAAAGCCCAGGCGCTGCGCGGCATCCATTCCTTTGTAAGCCTTGATGATCTCTTGCGCTAAGGCCGTCTGGGAGGCTTCGCCACGCTCGGAAAGGAGGCGGTGACAGAGAAAACGCATGTCCTTGCCGCGCCGATCGCGTACCGCCTGTAGCAGGTTGGAGAGAAGTCCCGACATATAGTCAAATTATAGCTGAGATTTTCTTAGAGTTTCCTGTCACCTTCGCGGAGTGTGACGATAGTAGCCCCCCACCCGCCGGCTTGCGCGGGCGCGTCCCCGTAAGCGGCGACGAACGGGGTTCGCGCCAGCACGGCGCGCACAATCCGCCTTTGCACCCCGACTCCGCGCCCGTGAATGATCCGTAGGGCCCGAAGTCCCATCCGGTGAGCCTCTTCGAGGTAGGCTTCGACGACGGCCTCGACCTCCTTCGGCCGCACGGAGTGCAGGTCGAATACGTCGGTGATGGGAATGCGGACGGGTTCGTCGTCGCCGTTCATGGCGCACCCGATTGTATCCTGCGGCAAGCCTGAACGCGGCGGCCCGTGAGCGAGCTGTTCGTCTGCGGATTCCCGGGCCGGCGGAGGGGAAACGGTTGCGCCGTCTTTCCTGAGCCAAGGACGGCTTTGCTATAATCTGCCCTACTGGTGGGGTCGCTCCGTGGAAAAGTGTCTTGAAGCTGCCTGGACGGTCGAGGAACTGCTGGAAAAGCTGGAGTCCCGCTTGAAGTTCTTTGTGCTGGACGTACGCAAGCGCGAGGAATTCGCGAAATTTCATCTGGAAGGGCGCGAAGCCCTCCCCGCCTTGAACATTCCCTACTTCGAAATATTGGAGCTCGGCGGCAAGGACGAGATGGTGGATTCGGTGATTGCCTGCGTCGAACGGCATTTTGCTGGAGAGCTTCCGAGGGACAGGACCATACTCAGCGTTTGCGCCACGGGCGACACGTCGGAATATGTGGCGCAAGGACTTGGCCAACTGGGCTATGCAAGCGCCAACCTGAAGGGCGGGATGAAGTCCTGGGGCAACTACCATTCCATTCGCCCCGTTGTCGAGACCGCCGCTCTTTCCGTCTATCAGGTCAGCCGCCCCGCGCGCGGCTGCCTCAGTTACGTTGTGGCGAGCGGCGGAAAAGCTCTGGTCATCGATCCGCTTCGCCATATCCAACCCTATCGGGATCTGGCCCGCGGCAAGGGGTTCGAGATCCGGTGCGTCGTCGACACTCACGGCCACGCCGACCACATTAGCGGAGGACCGGCCCTGGCTTCCGCCACGGGCGCCCCCTACTTCCTGCATCCCTACGACGCCATTCATCCCATGGACGTTCTGCCCGCGACGATCCCCTACAATCCGATTCGCGACAGGCAGGTTTTCCGCGTGGGGCAAGTGGAATTGGAAGCGCTGCACATCCCCGGACACACGCTCGGCCTGGTGGCCCTGCGCGTGGGCGATCGCTATCTCTTCTCCGGTGACAGCATCTGCATCGGTTCGATTGCGCGGCCGGATCTGGGCGGCAAGGCCGAGACCTGGGCGCCGCTGCATCGCCGCTCGCTCCTGCGGCTGCTCGAACTGCCGGGACAAATGCTCGTGCTGCCCGGGCATTACGGCAGCCTCAACGAAGGCGATTCCTCGGGCCTCTTTGCCGCGACGCTCGACGATCTCCGGCGCCGGAATCCCGGCCTGCGAGCGCTGGAGCAGGAGACCGAGGAGGGGTTCATCCGCTACCTGCTCGGGAATCTCCCGTGTTTTCCAGCCGAATACGTCGACATCAAACGGGTCAACGTGGGGCTGCGGTCGCCCTCCGAGGGGGAAGCCTCGGTGCTGGAGCTGGGCAAAAACGTTTGCGCTCTTTCAGGAGAAACATCATGAGTCAATCATTCGACAGGTTGTTCGATGCCCGGGGCTTGAACTGCCCCATGCCGCTGGTCAATGCGCGAAAGCAGGCCGGTCAGCTCGAAACCGGCCAGATCCTCAAGGTCATTGCCAGCGACGCCGGCTCGATGGCCGATTTCCAGGGCTGGGTCAAAATCGCCAGGAACGTGGAACTGCTGGGGCAGGAGACCGAGTCGATGGACGGCGAGAGCGTGTACATCCATTACATCAAGCGAATCGCCTGAGGAGGTGCGCCGATGGCAGCCAGCGTGGATAGCCGTTTAACCGAAGATTCCCCGCGCCTGCGGGCCCTCGAAGAAAAGGTTCGGGAACTTTCCGGGCGTCTGGGCGAGATCGAAGAGCGCACGCCGGAGGACCGCGTTGCGATCATCGTCTTTTCCGGCGACCTGGACCGCGTACTGGCAGCCTTCATCATCGCCACGGGCGCGGCGGCCATGGGCCAGCAGGTCAGCATGTTCTTCACCTTTTGGGGCTTGAGCGCGCTGAAGAAGGGCGGCACGGAATTTTCCGGCAAGACCCTCCACCAAAAAGCGATGGCCCTCATGTCGCCGGCTTCCAGCCAAAGCCTTCCCGTTTCCAAAATGAACTATTTCGGCGCCGGCGCCAAAATGCTGCGGTCGATGATGAAGGTGAAACACGTCAGCTCGCTCGAAGACATGATGGCGCTCGCCCGCGAACTGGGCGTCCGCATGATCGCCTGCGAAATGTCTCGGGACGTCATGGGAATCAACCAGGCGGAGCTGGCCGATGGGCTCGAATGCGGCGGCGTTGCCAGTTTCCTCGCCGATTCGCTGAAGTCGCGCACGAGCCTGTTCATCTGACCTTGGGCTCGTCCGAATCTTCGAAATCGTCGCAATCCCCCTTGCGGCGAAACAGCGTGACAAATCCCGTGTGACCGGCTGCTTCCCGAGTACCACCAACCCCAGAAACAGGTCAGTGCGCCCAGCGCCGCACGCAACCGTGCACGCCTGGCGTGGACCCCGGGCTGCGCCACTGGCCATGACGGGGAACCAGGGGCCGAAAAAACCGTTGCAGCCCTGTTCCTGGCAATGGTAGGCTTTGGCGAAGAAAAAGCGAAGGAGGGGGTTTTGGCCTCTTTGTCCCTGCGTCAAGCCGCCAGCGGCACAATCGCCACGCTGGGCGATGCCATCGATTCGCTGATCAAGCGCCAGCCGGCGCGCGCCGCCGAAGATGCCGCGTTGCGCGTCATCACCGCGATTCACGAAATGCCGGAGCGGGAAGCGGAGTGGGCGCCGATGCCGTCATGGCTGCGGCCGGAACTGGCCGCGGCGTATCGCGGGAAGGGAATTGAGCGGCTTTACAGCCACCAGGCCGCGGCGGCCGAAGCGGTCCGGGCCGGACGCAACGTGGTCGTGGTGACGCCGACCGCTTCGGGGAAGACGCTTTGCTACAACCTGCCGGTCCTGAATGCGATTCTCGAAAATGCCGATGCGCGGGCCCTCTACCTGTTTCCGACCAAGGCCCTGGCGCAGGATCAACTGGCCGAGCTGCACGATCTGGAGGAGCGGCTGGGCGACGCGTTTGCGGTGTTCACCTACGACGGGGATACGCCGTCCGACGCGCGAAAAGCGATTCGGGAACGCGGGCATATCGTCCTCTCGAATCCGGATATGCTCCACGCCGGAATCCTGCCGCACCACACGCGCTGGATGCGGCTCTTCGAAAACCTGCGTTTCGTGGTCATCGACGAGCTGCACACCTACCGCGGCGTCTTCGGTAGCCATGTGACGAACGTGCTTCGGCGTCTGGCGCGCATCGCGCGCTTCTACGGCTCCAAGCCCCAATTCATCTGCTCCTCGGCGACGATCGCCAATCCGCGCGAGCTGGCCGAGCGCTTGGCGGAGCAACCGTTCGATCTGGTCGATGAGAACGGCGCGCCGGCAGCGCGGAAGACGTTCGTTTTCTACAATCCGCCGCTGGTGAACCGGCGGCTGGGCATCCGGCGCAGCTACATCAATGAAAGCCGCCGTGTGGCGCAGGAATTTCTCGGCCGCGATCTGCAGACGCTCGTTTTCGCCAATTCGCGCCTGCACACCGAACTCCTGGTCACCTATCTGCTCCAGACCAATCCCTCGTTGCCCGGCCGCCAGGAAGCGATACGCGGATACCGCGGAGGCTATCTGCCGGGCGAGCGGCGGGAAATCGAGCGGGGCTTGCGCGAGGGACGAATTCGCGCGGTCGTGGCGACCAGCGCGCTCGAGCTGGGCGTCGATATCGGCTCGCTCGACGCCGTGGTGATGGCCGGCTATCCCGGCCGGATCGCATCCACATGGCAGCGGGCGGGCCGCGCGGGCCGGCGCAATGGCCATGCCTGCGCCGTTCTGGTGGCCTCCTCGGCGCCGCTCGATCAGTTCATCGTCACCCATCCGGAATATTTTTTCGGGCAATCGCCCGAGCGTGCCTTCGTCGAGCCGGATAATCCCGAGATTCTGCTGAATCATCTGAAATGCGCGGCGTTCGAGCTGCCGCTGCGGGCCGGCGAGCGATTCGGCGGACTGGAAATCGACGAGCCGGCGCGGGCGCTCGAAGGCGCCGGATTCCTGCATCGGAGCGGAGCGGCCTGGCACTGGACCGACGAAGCCTATCCCGCCGACGCGATCAGCCTGCGCGCGGTGACTTCGGACAATTTCGTCATCATGGATCTCGGCCGGGGCGCGCCGGAAGCGATCGGCGAAGTGGATTTTTCGAGCGCCTTGACCACCGTGCACCCCAAGGCGATCTACCTGCACGACGGCGCGTTCTATTCGGTCGAGCGGCTCGACTTCGACGACCGGAAGGCGTACGTGCGCCAGGTGGAAACCGATTATTTCACCGATGCGATCCGCTACACCGAGGTCCGCATTCTGGAGGAGGCGGCGCGCGCGCCGGCCGGCGAGGGCCGGGCCGCGCACGGGGACGTGCTGGTGCGTTCGCAAGTCGTGGGATTCAAGAAGATCAAATTTTTCACCAACGAAAACGTGGGCGCGGGCCCGCTCGAGCTGCCGGAAAACGAGATGCACACCACCTCCTTCTGGATCACGCTCGAGCGGGGGCTGGTCGCAGCGTTGCCGTTTCCCGTTTCCGAGCGGCAGGCGGGGATGTACGGGCTGCTCTGCGCGCTCGAAGCCGTGGCGACGCTGCTGTTGATGTGCGACCGGCGGGACCTGGGCACGGCCATCGGCGAACGCCCGCCGGACCCCGGCTCGAACGCGGCAGCGCCGCGGCCGGAAATGTCCCCATCGCCCGAAGTTTCCCGGACAAAGGCGCAAGAATTTTTCGAGCCGAATTTGTACCTCTATGACGCCTATCCCGGCGGCATCGGATTCAGCCGGCCGCTGTTCGAGATGCGCGGCGAGCTGCTGGCGCGAACGCGGGAACTCATCCGTTCCTGCGCCTGCGAGCACGGCTGCCCGTCCTGCGTCGGGCCGGCCGAGGGAGGTTGGCGGACCAAGGAAGTGGCTCTGGCGATTCTGGAGCGGCTCTGTGAGTGATCGCGGCGGGATACGCTGGCTGGACGGGGATCGCCGGACGGCTCTCGGCGCGCTGCGACGCGGGCGAGGAGCGCCGGCCTGCGCGGCCACGCCGCTGGAAACGGAAGAGCGCCGGGACGCGCTCGCCGAAATCGTTGGCGCAACGGTCGAGCGCAATCGCTATGGCGAATTTCTGCGCGTGCGGCGTTGGCTCACGGGTCCGGGGCCTTGCCGGTTTCCCGAAGCCCTGCAGCGGGTTGTTCGCGCGCCCCTCGAAGCGGGCGATCTGGCCGAGCCCGAGCGCTGGCTGTTTCTCGATACCGAAACGACGGGACTGAGCGGCGGAACGGGGACGTGCGCGTTTCTGGTCGGCCTGGCGTGGTGGGAGGCGGGCGGGCTCGCCATCGAGCAGCTGTTTCTGCGCGATTACGCCGAGGAGCATGCGGTGCTTCTGGCGCTGGCCGAGCGCCTCGAAGAGCGGCCGGTGCTCGTGACCTATAACGGCAAGAGTTTCGACTGGCCGCTGCTCGAAACCCGGTTTCGGCTGACGCGGCAGATCGAGCCGGCCCCGCCCCGCCTGCACATCGACCTGCTGCATCCGGCGCGGCAGCTGTGGCGCCTGGAATGGGGCACGGCGCGCCTGGGCGAACTCGAGCGGCTGGTGCTCGGAATCGATCGCGGGCCGGATCTTCCGTCGGCGCTGATTCCGGAGATCTACTTTGACTATTTGCGCGGCGCGAGTGCCGAGCCGCTCGTGGCCGTGTTCCGGCACAATCAGGGCGATTTATCGAGCCTCGCGGCGCTGGCCGGCCATATCGCGGAACTGGCGCATTCGCCCGAGCGCGCCAGTCCCCTCGAGCAATACGGTCTTTCGCGGATATTCGAGCGCCGCGGCGACCGCCCGGGCGCACGCCGCGTTTACGAAATGGCCATCGAAGCCGGCCTTCCGGCATCGCTCGGCCGCGCCGCCCGCCGTCGCCTGGCGCGCCTGGCCCGGCGCGACGGCGAACTGGAACTGGCGCATTCGCTTTGGCGCGAGTTGGCCGAAGAGGAATCCGTCACCGGTGAGGTGAGCGAAGAAAAAGAAACGGTCGAAAGCATTCTGGAAGCCTGCGAGCAACTGGCCATCCATTACGAGAGGCGGGAGCGAAATCGCGAAGAAGCGCTCGAGTGGACGCGCCACGCCGCCGCTCTTCTCGATGGCTCGGGCGGCGTTGACCGAAAATTCCGCTGCCGCTGGCAGCAGCGGCTGGAGCGGCGGATGGGCCGCCTCGCCGGGCGGCGCCGCGGCGCTTCTAACGCCTTGTTAGGAAAGGTCATGCCATGCGTCTCGGGGGCGGGGGCTGGGTCCTGCGGCCTGGAGCGCGCCAAGGGGAAGCAATCGGAATACTAGGTATTGGCAGATGAATAATGACTTTCTAGCGTATAGCCTCTTGGTTCAATCGTCTTTCATCCATGGCTCCGTCATGGTAAGAAAGCGAACAGGGAACGCCCAGCAGAAAGTAGAGGAAAATCGGAATGAGAATTGAGAATGCATACTTGTGTGAAAACTGTCAGCAAGTGGCCGAAACCGACGGACATGGTTGCTGCGGAGTTTGCGGCAGCCCGGCCCTGCTCAGCCTGGCGAAAGTTCTGAATCGAAGTACGGATAATGAGATTCTGAATTTCGCCCCGCGCGTTTCAGCCCGGATGGAAGGCGAAACCGTCTTTTTCTGCGCCGGCGGCAGCCTCGACAAGCACGCCGCCTAGTTGCACGCGCGAAAATATGGCTCGGCCGGATGCCCCGGCAATAGCCCCCGGGAGGTGTGGGGTGCCGCAAGCCGGGCGGCGCCGGGGACGATTACTGGCCGCGCAGGGACGAAGGCATGTGTTGCGGCCGGGGAGCCGCGGGCCAGCCCATGGCCCGGGTGACGGCGTTGAATGCCCGACGCCCCGCGCCCTCCATTGAAAAACACTCGTCGGCGCGGCATTCGAGAAAAACCCCGCCGGCGGCCGAGTCGAACTCGAGGAATTCCGGGGCGGTGAAGACGGCCTTCGCGCCGGGATGCTTTTTGCGAAGCAGATCGCTATAGGCGGAAAAGAAATCGGAAGCGTGCCGGTCGGTATCGAGGCGCAGCCGGAAAAGCAGAAGCGACGATTTCGTTTTCTTGTTTTCAAGAATCGCGTATCGGTCGCCCCACCAGTCCGGGGCCAGCAAAACGGCCTGCTGGCGAGGCAGGGACTGCTTCAAAATTTCCTGGAGATTGAATTCCCCGGCGACGTTTTCATCGAGCAGCTTCCAGCGCCTGCCGAGTGGCCGGTTGAGGCCGGGGAGCGTGACCGGCGGCGGGGCTTTGCCTGCCAGGTACAGGGCGGGCTGCATGATCTGCTGGGTGGAAACGGGCGGCCGCGCGAATACTTTCTGGAAATCTTTCCAGCCCGAGCCGGCCTTGAGTACCTGCTGCGTAAACTCGGCCCCGGTCAAATAGGGGAAGAGCAGGGAATCGCGGAGATAGGGCGGCGCCGCGGCCATTCCCGGCGAACTCGACGAACTGCCCATCACGGCCTGGGTGAGCAAGCCGATGTCAGGCATGTCGCGAATGTTGCGGCCGGTGCCGAGCAGCTCGTAATCGAGCATCGACGCGACGGCTGAGCCTTCCAGAACCGCCTGGCGGGCGGCTTGGGCGTCGTCGTTAGGACGCGCGGCCTTGAGCCACGCTTCGATGTGAAAGTGCTGGTCGTCGAGGGCGTGGGTCAGCTCGTGCGCCATGACCATCCGCTGTTCGGAAAGCGGAATCCAATCGGCGATATAGAATTCCTGCGCTTTCGGATCGTAGAAACCGGCGATCTGATTGGTGAGCAGGTTGAGCATGAACTCGTGAAGCGGAAAATGGGGTGGAATCAGGCCGAAGGCCTCGAGGGCCTTTTTGTCGGCATAGTTCTTGGCCGGGTGCTTCTCCCGCTGATCCTGCTGGACCAGGTAGGTGCGGATTTGCGCCTTCGTACATACGCTTTTCCGTACCGGGTGGAGGATAGGCAGATCGAGGATGCGGCTCATCTGCGCGAGGACCTGGTCGGCCGCCCGCAGGAAATCCGCGTGGGAATCTTCGGAAGCCGCCTGAGCCGGGGCGGTGGCGTTCGGCCGCGCAACGGTTGACTGTGAGCGGGCGGCGGCGGGGGCAAGCAGCAGAACAATAAAAAGAAAACGGGGAAGTTTCTGTGTCATTCCAACGGCTAGGATAGCAGGTATCGGCGGGAGGCAGCGAAATCACGGGACTGGCGGGCCGTTGCCCTTCCGGTCACAGAAACGATCGGGGGGATGGCTAGAAGGACGGCTCAGTCCGTAAGATGGTCCTATTACTAGGGTGACCGGTTGAGCTCGGAAAATATCCTGATCGTCGACGACGAAGAATCGATTCGGGAAGTGCAGGCGAGCCTGCTCGAGGCGTGCGGTTACCAGTGCACGACGGCCCCCAACGGGGCCGAGGCCCTGAAACTGCTCGATTCGACCCCATTCGACCTGGTCCTGAGCGACATCCTGATGCCCGTCATGGACGGGCTGGCGCTGCTCGAGCAATTGCACAAGCGCGAGCCGGACCTGCCGGTCGTGATGGTTACCGCCATGCACGATATTTCGGCCGCGATCGGCGCGTTGCGGACCGGCGCCTACGATTACGTCCTGAAGCCCTTTGAAAAAGACCAGCTCTATTTCAGCGTGCGCCGCGCGCTCGAGCACCGGCAGCTGGTCATCGAAAACCGCAACTATCAGAACGGACTCGAGCTCCTCGTGGAGGAACGGACGGCGCAGCTTTCCCATACGCTGCGCGAACTCGAGCAGTCTTACGATTACACGCTCGAGGCGTTCGGGGGAGCCCTGGACCTGAAGGATGCCGAGACGGAAGGCCATTGCCAGCGAGTCACCGCCTATACGATTCTGATTGCCCGCCACATGGGCGTCGAGCCGGGCGCGCTTCGTCACATCGCTCGGGGGGCGTTTCTCCACGACATCGGCAAAATGGGCATCCCCGACAGCATCCTTCTCAAACCCGGTCCGCTGAGCGACGCGGAGTGGCTGTTGATGCGGAGGCATACCGAAATTGGCTACGCGGCGCTGCGGAATATCCCCTTCCTTGATCAAGCGGCTGAAATCGTCCTGACGCATCAGGAGCACTACGACGGCCGGGGCTATCCGCAGGGGCTCCGCGGCGAGGAAATTCCCCTCGGAGCGAGGATCTTCGCCGTCGCCGATGCCTTCGACGCGATGATTTCCGAACGGCCGTACCGCCGCGCGATTCCGATCGAAGACGCGCGCGAAGAGATTCGCCGCAACGCCGGAACGCAATTCGATCCGCAGGTTGTCGAGGTATTTCTGTCGCTGCCGGAAGAGACGTGGCGGAAGGTTCGCGGCAGTCCGGTCGGCGCATTCCGCCTCACCGAACTGGAGAAAAGCGAAAGCGCCGGCCCGGTGGCGAGGCCGTCGCCGGCCGGTCCGAACTGACGGGAAATCGAGTCCTTCCCTCCGACGATCCCCATTTTCAACCAGCGCGCCGGGTGGACCGGAAACGCACGCTTGCCGCGCGTTCCGGGCCAAAGGGAAAAATCAGGCCGCGGAATATTTCGTAAGAAAGGGAAAAGCCCCCGCCATGTCGAAGCGGGGGCTTTTCTTGCGTCGCGTCACCCGAAGGGTGTCGCGTGCTGTCAGTGACCGGCCCGGCCGGTTCAGCGCGGGGCTGGCGTCCGCGCATGGGCGCTGCCGGCAACCTGGAACTGAAGCTGGGTGCCCGAATTCAATTGCACATTGCCGTTGGGCCGGTTGAAGGTGGAAGTTGCCGCCGCTTGGTTCGAGGCCTGGCCGGAGGAATGGAGCGCGGCGTTGGCCATGGGATTGGACGCGCCCGCCGAGGACGCTCCAGCCGCATGAGCTGCGCTGCTGGCGCCGATGGCGCCAAGGCTGTTCGTTACGGTGACCATGTTGGCGGCCGAACCGGTGGCTTCGGCGCCCATCTGCCCTGCCGAGCCAACCGTCGAGCCAGCCATTGCGCCCGCGTCGCCGGCCATGGACCCGGTTGCGCCGACTACGCCACCGGCCGCACCGCCAACCGTTGAGCCGACAGCTCCTCCGGCTCCTCCGAGCAAACCGCCCCCTCCCGATGGGCCTTCCCCCATGGCCGCCGGCGACGGTTCGGACGTCATGGGTTCCGGCATGGGCGCCATCGGCGACGACGAGACGATGGACATAACGACGGTATTCAGTGCGGTCGTAGTCTTCCCCTGGACCAAACGATCGAAAACGACCTGCACTTGCGAATGGGAATTCCCTTTGCTGGCCGCCCGGGCGGAAACGACGTGGCCCAGAAGCCGCGCATTCTTGCGAAGCAGGACGTGGCCGTTCTGCTTCACGTTTTGGGTGACCCGGGCCTCGACTCGCTGGCCGGGCTTTGCCTTCTTGGCGTTGAGGCTGGTCAGCAAGCGGGCGGAAATGCGCGTGCCGGACGCAATGGCGGCGTTGCCTTGCTGGCCGGTGAGGGTTGCTTGTCCGCGCGAGTGTGCTTTCGAGTGGCTGGAAGCAGCCATTGTTGACTGCGTAGCCTGCGGGCCGGCCCATGCCAGCGCCGCGAACGCCGCCGGCAAAACCATGCCTAAAACCATGCCCAAAACTGGTCTTGGCTTCATGCGAGGTCCCTCCCCTTGTCGGTTTTTGTTCTACGACGAGTTACGATGCGACACGATTCGGAGCAGGTTGTCCGAGTTCCGCCCGCGCCGGCGTGGCGGCGTGGGTAAGTTGCTTGCAGAAAAGGGAATAAAAAGGATTCTAAAGAAGGCGGCCGGCGGGTTCTGCGCGCCAGGTGCGGCTGCGGCGGTGAAAATAGAAAAGAATTCCGAGGAACATCATCAACGGCGGAATTCCCAGCACGAGTAAGGCCTTGTCGAGGGCATGGCCGGCGCTTCCCGTCAGCGCCGAGGAGGTCAAATAGCATTCCGCGCAGGCCAAGGCCCACGTGGATTTTCCGAAACCCAGCGAGAATGCCGCAATACCAGCAGAGTTTCCCGATTTCCCCATCATTAATCGCCTCACAACGCCCTCATATGGATTAGACGAACGCTGTCCGGGTAAAGGACCAGCAGCATCATGCAGATCAAGAACACAAAAACAGGTATCGTCATCAAGAATAGCCCAAGCTTTTCAAAGCGCAAGTGCATGAAGTAGGAAAGAATGTAAGCGGACTTGACGAGGGACAGGCCCATCAGGATGGTCAGCATGATCAGCAGGGCCCAGTCCTCGTAGGCCATCAGCGTCTCGACGCCGGTCAGGATCAGCAGGCCGAACCACACCCAAAGGAAGAGTTTGGTGCTTCCGGCAGCCTGGTGCTCGATGGCTTCTTCTTTTGCACTCATCGTTTCTTCTCCAAAATATCGTTGCCTATTTAGGCGACACGTTGATCAAGTAGACCAACGGGAAGATGAACATCCAGACCAGGTCCACGAAGTGCCAGTAGAGCCCGCTGACCTCCACGTCGGTGGAAGAGAACTTGTTGCGGCCGAATCCCCAGGCGATGACGCCCAGATAAATCACGCCGATCGTGACGTGGAGCATGTGCAAGCCGGTCAGGCCGAAAAACGCCCCGCCCAGCAGGGGACTGCCCCAGGGATTCGAGAACGGCGTGACATGCTCGTGGACGATCAAATTGACCCATTCGCTGATGTGGATGATGTCGAAGAGCACGCCGCCGAGTATGGTGAAGAGGATGTACTTCACCGTGGTGCTGCGCTTGCCCTTGTGGGCGGCGTGAACGGCGAGAACCATCGTCAGGGAACTGGTGAGCAGGATGCCTGTCATCAGTGTCGCTTTGACGATGGCCGGGTAGAATTCGAACGGGCGCGGCCAGTTCGGGCTGGCGATCCGCACGTAGGAATAGCCGACCAGCAGACAGGTAAAGGTGATCGAGTCCGACAGCAGGAACAGCCACATACCAAGCTTCTTTTTGTCGACAGCGAGCGGGGATCGGCCTCCCGCCCAGGTCGGAACTTCAGCGATTGACTGC
>Ga0307373_10006347_pt1 | contig 18856 bp, 18 predicted proteins | sample OX2MG_FD_202534 | JGI IMG/M metagenome (GOLD analysis project Ga0307373, IMG submission 202534) | Soil microbial communities from Risofladan, Vaasa, Finland - OX-2 | ecosystem: Environmental > Terrestrial > Soil > Coastal area > Acid sulfate soil | place: Finland: Risofladan, Vaasa | collected...
CGCGCGTCATGGGCCCCCCTTGATGCCCATTGTAAAGGGGCGGGGGCGATCGGGACGCGGAAAACCCGGGCCGGGAGCCGGCCCGCGCGTGCGGGTACAATTGACCCGGTGGCGCAGCCGGAGCGATCTTGACGATCAACGAGATTTTCCATTCGATTCAGGGGGAATCGACCCACGCGGGGCGGCCCTGCGTCTTCGTCCGCCTGACGGCGTGCGACCTCCGCTGTACCTGGTGCGACACGCCGTACGCCTTCCACGAAGGCCGCCGGATGAGCGTGGACGAGGTCATGGCGGCGGTGGAGGCGTACGCCTGCCCGCTCGTCGAGATCACCGGCGGCGAGCCGCTGCTGCAGGAAGACGTCTACCCGCTGATGGACCGCCTGCTGGCGGCCGGCCGGACCGTACTGCTCGAGACCGGCGGTCACCGGAGCACCGCCCGCGTCCCGCCCGCCGTCGTCCGGGTCCTCGACGTGAAGTGTCCGGGCAGCGGCGAGGCGGCCCGCATGGACTGGCGCAATCTCGACGCGCTGGCGCCGCACGACGAGGTCAAGTTCGTGATCCGGGACCGCGACGACTATCTGTTCGCCCGTGACGTCATCCGCCGGCATGCGCTCGTCGGGCGCTGCGCGGCCGTCCTGCTGTCGCCGGTGCACGGCGTGCTGGCGCCGCGCGAGCTGTCCGCCTGGGTGCTGGAGGACGCGCTGCCCGTGCGCGTGCAGCTCCAGGTGCACAAGTACATCTGGGGCGCGGACGTGAGAGGAGTGTGAGCGCCCGGTGAACGCGGTGGTGCTGCTCAGCGGCGGGCTCGACTCCTACACGGCCGCGGCCACGGCGAGGGCCGACGGCTTCACGCTGTACGCGCTGACGGTGCAGTACGGACAGCGGCACGCGCAGGAACTGGACGCAGCCCGGCGGGTGGCGCGCCACCTCGACGTCGCGCGCCACCTCGAGCTGCGCGTGGACCTGTCGCGCATCGGCGGATCCGCGCTCACGGCCGATCTGCCCGTGCCGCGCGATCGTCCGATCGACGCGGCCGACATCCCGATCACCTACGTGCCGGCCCGCAACACCGTGTTCCTCTCGCTGGCGCTGGCGTGGGCGGAGGTGATCCCGGCGGCCGACATCGTCATCGGCGTCAACGCCCTCGACTACTCGGGCTATCCCGACTGCCGGCCCGAGTACCTGGAGGCGTTCGAACGCCTGGCCGCGCTGGCGACCAGAGCGGGCGTCGAGGGCACCCGATTCCGCATCCACGCACCGCTGCTGCGGCTGACCAAGGCGGGGATCATCCAGCGCGGCGTCGCGCTCGGGCTCGACTACGGCCTGACGCACAGCTGCTACGACCCGGAGCCGGACGGGCGGCCGTGCGGGCGGTGCGACAGCTGCCGGCTGCGGGCGAAGGGATTCGAGGAGGCGGGCGTCACGGATCCGCTGATCGTGGCGTCCGGTCGTTCGACACGGTGAGCGGGCGCGTCGGCGCACGGTCGACGCCGGAGGAGGCCTCGTCCTGAGTCCGGTGCAGAACATCTTCACGCGACAGTCGCTCAGGCGTCAGGTCTTCATGGTCAGCGCGGCGCTCCTCCTGCCGCTCCTCGGGGCGATCGCCTGGTCGGCCACCCGGACCTATCGCGAACGCGAAGCCGACCTGCGCGAGCAGGCGTCGGTCGTCGTGGCCACCGCGGCGGCGTATCTGAACCAGCGGTTCGACAACCTGGACTCGCTCGCGGTCGTGCTGGGGCGCTATCCCGCCATCCGCACGCTGAACGCCGAGGCATCCCACCGGCTGCTCGGGGCGCTGCTGTCGCGATATCCCTTCCTGCTCGACATCGTCGTCACCGACCCGACCGGACGCCTCCGCGGCTCGGGCCTCGCTCCGCCGCCCGGCGGGGCCCCTCCGTTCGAGGGGGCGTGCCTGCAGCAGGTCCTGCGCACGGACCGATCGTGCGCCAGCGATTACATGGTCGATGCCTCGACGCGCCGGCCCATCATCGTGCTGGCATATCCGATTCCGGGCGACGACGGGCGCCCGGTGGGCGTGCTGAACTTCGCGCTGAACCTGCTGTCGCTGCAGAACGCGTTCGCGGCGATCCCGCTCCCCAGCGGGTCGGTGATCACGCTCACCGATCGCACCAGCCGCGTGCTGGTGCGAAGCCGGGATGCGCTCGAGTACGTCGGCGTGCGGATCGACCCGCACCACGCGCTGGCGCCCGGCCGTGTCCCTCCCATCAGGGTCATGCGGGGGCTGGATGGCACCGAGGAAATCTTCGGCAACGCGGTGATCGCGCGCGGTCCCTGGCTCCTGAGCGTCGGGATCCCGAAGTCGCTGGCCGTGGCGCGCGTCTGGCCGCTCTGGCGCCGTAATTTCCGCATCGCGGTCGGCGCCGTGCTCGCCAGCCTGATCTTCGCGCTGTTCCTCGCCCGCGGGCTCAGCCGGCCGCTCTCGGCCCTCACGACCGCGGCCCAGCGGATCGCCGGCGGCGACCTCAGCCCCCCCGCGCCGATGGTCGCGCCGAACCGCGAGCTCGCCCAGCTTCGCGACGCGTTCGGCACGATGGCGACGAACCTGGCCGAGGCCCGGGCCGCGCTCGACGCGCAGATTGCCCAGGAACGCCGGGCCCGCGAGGAGGTCGAGCTGCTGCAGGACCAGGTCGTCCGGCAGGAGCGGCTGGCGGCGGTCGGGCTGCTCGTGTCGGGCGTGGCCCACGAGCTGAACAATCCGCTGCAGGCGATCCTCGGTGCGACCGAGCTCATGCAGCAGCAGGCGCGGGTGGCCTTGCCGCCGCCGGTGCTGGACGAAATCGCCTTCATCCAGAAGGAGGGGGCGCGGGCGCGCGACATCATCCGCAACCTGTCGCGGTTTGCCCGCCAGGAGACCAGCCCCACCGCGGACGTCCGGCTGGCCGACGTCGTGGCAGCCGTGCTGCAGCTGCGCGAGCGCGATCTCACCCGGGCGGCGATCCGCTACCAGGTGGACATCCGATCCGATCGGCCGGTCGTCGCCGGATTCACCGAGCTGCAGCAGGTCGTGCTCAACTTCGTCGTCAACGCCGAACAGGCGATCGCCGAGGCCGGCCGACCGGACGGCCTGGTCGCCATCGACATCCACGACGTCGACCACCGCGTCCGACTGGAGGTCGCCGACAACGGGAACGGGGTTCCCGAGACGCACGAGCCGAAGCTGTTTCAGCCGTTCTTCACGACCAAGCCGGCCGGCTACGGCACCGGCCTGGGCCTGTCGGTGAGCTACGGCATCATCGATTCCTGTGGCGGAGCGATCGGGTACGCCCGGAACGAGTGGGGCGGCGCCACCTTCTACTTCGAACTGCCGGCCCGATCGGCTGGCACGGAGGCCGCCTCGTGACCGAGCGTCTGTACTATACCGAGCCGTATCGGACCGAGTTCGACGCCGTCGTCCAGCGCGTCGAGCCGCACGACGCAGGACTGCTCGTCGTCCTGGATCGGACGGCGTTCTACCCGACCTCGGGGGGACAGCCGTTCGACACGGGCCGTCTCGACGGCGTGCGGGTGATCGACGTCGTCGATCGCGATGATGGGGCCGTCGGCCACGTGATCGACGGGCGCCTGGCCGTCGGACAGGCCGTGCACGGCACCCTCGACTGGCCCCGCCGCTTCGATCACATGCAGCAGCACAGCGGCCAGCACGTGCTGTCGGCCGTCTTCGACCGCCTGCATCGCGCACGAACCATCAGCTTTCACCTCGGCAGCGCCGTGTCCACCATCGACCTGGAGCGCGAAGTCACGGCTGACGCGATCCGATCGGCCGAAGACGAGGCGAACCGGGTCATCTGGCAGAACCTGCCGGTGGCGATCCGCTTCGCCTCGGCGGCGGAGGCGGCGGCCCTGCCGCTGCGCAAGGAACCGACCCGGGACGGGACGCTGCGGCTGATCGCGATCGGCGACGTCGACCTCTCGGCCTGCGGCGGGACGCACGTGGCGCAGACCGGCGCCATCGGCTCGATCATGATCCCGGCGTGGGAGCGGTTCAAGGGCGGGACGCGGATCGAGTTCGCCTGCGGCGGCCGCGCGCTCGACCTCTTCCGGTCCCTGCGCGACCAGATGGCGGCGGCGATGCGGCTCCTGTCGGTCTCGGCGGCCGAGCTGCCCGAGGCGGTCGCCCGCCTGCAGACCGAGGCGCGGGACCTCCGGCGGGCCGGCAGGGGATTCCAGGAGGAACTGGCCGGACACCGCGCCGCGGCCCTCGTCGCGGCCGCGCCGGAGGTCGGAGGCTGCCGGCTTGTGGTCGATGCGCTCGAAGGCTGGGACGCGCCGGGGCTGAAGATGCTGGCGCAGGCGATTGCGGCGGCGCCGGGACAGGCGGCCGTGCTGCTGTCGCGCCCCGCGCCCGCGCTCGTCGTCATCGCGCGCGCCGCCGGCGTCACGCTCGACGCGCGTCGCGTGCTCGAGGCGCTGACCGGGCGGTTCGGCGGGCGGGGCGGCGGGCGGCCCGAGCTGGCCCAGGGCGGCGGCCTCGAGGGCTCGATCGACGAGATGCTGGCCGTCGCGCGCGCGGCGGCCGCGGCCGGCGCCACGGGTGCTGCCGGCGGTTAGCGCGACGGGAAGGCCGCCAGCCGGCGAACGGCCGCATCGATTGCGGCGTCGACGGCCAGCGGATCGCCGTCGAAGTTGTTGACCAGAATGGAGAAGACCAGCCGCCTGCCGTCCCGCGCCGTGACGTAGCCCGACAGCGCCCGGACGTGCATCATCGAGCCGGTCTTGGCGATGACGCGCGGGCCGGCGGCCCCCTCGAACCGATGGGCCAGCGTGCCGTCCACGCCGCCGATCGGGAGGGTCGCGGCGAAGTCGGCCGCACCCCGTGGATCGGCGGCGAGGTGCCGCAGCACGCCGGCCAGCAGGCCGGCCGTCACCAGGTCGTAGCGCGACAGGCCCGACCCGTCCGCGATCACGAAGCGGTCCGCCGGAAATCCCCAGCCCTCCAGCACCGCCCGTACCACGGCCGGCCCGTCCATGGCCGAGGTGCCGGCCTTCGCCCCGAGCGTGCGCAGCAGCGTTTCCGCGTACAGATTCTCGCTGACCTTCATCATCACCGTCGCGATCGCCGTGAGCGGCGGCGATCGGTGGTCGATTAGGACCGTGGCCGGCTGCGCGTCCGGTGCCGGGGGCGCGGCGTCGAGATCGACGGCATTGCCGCCGACCTCGATGCCCCGGGCGACGAGCGCCGCCCGCAGCGCGCGCGCGAAGAAGGCCGGCGGATCGGGGACCGAGGCCGTCTCGTAGAGATCCGGGTGTCCGGCCGGGACGGTTCCGTCGAGCTCCAGCGTGTCGGTCCCCGGCGCGCGCCGCAGGCCGACGACCGGGGCCGATCCGGCGGCGGTCGTCGTCAGCCGGTTCACGAGCACGAGGCCGCTCAGGTCCGGCATCATCTCGACGGTGGCAGGCGCCCCGGCGGACGGCCCCGGGTGGATCGTCAGTACGACGAGGTTGTCGTGATACTGCAGCGCGCTGATCGGCGCCGCAAAGCCATAGGGCAGATCGTCCCAGGCCCAGCCGGATCCGAAGCGCGGCTCGTCCAGGGCGCAGCCGTCGCCGATGATCCGCCCGTCGATCCGGCGGAGTCCGCTCTGCCACAGCGAGTCGGCCCAGCGGGCGAACAGATCGGTCGAGGCCGGATCGCGGCCGTCGATCGTCGGGTCGCCGCTGCCGATGACGAGCAGGTCGCCGTGCAGCGCGCCGTCGGCGATCGGCCCGGCGGCGACCAGTTTCGTCTCGTACGTGAAATTCCAGCCGAGACGATCGGCGGCGGCCGCCAGCGTGAGGATCTTCAGGTTGGACGCCGGCAGCAGGAGGGTGTCCGGGTGGCGCGCGTAGAGCACGGTCCCCGTGCGGGCGGTTTCCATGACCGCGCCGACGATGGCATGCCGGAACGCGGGGCCGTCGAACAGGCGATTGAGATCGGCGTGGAGGCGCCGGAGCGGAGCGGCGGGAACGGTCGGGACGAGCCGGGGCGGGCGGTGTGTGCAGGCGGTGGCGAGCGCGAGGACCAGCAGGCTGGCGGCGGGGAGCCACCCGCGCCGCCGGCCGCCCGTCCTCGCGTCCGGACTCGGATTATTTCGCCACGACATCGAGCGCCTTCATGGCGTCGTCGAACGCGCTCACCCCCAGCGTGGCGGCTCCGGGCTGGTCGGCGCGTTCGGCGTAGACGTTCGACCCCTGCCGTCCGAATGTCACCGTTTCCTGTTTCCTGTCGTGCTCGAATTTGACGGACACCGTGGCGTACGGCTTGTCGAGACCGGTGTGCGCGGTCGAGGCGATCCACGACGAGGCGCGGAGGCCGGACAGCTTCGACAGGAAGTCCTCCATGTCGGCATCCTTGACCGTGCCGGCCGGCGACAGGCGGTGCCACTGGGGCGCGGCGTTCTTGCCCCGGCCCTTGACCTGCTGGAACGTCACGGTCCGGCCGTTGCGCCTGATCGAGATCCAGTCGGCGTTGTACGAGCGGAACGCGAACAGGTCCTTCTGCCGGAAGTCTGCCGGATCCTTGCGCAGGTCGTCGAGCAGGGATGCCTCGACGGTCACGATGCGGGGCCGCGACAGATCCCGGGCGTAGACGGTGCCGTCGGGCGACTTCGCGCCCAGCTCCAGCGTCGTCGTCGCGCTCCCGGCAGTCAGGCGGACGGTCACGGCCGGCTTGTCCAGGCCGTCCTTCTTCAGGTCCGCGGGGGTGGCCGTCTCCGTGACGATCGACTTCATCTTGGCGGTCTGCAGGCGGCCCAGCAGGTTCTCCGCCGCGAGATAGTCGCCCGGCGCGTGGAGCGGCGTCTGCATCATCCAGCTCGTCGTGCCGGTCTTGGTCAGCTCGACGGCGTGCTCCGGCGTGGTCACGTCGATGGTGTTGACCTTGTCGCGGTCGAACGTCAGCAGTGTCTTGTCGCGCAGCTGGAACGGCGTCAGGTTGAACGTCGTTTGCAGGTAGGCCGGAATCAGGAACACTTCCCTGGCGCCCTGCCGCTTCGCGTACAGGTCGATACCGGTCGCGTTCTTGTCGCCGATGAGCAGCCGGTGGGGCGTCGGGTCGCCCGCCGCCTGGAATCCGATCTCCATGCGGGGGGTCGCCAGGCCGAACGGCGTCAGGTCGGACGGGTTCCTGGCGATCACGCGGGCGACCGTCAGCGACGACAGGCTCGTGGTGATGTCGTCGACTTCGGACTCGTCGGCCGCGGCGTCCTGGGGCTGGACCAGGCGCCACTTGCCGTCGACCTGCTTCAGCGTGCTGGATTCGCCCGAGGTCGCCCGGACCGTCAGGCCGTCAATCTTGTCGGCCCGGACCGAGAAGACCTTGGGTTCGTTGGCGGCCGGGCTGGCCGGCTTCCGGGACCGGAGGACGTAGACGTACCCCGCCAGGCCGAGAAAGATCACCACGAGAGCGAGCGTCGACCGTACCCCGCGCATCTACCGTCTCCGCCACCAGGTGTAGACCCCGGAACCGAGGATGAACCCCGGGATGATGAGCAGCGCCAGCCACGTGATGTTGATCTGCTGGGCCGCCGTGAGCGTGACCGGCCGGTCGCCGGGCGGGTGCGGCCGGATGGAAATCAGGTCCTCCTGCTGCGTCAGCCAGTCGACGATGTTCAGGAACAGATCGCGGTTCCCCTGGATGCCGAGGGCGGCGTTCGATGCGAAATCCGAATCGCCCACCACCACGACGCGCGTCTCCGGCTTCGGCGCGTCGGCCGCCGCCTTCGTCTTCGTCGTGGCGGCGGCCGCGATCGGCGCCGACACTTCGGCGGCGATCGAAATCGGTCCCTGCTGGTCGCCTTCGGCTGCGTCGAACTTCACCTGGCCGGTCGTCAGCACGGCCTTGACGTTGGCGTCCGCCCAGCTCCGCGGGCTCGTCTGGATGAACGACTGGGCGAAGTGGCCGCCGACGCCGCCGGTGATCGGATCCGCCGAGCGCGCCAGCGGAAAGGCGGTCAGCAGGTTGAAGTGCCCGGTGATCGGGTTGGCCGGATAGCTGGCCGCGACCGGCACCGAGGCGTCGGTCCCGATGAGCTGCCCCATCCCGCTCACGTCGATGACGACGTTGTCGCCGACGGCGATGTCCCACTGATGGGCGAGGGCGATGAGCCGGGTGAGCGGCGGACTGTCGGGCTTGGCCGGCGGGTCGAGCAGCAGGAGCAGCTTGCCGCCGCGGGCCAGGTACCGCGTGAGCGCGTCGATCTCCTGCGGGTAGAAGTCGGTCGTCGGGCCGGCGACGACGACGGCCGCCGCGTCGGCCGGCACGTCCGCCGTCTGCGCGAGCACGAGCGGCGCCACCTGGTCGTTCTCGTCCTTCATGGCCGCGTCGATCGCGCTGTACCCGCTCCGGCCGGTGTCGCTGATGTTCTTCTCGCCGTGGCCAGTCGTGAAGTAGACCTTCGGCTGGTGCCCCGAGATCACCTTGAGCAGGGTGTTAGTCAGGTCCTGCTCGCCGTCGGAGGTCGTCTTCTCCGTCCGGCCCTTGTACTGGAACACGATCGTGCCGTACGACTGGACGCCGTACCGCTTGGTGAGGAGCGGCTGCTTGTCGGCGTCGACGTACTGCACGGAGACGCGCTTCGAGGCGTACTGGTACTCGCCGAGCCGGTCGCGGTACTGCTGGAACTGCGGCTCCTGGGCGAAGACCAGGATCTTGAGCGGCGCGTCGAGCTCGTCCAGGACCTTCTTGCTCTGGGGCGAGAGGCTGAACGCCTTGCTCGCCGTCAGGTCCCAGCGCTTGTCCTGTTTGACCGCGATGTAGTTGAGCGCGGCCAGGATGCCGAAGACGGCCAGGATGCTCGTCACCGCCAGGCTGCCGTAGCGGGCCTGCCGGCGCTGGAAGATCCGGACGAATTCCCGCCACTGGCTCAGCAGGTAGACGAGGACGAGGACCAGGCCGGCCCAGGCGGTCCAGTAGGCGGCCTGATCCCACGCGGGCCGCACGAAGCGGATCGCCACGGCCCCGAACACCAGCAGGGTGCCGAGCCAGCCGATGGCGCCAAGGAATCTCTTCAGCATTTATCCCCGCCACCGTTCGCTGTCGACCGACTTCGCGGTCAGGAACAGCCCGAACGTGATGAAGCTCAGGTAGAAGACCAGGTGGGACAGATCCAGGACGCCCTTGGAGAAATCGTCGAAATGCTGGGTGATGGACAGGTAGTTCGTGATCGCGGCCACCGTCGGCCCCGAGAAGCTGCCGATCCAGTCGATCACCCAGAACAGCAGGAACACGGCGAAGGTGATCATGCCGGCCACGATCTGGTTTCTGGTGAGGCTGGAGATGAACAGGCCGACGGAGACGAACGAGCCCCCCAGCAGCAGCAGGCCGAGGTAGCCGCAGGCGACCGTCTGCCACTGCGGATTGCCGTAGACGAACAGCAGGGCGATGTGGATGAAGGTCACCAGCAGCATCAGCGCGTAGAGCGCCATCGCGCCGATGAACTTGCCCATGATGATCTGGAAGTCGGTGACGGGCGAGGTCAGCAGCAGTTCGATCGTCCCGGACCGCTTCTCCTCCGAGTACGTCCGCATGGTGATCATCGGCATGATGAACAGGACCAGGACGCTCGTGTTGAGCAGCAGCGGCCGGATCATCTGCTCGTCCACGTTGACCGTCTGCGGGCCGCCCATGGCGAACTGGCCGGCCTGCATGCTCTCGCGCACGAAGAACGAGAGAATCGCGACGTAGAAGTAGCCGAACAGGAGCGCGAAGAGCCCGATCACCACGAAGCCGATCGGCGAGGTGAAGTACGACCGCAGCTCCTTGCGGGCGATGGCGAGAACGTTACGCATGCGTGGCCTCCGCGGGCTCCTTCTCTTCTTCGGTGGTGAGGTGCAGGAAGATCTCCTCCAGGCTCATCCGCATCGGGCGCAGCTCCAGCAGCCCCCAGCCGTGGGTCACCACCGCGCGCGCCAGCTCCCGCCGCACGTCCTCGCCCTGCGCGCTCTGCACCTCGTAGCCGGTGCCGGCACCGGTGCCGGGCGCCTCGCCGGCCGCCACCCGCGTCACGCCCGGCACGCCCGCGAGCGTGGCCGTGACGTCGACGCCGCCGGCGTCCACCTGCAGGTAGAGCGTCTCGGATCCGCGCAGCCGGTGCATCAGGTTGTCCGGCGTGTCGACCGCCACGACCCGGCCGTGGTTGATGATCACCACCCGCTGGCAGGTCTGCGACACCTCGGGGAGGATGTGGGTGCTCAGGATGATCGTGTGCGTGCCGGCGAGATCCTTGATGAGCTGCCGCGTCTCGATGATCTGCTTCGGATCGAGGCCCGCCGTCGGCTCGTCGAGAATCAGCACGTCCGGGTTGTGCAGGATCGCCTGCGCCAGCCCGACGCGCTGCCGGTAGCCTTTCGACAGCTTCCCGCAGTGGCGGGCCGCCATGTCGGCGACGCTCGTCCGCGCCATCGCCTCCGACACGCGGCGGCTCCGATCGCCGGGCGCGATCCCCTTGATGCTCGCGACGAACGTCAGATACTCCCGCACGGTCATGTCGGGGTAGAGCGGCGGCGTCTCGGGAAGGTAGCCCGTCCGGCGCTTGGCTTCGAGCGGCTGGTCGAACACGTCGAACCCGGCGACCACTGCCTTGCCGGCCGTGGCCGGCATGTAGCCCGTCAGGATCCGCATCGTGGTCGTCTTGCCCGCCCCGTTGGGGCCGAGGAAGCCGAGGATCTCGCCCCGCTCCACGCGGAAGCTCACGTCCTCGACGGCGGTCACCCGGCCGTAGCGTTTCGTGAGGTGCTGAACCTCAATCACAACAGATATCTCCTGGGTGAACGGACGTGGCCATGGCTGCGGAGCGTGCGAGAGACCGGATCGGACGCAGCGTGCAGGACGCGAACGCAGGCATCAGTCGCAGGCGGGAAAGCGTCGTGACGACGCGCCCAGGCCCGATCCTAATCGAACGGCCCGCGACGGGCAAGTCGCGCGGCCGCCGAGCTCGGCCGTGCGCGGGGCGCACCGGCTCGCACACCTCCGTTTGGACGACGGACCCGCGCCGCCGGCCGGGGCCCGTTCCGGCCCCGGTTGCCAAGGCCTCCCGTGCTAGGCGATGCTTGAGGGTCGGCGTGTCGTCGGCGCACCCTGCGGAGCGCGCCCGCCCGGAGGCGGCGGGCCGCCGCTCCACATTCGTCATCTGGAGGATTCATGGCTATCACCGTCGGAACGAAGGCCCCCGATTTCACCCTGCCCGATCAGGATCTCAAGCCGGTCACGCTGAGCACCGAAGCGGGCGTGCACAACGTGGTGCTGGCGTTCTTCCCCGCCGCGTTCACGTCGGTCTGCACGAAGGAGCTGTGCACGTTCCGCGACTCGCTCGCCAGACTGAACGGCGCCAGCGCGGCCGTGTACGGCATCAGCGTCGACACCCCGTTCAGCCTGAAGAAGTTCGCCGCCGAACAGCAGCTGAACTTCCCGCTGCTGAGCGACTTCAACAAGGAGGTCATCCGCCGGTACGACGTGGTGATCGACGACCTGCTCGGCCTGAAAGGCCTCGCGAAGCGGGCGGTGTTCGTGATCGACAAGGGCGGGATGGTGCGCCATGCCGAAGTGCTGGCCGACGCCCGCAACGAGCCGGACTACGCCAGGGTGCACGCCGCGCTCGCCGCGCTCTGACGCGGATCGGCGGCGGGCCGGCCGGCCCGCCGCCGGCCTCGCCCGCTCAGGCCTCCGGCCGCTCGTCCGGCGGGGCCTCCCCCTCGTGCTCCGGCGACAGCCAGACGCGCGCGACCCGCAGCCCGTCCAGCGTTTCCACCCGCAGCGTCCGCCGTTCCACGTCGATCGTGTCGCCCACGGCCGCGCGGCGGCCGAGCCGCCCCAGCACGTAGCCGCCGATCGTGGCGTACATCGTCTCGTCGATGTGCAGGTCGAACTGCTCGTTCACGTCCGTGATGAGCGTGAGGCCGTCGACGTACGCCGCGCCGTTGTCGAGCGTCAGGATCCGGGCGGGCGTGCCCCCGAACTCCCCGCCGATGTCGCCGACGATCCGCTCCATCAGCCGCTCGAAGGTCACCAGGCCGGCGGTGCCGCCGTACTCGTCGATCACGATCGCCTGGCGGGTCCGCCGCCGGCGCATCTCCGCCAGCAGATCGTCCGCCTTCATCGTCTCCGGGACGACGAGCGCCTCCCGCGTGAGCGCCGCCAGGCTGAAGTGCGCCGACGGCGCCGTCATGGCGCGGAACAGATCGGTCACGAGCAGCACGCCGATGATGTCGTCGAGGCTGTCGCGGTACACGGGCAGGCGGGTGTGCGGGCCGCGCGAGAGGCGATCGATCACCTGCGCGAGCGGCATGTCCGCCGGCAGCGCGACCATCTCCGTCCGCGGCACCATGATCCGCCCGGCGGTCAGATCGGCGAAGTCGAACACCCGGTGCAGCATCCGCTCCTCGCCTTCCTCGAGGACGCCCGCTTCCTGGCTGGCCGTGACGAGCATCTTCAGCTCTGCCTCCGAGTGCACCAGCGAGTGCCGGCTCGGCGCCCGCAGGCCGATGGCCGACACCACGGCGCGGCCCATCGCGTTCAGCAGCGCGATGAACGGCCAGAACAGCTTCATGAACAGTTCGGTCGGCTTGATGACCCACAGCGCCGTCCGCTCGGAGTACTGCAGCGCGACCGTCTTCGGCGCGAGCTCCCCGAGCACCACCTGCAGCGACGTGATGAGCGCGAACGCCAGCGACACCGCCACGCTGTGCGCGGTCGCCTCCGCGATGTGCGTCGGCAGGAAGCCGAACCCCGGCTCGATCAGCGACGCGAGCGCCGGCTCCCCGATCCAGCCCAGGCCGAGGCTGGCCATCGTGATGCCGAGCTGCGTGGCGGCGATGTAGCTGTCCGGACTGGTGGTCGCGCGCCGCAGCGTGCGGGCCATCCGGTTGCCCTCCGCGATGAGCTGGTCGATGCGGGTCTTGCGGACGGTGACGAGCGAGAACTCGGCGGCCACGAAGAAGCCGTTGGCGAAGACGAGCGCCAGGATTGCGAGCAGCCGCATCCCGATGTGCAGGGGCGCAGGGTCCATGGAAGGCCTCCCAGCGCGACTGTACCGGACGCAAGGCCGCCGCCGCAAACGCCCCCGCGGCGCGCGGCCGCCGCCCTCACGCGTCGGCGCCGCCGGCGTGGGCGTCCACGAACGCGTCGACCGCCCGCCGGGCCGCGGGATCCAGCCGGGTGAACTGCACCCCCATGCCCGTCCGCTGATCCGCCCAGGCCACCCGCGCGTCAACTTCCAGGTCGGTGTCTCCCCCGGGCAGCCGGAACCGCAGCCGGACCGCCGTGCCCGCGTCGACCACCGTCGCCGTGCGGAGCCCCATCCCGCCCCGGCTGATGTCGAACGCGATCCCGGCGACGACCGCGTCGCCGGCCCGGCAGGCGACCGCCGCGCCCAGCGTGACCCGCGGGCTGCCGCGGCGGTTGAAGCGGTCGGGGAAGAGGTGCGGCGCCAGCGCCGGCAGGATCTGCTGCGCGGTGCTGTGCTCGTTGACGTAGCCGGCGATCCCCAGCGCCGCCAGGGTCCGGACCTCCGCGGCGCCGGTCACCGACCCGCTGAAGACGACGATCGGCAGCGCCCGCGCGATCGGCCGGACGGCCTGCACGAGATCCGCGCCGGTCGGGCGCGGCAGCCGGAGATCGAGCAGCAGCAGGTCGACCGGCGCCGCACCGGGCGCGAGGTGCGCGAGCAGGGCGTCGCCGGTCGCCACCGCCACGGCCCGATGACCCGCGCCGTCGAGCGCCGCGACGAACCGGTCGCGCACGCTCCCGTCGTGGCCGGCGACGAGGACGGTCCTGCTGATGCCTGTGTGCGTGAGCATGGCTGCGAGCCCCGATTTTCCGTGCGTCCGTACCCCGGGGCGCGTTGCAGAATTTATCAGGTTCTCGCTATAATTCGAACGCGTATTCTCTGCCGTGGCACGTACCGTGCCGCGCGTCTGAACGTCGGATCCCACACCGGAAAAGGACACTGCTGAGACCGCCGAGGAGATTATGGCCACCTGCCCCGAATGCGACGCCGAGATCGAGATCGACGAGTTTGACGTCGACAAGGGCGATATCCTGACCTGTCCGGACTGTGGCTCCACTCTCGAGGTGATTGGCGTGTCCCCCCTCGAACTCGAAATCGCGTCGGACGACGAAGACGACGAACTGGATGAGGATCTGGAAGAAGAGGAAGAGGGCGACGACGAGGAGGAAGACGAGGACGAGGACGAGGACGAGGAGGAATGAGTGACATGCCGGCGGTCGGGGTGACGTCCATCGACGCCCGCCTGCTGGCGGCCAAGGCGCGGACGCTTCACGACCTGCTGAGCGGCCTGCAGTCGGTTCTGGTCGCCTACAGCGGGGGGGTCGACAGCGCCTACCTCGCTTGGGCCGCCACGGCCGCGCTCGGCGATCGCGCCCTCTGCGTGACCGCCGAGAGTCCCAGCTATCCCGAGCACCACCGGCAGCTCGCCGTGCAGGTGGCGGAGGTGGCCGGGCTGCGTCACGAGTTCATCCACACGGACGAGCTCGAGCGGCCCGACTATCGCGCGAACCCCGCGAACCGCTGCTACTTCTGCAAGCAGGAGCTCTACACGCATCTGACTGCCTTGGCCCGGGCCCGCGGCTTCGCGGCCGTCGTCGACGGCAACAACGCCGACGACCGGGGCGACTACCGGCCGGGCCGGCAGGCCGCCCGCGAGTTCGGCGTCCGCAGCCCGCTGGACGAAGCCGGCCTCAGGAAGGCCGAGATCCGCGAGCTGTCGCGTCGCGCCGGGCTGCCGACGTGGGACGAGCCGGCGTCCGCGTGTCTGTCCTCGCGTATTCCGTATCACAGCGAAGTGACCGGCGAGAAGCTGCGCCGGATCGAGCAGGCCGAGCAGGTGCTGCGGGATCTCGGCTTCCGCGTGTGCCGCGTCCGCCATCACGACGCGGTCGCGCGTCTGGAAATCGCGCGCGACGAGATGGCGCGGGCGCTCGACCCCGGCATCGCCGCCGCGATCGTCAGGGCCTTCCAGGCGATCGGCTACAGCTACGTCAGCCTCGATCTTCAGGGGTACCGCAGCGGCAGTCTCAACGAGCCGCTCCGCCTGCGACCGATCTGAGATCGGCGCCAGGCCTGGCCCGCGATGCGCGGCGGCGGAGCCGCCGTCGGGTCTCGGGCGTTTCGGAGCACGGTCCGACCATGGACGTGGCAGTCGCCCGGACGCGATCCGGGCGGCACGAACGACCAGCCTCCCACCACGCGGCTGACCTGTTCCTTCAACGGCTGAGTTTCGACCGTCGTGCGCGCGCCGGCGGTGCGGCGGAGCCGCAGCCGCTGCACCTCAGCGGTCACCGTCGCGGCGTGCAGCTGATCCATGGACCGTGACGCCGCCGTTGATCCATTGACAGAGCGTCGACGGGAAACTAAGCTCCAATCGACTCGAAAGGTCGATCTCCCTCAGGAGAATGATGATAATGACTCGCGTTCGCCGTAGTCTTCTCGTGGGCTCCCTCTGCGTCGGCGTTGGACTGGCTGCGCTCGGTTGTCACAAGCGCATTCCGCCACCGGCCGCGCCACCACCACCACCGCCTGCGGCCGCACCGGCTCCGCCGCCGCCACCGCCGCCACCACCACCGCCGGCTCCTGCGCCCGCGCCGAAGCCGCTGACCGAAGAGCAGATCTTCGCTCAGAAGTCACTGGCCGAACTGAATGCGGAGAAGCCGCTGGAAGATGTGTTCTTCGACTTCGACAAGTCCGAGCTGCGCGCCGACGGACGGGAGGCGCTGCAGAAGGACGCGCAGTGGCTGCAGAAGTGGACGAGCACGAAGATCACCGTTGAAGGACATTGCGACGAACGGGGAACCGCCGAATACAACCTGGCGCTGGGCCAGCGGCGTGCGGCGGCCGTGAAGGACTACCTCGTGAGCCTCGGCGTCGACGGCGACCGGATCACCGTCGTGAGCAAGGGGAAGGAAGATCCGTTCTGCACCGAGCATACCGAGAGCTGCTGGCAGCGGAACCGCCGCGGGCACTTCATCATCACCGCGAAGTGACGGCGGCCGCTCGTCCGTAGCACCGCGAAGACCGGCGTGGAAGCGGTGGCCGGCGCACCGGCGCCGCTTCCACGTCCCTCACCCGTCGGCGTCCCGGTTTCGGGAGGCCCGCGTCAATCCCTCGACCAGCCCGGCGTCGGTGATCCGGTGACGGGCGAGTTCCCGTCCGCCGGCGAGCAGCACCGGCACCTCCGTCCCGTATCGGGTCGTCAGCGCAGGGTCGGTCGTGATGTCGATCTCGTCGAGCGTGAGCGGCACGCGTGCCGCGGCGCGCCACACGGCGTCCCGCATCAGATCGCACAGGTGACAGCCCGGCCGCGTGTAGAGCGTCAGGCGGACGGGCAGGGCCTGTCCGCTCACGGCCGGCACTCGCGAACGAGCGCCTCGGCGGCGGCCCGCGGGTCGGCGGCCGCGATGATCGGCCGGCCGACGACGAGGTAGTCGGCGCCGGCGGCGATCGCCCCGGCGGCCGAGAGCGTGCGGCTCTGGTCGTCCGGTGCCGGCGCGGCGTCCGGCCGTGCGGCACCGCGGATGCCCGGCGTGACGATCGTGAAGCCAGGACCGCAGCGGCGGCGGATCAGCGCGGTCTCGAGCGGCGAGGCGACGACGCCGTCGAGGCCCGACTCGCGCGCGAGCTGTGCGAGCGCCTCGACCTGGTCCGGCGCCCGCCGCGGCACGCCGATCTCGATCAGGGCCGCGTCGTCCAGGCTGGTCAGCACCGTGACCGCGATGACGAGCGGCGGCGTGACGCCGAGGCGCGCGGCTTCCGCGGCGGCAGCGTCGCGCGCCGCGCGCATCATGGCGCCGCCGCCCGAGGCATGCACGTTCACCATCCAGACGCCGAGGCGGACGGCGGCCGTCACCGCGCCGGCGACCGTGTTGGGGATGTCGTGGAACTTCAGATCCAGGAAGACCCGGTCGCCGCGCGCGACGAGCTGGCGGACGAACGACGGGCCTTCCGCCGTGAAGAGGCGGCTGCCGACCTTGAGGCCGCCGGCCACGCCGCGCAGCTGGTCGGCCAGCGCCAGCGCCCCGGCCGCCGTGTCGACATCCAGCGCGACTAGGAGCTGATCCATTCCTGGTCCCGGGCCCGCGTGTCGATCGCCCCCACCAGATCGGCGACGCGCGCGATCCGGTGCCGCGTGAGATAGTCCTCGAGGCCGGCCAGCAGCTTCGTCCAGATGAACGGGTCGACGAAGTTCGCCGTGCCGACCTGCACCGCCGACGCGCCGGCCAGCAGGAACTCGATGACGTCGCGGGCGTCCATGATGCCGCCCATGCCGACGATCGGGATCTTCACCGTCTGGCGGCACTCGTACACCATGCGGACCGCGATCGGCCGGATCGCGGGCCCGCTCAACCCGCCGACGATGTTCGACAGCTTCGGGCGGCGCGTCTCGATGTCGATCACCATCGCGAGGAACGTGTTGACCAGCGAGACCGCGTCGGCGCCTGCCTCCTCCGACGCGCGCGCGAACGACGCCACGTCGGTGACGTTCGGCGTGAGCTTCGGAATGATCGGCAGCGACGTCACGCGGCGGACGGCGTGCACGACGTCGTAGGTGCCGGTCAGGCTGCAGCCGAACGTGATCCCGCCTTCCTTGATGTTCGGGCAGGAGATGTTCAGCTCGAGCGCCCCCACCCCCTCCACGTCCGAGAGGATCCGCGCCAGCTCGACGTACTCGTCGAGCGTGCTGCCGCAGATGTTCACGATGACCGTGGCGCGCCGCGCGCGCAGCTCGGGCATCTTCTCGCGGATGAACCGGTGGACGCCGATCCCCTGCAGGCCGATGGCGTTGAGCATGCCGGCCGGCGTCTCGACGATCCGGGGGGGCGGATGACCCTCGCGGGGATTGAGGAACAGCCCCTTGACGGCGACGCCGCCGAGCGTCGCCAGGTCGACCGCGTCGGCGTATTCGACGCCGTAGCCGAAACAGCCGCTCGCCGCGATCAGCGGATTGGCGAGGCGCAGCGATCCGATCTGGACGGAGAGATCCATCAGTCCCACACCACCTGGTCGCCGGCGAAGACCGGGCCGGCGATGCACGAGCGGACGAAGTGGGGCCGGCCGTCGTCTCCGCGGACCGGAATCACGCAGCTGTAGCAGCCCCCCATCCCGCATCCCATCACGCGTTCGACGGAGACCTGCGAGGGCCGGCCGGCGCGGGCGGCGACGCGGGCGGCGGCCGCCAGCATCCCCTCCGGCCCGCACGCGTAGACCATGACCGGCGCGTCGGGCGCCAGCGCCGCCAGTTCGCGGTCGAGCGGCACCGTCACGCGGCCGCGCTCGCCCCCGCTGCCGTCGTCGGTCGTCAGGATGACGCGGACGCCGAGTCGCTCGAAGAAATCGAGATAGAAGTGCTCTGCCGCGGTGCGCGCGCCGTAGAAGAGCGTCATCGGCGTGCCGCGGGCATGCAGCGCCTCGGCGAGCAGCGCGAACGGCGCCAGCCCGACGCCGCCGGCCACCATCCAGGCCCGGTCCGGCGGATCGACCGGCGCGAACGGCCGGCCGAGCGGGCCCAGGCAGGCGATCCGCTCGCCGGGGGTCGCGTCGAACAGCCGGCTCGTCGAGACGCCGATCTGCTTGTTGAGCAGCGTCAGGCCGGTCGGCTGGCCCGTTGCGTCTCGCAGCACCTCGAAGACGGAGAACGGCCGGCGGAGCAGCGGGTCCTGGCCGAGGCCCGATTTCACCATCACGAACTGGCCGGGCTGCGCGCAGGCGGCGATCTCGGGCGCGGCGAGCGCCAGCACGTTGTAGTCGCTCGACAGCCGGCGATTCTCGATCACCGGTGCGTTCACGTCGATCGGCATCGGAAAAGTATACCTGACTCGGTGCTCGGTGCCCGGTGCTCGGTGCTCGGA
>Ga0307373_10006349_pt1 | contig 18856 bp, 23 predicted proteins | sample OX2MG_FD_202534 | JGI IMG/M metagenome (GOLD analysis project Ga0307373, IMG submission 202534) | Soil microbial communities from Risofladan, Vaasa, Finland - OX-2 | ecosystem: Environmental > Terrestrial > Soil > Coastal area > Acid sulfate soil | place: Finland: Risofladan, Vaasa | collected...
AGTGGGCTTTGTGGTCACAGAGGTCGTTCTGACTACCGGCCTCCTCGTCTTCTTCGGAAGGTTGAGCATCCCGCACGCCAGCTTTGCCTCTCCGGCGCTCCTCGGGTTGGACATCCTCTCACTCGTGATCGGCGTTTCGGCTTCCTTCATCGTCAACGAACGCATCACCGTTCACATACCAAAGATCATGAAGGGCGAAGGGGCGAACAGGTTCAAGAGGTTTCTGAAGTTTCAGGCCGTGAGCGGGGTCGGGAACATAGGCATCGTGGTCGTCCAGCTCCTCCTTCTGGCGACTCTCGAACTCTCGCCTCTCTTGGGCACGATCGCAGGAGCGTTAGTCACCTATCCGCCCGTGTACTACATATCGGTCAGGTACGTCTGGAAGGCGCACAGGCAGGACGGCACGCCGGAGTAGATGACCGCTCCTCGGAGTCCCGTCGGGATTTTACCTTCCTATCCAGGTCTCTGCCTAGTTCGCCATTGGTTGCGTTCGGACGCGCAGAACTATGAGTCAGATAAGAGCGCCATCCGTTTCACTAGGAGAGTCAATCCGGGTCGCTGTCCAAATGAGGCAGGTCGCGGCCGTTCTTCCGTTGCCGCAACCGGTCTCTTGCACCTCCTAGGTCTTCATTATCTTCTTCCCTGCTCGGCGGTTCTTGACGAGACCCTTCCCGCCCGGCGCCTTGGCTGCACGCGCCTTCGCCGCCTTCATCCTACCGCCTCTGCTTTTCTTTGCCATGTCTTGAATTCACCTCCTCACTGTTGCATGCCTCGATCGCTGGATGTCGAGCACAACACCGAAAACGAGTTCAAGGACGAAGAGCACGACAAACACGAGACCAGAGCTATGACCATGAATAAGACGACAAACACGAGCAACGTTGTTGGCAGTCCTCATCCTCGCCTATCGAGAACCCCTGAACCGTGCCTTTCTCCGCTGCTCAGGTGTGTTTCTCGGTCTGGGTCTCAAGCAACGCGTTGCGTCCGAGCAGCTTCTTGTCCAGGATGAAGATTATCACCTGGTCGCCCACGTCCACTCCAGCCTCTCCGCCAATCGGCTGGACTACGAACTTCCCGCCTCCGGTGAGTCTCGCTACGGTCGCTTCGACGACTGCCACACCGGTCTTGGACTTGAACACCGTAGCCCTCTCCCTGCCCATTCCAGCCCTCGACTCGTCTCTGCCCTTGTCGCTGGTCCGCTCGCGCTCAATCTCCCTCTCTGTGTCTGTTGGCATATCTAATCCGTGGCGTGTTCTATAACGCCCTTCATATATAAACTCGGTGTATTCTCGGCTATAAACCGCAAGAGGTGTTAGGAACGCGCTTCGGTTTATGCATACGCGTGCGAACAAACTAAATAGCGAGGGCGGCTTAGGTGGAAATGGGCCGGCATGGACGAGGACGAGCGCGCCGAGGGATTTGGTGCCGTTCTCTCCCTCCTCTATGAGTTCAACTGGGCGATGGGCGAGACGGAAATACTGGAGCGCTCGATGAAATCCTCGAACCTCGAAGACCTGCGCTCGCTGCTAGCTGATCTAAAGAAGGCGCAGCTGATTTCGGAACCAGTTCCCGGGAATTGGAAATTGACGAAGAAGGGAAAGGAGATGGTTAGGAAGTCGCTTTGATAGCGCTACTGGCGGTGTCGAAGAAGTTGCTCTTTGGCGCGGTAAGATGTGACGGAAAACTAAAGAGTTGGAACCGGCGCCCACAATGTGATGAAGCCGAAGACTGCAACGGCGTCGTTCAGGTTGGATGAATCGGCGCTTGCAGCCGTCCAGGAAGACGCAAAGAAGCAGAATGTCAGCGTCAACACCCTGCTGAACCAGCTCGTTCTGACCTACGCGAACTACGACCGACCGATGAAGAGGTTTCACATGATAAAATTGCCCGCTTCGACCTTCAAGCACATGTTGAAGGCGGCCACAAATGAGACGGTGATCGACGCTGGACAGTCCACGGGCGAGGACGTCCCGAAGACATACATCAGAGCGAAGTGGGGTGAGCTCACGGTTGAGAACGCCTTGAATTATCTCAAGACCACCGCCGACCACACCTCCCTCTTCGAATACAGCGAGGTCATGCGCGATGGGAAGGTCAGTGTCACCCTCTCGCATGACTTCGGCGCCAAGGGAAGTCTCTTCCTGCAAAGGTATGTCCAGGCGATCTTCGAGCCGCTGGGGAAGGCACCAAAGTTCTCGCCCGACGAGAATGCGGTCGTCTTTGAACTGGAGTAAAGGGCCGGCGTGGTTTCATCAGCGGTCCGCCTTTGCGTTGCGATTCGTGGAAAAGACGCCCGATTCATTCGACCACAGGTGCTAGATGACGGCTGCGATGACGAACTGAATCAGCGCGCGACTGCCATCCTAAAGATATGGGTGATGAGCAGGTCTGGACAAGCCTCTGCGCCAAGCTGACGCCGGTTTCACGGCTCTTCTCGGCCATGTTAGCGTCTCTCTGATTTCGTCATCGCTGCTCCTGGTCGGTATTTCGTCCCAAGGAAGGCATTGACCTTGAGGCGAACCTGAGCTCGGCCCTCCGCTCGTGAGGGGTCTATCTTTCGTCCTGTTTCTTCTGCGCATCCCAAGCTTTCCAACGCGCGCTTTCGTCGAACGGAGCCATCACATGAGTCGGCTCGATCTTGATGAGGACGCGTCTCACCCCAGGCTGACGCATCTGGTACTTGTCCTGCCCGAGGTACTTCTTTGCCATCCTGTCCACGTGCTCCTCCGCTCCGTCGAAGGTCACGTCGCTGACGCGCCCACGGATTACGGCCATGTTGTAGGGATTGGTCGGGTCGCAGATGTCGAGTGCGATCATCGGATTCCTGACCGCGTTTCTGTGTTTTTGGCTCCCTTCGTTGGTGTTGATCAGGACGGTGTCCCCGTCGTGGTCGACCCAAACCTGCGTGACATGGGGCGAGCCGTCTTTCATCAACGTGGCGACGTTCGCGTAAACCTTCGCCTCGATGAGCTTCTTGACGGAATCTGGAAGGGGCTTCATTCTATGTCAAGAGACATACCGCGCGCTGCGATATATTAACAATGAAAAGAGGTTGTTGTAGGCGGGGAGAAACGGAGTCGAAAGGCCCGCGCTCCCCACCGAGGTCGACTTTGCCTGTAGGCGAATCCAGTCCGAGCGGCTTGCCGTTATCGTCGAAAAATGAGTAAAAGTTATGAATAGGCTAAGAAATCATCATGCGAATTCCCACGAAACCAAGGACGGCGACCGCTTCGTTTAGGGTGGACAAGTCCGCCTTAGACGCGCTCCACGAAGACGCGAAGATGCAGAACGTGAGCGTGAATACCCTGCTGAATCAGCTGCTTCTGACCTATGCGAACTACGACCGGCCGATGAAGAGGTTTCAGGTGGTGAAACTGCCGGCGTCCACTTTCAGGCATATCCTGGAGGGGGCGCAGGAGGAGACGCTAGCCGAAGCCGGCAACTCGGCGGGTAGCGACGTGCCCAGGACGTACATCCTAGCGAAGCGGGGAAAGCTCACAGTTGAGAACTGCCTAGACTACCTCAGGACAATGTCGACCCACGCCAAGCTCTTCGATTACAGCGAGGTTTCGAACGACGGAACCCTTAGCGTTACTCTGTCGCACAACTTCGGCGCCAAAGGGACCCTCTTCTTGCAGCATTACGTGCAGAGCATCTTCGTGCCGTTGGAGAAGGAACTCAAGTTCTCTTTCGACGACAACGCTGTGGTCTTCGAGATACGCGCCACTATCCAACAGTGAAATCGCTTAGTCATCGACGTCGGTTGACTCTCCGTGTTGATTTCGAAAGATTGCGCCCTATTCAGCAGGCCCGGCGTCGAAGCTAGTGTATGCAGATTCCGACGGCCAACCGAGCTTTTGCGGCTCTGGTCGGTTCCCAGCTCAGTAGCTCGAGATTTCCCTTTCGCACGGCCCGCAACGGTCAAACTTCAGGAATCCGTTGGGTAGCAAGATTGGCAGACATCCCCCCCACCGCGTATGCGCAAGCTAGCCTGGGAATTGAATCAAGGTAGGTCCTCGAGGGACGGGCTTTTGACGGAGTCTAGTCAGCTATGACGAGGTCAGCTAAGACGAGGTCAGGTAGACCAAGTTGCGGTAGGCCCGAAGGACGCCAACCCCTCTGTCAGTGATGGAGTAAGCCGTTCTCGAACCTACGACGCTCTCAATCATGAAGCCGGCAGCAATCAACGCCTCAAGGTTCTTTCTCAAGACTATCCAAGAGGTGTTGCTCTGGTACATGATCAGTGTGGGCTTGGTGCAACCTTCTGCCGCGACTCTCAGAATGTCCATTCTGATTTCGAAAGCTGATCTCCTCGCCGCCCCGGACGTCGTATCTGGGTTGAGAATCTGCGCCATCTTCCTTTCTCCTAGTCCATGCGGAAGGCGGAATCTCTATATGAAAAGTAGGTATTTTCTGTAATGAATTGCATATTTCTTGCGAAAAAGGAGTTTCTTGGGCTTTCGTCGCGTCAATTCTGGGCCGTATCGCGCTCTCAGCTTCCAAGGATTGCGCACGATTGCATGGGTTGCTTCAATGGACCTTCAAGCGCCGGGCGACAGCACACCAAGCAGCTTCGCCCCGTCGGGGCTTCCCCACCCCGTGCACGCGTCCCAGCCCTTGCCAGCGTCGTAGGCCCCGTTGGTTCCGGAGACCACGTCGCTGAACGCCTGAGCGGATGTTTTCTGGTATAGAAGCGGATTGATGTAGCCGACCGGCTTGCCTATGCCCTGGTTGAGCAGTGCTAGCAGGCCGGTCCAGAGGGGGGCGACGGCGCTCGTCCCGCCGACGGTGATCTTTTGCCCGTCCACAAGGACGCTGTAGCCCGTCTGCGGGTCGGCGTCTCCCGAGACGTCGGGGACTCCACGCCCTACCCTCCCTCCAGGATTGGCAGAAGGCGGCACGCCGGCGCCCGCCTGCCAAGACGGCGGCGAGAAGATGTCGCTCACTCCCCCTCCTGTCGCCCCGCCGTTGGGGAGGTCGTCCCACGCGACCTGGCTCGTCACCTTGCCACCGCTGGCGTTCAGGCGCGTCCCTCCGCAGCCGATGACATATTGCGAGGACGCCGGATAGTCGACGTGCGCGAGGCCGTCGCTTACGCCGTCGGACGACCCGCCGTCGCCGGAGGCTGCGCAGACCGTGACCCCAAGCGCCGCTGCGTCCTGGAAGGCCTGGTCGAGTGCCTGGATGCCCTGGGGCGTCCACTGGGATTCCGGGCCGCCCCAGCTAATTGAGACGATCGCGGGCTTCCCCTGCGTGCCGTGCAGGGCGGCGTTGACCGCGTCCACGAAGCCCGCGTCCGTGTTGGGGGCGAAGTAGACGAGGGACTGCGCCTTCGGCGCGATTGTCCCGGCGACCTCTATGTCGAGAAGGACCTCGGCGTCCGGCCCGTTGGGGTCTCCCGTGGGAGCGTTTGAGGCGCCGTCCACCGAGACCGCGGTCACCGACGGGAGCGCGATCCCTAGGTTCGAGAAGTAGGCCTGGATGTCCTTGGGGGAGTATCCGCCGCCTAGCTCGATGATGCCGAACGTCTGCCCGGCCCCATCCTGCGCCGAGGGAAAGTCGTAGAGGCTGCCGACCTGGGGAGGAGTGTAGGAGATTCCAGGCGAGGCCGAAGGCCTGATGCGGAAGTGCGTGAAGGCCTGCGGGCGGTTGTCTAGCCCCAGCACCGCCACCACCGTCGGCACAAGCTCAGGAGAGAGGTAGACGGACCCGGTGCGGCCGCGATAGCCCCCTCTCTCGGGGTGAACATAGAGTGAGAGGCTCACGTCGAACGCGCCGCAGAACTCTCCGACCGTCCCCGAGAGGATGACCGAGCGCTTCGCTGAGCTGGATTCCAACACTTTCAGGGAGTTGTCCCGGGCGAAGGCCCGCACCTTCGCAAGCTCTTCGCGAGTCGACCCGAAGGCCTTCTGGAACTCCGACCTCGTCGGGTAGGACCGGTCGCGCGGAAGCTGGGAGCCGAGTCGCCTCACCAAAGAAAGCTCCCGACGTGGAGCGCGAGGGCGCAGCACCAGCGTGACGCGGATGCTCTCCTCCGGATCGAGCTTCTTTCGCGATAGGCGGGAACCCTCCATAAGCTCGCGTTCGCTACCCTCCAGTGGCTCTTTTCGCGCGCGACCAGTAGACATGGCGGGCAATCAAACGCCCGGTTTTATGAATGTAGCTGGTCTCTGCGCGATAGCTCCCCAAGCGAGACCACTCACCCTCTGTCCAGAGTCCAGTCCAAACGAACGCGAGGAGGTCCGTTGAGACTCCAAGGATTGTCGTCGATGTCCAATCGAGTCATCCAAGGCCGCGCCATCCATTGGGTTGACCGGGCCATGTTCTCCCCGGCGGTCGGCGCGTGAGGGTGTTCACGCGGCCCTCATGCGTCTTGCTCTATGAGCTTCGTGACGTAGTCCTGAAACTCCCTGTCGAAGGTCCCGCTGGTCCCCCTGTGGATGCGCCTGAAGAGCGGCTGCTTGGTCATCCGCTCCAGGAAGACCGACCACTGCTGCCAGGTCTCCTCGTCCATCCACTCTTTCTTGTAGAGGGAGTATACCTCCTCGAAGATTCCGTAGCCCAAGAGCAGGTACGCGGAGATTGCCTGCTCCTCAGGCGAGAGCTTCTGGGCGTTTCCCCCCTCGGGCGGCCTCATGGCCTCGTTGAAGTCAAGGAGCCTGGAGAGCTCAGGCCTCTCGACTAGCATCCTGATGTAGTCGGTGTAGCGGCCCATGACGTTCTGCACGGCGGACTCCTTGATCGCCTTCTCCTGGCCGCGGAACTGGAATATGAAGACCAGGAGGGTGAGGGAAATCACAACGGTCTGGACCACCGAGGTGATTATGATGAGGTCGGTGCTGTCGACCAAAGTGGGGCGTAGACTCTGACGAGCTGCCGCTAATTAAGAGGTGGGTTCGTCTAGGCGAAGTCGCGGGCCCGCGGAGACGAAAAAGGCCGCTGGGGACGGACTCCGCGGGTGGAAACCCGACGCGCGATGGCCGCTCAGACGAGAGGCCCGCTCACGAGTGCGACGGCCAGAATCGCCACGATCGCGGCCGAGCCGCATGCCACTGCCAGGAATTGCGTTGCAAATCCGCTCAACTTCTACAACCTCTCGATGAGCGTGCAGCCTCGTTCTCATAACGAGTGGAGACGTTTTCCACTGTTGAGAACAGCCCTAAAACCGGGCTGTTTGGTCCGCCTCGCGAGAAGCGCGCCTTGTAGGAGGTCCCGCAAATTGCTCGCAATCTGTTAAAAATCGTGGAAAGATTCAAAGCCCGGTCCGAGCGGCTTCGCGACGAAAGCCACTCATGGACGTGGACTATCTCGCCTTCGCCGTGCTCATGGGGGTCTTCGGAGTGGTGGGAATTACCGCGACGGCTAACGTCAGCCCCAACATCTTCGCTTCGCCAACGTGCAACTGCATTCCCAGTCCGGCTGCGAGGCTCCAGGTGCTCTCCGTGATATTGCTCGGCTTCAGCTTGCTCCTGGCCCCGGTAGGGCTGACGAGAAGGACCGCAGGGGTGGGCACGCCCGGGATGCCTCAGGTCCAGAGCACGACGCCCTCGGGAGGAGCCTACTCCGGCCCCTCGATGAGGAGCGGAGGCCTCTTCTTCCTCGGCGTCTCCCTGGTGGTCTTTGGGATAGCCCTGGTCGCCGTCCCGTCTTTCCTGGTCCTCGGGAACCGCCTCCTTGTAGGGGAGGGGGCGGCAATGGTCGTGTTCGGTGTGCTTCTGGCCTACCGTGGAGGGAGGTCGAGCTAGACGCCCGATGCTCTCACGTCGCCCGTTCATCTGAGAAATTCGTGCTTTTTCGACAAACCTTTAATGGCGTTTCAGGTCAAGCGGAACGCTCGGAGCTGAAGGGCCATTCCGGGTGAAAGCGAGGAAGGGCCTGACGAAGGCCGAAGGGATTTTCTCAAGTATTCCGCGGTAGCCTCGGCGGCCCTCGCGGTCCTCGGGGTGGCCGCCATAACGAAGTCGATCACCGTCGCCGCGGAGGCCCCGGCGACGGCCGCGGCCTCGGGATTCCCGAAGGTCATGATAGGGACCGTTGACAGCCTGCAGGTCAACACGCCAGTCACGTTCAACTACCCGCTGGACAACGAGGCGAGCATCCTGGTCAAAGTGGGACAGGCCGCCCAAGGAGGCGTTGGGCCCGACAAGGACATAGTCGCCTTCAGCAACATCTGCCAGCACCTAGGGTGCATTTACAACTTCCAGGCGCCGGGCACGTCGCCGCCCTGCGAACCGTCATTCGTCGCGAAGATCCCCCAGGGTTACTGTTGCTGCCACGGCAGCCAGTACGACTTCCTCACTGGCGCCGCTGTGATGGGAGGGCCCGCGCCGCGGCCAGTCCCCCAGGTGATGCTCGAGGTGGACTCATCTGGAAACATCTATGCCACCGGGATGAACCCGCCGACGATCTTCGGGCACGGGACCTCGGGGTCTGCCGACGTCAGCCAAGACCTCACAGGCGGGACGCTTGTCGGAGGCTCGAGCTAGGATGGGGCAAGAGGAAGGGCAGCATCAAGAGCACAGAAAAGTGGAGGAGGCGGAGCAAGCCGTCAAGACCAGGATGGAGCGTCTCGCGAGCTTCATCTCATCGCGGACGGGGGCGACCTACCCGCTGTTCCGCCCGGTCCCCGAGTTCTCGCTCAACCCGTTCTACTGGCTCGGCGCCCTCTCAGTGGTCGCCTTCATCATCCAAGGGGTCACCGGCCTGATGATGGCGCTCTACTACATCCCCTCTACGGACGCGGCCTACACGACGACCCAGTACATCTTCAAGAGCGTCTACTTCGGCCAGTTCTTGGAGACGATTCACCTCTACACCGCGTACGCGATGATAATGCTTGCCTTCATGCACATGATGAGGGGCTACTTCGTCTCCGTCCACAAGAAGCCGCGCGAGATAATGTGGATGGTGGGGATGGTCATGGGCTTCGTAACGCTCGGCTTTGGGTTCACTGGGTATCTGCTCCCCTATACCGTGGTCTCCACGTCGGCGTCGGACGTAGGGATCGGGATGATGGCGGCCCTGCCAACTCCCCTCGCCAATCTTGCGAACTTCCTGGTGGTGGGAACCGGGGGCACCGCTTCCGAGCTCCTGCGCTTCTATGACCTCCACGTGATTGTGCTCCCTGCTGTGCTGCTGGCTCTCTTGGCGGTAAAGATGATGATGCTCGAAACCCATGGGGTCGCAGAACCCGTCACCGGGTCGCTGACAGAGCGTCTCAAGAAGACGCTGCCGATCTTCCCGGACGTCACCGTATACCTCCTCGAGCTCGCAGTAATCTTCGGGGTCGGCATGCTGCTGATCTCGGCGCTGTTCCCGATTCAGCTGGGACCCGAGTACACCCCTCAGGCCGCGGCGGCGATCGCCGCCCAGCCCGACTGGTACTTCCTCTGGCTCTACCAGATACTAAAGATACAGATATTCGAGACGGCTGGCCTTCCTGTGGCACTCACATTTGCATCGGCGGTCTTTGTCGCGCTGATACTGCTTCCGTTCATCGATAAGGGGGACGACAGGAGGATAATCGACCGCCCCAAGTTCGTCATACTGGGAGCGATATTCATCGCGGAGCTAATCGTTCTCGCGGCGTGGGGGCTCATCACTCCGGGCCAAATCATCCCGAACCTCACCGCCGTGGAGGTTCTCGGGGGGACAGCCCTGATCGTCACACTAGCCATGGCCGGGGTATACGCTGCGGTCCGCCCCACGGGCATGATCGCCGGGACCGGCTCATCACCTTCCCCGTCCCCTGCGGTGAGCGGTCCCGTCCATCACCTCTATCAAGGGAAGTGGATGGGTCTGGGGATGTCGGCGCTGATGGGGTTCGGAGCGCTCGGCATAGGGATCTCAGTCGACTCCGTGGTGCAAATGATCGAGTTTGGAATCACGACCCCGATGCTCGTCAGGTTCAGCGCCTCCGCGTGCCTGATGATCGCTGTCGTAACATGCGCTTTTCTGGGGCTCCGCTGGGTTGGCAGGCGGGTGGCTAGCCACAACGACCCTCTGTCGCACGAGGCGCGAGGCAAGCTTGAATTCAACTGAGAGGGTCGTAGTCCCGCTGCTGCTGGTGCAGACCGCTTCGGTCATCCTATTATGGAGCCTAGACACCTTGGCGGTCGTCGACCAGAAGATATTCGCCCTCTTCTTGGGGGCGGACTTCCTCGCGTTCGGCCTCATGGCGCATCTCTACCTGAACATGAAGACGGACTCCAAGACGAGCGGCACGACCCTCATGGTATGGGGGCTCGTGATCGTGGTTCTGTTCGTGGCCGGCTTCATCGTCTATTGAGGAGCATCGCCTGCTCGGCAGCCTCCCCAGAGCTCATCTTCGCGAGACGGTCGAGCCTCCTGCTGTAGATCCTTCTCGGCGCGCTTGAGTCTCACTGGCCCCAGGGAGGCTTTGGAAGGCCGGCCTGCCAGTCTGCGAGCTCCTTGAACATCGTGCCCAGCTCCTTGTCGCCGCCCTGGAGTAGGAAGACGTAGGACGCCAGGACCTCGTCGCTCAGCTTCTCCGTGAGCTTCGGTCGCGCGAAGTCGTATCTCTCCACGATCTCGATCCCCTTGTCGAAGGCAGGGCTCGAGACATATTGCTTGAAGACGCTGGCGTCCTTCGGCCATTGGGAGGAGATCTCCTCTCTGATTTCCGAGAACAAGTCCTCGATCTGAATCCGTACCTCGAGTGGGATCTCGTCCTTAGGCTTCTTCCCTGCAACCGCCGCTCCTGAAGCTCCTGAGCCCGAGGACGCGCCCCCCGTGAGCGCATCTGCCATCGCGGCGGTGCTCTCGGCCAAGACCTCGGTCATCTTCTCTGCGAGGGTTGAGAAGGCCTCCTCGAACATCCCCATGAACACCATCGAGTGGTTCATGATCAGGTTCTCCAGCTTTTCGTCCCTGATCAGACCGCTGCCTTTGCCAACCATGGCGAGAGATCATCCCATGGAGTGTAAATGGGTGTTGGTGTGGAGAGGAGAGCCGCTCCTACTGGGGCGGCTTGGCTGGGGGCTTGGCCAAGTCCCTGAAGGTGTAGTTCTTGCTCATCGCGCTCAGCATCAGCACCACGACGGTCAGGACGAGGCCGACTCCGAACACTATGTCGAAGGCGGTCGCGTTGGGAAGATACTGGCCCGTGGGGACCGTGTGGCCCGCGACCACCACTGTTAGCTGTGAGGTGTAGCTCGCCATTATCGCGGTCGCGACCACGGGCCCGATAGCTCCGCCGAGGTTCCGTAGCATCGTGTTGAACCCAAGGCCCACCCCGATGGTCTCCCGCGGCAGGGAGAGGGAGATCATGTTGACGATGGGGATTATGACGCAGACTATCCCGACGAGCGAGAAGACCATGTCGAGGGAGAGGTCGATGGACGTCGCCCTATTGACTATGAAGAGCGTGAGCCCCAGTCCCATCGAGAGGCACGCGACGAAGAGCATCGGCCGCGGCCCGAACCGCGCCACCGCCCTCCCGGCGAGGGGCCCTGCCACGAGCATCGCCAGCGTCGCGGGTGCGAGGGTGAGACCGGTGGCGACTATCCCCAGGGTCAGCCCGAACGGCGCGGGCAGCTCGGCGTAGTAGATTATTGCGAAGAAGAGCAGGAACATCACGACGCCGGAGACCAGCCCTACCAGGTTCGCGACCAGGACGTTTCTTATGCGGAGCAGGTCTAGCCTGATGAGTGGCTCAGCGACCTTGGTCTCAAAGTAGAAGAAGAACAGGGCCAGGAACGCGCCCGGCAACAGGAAGGAAATCTCCTCTCCGCTGAGCCAGCCGAGGGAAGGACCTTCGGTCGCGTAGATGAGGAGCAGCGTCACTCCCGACATGAGAATGAGCGCGCCAAGGTAGTCCACCTTGTGCTTGGCGCGGGGGGAGTCTCTCCTGATGACCTTCCAGACCAGCACGAAGAGGATGATGCTGAGCGCGAACGCGCTGTGGAAGGCGTACTGCCAGCCCAGGTCCTGGACGACCTCGGAGCCGAGGATCAGCCCCGCCGCCGCCCCTATCGCGAAGGTCCCGCTGATGATCCCCTGCGCTCCGGCTATCTTCTCCCTCGGGAATGTGTCGGTGATTATCGCGAGCCCGAGCGGCACGATGGCGAAGCCGATCCCCTGGATGGCCCGCGCGAAGAGGAGGAAGTATATCGATGGCGAGAAGCCCGCCACCCCCACCCCGAACGTGTAGAATGTCAAGGAGACCAGGACCATCCTCTTCTTGCCATAGTTGTCCCCGAGCCTCCCGAAGAGGGGGGCGACCGCGCTCCCCACGATCAGGAAAGCGGAGGTGATCCACGAGGCGATGGTCGCCGTCGTCGCGAAGTCCTTCTGGATGACCGGGACACCAGGGATGACCATCGTCTCGACGTAGTTCACGAGGAGGGCCACGGCGGTGACGCAGAGGAGGACCCTCGTCGGGTACTTCGCGTCCTTCGACGCGTCCGCCCCGGGCGGAACTGCGCCTCCGTTTCCGCTTCGCGGAGGTGAGGAGCCCGGTCCCGTGTCCATGCCCGAGACACGGCGCGGAACCCCCCATTTTAACCTGAACCCATCGCCTCGACGCGTCCGCCCATCTGGAAAGGTCGAGAGCGGTCGCGTGACACCCTTTAATACAAAAACTTAGCTCTCCACTTCATGCGAATCGGGATTCTAGGGACGGGGGACGTGGGCTGCAGACTCGGGACGAAGCTCGTCTCGCTGGGCAACGATGTGAGGATGGGCTCGCGTGCCGCGCCGAACCCGAAGGCGGCCGCCTGGGCAATGGCGAACGGGCCCAAAGCCTCCGCCGGGACCTTCGCGGACGCCGCTAAGTTTGGCGAGGTTGTCTTCAACTGCACCGCCGGGTCCGTGTCGCTGGAGGCGCTGAAACTGGCGGGCGCAGACAACCTGGGTGGGAAGGTGCTCGTGGATGTGGCGAACCCGCTAGACTTCTCCAAGGGGATGCCTCCGACACTAACGGTCTGCAACACGGACTCCCTCGGCGAGCAGATTCAGCGCGCGTTCCCTGACGCCAAGGTCGTGAAGGCGCTCAATACCATCGGCAACGAAGTGATGGTCAAGCCCCGCCTCGTCCCGGGCGAGCACGACACGTTCTTATGCGGCAACGACCCTCAGGCCAAGGCGAAAGTGGTCGAGATTCTTCGGGCTTTCGGGTGGAAGAGCCCCATAGACCTCGGAGACATGACCGCGGCTCGCGGGTTGGAGATGATGCTTCCCGTATGGGTCCGACTGATGGGGGCGATCCAGACGCGCAATTTCAACTTCAAAATAGCAAGATGACCAAGGGCAACGCTGCGGTCAAGAGGGCAAACCCGTTCAGGAAGCTGGTATACGTCTACATAGGCACCTCGAGCTTTGACGGGGACCTCGACTTTTACGAGAACATGCTGGGGGCCAAGCTGCTCTGGAATCGGAAGGCCTTCGGGGCGAGAGTCGCCGCCTTCGACCTCTGCGGCGAGCCCTACCTGCTGCTGGCCGACCACGTGAGTGCCCCGAGCAAGCGCCTCATCTACGAGGTGGAGGACCTGGAGGAGGCGGCCAAGGAGCTGAAGGGTCGAGGATGGAAGCCCGAGGGAGGAAGCTTCGAGATCCCCGACGGCCCGTGCATCAACTTCAAGGACGAGAGCGGGAACGAATACGCGATTCTGCAGATGAGCAGGCCCCACATCCTAGAGAAGGAGCCGTAGAAGGACGGGGAAGAAATCCCCCATCAGCCGAGGCCTTGGTAGGCAGCCCCGACGAACCCGGCCATGTCGCCCTCTGCGGACGGAAGCGAGGAGCTCGCCGCGAGATGGACCTGGATGTAGACGTTCCCCTTCGTGCAGACCCCGTTGGCGACGTATAGGCTTCCCTCGGGGTCGCTCTCGGCGTACCCGTAGCAGACGCCGTAGTGCTGGTAGCTCGCTAGCGCAGAGGTCGCGTCCGAGTAGCCTGAGAGGCCCTTTGCGTTGGATATGACGCTGGCGATGTACGTCTGAGCAGAGGCCGGGGAACTAAATACAAGTATCGTCATGTTGGTCAGGGCGCCCCCCTGGTTGGAGTAGAGCACGTACCCCCCGCTGACAAGGCCGGGCTCGTTCGCGTTAAGCTGCTTTGACGAGCCCTGGAGGTATCCGGCAGGGACGTAATTCGCGGCGGAGGAAATCACCGAGGAGGCGAGGGTGTTGTAGGATGTTGCTTCCGTCGTCTGGATGGTGCTGGAGGCGGGCGGCGCGCTGAAGCTGCCGAACGCGTAGAGAAGCAGCACCAGGAGGATTATGGACGCGACGCCGAGCGCGGTGAGATACTTCTTCCCGCTTCGCGACAGCTTTCCGCTGGTGTCGGGGCGCGCCACGGAATTTGGAGCAGCTCTGGAGGCTCGTAGGGGATTGAGCGATCTACCCGGAAGCATCCAGAGGCCTCCCACTCACGAGGGAGTTCCACGCCCTATAATCCTATCGGCGTGGAACCCGGCGTGAGACCGGAAAAGGAAGGGTGGCGAGCTCTAGCCTCGCCGAGTTCCGGTGTGTAGCCTAGTTGAATGGGTTTTCACTGACTGCGTTGAAGTACAGGAACAGGTTCGAATTGGCCGGGGAGGTCTCGGCGATTGCCGTCACCCCTGGGACGATGACCTGCGTCTGTACTCCGCCGAACGTGTCGTAGATCGGGCTGCTCTGGGTGTTGTTTGCGTTGGCTGTCGCGGCGGTCTTCGTTCCCATCGCCGCTTGTATCGCTGACAAGCTGTTCAGGCAGTTCCCTGTCGGGCTCGCCAGGTCGGACTGCACTACCTGTGTGCACTGGCCAGTCACCGCGTTGGGCATTATGTTGGGGTCGAATACCAGGACCACCACCATATACCATGGGATCGACTGCGTCCCGTTGTAGCCTACCACGTGGTCGTGGGATGGCGTGGGCAGCACGCCCTCGGGCAGGTTGAAGATCCCGTTCTGTATGCCCAGGTGTTTGTCCACGAGGGTGAAGTCCGGCGAGTAGAGGTAGGTCGGGTGGTCTGGGCAGGCCGCTCCGGTCCCGCCCGCGCCGCACTGCGTGGGGACCGTCTGGTTGTCGAAGACCGGGTACCCCTGAGGCGATGCCCCGAGCGACGCCGCTCCGAAGATCGAGAGCCCCGCGTAGGCTGGGACGATCACGAAGACCGGAGGCGCCTTCGCCACCGCCGTGGAGTTTCCGGTGCCGACCGCGCAGCCGGTGTCCTTGGCGGCGGCGGCCGCCTCAGTCGCGTTGAAGCCGAGTGTGGTGAGAGGCGGGGTGCACTGGTAGTCCTGGGTGTATCCGAAGGTGACAGTCCCCGAGTTGAGGAATCCGCCGCTCTTCAGCGTCTGCAGGACGGACCCCGATGAGGAAGCAGCCATCGTCTCGGTGGTCGTGGTTGTGACCGTGGAGGTCCCGGCCCTGGTCGCGTACAGGCCGAATCCTGCCGCAGCCACTGATCAGGACGATTGTCGCTATTGCGAAGACCGTGTTGGAGACTGCAAACCTCGTTTCAGCAGTTTTCATCGTCTAACTTTCGAGTTGGAGCTTATTCAGATAAATCCCCCACATCATGCCCAAATCTCTCCCACTTCAGACGAGCCGAGTCCCGCGTATCGAGACGTGGTGGCTGTCGGATGGCCCAACCTCAGATCTCGACCTCGATGACTTGAGAGCAGACCACTTGGGAGGTGACGGCGCTGATGGTCACCGCGACGGCGGACCCCGAGGGCGTCCCGCTCGGACTTTCCAACGTCAGAGTCGATGAGTAGGAGCCGTTCCCCGAGGAAGGAGAGAAAGAGACGAGAAGAGGAGGGCCGACTCCTTTCGAATAGGCAAGCGTGCTGGGCGAGCTCCCTTGGACCTGGATGGAGACCGAGGTGTTCCCGCCTCTGGGCGCGTCCAGCGTGGTGCCGTTTGAAGGTGACCCGACGACCACGTGGATTCCTAGCGCTCTGCGTGGGTCAACTGTCCCCACCTTGCCCGTGTAGAACTCGGTGAACCAGGGATGCCCCGCGGAGTCGAGCCCTATCGTGAGGGCGCCGCTGATATTTGCGAGGGAGGCGACGCGCGTCGGTATCTTGTACTCGACCAACGTCTGGTTGGAAGGGGTGAACCTTGCGATGGCGTTGCCGTAGTGCTCGTCGAACCAGACGTCGCCTTGTGGGTCGACCGCCACGAAGTACGGCAGCGTCGAGACGCCGCCCGGGACGCTCGTGGAGATGACGCGCGTCGAGTCCTTCGCTGGGTTCAGTTCGGCGATTTCGCTGCCTCCGTGCAACGTCACCCATACGTCGCCCTGAGAGTCGAGGGCTATCCCGGTCGGTGAGGCAGCGCCGGCGAGAGGATATTCGTGGAAAGTCCCATTAGAGAACGAGCCCACGCTGTCTTCGTAGACTTCGGTGAACCACACGACGCCTCCCCTTCCGATTGCTATCCCCGCAGGCCCTGTGAGACTCGTCGCCGGACTCGAAGATGCGCCGGCTGGGACGGTGTACTCTCTGATGGATCCCTGGGGCGTTATCTCCCCGATCTTCCCGCCGTCAATCTCGGTGAACCAGACGCTCCCGCTGCCGTCGACGGCCACCTGGTAAGGGGAACTGAGGCGGGTCGGGACGTGGTATCGAGTGAAGCTGCCAGAGGTGACGTTGAAGCTCCAGACCGAGTCGGCGAGCTGATCTGTGAACCAGACCAGGTTTCTCGAGTTGTCCGCTGCCAGCCCCCACGACACAAGAGAGCCGTTCTGGTCGGGGATGCGGAACTCGCGGTTGGTCCCGTTGGCCGGGCTGAGCTCGCCTATCGCGTAGTCAGAAGCCAGCGTGAACCAGACGTTCCCCTTAGAATCAGATGCGATGGCGTTGGGGTCCGAATCGACGCCTCCGACCTGGTACTCGGTGATGTATCTCGATGCTTCGGGGCTCGATGTGGCGGCGGTCGCGACAGCAGCCAGCGCCTTGCTCGGCCCCCCAGTCTGACCCGACGAAGAAGAGCGGAGATAGGCTCCGGCGGAGAACGCCAACAGCGAGACGAGAAGGACGGCGAGGACTGCCTGCCGCCTCCTCCCGAGACGTGTCATTAAGGTTGGCGGGGCGCCAAAGCATATTATGATTTGCCCCAAATCACTCCCACTTGGCGGGGCCGGCGAGGATTCTCTCGGTCTACTTCCAGGTCGTCACGGTCAGGCTCCCAAGGCCCACCGTCTCCATCGCGTTGACTGCCACCAAGTAGGGGGCCGCGGCTTCCACCAGCGGCTGCGCGGACGAGACCAGCGTGTAAAGGTAGTACCAGAAGACGACAATGACCACATTCTGGAGGAGGAAGAAGACGGCGAAGACCACGAGGCTCGTCGTGAAGCTGGAGCGGAACTTCCTCCAGCTCTGGAGGTACGCGTAGATGAGAAGCGCTACCAATGCCACGTTGGCGAGCGCGAAAATCGCTGCTACGTTCATCCAGAAGACATCAAACATCTTTGTTCAAAAAACCCCTTTCAAGTTATATCTACCTTTTCCCGAATCTAGCCCATATTTCGTCCACGAGGCTGATGTTCTTCTCCATGTAGGGTGCGAGGAAGTACATCGCGCCATAAGTCCCCGAAGGCGAGCTCATCACGACGATGCTGTTCTCACGGAGGATCTTGAGGTGGTGCTGTACGGTCTTGTAGTCGAGGTTGAGCTTCTCCCCTATCTTGTTCGGGTTCAGGGGCTCTTCGTGGATGAGCTTGATGATCTGCAGCCTGTTAAATCCGCCCTTGGTGCCGACGAGCAGGTACATCAGGAGCCGCTTGAACGCCGGATCAATCGGTGGCAGGCCGACATCGCCCTTGCCGGTCGGGACGCCCCTCATTGGGATCTGCGGCGGCCGAAGTGACCTCCTCTCTAGAATCGTGAAGGGGTTCTGCCATAGCCCCGTGAAGCTTGGCTGCAACTGAGCTGCTTCACGTCAGGGGTTGTTGCGTTAATAAACACGCATCGCTCCGGGCGCGCTTGGCTGAGGGTCGGAGGTTCTTCCACGTAATTCGCTGATGTGGTCCTACCCGCCCCCCGCCTCCCCGCCGAGCTCGTGCGGCCAAATCTCCTCCATCTGCTTCTGGTTGTAATACTTGTGGCTCTTGTGGGCCTCCATCTCGTTCTCGAAGAAGTTGACCCTGCAGGTCATGCAGTAGTAGTCCGTGGGCGGAGCCTCGAGCCGCTCCTCTAGGTTGTGCACCCTCTCAGAGAACGAGGAGACGGGGAATATCTCTACGCTTCCGATCAGGTACAGCGGCTCGAGGTAGTCGCGGAGTGCCTCGAAGCTGTCCGTCTGGAGCACGATGAAGCGGGCGTGCTCTATCGGCGCCGTGTACATCGCCATGATCTTGATCCCGAGCCTGCTCGCCACGTCTGTCTGCAGGCTCCTGTAGTGCTTGTCCACCGCCTCCTTCCCCTCGTTGCCAGGGCACCTCTCCGAGGTATGCCTGTGGGATATCAGGAAGAGCAACGGTCAGCCGATGACCGGCCTTGAATTAATGCGTTTCTAGGGGCTCAAAGCGGGCGTGCGGACCTCCGCCGACTCTAGGGGACAAGGGCTTAGTTGGGCTGACACCGGACGACGGTCGGCGATGGTCACATGGCTGGGATAATGTCCGAGGAGCAGCTTCTTCGGGAGCGTGCATCCTCTAAGCTAACTGGCCGATGCAGTTCACGAAGCTCATGACGAAGTACTACGAGGCAGGGAGGGCCAAGCAGATCCTAGAGACGCTGAAGGTCTGGCCCTCGAGCTAGCCAGTCATCCGTATTGTGATGGGCCGGACCCCTCTACAGTGAGAGCAGCGCAAGGCATACAGTCGGGGGAGGTATGGAGGGGGTTGGGCCGTTAGATGGTCTACAAATCCAGGTGGGCTGCGGACGAGAAGATCAGGATAGTGCTC
>Ga0307373_10006350_pt1 | contig 18854 bp, 13 predicted proteins | sample OX2MG_FD_202534 | JGI IMG/M metagenome (GOLD analysis project Ga0307373, IMG submission 202534) | Soil microbial communities from Risofladan, Vaasa, Finland - OX-2 | ecosystem: Environmental > Terrestrial > Soil > Coastal area > Acid sulfate soil | place: Finland: Risofladan, Vaasa | collected...
GCCCTCCTCGGTGACCGTCAGCATCTGACCGACGAGCTCTTGGATTATCTGAAACGTCATCGCACCCGGCACTGCCACCGCGATGCCGTCCGCCATCGTCGGAGCTGCCGTGACGCCGACCGGATGGCCAGCGGCCAGCGAGGCGGGAAACGGCGCTACCGCCTCCGCCTGGACGCCGATCACCGCAGGCGCAGGCGCCGCCTCGCCGGCCGCCGCCGGTGTGCCGCGGCCGCCACGTACCGCGATCGCGATGCCCGCGAGGAGCCCGCCGCCGCCAACCGGGACAACCACGGTGCGCGCCGGTGCGCACTGCTCCGTGATCTCCAGACCGACGGTGCCCTGACCGGCGATGATGTCGGCGTGCTCGAACGGGTGAATCAACGTCGACCCGGTCTGCTCCGCGATCTCGGCTGCCCTGGCCAGCGCTTCGGTGATATTCGCGCCGTGCAGGACCACCTCCGCGCCGTAGGCGCGGGTGGCGGTGAGCTTAGGCAGCTGGACGTTCTCCGGCATGACGACGGTCGCCCTGATGCCGAGTATCGAAGCGGCCAGGGCCACGCCCTGGGCGTGGTTGCCCGCGCTGGCGGCGATCACCCCGGCGGACCGTTCCGCCTCGGACAGCCGTGAGATCCGCAGGTACGCGCCGCGGATCTTGAACGAGCCAGCCCGCTGCAGGTGCTCGCACTTCAGCCAGACGGGCCCGCCGACGAGGTCAGAAAGCACCCTGGAGTGCAGCATCGGCGTCTGCCGCACCACGCCGCGCAGTGCCTCCCGCGCCAGCCTGACGTCCTCGTAGCCGACCGGCGGCAGCGTGGTCATGGCAGTAGTGTGGCACCGCCACCAAATTGTGGGCTCAGTCGGCGGGCCAGTAGCGGTCGCCCGCGGAGATCAGGGCGGCGGCACCGACCAGGCCCGCGCTCTGGCCGAGTGCGGCCGGGACGACCCGCACCTGCCGGGTGAACTCGAGCCGCGCGTGGACGGCCAGCGCCTCCTGGAGCGGCTCGAACAGGAGCGAGCCGGCCTGCGACAGCCCGCCGCCGACGGCGACGACGTCCAGGTCACACAGGCTGGTGGCGGACGCGATCGCGATGCCGAGCGCCCGGCCGGCCCGGCGCAGCGCCTCCCTGGCCACGCCATGACCCTGAGCGGCGTCGGCGGCCAGGTCCTTCGCCGTCATTCCCGGCTGGTCGGGACGCCAGCCCTCCGCCTGCGCCCACGCCGCCAGGGCCGGACCCCGGGCGATCGCCTCCAGGCACCCCCGGCCGCCGCACATGCAGGGCGGCCCGTCGGGATAGACGACCACGTGGCCGATGTGACCGGCGTTGCCGGACGCGCCTTCGACGAGCCGGTTGTTCAGGATGAGGCCACCGCCGACCCCGGTCGAGACGACCATGCCGAGCACGTCGCGCCAGCCGCGGCCCGCGCCGCGCCAGTGCTCGCCGACGGCCATGCAGATGGCGTCGTTGTGCACCCGGACCGTCAGCTGGCCGCCGCCGAACCTGGCGGCCAGCCGGTCCTTGAGCGGGAACGCGCGCCAGCCAGGGATGTTCAGCGGCGAGACCACCCCGGACGGCCACTCCATCGGGCCGCCGCAGCCGCATCCGATCCCGGACAGCTCGGCCGCGTCACTGACCTTCGCGGCGTCGAGCACCTCCAGCAGCAGGTCCTCCAGGGTTCGCCAGAGCGGCTCGGCGTCGAGATCACGCGGCGTCGGCACCTGGTTCCAGGTGATCACGCGGCCGCCAGGCTCGACGACGCCGGCCGCCATCTTCGTCCCGCCGATGTCGATGGCCAGAACTGGTCCGGGGGATGATCCGCTTTCTGCCATTTTGCGCCTCCCAAGATGCGGACCACGCCACGTGAGACATAGTGTCGAATGGTGCAGCCACGAAGCCAGTCATCATCAGCCACCGCCACTTCAGCCGCCCCAGCAGTCAAGACCCTCAGCGAACTGCGCGCAAGCGGACATCAGTTCAGGAGCGTCAAGGACGAGGTCCGGCAGAACCTGCTCGCGAGGTTGCGCGCGGGCGAGGATCCCTTTCCTGGCATCCTCGGCTTCGACGAGACGGTGCGCCCGCATCTGGAACGAGCCCTGATCGCCGGTCACGATCTCATCCTGCTCGGTGAGCGCGGCCAGGGTAAGACCAGGCTCATCCGCACGCTGACCGGCCTGCTCGACGAGTGGTCGCCGGTGGTCACCGGATGCGAGATCAACGACCATCCCTTTGCTCCGGTCTGCGTCAGGTGCCAGCGCCTCGCGGCCGAGCTTGGCGAGGAACTGCCAGTCAGCTGGCATCATCGCGACCAGCGGTACGGCGAGAAGCTCGCTACCCCGGACACCAGCGTGGGCGACCTCATCGGCGACATCGACCCGGTCAAGGTCGCCGAGGGCCGCACGCTCGGCGACCCTGAGACCATCCACTACGGCCTGGTGCCGCGCACCAACCGGGGCGTCTTCTGCCTGAACGAGCTGCCCGACCTGGCCGAGCGTATTCAGGTCTCCCTGCTCAACGTGCTGGAGGAGCGCGACATCGCGGTCCGCGGCTACGCGCTGCGGCTGCCGCTCGACCTCGTGCTCGTGGCCAGCGCGAACCCGGAGGACTACACCAACAGGGGCCGGATCATCACCCCGCTCAAGGACCGGTTCGGCGCCGAGATCCGCACCCACTACCCGCTCTCCCTCGATGACGAGCTCGCCGTGGTCCGCCAGGAGGCCGAGATCGCGTGGGGCGGCGAGAACACCGACGCGGTGCTGCCGAGGCACCTGATCGAGGTGATCGCCAGGTTCACCAGGCTGGTGCGCACGTCGCCCGCCGTGGACGCACGCTCCGGCGTCTCGGCACGGTTCGCGATCGCCGCTGCTGAGGCGGTCGTCGCCGCTGCGGTCAGGCGGGCCGCGATCAGCGGTGAGGACCAGCCGGCCGCCAGGATCTGCGACCTGCCTGCGGTCGTCAGCACGCTGCGCGGCAAGGTCGAGTTCGAGGTCAGCGAGGAGGGCAGGGAGCAGGAGGTGCTGGAGCACCTGCTGCGCCGCGCCACCGCCGACACCTTCCGGGCGCATCTGGGCAGCGCCGACCTGTCCGGCCTGGTGACCAGGTTCGCGGAGGGCGGCAGCGTTGAATCCTCTGATCTTCTGCCTGCCGCCGAGCTGCTCCGCAGAATCGGTGAGGTGCCGGGGCTTGCGAAGATCATGGAACGGCTGGACGGTGATGGCGGCGAGTCGTTCGGGCAGGCAGCGGCCGCTCTGGAGTTCGCGCTCGAGGGGCTGTACCTGATGCGCAGGCTGTCGAAGGATGTCGTGGACGGCGGCGCCATCTACCGTGCCTGAACGGGAGGGCAGCAGGTGACCGGCTACCGGTACGGCCTCTACCACGGCGGGCCCGACCCGCTTGAGCCGCCGTACGACGTGCTGGGCGCGGTGGACGCGCTCGGCGAGTCCGTGCTGAACGGCGACGACCCGGCGAGCGCGCTGCGCGACCTGCTCCGGCGCGGGATGACCGACCGCCGCGGAGTTGACGACCTGCTCAGGCAGGTCAGGGAGCGCCAGCGGCAGCTGCGCAGGAGCGGACGGCTCGACGGCATACTCGAGCAGGCCAGGGCGCTGCTCGATACGGCCATCGGGCAGGAGCGCGCGGAGCTGTTCCCCGATCCGAGTGACGACGCCAGGCTGCGCGAGGCTGAGCTTGACGCGCTGCCGAGCGACACGGCGGGCGCGATCAGGGAGCTGTCGGACTACCAGTGGCACAGCCAGGCCGCCGCGCAGACCTTCGAGCAGCTCAAGGAGCTGCTCAGGCGCGAGGTGCTGGACAGCCAGTTCCGCGGCATCAAGGAGACGATGTCGGAGTCCGACACGGAGGGCATGCAGCGGGTCAAGGAGATGATGGCCGCGCTCACCGACATGATCGAGGCCGATGCCCGCGGCGAGCACACCCAGCAGGACTTCGACTCCTTCATGGAGCAGTACGGGGAGTTCTTCCCCGACTCGCCGCAGAACCTCGACCAGCTGGTCGACAACCTGGTGCGCCGCATGGCGGCCGCGCAGCGACTGCTCAACTCGCTGACCGATGAGCAGCGGGGCGAGCTGTCCGGGCTGATGGCCCAGGCGATGGAGGATGCCGGGCTGGCCCGGGAGATGGCCAGGCTCGCCGAGGTGCTCCGGGCCCGCCGCCCCGACGTCGACTGGGACGGCCAGGGCAGCGAGCGGATGACCGGCCGCGACCCGCTCGGGCTCGGCGACGCCACGACCGCGCTGGCCGAGCTGGCCGACCTGGCCGAGCTCGAGGACGCCATGCGCCAGGACTACCCGGGTGCCAGGCTCGACGACATCGACGAGGAAGCGGTGCGCCGCGCGCTCGGCCGCCAGGCCGTCGACGACATGGAGGCGCTTAAGCAGATCGAGCGCGAGCTCCAGCGGCAGGGATACCTGCAGAACAACGAGGGCAAGCTCGAGCTCACCCCGAAGGCCGTGCGCAGGCTCGGCGACACCGCGCTGCGCAAGGTGTTCGCCAAGCTGGCCGAGGGCGGCCACGGCGATCACGACCAGCACGACGTCGGCCAGGCCGGGGAGCTGACTGGCTCCACCCGGCCATGGCGGTTCGGCGACGAGCAGGCCATCGACACGGCCGCGACGGTGCGCAACGCGCTGCTGCGGGGCGGCGTGCCGGGCCTGGCGATCGACGGCGGCGGGTCCGATACCGGGCCGACCGACGGCACGCGGACGGCGGTCAGGCTCTCGGTCAGCGACTTCGAGATCGGCGAGACCGAGCGGCGCGCGTCGGCCGCCGTCTGCCTGCTGGTCGACCTGTCCTACTCGATGGCGCTGCGCGGCACCTGGAGCGCGGCGAAGCAGACGGCGCTGGCGCTGTACTCGCTGGTCAGGACCAGGTTCCCGCAGGACTCGCTGCAGGTGATCGGATTCTCGAACTACGCCAGGGAACTGAAGGAGTCCGACCTGGCCGGGCTGGGCTGGGACATGGTCCAGGGCACCAACCTGCATCACGCGCTCGTCCTGGCTGGCCGCTTCCTCGACCGGCGTCCCGAGCACAACCCGATCGTGCTGGTCATCACCGACGGCGAGCCGACGGCGCACCTGCGCCGGGACGGCAGTTCGTGGTTCGACTGGCCGCCGTCGCCGGAGACACTCGAGCTCACGATGGCCGAGGTGGACAAGATGACCAGGCGCCGCGCGACGCTGAACATCTTCATGCTCGCCGACGACGAGCGGCTGAGTACCTTCGTCGACGAGGTGGCCAGGCGGAACGGCGGCCGGGTACTCCGGGCGCTGCCGGACAGCCTCGGCGAGTACGTCGTCAGCGACTTCCTCCGCTCGCGCCGGGAGCGCGGCCGGTAGCAGGCGCCCCGGGCAGGACCCCGCGCTTGCCGCTCATCGGGAGCCCCAACAATTTTTCCGGCATTTGGGGCGCTTTACCGAATAAGGCCATTCACGTCAGTGACTTGGTAGTACGTTGCGGCAGGTAATCATCTCCCCCGGCCTGGCGGGCGGCCCGCCGGCCCTTCGGGATCAATCCCACCTCTCAAGGAGGAATCACGTGAGTTCTCAAGCTATGTCTGGCGGCGCGAGCTCCAGGCGGCCGCTGATCATCGGCCTGGCCGTCGTCGGCGTCGTCTTCCTCGTCCTAGCGGTGCTGTTCTTCGCAGGTGTCGGTCTTGGCCCGCTTGACACGATCGGTCACTCCGGCAGGACCAACCACGGCAGTCACGACATCCGCGGCGCGGTCAGCGCGGTCATCGCCGTCGTTGGCCTTGGCGGCGCCTGGTTCATGAACAAGAAGTCAGCCAGCTGAGTTAGCAGGTAAGCGCGGCCCGCGGCGGCAACGCCCTCGAAGCCGGCCGGCAACCGCGCGTAGCTGGACCCGGAATGCCGGGACGGGCCGCCGTGCCTGGCCCGGCATCATCCGGACGCCAACTGCCGAGGCGGCGGGGAATCCGGATCGCCTAGTTCTAGACTCGCCCCATGTCCTTCTCCCAGCACCTGGTTCTGTGGCTGCACGTTGCCTTCGTGATCTTTACCATTGGCCCGGTCACGCTCGCCATCATGTCGACGCCGCGGTACATCAGGCAGCGGGACATCAGGATTCTTCGCTATCTGTCCAGGATGACCTTTATCTTCGCGGCCGGCTCGCTCGGCGTGCTGATCGCGGGCTTTGCCCTGGCGTCGATGATGAGCAAGGCCGGCAAGCCGTGGATCATCGTCTCAGGGACCCTGTTCCTGGTCGCGGTCGTGCTGCTCGGCCTGATCCACCGCGACCAGCGCCACGCGATCAAGGCGCTCGAAGCGGCCGCCGAGACGGCGGCCACCGCGGTCGGCCTGGCCGACGAGCAGGTGAGCGCCACCGTCGCCGATCAGCCGCCCGGCGCCGGGACACCAGCCGGTGCCGAGCCGGCGACCGCCACCGGACCGCAGCAGGCCGCTGCTGATCCCGCTGCGGTGATCCCGCCTCATCTCGCCAGCGTGGAGCGCGGCCGGATCGCCATGCTCGGCGGCGTGGTCAGCCTGATCTGGCTGGTCATCCTGGTACTGATGGTCTGGAATAGCTGATCAGGACGGGTCGGACGGCCGTCACCGGGTAGACCCCGCGTAAGTACAGTACTGGCTGGCTGGCGGCATGCCATAGATGGTCTTCGTGCGGGGGCAGGTGGTCATGACGGAAACGAGCCCGGCCGAGTTTGACGAGTTCTCGCCCTACCCGCCGATCGCCGACTACGGCTTCCTGTCCGACTGCGAGGTCACGGCCCTGATCGCCTCCAGCGGGGCGGTCGAGTGGATGTGCCTGCCCAGGCTGGACGGCCCGAGCGTCTTCGGGTCGCTGCTCGACCGGGACGCGGGCTGGTTCCGGTTCGGGCCGGCGGACATGTCCGTTCCGGCTGACCGCCGCTACCTGGCCGGGACGATGGTACTCGAGACGGTCTGGGACTGCGGTGAGGGCTGGCTCGTCGTCCGGGACTGCCTGGTGATCGGCCCGTGGCGGCACGAGCACCCGGAGCGAGGATCGCACCGGCGGCCGCCGACCGACTATGACGCCGAGCACACGCTGCTGCGGACCGTCAAATGCACGAACGGCTCGGTCCAGCTGATCATGGACTGCGAGCCCGTGTTCGACTACGGGCGGCGCCGCGAGCAGTGGAGCCACACCGAGCACGGCTTTCACCAGGTGACGGTCGAGCCTGCGGGCCTCGGCCTGGCGCTCACCCTGACGTCCGACATCAGGATCGGCATCGAGGGGCCGAGCGCACAGGCCCGCACCCTGCTCAGGGAGGGCGATACCAGGTTCTGCGCGCTGTCCTGGGGGCACCAGCCGCCGCCAGAGGACTTCGATGACGCCTATCAGCGCATGCTGTGGACGGCCCATCACTGGCGGCACTGGCTGGCCCGCGGCAGCCTGCCCGACCATCGGTGGCGGGGGCATCTCACCCGCAGCGCGCTGACCCTCAAGGGCCTGGCCTACTCACCCACTGGTGCCATCGCGGCCGCGGCCACCACCTCGCTGCCCGAGACGCCGCAGGGGGAGCGGAACTGGGACTACCGGTACAGCTGGATCAGGGATGCCACCTTCGCGCTCTGGGGCCTGTTCACCCTCGGCTATGAATGGGAGGCGAATGACTACTTCGCCTTCATCACCGACATCGTCGAGCGCGATCGCGAAGATCTCCAGATCGCCTACCGGATCGACGGATCGAAAGACCTCGGCGAGCACACGCTTGACCACCTGCAGGGGTACCAGGGGGCCCGGCCGGTCCGCGTCGGTAATGCCGCGTACTCGCAGCGGCAGAACGATGTCTGGGGGGCTGTGCTCGACTCGCTGTACCTGCACACCAAGTCACGGGACTGGCTGGACGACCGGGTCTGGAAGATGGCACGCCAGCAAGTCGAGAGTGCGCTCGCGCACTGGCGCGAGCCCGATCACGGGCTGTGGGAAGTCCGCGGCGAGCCGAAGCATTTCACCTCATCGAAGCTGATGTGCTGGGTGGCGGCGGACCGCGGCGCGCGGCTGGCCAGGATCAGGGACGATCCGGACGCCGCGAGGCAGTGGCAGCAGGCCGCCGACGAGATTCACGCCGATATCTGCGCGAACGCGCTCGACGAGCGCGGCGTGTTCTGCCAGCACTACGAGACCACCGCGCTCGACGCCTCGCTTCTGCTGATGCCGCTGGTCAGGTTCCTGCCCGCGGACGACAAGCGGGTCCGCGACACCGTGCTCGCCATTGCCGACGAACTGTCGGTCGACGGGCTCCTCCGCCGATATCACGTCGACGAAACCGACGATGGGCTCGGAGGGACCGAGGGCGCGTTCACAATCTGCTCGTTCTGGCTGGTCTCCGCGCTGGCTGAGATCGGCGAGCACCAGCGGGCGCGCGACCTGTGCGAGAAGGTGCTGTCCTACGCCAGCCCGCTGCTGCTGTACGGCGAGCAGATCGATCCGCGCTCCGGCCGCCACCTCGGCAACTTCCCGCAGGCGTTCACCCACCTGGCGCTGATCAACGCGGTCATGCACGTGGTCAGGCACGAGCAGCAGGCGGCTCGCGGCGCCCTCGGGTCCGACGCCACCATCGCCCCGCGCCAGTAGCGGGCCAGCGGCGCGGCTGGTCCTCCGCCGTCGCGTGCGTGATCAGCGGCAACCGCTCATGAGCAAGGGGCAGTTGGCGTCCAGGGCTCACGTGGCGTCCCTCGCCAGGGAAGAACCGGCGGGAAACCGAGGTCGGAATTACCACGATGTGCCCGGCCCATGATCGTGGACGATTCTCAGATCGCGGACGCCTGTCAGTCGAATCCGCTGAGAATCGTCCGTGTTCTGAGAAATGACCACGATCATGGAGGCTGAACGCCGGGATCGCGCCGGGACCGGGACCGCCGGGATCGCGCCGGGACCGGGACCGCCGGGACCGCGCCGGGACCGGGACCGCCGGGACCGGGACCGGGGCTGGTGCCGTCAGAGGACGCGGCGGCCGGCGTCGCCGGCTAGCCGAGGGCGGTGCGCAGGTCCTCGATCAGGTCGTCGATGTTCTCGATCCCGACCGAGAGCCTGACCAGGTCGGACGCCACTTCCAGCGGGGACCCGGCCACCGAGGCGTGCGTCATCCTGGCCGGGTGCTCGATCAGCGACTCGACCCCGCCGAGCGACTCGCCGAGCGTGAACAACCTCGTCCGCCCGCACATCTCGACCGCCGCTGCCTCCCCCCCGGCGTGCCGGAACGACACCATGCCGCCGAAGCCCCGCATCTGCTTCACCGCCACCTCGTGGCCCGGATGATCGGGCAGCCCCGGATAGTAGACCCGCGCGACGCGAGGGTGGTTCGCGAGCATGGCCGCCACCTGCGCGCCGTTGTCGCAGTGCCGGTCCATCCGCACGGCCAGGGTCTTGACCCCGCGCAGGGTCAGCCACGCGTCGAACGGGCCGCCGGCCGAGCCGACCGCGTTCTGCAGGAAGGCCAGCCTGGCGGCCAGGTCGGAGTCGGAGACGACGAGCGCACCGCCGACCACGTCGGAGTGGCCGCCCAGGTACTTGGTGGTCGAGTGGATCACGGCGTCGGCGCCGACGGCGAGCGGCTGCTGCAGGTAGGGCGAGGCGAACGTGTTGTCCACCGCCAGCAGGGCCCCGGCCGAGTGCGCGATCTCGGCGAGCGCGCCGATGTCGGCGATCGACAGCAGCGGGTTGGTCGGCGTCTCGACCCAGATCAGCTTCGCGCCGTGGGCGGCCATCGCGGCCCGGACCGCCTCCGTGTCGGAGACCGGCACCGGGTGGTACCTGATTCCCCAGTGCGCCATCACCTTGTCGAACAGCCGGAACGTGCCGCCGTAGGCGTCGTGCGGGATCAGCACCTGGTCACCTGGCCGGCAGACCGCGCGGATCAGGCAGTCCGCCGCGGCCATGCCCGACGCGAACGCCAGCGCCCTGACGCCCCCTTCGAGCGCGGCCAGGCACTCCTCGAGCGCCCCCCTGGTCGGATTGGCGGTACGGGAGTACTCGTAGCCCTCCACCCAGCGGCCAGGACCCGAGTCGGCGCCGGCCAGCGAGCCGCCGCGCAGGCCCCCGACACCGTCCTGCTTATAGGTGGAGACCTGATAGATCGGCGGGACGACGGCACCGGTCAGCGGATCTGGTTCCTGCCCGGCATGGATTGCCAGGGTCTCGAATCCGTCGCCGCGGTCGATCTGAGCCATCTGGTGGATCCCCTCCCATTGCGTCCGGCCGGCGCCGGACGAGCCAGCACCGTCAGCCAGCCAGGTACATGAGCACATCCTGCCTGGTGATCATTCCCGCTGGCTTTCCGTCAACAAGAACCACCGCCGCACCGGCCTTCTCCAGCGCGGCGATCGCGGAGCTGATGGCTTCGCCTGACCCGATCATCGGCAGCGGCGCCGACATGTGGGCGGAGATGGGCTCCCCGGGCGCGGCCCGCCCGGTCACCAGCGCGTCGAGCAGCTCCCGCTCGGTGATGGAGCCGATCACCTCGGCCGCCATCACCGGAGGCTCCTCCTTCAGCACGGGGAGCTGCGAGACGTCGTACTCGCGCAGCGTCTCGATCACCGCCCGTACCGTCTCGTCGGGATGCGCGTGCACGAAGAGGGGCAACTGGCCGCGCTTGCGGTCGAGCACGTCGGCGATTCTCGGCTCGGCGGTCTCCGACGTGAGGAAGCCGTAGTCGGCCATCCAGTCGTCGTTGAACACCTTGGAGAGGTAACCGCGCCCGCCGTCGGGAAGCAGCACCACGATGACGTCATCGGGCCCGGCGTGCTCGGCGACCTTGAGCGCCGCGACCACGGCCATCCCGCACGACCCGCCGACGAGCAGTGCCTCCTCGGCGGCCAGCCGCCTGGTCATCAGGAAGGAGTCCGCGTCGCTGACCGCGATGATCTGGTCGCAGATGCCCTTGTCATAGGTATCGGGCCAGAAGTCCTCGCCGACTCCCTCGACCAGGTAAGGACGCCCGGTACCGCCCGAGTAGACGGACCCCTCGGGGTCGGCGCCGATGACCTTGACCCGGCCGCCCGAGACCTCCTTGAGGTACTTACCGGTGCCCGAGATCGTGCCGCCCGTGCCGATGCCCGCCACGAAGTGGGTGATCTTCCCCTCGGTCTGCTCCCAGATCTCCGGGCCGGTAGTCAGGTAGTGCGACTCGGGGTTGGCGGGGTTCGCGTACTGGTTCGGCTTCCAGCCGCCAGGGATCTCCCTGGCCAGCCGGTCGGAGACGCTGTAGTAGGAATCGGGCGAATCCGGCGAGACCGTGGTCGGGCAGACCACCACGTCGGCGCCGTAGGCGCGGAGCACGCTGATCTTGTCCTGCGCCACCTTGTCAGGGCAGACGAAGACGCACTTGTAGCCCTTCTCCGCCGCCACGATGGCCAGGCCGACACCGGTGTTTCCCGAGGTCGGCTCCACGATCGTGCCGCCGGGGCGGAGCGAGCCCGAGGCCTCGGCGGCCGCCACCATCCGCAGCGCGATCCGGTCCTTGACCGAGCCGCCCGGGCTCATGTACTCGACCTTGGCCAGCACCATCGGCGCATCGCCGGGGCCGCCATGGTACTCGGTCCCGTGCCCCCGGCTGTGCCCGCTGCCCAGATAGCGGGTCACCTTGCGCAGCCTGACCAGCGGCGTGTTCCCGATGAGATCGATCAGCGACTCGTGCACCTGCATGGCTGAACCACCTTGTTCTCCGGGCGTGCTGCGTCGATTCTCCGGCCTGGCGCCTGACGCCTGAGCCTGCTGCCGCATTGATGACAGGCCAGTTCTTACCCTAGCCGCGCGGCCGAACCATGGTGCTGGTCGGGCGACCTGACCCCTCGGGCGGCCGGCAACGGCGCGCAGCGGCCGCAATGGGGCCACTGGGGACGAAGATCCAAAGAGCGCTACCGTTCGCAATCGCGTTGTTACACTCTGTGCGCTGAGCATCACTGAGGCATCTGAGCCGAGGGGGGACCTCGTGACCTTGCTGCTGGCCGATCAGGACAGGCTCCTGAGCCGTCCGCCGATCGAACACTTCTCGCCCTGCGTACCCGCTCTGGGCTCCTTTCGCGCGGCCGTCAGCGACCTGGTCACCGAGATCGGACACTGCACGTCGTCGGATGCCAAGTGCGCCGAGCACATCCTGGGCAAGCGCCTGGAGGAGGACGAGCTCGCCACCGTACTCGAGGCCACCCCGGATGGCTGGGACGCCACGGTGGCCAAGCTGCTCTTCGAGGTGAGGAACTACGAGCCGAGCCCGCGCAACGCGACGGGCACTCTCGCGGCGCTGGTCAGGATCTCGCTGCTGGCCCAGATCGACGCCATGTGGTGGGGCCGCACGCCCAGCTACGGCAAGGACTCCGACGTCCGGGACGCTGCCGAGCTTGTCGACCTCGACGAGCTCGACGAGGACGGCCAGCTGAGCTTCCGGTACCGGCACCAGGCCATCACCCTGGTGGCCAGGGCCGCGCGCTCGGCCGAGCGGCGGGCGCTGCCCGGGCGCTCACCGCGGACCGCCGGCCTGTGGCTGCCCAGGGCACGGCCGCAGACGGTGGCCTGGCTCAACCAGCTCGCCGACGAGTTCGCCCGGATCGCGCCGGACGGAACGCCGCCGCTCTGGATCACCAGCGTGGCGCGGAGCGTGGAGCACCAGCGGCACCTCAAGTCGCTCGGCTACATCGCGCTGCTGCCGAGCGCGCACTGCTCTGGCTACGCGGCCGATATCGAGATGAAGTGGTACCGCCGCTTCCACGCCCACCGGATCCTGCGCGGGCTGCTGCTCGACCGCCAGCGCGCCAGCGAGGTCAACGTCATCGACGAGGGCCAGGCCTGGCACGTGTGCCTGCACCCTGACGTCGTCCAGGGTCCGCGCCGGATTCCTGCGCCCAGGGCAGGCAGCTGACCAGCGGTGTGCGGCATTGCCCTGATCGCGGGGCCGGGCGCGAGCGCGGCTACTTTCCGCCAGATGCTCGATGTGCTGAAGGCACGTGGCGATGGTGAGGAGTTCAGCCTCAGCGACGGCCTGATGGCCGGAACGCAGCGGCTCCGCATCGTCGACCCCGAGCGGGCGGTCCAGCCGTGGATCTCCGCCGACCAGCGCTGGCTGCTCTGCTACAACGGCGAGATCTTCAATCACCGCGCGCTGCGCGAGGAGCTGCGCCGCCTGGGCCGCCAGTTCCGCACCGAGAGCGACACCGAGGTGATCGTCGAGGCGTTCGGGCAGTGGGGCGAGGGCGCCGTGCGGCGGCTGCGCGGCGAGTTCGCCTTCGCGATCACCGAGCGGTGCTCCGGCCGCACGTACCTGGCCCGCGATCCGCTCGGGGTCAAGCCGCTGTACTGGTCGGTCAGCGGCGGCTGCCTGCACGTCGCGTCGGAGGTCAAGGCGCTCGTGCCGGTCGGGGCACCGGTAGCGGAGGTGCCCCCGGGCCAGCACGGGTGGGCTAGCCCCGGCGGCCGGCCCCACCTGGGCCGCTACAGCGACCTGCTGAACCCGCTCGGCCCGGCCGATGACGTCGCGCCGCTCACCGATGCCGCCGAGGCCGCGGGGCTGATCAGGGCGGCGCTGCGGGACAGCATCGAGGTCAGGCTCGACACCGGGCTGACCGTCGGCGTGATCTTGTCGGGCGGCCTGGACAGCTCGCTGACGCTGCTGCATGCCCGGGCCGCCCACCCGGACTGCGTGGCGTTCACGGTCGGCGCGCCGGGCAGCGATGACATCGCCTACGCCCGCAGGCTCACTGCCGATCTCGGCGTCCGGCACGAGGTGATCGAGGTCGCCCCGCGCGACATCCGGCTGGCCGAGATCCGGGAGGCGATCAGGATCTCCGAGCTCACCGAGTACGGCGACATCATCAACGCCGTCGTCTCGGTGCCGCTCTTCCGGCGCATCGCCAGCCTGGGGATCAAGGTCGTGCTCACCGGGGACGGCTCGGACGAGCTGTTCGGCGGGTACCCGATGTACGACCAGATCGGCCCCGCGCAGGCGCGCCGGCTGTTCCTGCACAAGCTCGCGAACCTGGGCCGGACCGAGCTGCAGCGGGTCGACCGGACCAGCATGGCCAGCGGCGTGGAGACCAGGGTTCCGTTCCTCGACCCGGTCCTGGTGGACCTGGCGATGCGGCTGCCGATGGCGCTGAAGGTGCGCGACGGCGTGGAGAAGTGGATACTCCGTCAGGCCTTCGCTGACCTGCTGCCCGACTACATCAGGCGGCGGCCGAAGAACCCGATGTCCTACGCCTCCGGCCTGCACGAGCGGGCCAGGATGTACAAGCCGATGTTCGCCCGCATCCACCGCTCGTTCGGGTACGACCTGCACGAGCCGGTGCGCAGGGACTTCTCCGTCCTGCTCCAGCAGTGCGGCAACAACCTCGATCTCGCCATCGCGCAGGCCGCGGCCCGGCTCGACTACAGCACCCGCGAGCATGCCAGGGACCTGGCCGGGGCGGCCAGGTGGAACGCGGCGTCCCTCGTCGGATCGCTGGCCGGGACCGGCCGGGGCCGCCCCCGCGTGGCTAGCTGACGCGCACCGAGACGGTCAGGCTGGTGCCGAGGATCTTCCCGATCTGCTCTGCCTCGTTCTCGATGGCGACCGCGGGCACGTTGCCTGTGCCGGACCTCGGCGCTCGGCTGGGTGCGCGCGATCTTCTCGGCGTCATCCGGGCGCGCGTACGCCGGCTCTCCGTCCACCTCCACGCCGATGAGTTCGCCCGCGCCTTCCCGTGCCCTGAACCAGCGCCGCAACGACGCCTTACTGGACGCGCTGCGGCTGAGCCACTGGCCGAAGGTCCCGATCGAGGCGGGGCCGAACGCGGCGAGGTATGCCGGGATGACCAGCCGGGCCGCCTGATCCGGATCGGGCAGGACGCTCGGTGATCGTGACCGCGCTGACGCCTTCCGGCCGGTCGAGGAACTGCCGGCACATCCGCCAGGCGGTGACCTGGCACGGGCTGACGTCGCGCCGACCGTAAGCTACTGTGCGGTAAAGAACCGGGTATCGCCAGGGAGCCAGCCATGCCAGAGGCAGTCATCGTCGCTACTGCGCGCTCGCCGATCGGACGGGCCTTCAAGGGGTCCATGACCAGCATCCGTCCCGACGACCTGACGGTGCAGATGATCAAGGCGGCCCTGGCTCAGGTGCCGCAACTTGACCCGGCCGACATCGAGGACCTGATTCTCGGCTGCGGGCTGCCTGGCGGCGAGCAGGGCTACAACATGGCCCGGGCGGTGGCCGTCATGCTCGGTTACGACAATCTCCCTGGCACCACGATCACCCGGTACTGCTCGTCCTCGCTGCAGAGCACCAGGATGGCCTACCACGCGATCAAGGCCGGCGAGGGCGACGTCTTCATCTCGGCCGGGGTGGAGTGCGTCAGCAGGCTCGTCAAGGGCAGCAGCGACGGCGCGCCCGACACGAAGAACCCGGTCTTCGCCGAGGCTGAAGAGCGCGGGACAGCCCGGGCTGCCCTCGGCGCCGACGTGTGGCACGACCCGCGCGCGGACGGCCAGATTCCCGACATCTACCTCACGATGGGCCAGACCGCGGAGAACGTCGCTCAGCTGCGCGGTATCACCCGGGCCGAGCAGGACGAGTTCGGCGTCCGCTCGCAGAACCTGGCCGAGAAGGCGCTCGCCGACGGGTTCTGGCAGCGCGACATCACGCCGGTCACGCTGCCGGACGGCACCGTGATCGCGGCCGACGACGGGCCGCGCGCCGGGACGACGCTGGAGAAGGTGGCCACGCTGCAGCCGGTGTTCCGGCCGGACGGCACGGTGACCGCCGGAAACTGCTGCCCGCTGAACGACGGCGCCGCCGCGGTCGTCGTGATGAGTGACCGCAAGGCGGCCGAGCTGGGGCTTACGCCGCTGGCCAGGATCGTGTCGACCGGCGTGACCGCTCTCTCCCCGGAGATCATGGGGCTGGGGCCGGTCGAGGCGTCCCGCCAGGCGCTGGCCAGGGCCGGCATGACCATCGAGGACATCGATCTGGTCGAGATCAACGAGGCCTTTGCCGCGCAGGTCATCCCGTCCTACCGTGACCTCGGCATCGACATCGCCAAGCTGAACGTCAACGGAGGCGCGATCGCGGTCGGCCACCCGTTCGGCATGACCGGAGCCAGGATCACGTCGACCCTGCTGAACAGCCTGCAGTTCCACGACAAGGCCTTCGGGCTCGAGACGATGTGCGTCGGCGGCGGGCAGGGCATGGCCATGATTCTCGAGCGGCTCTCCTGATCGCAGCGCTCCCCGGTCCCGCCGCTGGACCGCGAGTACCGGCTCGGCCGCGTGGCCGGTCCGGAGCGGCACCGAGCGGGAGTGCCCGGCATGCCGGGCTTGGCCGACGGGGTCTTGTTAATGCCGTGGTTGCATAACGGAAGTGTCACGCCCAGGTCTTGCCAGGACGCCGCCGGTGGTGCAGGCTCGACTCAGGACACTCATCTCGGCCTGGAGGTGCCCCTTGTCCCTGATCCACTCTCCGGAGATGCACAAGAACCTGATAGCCCGCATCCCGCGGGTCACCGGCAGCGATCTCAGAGAGTGGTTCCACCGCCTGGAATCGGGGCCGTCGTTCATGCGGCACGCCGAGCGGGCGACCTGGCTGGCCGACGAGCACGGGCTGACGCACGCTTATGCCGCTGCGATCGTGCACGAGTACGAGCTGCAGCGGCGTACCAGGCTGAACAGCGCCTGATCGGCAAGCATGGACCTCGAGCGCGCCCGGGAGTTCATGCGTGTCCACCACCGGGCCGTGCTGGCGACAAGCCGGTCCGATGGGTTTCCGCAACTCTCTCCTGTCACGGTCGGCGTCGGTGACGACGGCCGTGTCCTGATCAGCACCCGCGAGACTGCCATCAAGACGAAGAACCTGGCGCGCGATCCGCGCGCCTCGCTCTGCGTGCTGACGGACAGGTTCTTCGGCGAGTGGCTGCAGGCCGAGGGGACCGCCGAGATCATCCACCTGCCTGAGGCAATGAACCTGCTGGTCGACTACTACCGCCGGATCTCGGGCGAGCACCCGGACTGGGCGGACTACCGCCAGGCGATGGTCCGCGATCGCAGAGTGATCGTCGCGACCACGCTGACCCGGGCCGGGCCCGACCGCAGCGGCTGATCATGAGGTGGCCAGGCGGGTCTATCGCAGCGGACCGTTTCACCGGCAGGGTCACCATCGGGGTGCCTGCCGGGGCAGGCTTCCGGACGGATCGGGGGCGTGCGTCGGCCAGTTTACCCGGAGTTCCGGGGCGAGTGCCGTGGCCGGGCTGACCGGAGTTGCGGGCCGAGTGCCGGGGCCGGACTGACCGGAGTTCCGGGCCGTGCGCCAGGGCAAGCTCCCCGAATGATCAGGCCGGGGTCACCGGGCATGCTTCCCAAAAAAATTCTCGCGCCGATGGCCTGCTAACGATTGTAGTGACTCTAACGTGTGATTCATATTTTTTGAATAGGCTAGCCCGCCGTAGCTCGCGAGTAGTGAATCGCAAATAGGGGCTCGCCGATCGCCGCTCTAACCGGAGCCACCCGACTCATCCTGATTACCGACGGGTCTCTGACCTGCGGTGATGTTCAACGAATCTGCTCGACGAGAGATTCTCGCTCTTCGGTACCCCCGGTCGGGCTCGAACCGACACTGGCGCCCTTTTAGGGGGCTCGCCTCTTCCCTTGGGCTACGGGGGCGCGGAAATCGTACCCCATCATGCGCTGTTTATTCAAACATTCCGCGGAATCGGGCAGGAGACTATTATAAGCTACCAAGTAGACATTAGCCACGCACACAACTGTGCAGTTGCATGTGCAATTTAGCCATTGTTACTTGACGACAGCCGCCGGTCAGCGCCGGCACCGCGATGTCGCGCGTTCCGGTGGTGGCCGAGGCGGCCAGCCTGGCACGTTGCTCTCCCCGGCCACGGCGTAAACCTCGGCTGCTGCCGCCTCGGCCGCTGACTCGGGCAGTCGCGGCAACGGCGGCCACCCGGTCAGCCGATGCCCGCGTGGCCGCGTGCCCGCTCGAAGACGGCGTCGAGCATCGCGCCGGTGACCCGCCCGGTGAAAGTGTTCTGCTGGCTCGGGTGATAACAGCCGAGGACGAGGAGCCCGCCCAGCATGACCTCGGCGCCGTGGCCGAACGCGGGCCGCGGCCCCGGGATCTGGCGGCCGGTCATGGCCAGTTCGCGCCAGACGGCCTGCCAGGCGAAATGGCCGAGGCAGACGATGGATCGCAGGCCGGCGGCGATCAGGTCGAATTCCGCCGCCAGCCACGGCTCGCAGGTATCCCGTTCGGCGATCGTCGGCTTGTTCTCCGGCGGCGCGCACCGGACCGCGGCCGCCATCCTGACTCCGTGCAGCCGCTGCCCGTCGCCTGCCGCCACACTGGTCGGCTTGGCCGCGAGCCCGCACCGCCAGAGCGACTCGAACAGCACGTCGCCGCTGCGGTCGCCGGTGAAAATCCGGCCGGTCCTGTTACCGCCATGCGCCGCCGGCGCCAGCCCGACGATCAGCACGCCTGGCCGTTCGTCTCCCCAGCCGGGGACCGGGCGGCCCCAGTAGGGCTGGTCGGCGAACGCCCGCCGCCTGGTCACGGCGACGTCCTCTCGCCATCCGACCAGGCGCGGGCAGGCACGGCAGACCGACTGCCTGGCGGTCAGCTCGGCCAGTGACCCGGCACCGGCCGCCAGCGAGCGGACGCTGTCCGCGTCGGTCGCGACGGGTGTTCCCGCCGTCGCCGGGTCACCGGGCCACCCGGAACCGGGCCGGACCGGGCCGGGCTGGTCGGCACCGGGCTGGTCGGCACCGGGCCGAGCGGCACCGGGCCGAGCGGAGTCGGGCGGGACGGGCTCGGGCGGGACGGGCTCGGGCAGGACGGGCTCGGGCAGGACGGGGTCAACGGGGCGGTCCGTACCA
>Ga0307373_10006355_pt1 | contig 18850 bp, 11 predicted proteins | sample OX2MG_FD_202534 | JGI IMG/M metagenome (GOLD analysis project Ga0307373, IMG submission 202534) | Soil microbial communities from Risofladan, Vaasa, Finland - OX-2 | ecosystem: Environmental > Terrestrial > Soil > Coastal area > Acid sulfate soil | place: Finland: Risofladan, Vaasa | collected...
AGTGGGCGAAAACGGGCGTCCATTTACGATGCTGAAGTTCCGTTCAATGTATGAGGAGAACGGCGTACCGGACAGCGCCTCGTCGTGGTCGACCGGGGCCGCGGATCCGCGCGTGACGCGGGTCGGCAAGTATATTCGCGTACTGCATCTCGACGAGTTACCACAATTGATCAACGTGATTCGAGGCGAGATGAGCCTCGTGGGACCCCGTCCGTTTCACCCCCTGCAAGTTGCCGACCTCGTATCCACCTTGCCGCACTTTGGACTGCGCCATCTTGTAAAACCCGGGATAACAGGGTGGGCGCAGGTCCGATGTGATTATGCCGCGAGCGTCGAGAATCGGGGTGAGGTGTTTGCGCACGACCTCTACTATCTGAAACATGCCAGCTTTTTGTTTGATCTGCAAATTTTACTCGAAACGGTGCGGGTGTGCGTATGGCGGCGTGGATCCCGCTGATCGCGTCGCGCGATTGCACAGAGGTGCGCGAAGCTCAGCGGATGGCGGAACGGGCGGCCATCGACATCGATCAGCGGGGTATTTTCTCGCGCGAGGAGTTCCAAAGTGTTCTGCGGGTGCGGTTCAAGAATCATCCGGAGATGACGCATGGAGCGTGTTCAGGTCTTGAGAGACGGGGCCGTACCGTTGAATTCAGCGGTAAGTACGGTGCGCAAGGACTGTTCGCTAATTCTCCAATTATCTCCAATCTTGAATCCTGGCAGGTCTCCACGCTTGACGAGTCTGTAGACGGTGGCGCGATGCATCCGCAGGATTTCAGCGACCTCGGCGATGGTAAGCATCACTCCAATGTTCCAATTGTGCGCATTTCTCGTGGCCGCGAGCCGCGAGTGATCCAGTTGGTTTGGTTTGTTCATTTGAGCACGTCGGTTAGTCCTTTCGTTTTACTCCTTAATTGGCGTTGTGACGGTCACCTTGACCCACTTAGTTGATGTGGGGGTGAATTTGACCATGAATGTGCGTTCCCATAGCGCGTAGAATCTATATTGACTTATGGTGTGCGCCGATGGACGGAACCGCAGAAATAATTATTGTAAGGGGCTCAATGCCGACGACGGCCGGCGCCAGAGGAATGGATACGATGGAAACAGAGTTGTTTGTGCCGCAAATCGGCGTCGGCCACGCTGAGCATATTATAGGATCGATCCAGCCGTTTGCCGAACCGCGCGTTCACCCGTTGCTTTCAGACGGGAGACTTCCGAAGCAAGCAATCCCGTCGCGGAGCGCAAACCGAATTGGCGACTGGTTCTCGATGGCGTTTCTTATTGCCGCGGCTTTCGGACTCGCGGTGCTCGACGTGGAATCGATTGGGAACCTGCCGGTCGACGAGTCGGAGCGTTTTGAGAACCTGGCTTCGATGCCCGAGCGCCCTGGTAAGGCTCTTCCAGTGTATTCCGAACACAATGAAGGACGGACGCGGAGCAGCATGTCCCATTAGCGATTGTGCGACAGTCTCAGGTTCTGATTGGGCTGAAAAACGCCCAGGCTCTTCGACCGGGAGATCCACAGATCTCACTGGTTCGGGCCAGGGTTCCACTGGCGGGCCATTCAGTGGCGTCTGTTTCCATCCGCCGCCCACCGGGGTTTGAGTTGACTATGGGGAATGGTACGTCGCCCTGTCTCATCGCCGAATCTGGGCCTTAAGTGTTGGTAATAACTCGAATCTGTGGCTGTGCGGGCCGAGCGATCGGGCGCTCTGCGCTCATTTTTCGGCCGAGCCGCTAGCCAGACTTACGAGGGCTTCTTGCGCGCAGCTTATGTCATCCAATAGGACGTGCACCGAATGGGTCGCGGCGTCGTCCGAAAGCGGGATCATTGGCGGATTACCTGTCAGCAATTTACCGTCGAGCTCGACGCTGGCAACCCCGCGGCTGACTCCGCGGGGATTTTCGACCGTGATTTCGTACCGCGCGCGATGGTATCGAAAGACGATTTCAAAACGTCGCCAAGCCTTCGGGATACTTGGATCGATCAGCAGGGTAGCGCCGCGCACGCGAAATCCGAGTATCCACTCGAGACCCGCGCGGTACATCCATCCGGCCGAGCCGGTGTACCAGGTCCATCCGCCGCGCCCGATATGCGCGGGTTCGGCATATACGTCGCCGCAGGCAACGTACGGTTCGACTTTGTAGCGGTGGACAGCGGCCCGGGTGCGGGCGTGATTGATCGGGTTCAGGAGCGAAAATTGCGCGCCGGCCTTATCCCCCTCACCGAGCATCGCATTTGCGATCACGGACCAGATGGCGCCATGAGTATATTGGCCGCCGTTTTCGCGGATGCCCGGCGGGTAGCCTTTGATGTAGCCGGGATCGGGCGACGCCTGATCGAACGGCGGGGCCAGGAGCAGAAGCAGGCCATCGTCGGGGCGGACCAGGCGTTGCTCCAGCGCCACCATTGCCGAGGCGGCGCGAACCTTGTTCGCTGCGCCGGATATGATGGCCCACGACTGCGCGATCGAATCGATCCTGCATTCGCGGTTCGAGGCCGAGCCCAGCGGTGTTCCGTCGTCGAAAAACGCCCGCAGGTACCAATCGCCGTCCCATCCCGTTCGTTCGAGCGAGTGCGCGAGCGCGTCCGCGTGCTGGTGCCATGTTGCGGCCCGGTTCAGCTCGCCCCGGCTTTCCGCCAGCCGGGTGAATGTCACCAGCGTGGCGTGAAGGAACCATCCGAGCCAGACACTCTCGCCTGTGCCGGCGGCGCCAACCAGATTAAGACCATCGTTCCAATCTCCCGTGCCGATCAGCGGCAAGCCATGGATGCCGACCGCCAGGCTTTGGTCAAGGCCACGCGCGCAGTGTTCGAATAGGGTGCCGAGCTCTTCGGAAACGGCCGGCTTGAAGTACGATTCGAGCTGCTCGGCGCGCAGGACCGGACCCTCAAGAAAGGGAACCAGTTCGCCGAGAACCTCGCGGTCGCCGCTTACCTCGACGTAGTGCGCGGCGGCATACGCCAGCCAGATCCGATCGTCGGAGATGCGCGTGCGGACCCCTTGGCCGGAGGGCGGATGCCACCAATGCTGGACGTCGCCCTCGACGAACTGCCGCGCCGCGGCGCGCAGCAGGTGCTCTCGCGTCAGCTCCGGCTTCGACACGCTGAGCGCCATCACGTCCTGGAGCTGATCGCGGAAGCCGTAGGCGCCGCTTGCCTGGTAGAATGCCGCTCGCGCCCACACCCGGCAAGAGAGCGTCTGGTAAAGGAGCCAGCGGTTCAGCAAAATGTCCATCGCGCGATCCGGCGTTCGCACCTGCACGGCGCCGAGGACGTCATCCCAATGCCTGGTCACCGCGCGCAAAACCGAATCGAGATCGGCGCGCCGGTAGCGCTTAATCAACGTGACCGCTTCCGCGTTGGTCGATGCCTGGCCGAGGAAGAAGACGATCTCGGCGGTCTGGTTCGGCGCGATTTCGAGGCGGGTCTGAAGCGCAGCACATGGATCGAATCCTGCGCCGACGCGATTTGACATCGGCGCGCCGCCCTCAAGAGCGGCGGGGTGATCGAGCGTGCCGTCACGTCCGAGAAACTCGGTTCGGTCGCCGGTCCACGCGACTTGGCGTCCGGCCAGATCGGCGAAGGCGACGCGGCCTCCGAACTCGGCGTTCCAGTGATTGCGCGCCAGCATCGCTCCGGTTTCCGGATCGATCGCGGTGGTGACGAACGGAGCGGAGCCGGCGCGGGAGGAGCCCAAAACCCATTCCACGTACGCGGTGATCGAGAGTCGGCGGGGACGCCGCGAAGTATTACGGATCTTGAGCCGGGAAATCTTGATCGCATCTTCGACCGGCACGTATTGCAAAAGCTCGAGGGAGATTGCGTGCGACGTGTGCTCGAAACTGCTGTAGCCCTGGCCATGCCGGACGAGGTATGGCGAGGTGTGTTCGCGAATCGGCAGAGCAGTGGGGCCCCAAAGTTCTCCGCTGTCTTCGTCGCGAAGGTAGAACACTTCGCCCGGCCGATCGCTGACCGGGTCGTTGGACCATGAGCTGATCTGATTCTGCTGGCTGTTGATCGACCAGGTGTAGCCAGCACCCTCGACGGAGACCTGGAATCCAAATGAAGGATTGGCGATCACGTTGATCCACGGAGCTGGCGTCCACTGGCCTTCGCCGAGCACGGTTACATATTGCGCGCCGTCAGCGGCGAAGCCGCCAAGGCCGTTGAAAAATTCGAGCGCCGGCGCCGCCGCGGCAATCTCCGGTGTCACGGTGGCGGGTCGGCGTCCGGGTGGCGCAGCGAGTGTCACGGCGGATTCCTCGAGTCGTTTGACCTGTTGAAAAAGGCTGCCACGGCGATTCCAAATCACCGCTCGTGCGGCACTCCGAAGCAAACTGCGCGTCTCGGGCGTGACTAGTTCATCGCGCAGGATAAACACCGATCCCAGTCCGCTTTCCTTGCCCGACGGCCGCTGCGACTGGCTGGCCCGCACTATCGTCTCGAGCGCGGTCTGTAGATCCTGCGCGTAGGAGGGCGGATTTTCGTTTAAGATCACCAGGTCAACGGTCAACTGCTTCATCCGCCAGTATTCGTGGGCGCGGAGTAACTGGCGCACCGTGTCCAGACCATCGACATCGGCGATTCGAACCAACACAATCGGCAGGTCGCCCGAGATTCCGTGCGCCCACAGCGCCGCCGGTCCGCTCTCGCTTCGTTCGAGCACCGCGGAGGAAGGCCGCAGCGCCGGGTTGGAGTAGAGCACGTGACCCGCGAGCCGTTGGAAGAGGTTGGCTTCGTCGTAGTCAACGTCCAAATGGTAGAGCTGCACTTGCGCCTGGGACCACGCGAGGGTGAGGGCGCGCTCGAACGCGGCCGGGTCAAGGTGCTTGTCGGCCAGGTCGAGCGCTTCGCCACGCGAGGGCGCAACCAGCGTCCAGAACGCGATCCGCGCCGTGGCGCCGGGCGCAAGCCTGACGCGGCGGCGAAGACTGAAGATCGGATCGAGTACCACGCCAACAGTATTGGAGAGCGGCTGGCCGTCAATCACCGAAATCGGGGTCCGGATTCCGCGGCCCCGGCCGAGGAAACGCGCCCGGTCGGTCTCGAATTGCAGGGTGCCGACGACCTCGCCTTCCACGACCGCGATGTGCGCCGCCCAGAGCGGCATCTCGGTGGGCGAGCGACGGCGCCGCGTGGCGAGAATCGCGCCGACATCGGCAACGAACTCGGTCTGCACGAATAGATTCGAGAAGGCCGGGTGCGCCGCGTCAGCCGCATCGGGAGCCAGCACCACCTCCGCATACGAGGTCAGCTCAATCTCCCGCACGTCGGTTCCCAGATTCGACAGCGAGACTCGGCGAACCTCGGCATCGTCCTCGGGCGACACCGCGATCTCCAGCTTGGTCTCGATGGTTCCGTCGCGCCTGACGATTTCCACTCGATCTTCAAAGAAGGTCGCCGCGTAGCTGTCGGGCTCGATTCCGGTTGGCTGGTACCCTGCCGACCACACCTCGCCGCTGCGCACATCGCGCAGAAAGACGTAGGCGCCCCAGCAGTCGCAGGTAGGATCCTCCCGCCATCGCGTAATTGTGACATCGCGCCATCGGCTGTACCCGGAGCCAGCTGTGGTGATCATGACCGCGTAGCTGCCGTTGGAGAGCAGGTGCGTACGGGGAACCGGCTGGTGGGGAGATTGGAATTGCCGCGGCATCGGCGCAACCAGTTCGCGAACGTTGACCGCTGCCGCCACTTCGTCAACTCCCGGGTGAGCAACCAGCACGTCGCGCGGTATTCGTTCCTGCAGCAAGAGCTGCGTGGCTTCGATTATCGGTTCCGCGTGGAAGCGCGCGCGCATCGCGCCGTTGTGCAGCGCGTTCGAGATTGCTACCAAGGTCATCCCTTGATGATGCGCCATATAGGAGCGAACGATCGCGACGTTGTCGCCCTCGGGCAGGCGCGCCGGGGTATAGTCCAGCGCTTCATACCAGCCATACCTGCCGCGGCTGCCCGCGGCGGCAAGCCGGGAGAAATTTCGAACCGCGGCTTGCGGGTCAACCATCGCGGCCAACGCTGTGGCGTACGGAGCGATTACAGCGTCCTGGCTGAGCCCGCGCTTGAGTCCCAGGCCCGGGACCCCGAAGCTCGAGTACTGATAAGTAAGCTCTAGGTCCCGGACGTTGTATGCGGATTCCGATACGCCCCATGGCACGCCAAGTTCGGCGCCATATTTGATCTGCCTCTGGACGGCGAATCGATTGCTCTGCTCGAGAAGGCTGCCGGCCGGCGCACGCATCACAAGGCTTGGCATCAGGTACTCGAACATCGATCCGGACCATGAGACCAGCGCCGAGCCACGCCCTACCGGGGTTTCGGTACGTCCGAGCCGAAACCAATGGCGGGCTGGCACGTCGCCCTTCGCAATCGCGACAAAACTCGCCAGGCGCGCCTCGGAGGCGAGCAAGTCATAGCAATTGGAATCAAGACTTCCGTCGGCGACCCGATACCCGATCGCAAGTAGTTGGCGTGCGGGGTTAAAGAGAAAACCAAAATCCATCGCATCGAGCATCTGCTTGCTCAGACGGACGAGTTGATCCAGACGTTGTGTGAACGAACGCGCGGCCGATGCGGAGCGCTTGAGAGCCTCGACCATAAGCGCGACACGCGGCTCGAGCGATGGGCGCGCTGCGCCGGGGTGCGCGCCCGGCCCGGGATGGCGCTGCGTGAGGGTCAGGATGGCGGCCTCGCAACGATCGGGCAGCTCGGCCAAGGTGGGAATCGAGTTGAAGAGGCGCGCAAGCGTCCGCCCGGGGGATTCGCCGTCAGCCGCACCCGCGTCATCGGCGGCGACGAGTTTCGCCCAGGGCATCAACTCCCCGAAATCGCGCGCATGGCTGCGCACGGCGGCGTTGAGCGCCTCAGCACCGGCCAGCACTTCCGAGCCGGCATCGTCGCCGCGCTCCGCACTCCAGGTTCGCGCGACGTCCGCGAGCGTGTCGGCGCGTACCTCGAGCTCCGCCATCCGCGCGATAACACCCGCCGGGGTCGTGTTATTGCGTTCGAGAGAGGGTTGCGCACGGAGTCCGCTGTTAGCCTCGGCGTCCGGAATAGCGCCGGTCGGCCTGAGGGAAGCTACCACTGCGGCCGCGAAGGCATCGAGGGCGCCCTCGAGATGCTTACGAGTCACGATCAGGTTCCGTCGATCATCCGACAGCCCGCGCAGCGACTCGCGCGCAATTTCCAGGGTATCATCGAGGCCGGCGAGCCATTGCAGTCCTGTCACGGGCGCGACGAGAATCTCCCGGCACGCGTTTTCAAGCGCGATCAGATGGCCGGCGAGATTGCCGCTGTCCACTGAAGAGATGTATCTCGGCTCGAGCGGACGAAGGTCATGTGTGTCGTACCAATTGTAGAAATGTCCGCGGAAGCGTTCGAGTCCATTCATGGTTCCGAGGGTAGCCTCGATGCGCTCGACGGCCTCGATCGTTCCCAGCCAGCCGAAGTCACGGGCTGCGACTATCGACAGCAGGTACAATCCGAGGTTGGTCGGGGAAGTCCGGTGGGCCAATACTGGATGCGGTTCTTCCTGGAAGTTGTCGGGTGCGAGCATATGATCGCTCGCGGTGACGAAGGTTTCGAAGAACCGCCAAGTCCTTCGGGCGATGAGCCGCAGCGCCCGCGTGTCCGTGTCCGAAAGCGGATTGGCGCCCGCGATCGGTGGCGAGAGACTCGCCCATCGTGCGACCGCCGGAGCCGCCATCCACAGGATCACGAAGGGCGCCGCGACCGGCCATGCCGTTCGCCCTATGCATCCGACCACGAGTGCGGCGACGGCGCTGAGCGCAATCCCGCCCGACATCCATCGGTAGTAGCCACGCAGAGCGAGCTGGGTGCGGTGCCGCGCTTGGGCGGCGGTTACCCACTCGAGGAGCCGCCGCTGCCGCACGAAGAGGCGAAACAGGGTTCGCACGATTGCATCGGTCATCAGCCACGCCTGATGCGCCAGCAGGATCATGAGGAGCGCAACTTGTGATGCGGAAAGTGCGAAGTCCGCAATGACCGCACGCCAGTGTTTGCGCTGGGCGAGTCCAAGGCGTCGCGGCACGATCCCGATCAGAGCCGGCAAAAGAGTTGGAATCGCGAAGGTCGCGAGTACGAATCCGGTCCAGACGGCGGCCGCGGCCATAGGTAGCGTCCAACCGGCGATCAGCGCGAGCAGCGCGGCCGGCGCCGACAGTGTTCGCCGCAAGTTGTCCATCATCTTCCAGCGGCCGATCAGGGGGATCGAGGCTGCGCGCTCGTCGCCACTCGAACTCCGCCCGCGGCCGAAAATCCATGGCAGGAGCTGCCAATCACCTCGGGTCCATCGATGCTGCCGCGTGGCGGCGGCGTCGTAGCGGGCCGGAAAGTCTTCGACCACTTCGATATCAGAAACCAACCCGGCCCGAGCAAAGATTCCCTCCAGAAGATCGTGGCTCAGAATGGCGCTCTCGGGGAGCCGCCCGGCGAGCGCGGCCTCGAAGGCGTCCACATCATAAATCCCCTTGCCGCTGTACGAACCCTCGCCGAAAAGATCCTGGTAAACGTCGGACACCGCGAAGGCGTAGGGATCCAGCCCGCTCGGACTGGTAAAGATGCGCTGAAACATCGACCCCTCACCGCCGCTCGGCAACGACGGAGTAACTCGCGGCTGCAACACCGCGTATCCCGCGACCACGCGGCGGCTATCCGAATCCAGCAAGGGACGGTTGAGGGGATGCGCCATCTTGCCGACCAGGCGTTTGGCGGTCCCTCTGGGCAGACGAGTATCCGCGTCGAGAGTGATCACGTAACGAATGCCGGGAGGCGCCACCGGCGAGCCACCGCCGATCGTCTCGAAGGTGGTATCGGTCGCGCCGCGCAGCAAGCGATTGAGTTCGTGCAGCTTGCCGCGCTTGCGTTCCCATCCGATCCACTTACCCTGCCCCTCGTTCCAGATTCGCCGGCGATGGAGCAGCAGGAAACGAGCGCCATCCGGCACGGCGCCGTGGCGTTTATTGAGGCGCGCGATCCCTGCGGCGGCGGCGCCGAGAAGTGCGTCATCATCCGGCGCATTCGAGGTTGCGCAGTCCGTCCAGTCCGAGAGCAGTGCGAAGCGAAGGTCGCCGTCCTGGCTGGCGAGATAATGCACCTCGAGCCGCTCAATCTGATCTTCCAGTTCAACGCGGGTGGTCAACAGCATCGGCACGACGACAATCGTGCGCAGGCTGAGCGGTATCCCGCCGCGAAGCTCCATCGCGGGCAGCGTTCTGGCCCCGAAGGCGCTTGCAACCCCACGGTTGACGAGCGCCATAGCGGCCTCCGATGCCGGTATCACGGCGAGAATCGCAAGCGCCAGAAGAATCCATCCGCTGGCGCCGAAGTTCGCCACGGCCAGTAGCGCCAAGGCAATAATGATCGCGCCGAGCATCGCGATCGCGCTCACGTAACCCAAAATTCCCACGGCCGCGTTGGCCCGCGCCAGCCATTGGCGGATCGGAACCCGGAATCCAAGCTCCTTCTCGATTGCGCGCCGTCCCGTCGAGATCAGATAGTAACCGGGCTCCTGTTCACGGCGTGCGGATTGCGGCGCGGGGTTCGGCGGCCCGGCTGCGGCGCGCTTGGCGAACGTGATCGCGTGATTTGCGACTTCGAGTTCCCGCCGGCCCGAGCCTCGCGCCAACTCCTCTATCGCGTGGCGGTAGCGATCCCGCGTAGGGAAATCCATGTCGGCAAAGTCGCTGTCGGCACGAAGCGCGGCATCGACCAGGCTTACGCTCTCGAAGAACTCGGCCCAATCAACCGCGGAAATCATGCGCATGCTCGTGATCACGTTGCGCACCGTGACGTTCATCGCGATTTGGGTCTGATGCTCGGATCGGACGGCTTCGTCGGCGCTGGTTCCCATCGCCGCCAGGCGTTGGTCCAACCAGGTCAGCGCCGGGGTCACCTTCGGATCCTGATCGCGCAGGCGTTGCACCAACTGCACCGCGAACGCTCTCGACATCGGTTTCTTGTTGAAGCCCTTCAGAACCGCGCCCGGAGCTTCGGTCTCGATGCTCCCGTCGCCCAACAGCCGGTCGGCCAGCGCGTCAGCCGCCTGGCGCGCCTCCCGTTCGCTCACGATTCGCTCAGCCGAGCGCCTAAGATTTTCCACCAGCACAATGCGCAGGGTTATGGCGACCGCCCACAGCTCGCCGATCGTCAGAGGCTGTACACGCTGATATGCCTGCACGAACCGACACAACATCTCCGGCTCGAAGCGGCTGTCGGTGTGCGCGACAAAAGCCCATGCGACTCCGAACACGCGCGGGTAACCTTTTAGTGGTCCGTCGGCAAGTTTTGGCAGTCCACGGTAAAAGCCGCGCGGAAGATCCTCGCGTATTTCGCGAATCTGATCCTGCGCGACATAGAAATTATCGATCAGCCACTCGGCCGCCGGGGTAATCGCGCGATCCTCGCGGATTGCTTTAACGGTGGCGCGGTACGCTTCCATCAACACCCGGCCGTTATCCGCCAGACGCTGGGTGAGGCGCCGCCCGGCGCCACGTTTGGCGGTGACCGGCTGCGCCCGTGCGAGGCTCTCGGCGTGTTGCTCGAGGCGTTCGATACTGAACAGTTCCGCGCGAATCGGTTCGTCCGCAGCTGAAAAAAAACCGGCGGATGCGCGGTTGAGCGCGCGCGGTATAAACTTTTTCACGAGCGCATATGGGCCGGGCGGACTCAACACCCCGGCGTCGCTGAGCGGTTCGTCTGGACTTTGATTGAAACTCGAATCATCGTGGCGGTTGCTCCCGGAGGCCGGAATTCGCGTGGCGCGATCAACGCGGGCGACGGCGTGAACCCGGCATTCAAGATGACGTGATCATTTTGACTGAAAGCGCGGCGCCAGATCCGGCCGCCGCTCGATCGAGCCAGTCATCATATTAGCATGACTTATTGATGGTAACGCACTATCGCGCTGGCCGCTCCCGGAAGATTTCTCCAAACGCGGCAGGTACGCTATAAGCTTGCCCGGATTGCGCTTCGTTAGGGTTCGAAAATCAGGAGGATTTTCGATGAGTCTCGTTAGCACGGGTTTGAAAAGTGCCAGTTCCCGCGCGGCTGAGACTCTTCCTTCTGTTACACGTTGCAAAAAATCGGCGGTCGTCCCTCGGCTGATTTCTCGGTCGACAAGCAACCACATAATGCTGTTGCACAAACCCACTCCATCGCCGCACCGCGTCCGTAGGCAGATCGCGGCCGTTGGCATTGTTGAACACGGTTGTGGGGTTAGCGTTCACGAACCCCAGTGGCTTGCGAGTTGGCGCAGCCGGTGCGCGAGATCGCTGCCATCCATCTTTAGTCCCCAGGGAACCTAGCCATGGCCCATTTTCCGGATCGGTTCCTGGCTGACTGGATCTCCCGCGGATATCGATACGAGTTCGACCATGGGTTCCTGCGCACGATCGCGTCCGCTTTGCGTAGTCCGTGCGATCCGTTCATGGTCCTGCTGGCAATCCCAACACTTCCGCGTGAAAGGGAGCGCCTTGAGCCGCTGTTCGGCTATTTCGAGGCCGCAGGTCTCACATACGCCGTAGCCGGCCTGGTCGATTCGTTTCAGCGCTTTATCTATCTCGGCGATTCGGCCCATTCCGCGGTCATATAGCGTCCTGTTGACGTGCCGTTCGTACTCGTCCGCGGCCAGATCGGCGCTATCCTTCGCGTCGCCAGTACCTTCTGAAAGCTTCGCGAGCATTTCCGCGCTAAGTTCACGAATCAATCCGCGCCGCATGTTCTTAAGATGATCACAGGCTCCGGCGATACAGTCTCTGCGACTCTTCGACATAGTTGACTTGGTCATGAGGTTTCCTCACGCTTGTTGCCAGCCATCGTGTCCAACACTACCGAGGCCCGGATATTACCCACTCACGGGGTAGAGCCTGGCTTGAGATCCCGATTACCTTAGTCAGGCAGACGTTCCGGCGCGTACTTCACCTTCGGCCCCGTGTATGGCAAACTCAGCCGGGCGCGACGTCTGCATGACATCTCTGGCCTTGGTCACTTCGGCCCCGGTCCCGTGGGCCACGACGATAAACTTATCAGCCCTGAGCGCCGACTCGTATTTGACCACGCTATCCTTCGGTATGCCGATACTGTAAAGCCCCGCTCCGACCGCGCTCAGGCCACCCACCATCACCGCGCCCTCGAGCGCGCCGACAATCCACGCGACCAACGGACCGGCCACCAGTACGGGACCGATACCCGGAACCGCGAAGAAGGCGGCGCCGAACAAAAGCCCCCAAAAACCGCCCCATGCGGCTCCCATCTTGCCCCAGTACTTCATGCGGTCGCCGGTATTGTAGTATCCGGTCACCTCTTCATCAGTGTGATAATTTCTTCCGACGATCGACAGTTTCTTCATGTCAAATCCGGACTTCTGCAGGTTCTTTACCGCCTCTTCCGCTTGCGCATGGGTCCCGTAAATAGCGACAACTGAATTTCTGTCTGTCATGTTCTGAGCACCTTATATTTCCGGCGTGAAACTAGTGTGGTTATTGACCACGAGTTCCGATGAGCAGAGCAGGCCGCTCTTTCGCGCTGATTAATTTGAAGCCGACCCACCGGTTGGCGTGACCGTGTTGGAGGCGTGGCCGTCCAAACTATTGATCTCACTGCCCAAATCGCTCACTGATTTTTTGACTTCAGCAGCGGTCCACTGCGCGCCGCCTTCAAGCTTCAGCCCCAGAGACCGCGCGTCGTTGACCGATGCGCTACCGGCTTTCGCGAGTTCACGTCCCGACCAGTGAGCGGAGTCGCCCAGCGAGTCAGCCGTGCCCTGGAGCCAATAGCCGGTATTTCCATGCTCATTCCGCGCTTCCGACTCCTTGGCCATCTCGTGATAATGGCGGGCCAGCGCCAAGTCAGCGCGGGCAAATGCATCGTTGAGATCCTTCGGCGATTTGACGCTACCGCTGGTGACCCCGGCGGCGACATCGTCGAGACCTTTGGCGGCGGCATCCAGACCGGTCTTGTTCGTTGCGTTATTGCGTCCGGCCTCGAGCTTGACCATTGCGGCTCCAACTCGGATTTGCGCGGCAGCCTGATTGCGATCACCCTTGGCGAAATATCTGCTCGCCATCCGAAAGTGGTGCTCGGGCTGGTCGATCAACGGAATCAGCACATCCTCTTGGACCACGATTAGTCCCGGCTGGCCCGCAGAATTGGCGCTGGATGCGGGGACGGTTGAGTTCTGGGCCGCCGCGACTCCAGCGAAGCCTATGACGAGAAATGTGGTAAAAGCCATACGATATAATTTGCGCATTGCTGCTTTCCTTTTGGAGTTGTGGATCTCTCCGGTTGTGACTCGAGAACGCGTTAACGAAACTTCAGCATCATTTAAATTAAGTGCGACTACTCATTAACCGGTAAATGTCATCCTGGACTTGTCAGGCAGCATTATTGACGCTGATCAGACGCCACATCGAATCCGGGTCGCATACCATCCGGCCGCTCGCTATCAGGCCAGTATCGTCCCCGCATCATCCGGATCAGTCCGGCAACCGGATTAACGCCAAAGCTTATCATTACATAGCCTCGAAGCCGTTTTGGATGCGCGGCCAGCGCGAATCTGCCGATCATCTTGCCGAAAACATAATAAGTCAGCGTTTTTCCAGTTACGTTAGCTGATTTACAGGTCGAGATCGTGAAAATTCGTCGTAATGACAAAATGTCTTCCTGCGACCTTGTGCGTGGCGATGAAATTCTTAACGCGGTAGCACGGTTGGTGGCCTGCAGGCGGCCCCAAAAGGTGTTTCTCCGATCTTGATTGAGCGCGCTCATAAATTGCGCGCGTGCCGCGGCAACAGGAAATCCGTCACAAAAAGATTTCCGCACTTTGTGACGTCCAAATTGATTTTCCGATTCAAGACTCATGCGCGCAACTCCGGCTGGTGATAAATTGTATGCCGAAGCCAACGTTAAACACCATCGTTCAAACCATGGATTCGTTATCCAAAGCACCGAGACCTCCACTCCCGGGAAAACCTAAAGTGTCCAACTGTTCAGAGACAGGTCCAGAACAGCGGATTCCTCGGCACAAGATGAACTGTGGTTCGCGGCGTTAGATAAGTCCACGCGCTAAGGATCCTTCGCAAGATGCGTTCGCGCCAGAAGTTTGCAGCGCGGGTTAATTGACTGAAAATACCGATTCACGAATGATGGGCAGGCAGTGGACGATCAGGCCCTTGATCTGCCGCGAAAAACGAGACGTGCGGAGCCGCCGCTCTCATTGTAATTGGCGCGGTCTGCCACACCTGGGCGTCGTGCTCGCGCCACTCTGCCCGATAGGAGTGCGCGTTAACCTGTTCAAAAGCTTCGCTGCGGTGCCTTAGCGAATCGTTGCGCGGTGCGCTTGATCGGCTTCCCGGCTTGAGAGTTCAGTGCTCCAGATAACAAACAGCCACGATCAAAGCTGGCCCATGCGCCCGTTCGTCAAGTACGGTTAGGAGGGTGGACTGAAGACGGGATACGAAACCGATTGAGCTGACCACCAAGGTGGTCTGCCCGCTCGCTTTTGGCAGGGTCTCGTCAAATAGAAGCAATCTTCGAGAAGCAACGACTTAGGAGGCAATATGTATCTTCCGATTTCCCTCGGAGGCGTCGTCATGATCGTCCTCGTGCTCTGGTTACTGGGAGTAATCTAAAAAGCCGGTGGTCAGGCAAAGCGGATGTTTAGCGCTAGTGTAGTGTCTCGTAACTATCGGTAGCTAAAGGACTCAACTGTGCGCGAGAATCCGCCCGAATGTCCTGTGGAAGCTGCCGGGGCGCCAAGGACCGATGCCTTATAAATTTACGAGACACGACACTAGCACACGCGACTATTTAGACTTCCGGAATGAGCGCCCAGAGAATATTCCGTAGCCTTAAGTCGTATAGTTGGTCCGCGTGTCGTCGCGAACGGTAGCCATTGCGGGCAACTCGGTCATCAGGGACCGTCGGACGGCGGGCGGTGAACACGTGGCCAATACCTGCACGCCGCTTGTTGTCGATGGGCGTTAGGCCGAAAGCTGTAAACGCGTGTAAATATTTCTAATTGGGACGCATGAAAAGCCCGGTGGCGCCGCAGAGACCGGTGTTTGCAGGAGGAATGTGCGATGCGCTGCCCGGACGCCGAGACAAAGAACCGTTTGAAATAGCCGTTTGCAAAAATGACTGATTATAGACGCCTGAGTTCCAGGAGGCGGATCGGCCAAACAGCGGCAATGAAGGGGAAAATCGCGAGCCGCATCCGGAACAAAATCAATCAGCAGGCCATCGTCTTCTTGACGAAGTGCTAGGTATAATTTCGGAACAAAATTGGACCGAAGGGGCCGCCGACGCTCCTCGCGTCAAGTTACGAAGAAGCCGCGGTGTTGAATACGCGATCGAGTAGATCGTTCTCACATTCGAGAACGTTCGATTCCGTCGCCGCAAACGACCAATGGTCGGTCCTGACAAATAATTCAGTGTGCGCGCTCGAATTCAGTCGGACGGTCGGTGACTCCAAGCTACGATGTTCCGACGAGATCGGTGATGAAGGAATGGCTCAAAAGCTCTTGCCGTTGCACGCGGCGTGAATTCCCGAGGCCGAGGTTCGATTATTCTTCGATTAGCGTGATTGCGATTCGCGTCTGGAGCCGCAGGTTCGAATGACCGGAATTGCGTGACAGCAGACGATACGACTGCTCTAAATTTCCCTTGGAATCTCTTGGGCGCCGAGTAGCCTCGTTCGCCGCAGCAGAGTCCATAGCGTCCGAACCGATGCTGCCGGCCCGGCAGTCAATGTACGCCTCGGCGCGGAGGTCGAATCGGCTCGCGGTCAGCGACTTAACCTCCGGCATTGGAGCCGTGCCCAGTACGGTGATCGTGACCCGTGCGCCGCTGGCGGCCAGGGCGGTAATTCGCCCAGCACCGGTTAGCAGGATGGGGGCTTCAGAAGTAAGTGCCGACTGGTGGGGATCAAGCGATCGCGATTCAACCCGGTGGAGACAGGGCTTCCATCCGTTTGACCCAATTCTGGATCGGAAAGCTACGCTAAAGCCTTGAACCGGATCAATTTGCCGAGATCGTCGCCCCGCAGGTTTCGGGTTTAAGTCAAGCTTCGCACCGTATGGATTGCCATCAGACGGAACGTGGAGCGTTTAGATGGTGGAAATAAAATGTTATCTGAAGTACAAGAGATGTGGTGGAGCGACCGAGGCTGCGCAAATGATCCTGCGCCTTCGGATGGAGATAAGCGCGCCGCGAGACCACAGCGCCGGGAGCAATAAAAAGCGCCCGGAGCAATAAAATTTCGGGTTGGTTTGAGGCCCGATGTGGGTATTTTGGAAAACGTTCCAGCCGAATGGGTCTGAAAAGCAACTGGCGTTGGTGGCATGTAATCTGTTCCTCCATATAACGGCTCTTTCGTATTGGTATTTGCCCTTATTTTGGAGCATTGCCGGCGGATTTCTCGGTCCCGCGCCGGTTCGGAAAGTCGGCTGGAAGCCAGTGAAACGCGAAGCTAACTCGGGGATGCTGCGAGTATGCGAGAGTGGCGTGATAGACCGACGCGGAATGAGCGACACGAAATGAACAAGGTGGTTTCTATAAGTTGATTCAGGGCGCTGATTGTATTTCGGATTAATATCCTACGGTGTGCAGAAGCTTAGGGAACAAGGATTGGCGTCAAACGTGTGTCATGTAAGCAGAATGATGGATTTAATGCGACTTAGTCCTCGTCGCTCGTCTTGTCGGGCAATACGTCGAGGACTGTGCAGATTCACGATATTATGCACGCTTCGCGACAGAGCCAGCAGTAAGCCTTACCGGAGCGACGCTATTTTCTTAGGTTCCAGACTGAGACGTTGCGTTTGCGTCGTCGGGGCTGAGGCGGAAGGGAACCATAGAAACGCGGAAATATGTGGAACGCGATCGTGAGGTGCCCGCGAGGATGGGAGGGCGGACGCTTGCCCCGAAGATCGAAATGGATTAGCTCGCAATCGCGTACGCAACACTGTGCCGCCGCGAGGCCGCAATAATCCGCAACGCGATCATGAATGGCGACAGCGTCAGGCCGCAAATGCCAAAACCAGGGAGTAACATCGGGCTGTCATCGGTCTACCCGGTAGAAGACCCGGAACATATGGAACGTGAGCACAATTCAAAATTTGCGCGACGGCTGGCGACCGGCAAACGCGAACAAGTTCAAACGCTGCCGGAGCCGTCGGGCGCCGTTCTCGGGCACCTGTCGCGTGCGATTTTCGTGGCGTTGGCCCTGACGATTGCAGGATGTTTCGGTGGTACGCCGGTTCACACCCAGGTGGTCGCCAAACCGGCGGTATCGACGGACCTGGGTCCGTACAAGATCGGCCGCGACGACGTCCTTGAGGTTCTGGTTTGGAAACAGGAGCAGCTCAGCGGACGAATCCGGGTTGCCAGTGACGGCACCATCATGTTGCCGCTCATCGGTCAGGTAAAGGCTGCGGGTCTAACCACCACGGAATTGCAGTCCGACCTGACGGCGCGCCTTGTCAACTACGTCCATGCCCCGAAAGTCACTGTCCGGGTCTTCGACCCGGCCAGCCGAGTCTTCTATGCGCTGGGCGAAGTGTCGAAACCTGGAATGTACAAGCTCATGTCGGGAGAGGTGCTTTCGCAGGCACTCGCGGCCGCCGGTGGGCCGACCGAGTACGCGAATCTGAGAAAAATCAAGATCGTGCGGCGATCGGGTGGCCATGAAGTCGAGATGACGGTGAATTACGGTGGCGTGCACAGCGGCGATCTCAGAGCCGATGTACCGCTGGAGCGCGGGGATACGATAACGGTGCCCTGACGGAAATGCGGATCACTCTCGTCGCTTGCTGTTTCGTACTCGCCATGGCTGCCGCCACGCGGCCCGCTTGCGCCGTGGAAGTCTCGTTATGGCCCATGGCGGAATTCGACGAGATTTACGACAACAACGTGAAACTGACGCCATCGAATCGCAAAGGTGATTTCGTGAGCGCCGAAACGTTCGGCGCCACCCTTGAGGCCTCCACCGCTGCGCGCAATTTCTTTCTCACCTATCAGACCGAGATGCTGGAATACGCCCACTACGGGGGCCTCGACCGCTTCGGGGAAGATCACTCCGCTAACCTACGCGACGACGAAATCTTGTCGCCCGGCACTACGCTTTCATTTTCGGACAGCCTGCTAATCGGAAATGCGGTGAGCAATGGAATTTTGGCGAACGGCGCGACACCGATCAGCACGCAACTGATGCAGTCGCTATTCTACCAGACCTCAACCGCTAGCAACGACTTCGCCGTCGATTTATCCTCACGTTATAATAGCTCATTTACCTGGACCGCGAACGTTCATCAGTATATCTTCACCACGTTATCCGCCTCGTCTTCCGGCAGTGGCGGCGGATACTTCTTCGATGAAGGAGGAGTGGTGGGCGGACAATGGGACCTTGCGGAAAGATTCACGGCTGGATTTGGCTACCAATTCGACGACTTCCGCTCCACGGCGGGCGACCTGCCGCAGACCGAAAGTCATTGGCCGCAGCTCAAGGCGGGATGGGGCGAAGGCACACCCTTTTCAATTTTGGGTCAGGTCGGACCAATCATTTCCGTTAGCACGCCAGGTTCTTTTATCACGCCAAACGCCACGGGCAAGCTCACCACAACCAGCGTACCTGCGCAGACCAAAGTGGCACCCGGTTATTTGGTGACCGCTAATTATCGCGACCGCAGGCTGACAATCGCGGCTTCCGCCGCGGAGGAGCCCGGATTCGGCGCAGGATTTGCTGGTTTCGCGACCGAGGAGAGCTACGGTCTTTTGGTTAATTATAAGCTCACCCGGCGGACGACGGTCTTTGTCAATGGAGGATATTATAAGATCGGA
>Ga0307373_10006357_pt1 | contig 18848 bp, 13 predicted proteins | sample OX2MG_FD_202534 | JGI IMG/M metagenome (GOLD analysis project Ga0307373, IMG submission 202534) | Soil microbial communities from Risofladan, Vaasa, Finland - OX-2 | ecosystem: Environmental > Terrestrial > Soil > Coastal area > Acid sulfate soil | place: Finland: Risofladan, Vaasa | collected...
AGGGTGACGGCGGACAGGAGAACGTAGGGGATGATCAGCCAGACCTGGCTCCAGGTCGCACCCGACAGGCCGCCGAGTATCCAGGAATAAATCGACTGGAGTGTCTGGGCGTGTGACTGCTGGAGATAGGTCTGCGCGGCGGTGAGCAGCGCCGCGACCGCGACGCCTGCCAGCAGGATCGAGGCAGTACCCGAAGTGTCTCGCTGACCGGGATCCTCGCCTGCCCGTCCCGCGCCGGTACCGAGTGAATAGGTCAGGGCCACCGCTCCGGCCGCGCCGCCGAAGGCGGCGACCGGCAGCAGGGCGGGGCTGGCTCCGCTGATGATCACCGCCGTGGCGCCGAGACCCGCGCCGGCCGCCACGCCCAGCAGGTAGGGGTCGGCCAGCGGATTTCGGAAGACGCCCTGATAGGCGGCACCGCCGCCGGCCAGCATCGAGCCGACCAGGGCGCCGAGCACGACCCGGGGCAGCCTGATCTGCCAGATGATGGCCGAGTCGATCGCGGGCACTGCCACCGCCGGGTGCCACGGCAGGTGCGCGGCCAGCGAGCCGGCGATGGCGCTCAGCGGCATCGCGACCGGGCCGATCGATATCCCCGCGATCAGCGCGACGACCAGGATCGCGGTCGAGGCGATGACCGCGCGGCCTCGCCGGTGCCCGGTTCCGGAGTGCCCGGTTCCGGGCTGGCCGGCTCCGGGCTGGCCGGCTGCGGCTGCCGTAGTCGTGGCCCCGCGCGACCTGGTCGCGCCGTCCGCCTGGCCCTGGCTGGCCTGATTCCCTGGTTCCGCGGGCGGCCTGCCCGGTCGGCCAACGTCCGCGGGCGGACCGGGCAGGGTGGACCTCACGGGCCGCCCCTGATGCCAGCCAGCACGGCGCGGAGCAGGTCGACGACCCGCGGGCCCCAGCGGGACGCGATGTCGTCGTTCAGCAAGATCACGTGCTTGGACTTGACCGCGGCGATGCCGCTCCAGCCAGGTCGGCCTGCCACCGTCGCGGCGTCCTGATGGCAGCAGATCGTGTCCGCCAGGATGATGTAGTCCGGGTTGGCCTTGACGATGTACTCGGCCGAGAGCTGCGGGTATCCGCCCGCGGCCGTCGCGCCCTTCGCCGCATCGGCGATGCTCTTCATGCCCAGCAGCCCGAGCAGCCTGCCGATGAAGGTGTCGGACGTCACCGAGTAGTAGGTCTGATCGAGCTCGTAGTAGTAGGTCAGCGGCTTGGCGTGGTGCGGCACCGCGGCGCTGATCTGGCCGATCTGGCGGCGCAGCATCGCGACCTCCGCCTTGGCCTGCGCCGCGTGACCGGTTGCCGTGCCGAGCTGACCGAGTTCGGCGTAGACGCCCTTGAGGTTCGCGGGCGCGGGCAGCGACAGGACGGGAATGCTGAACGCGGCCAGCCGCTTGGTCAGCGTCGCGGCGTCGTTGGAGACGACGACCAGATCGGGCTGCTCGGCCACGATCGCCTCGACATTGGGAGTGAAGCCCGACAGCTTGGTTCTCGGCGCACTGGCCGGGTAGTTGGAGTCGTTGTCGACCCCCTTGACCTGGGCGCCGGCTCCGATGGCATAGAGCATCTCCGTCGAAGTCGGCGAGAGCGACAAGATCGCCCTGGGCTGCTTGGAAAGGTGCACCGTGCCGTTGGCCGCGGTCACGCTGACCGGGAACGTGCGGCCGCCGGTGACCTGGCTCGGCGATCCCGAGCCGACGGGCGGCGACGTTGTGGCCGGGCTGCCGCAGGCAGCCACCGCCAGGCCTGCGGTAGCGGCGACGACGATCAGCCGCCGCGTGTGAACTCGCTTCATCACTCATCCTCCGGTTTGCCGTTGGAGGACGAAGTGCGTCCGTTGCGACTCCCCGGAGGGATCGGAACGAACCGCCCTTCCTCCGAGGACAGGTCGTCGACACTGGCCAGGCGTCCGGGCTTGTCCTCCTGGCGGAGGCATCACCGTTGCGGGACAGCGCCGGATTCACACCGGCTTCGCTGCGCTCAGCATCATCCCGAGGCTCGCCGCGGGACAGGGGAATCCTACTGCACCCGGGGGTGACAAGCACGGGGTGAACGTGCGCCGGTCGGCCGCATGTTGACGAGCTTCACGCGAACCGGCTGGTCCCGCTGCGCGATGATCATCGGACCGAGGTAGCACGGCCTGGCCGGCGGGACGATCGTGTTCTTGCCGCTGGCATCTGTCCCGTTGTCGAGCTGGACGTAGCCCTGAAGCAGGGTCGCCGGAAGATCGCTGCTCATCTTCTGGCTGAATCGCTTCAGCGCGATCTCGTAATAGTCACATCCGCAGTAGGCGATGGTGTCTGGCACGGCCAACTGGATGTAGTTACGCAGGTTATTGGCATTGCCCTGCCCGAGTCCGGCGAAGGAGTCGAAGAACTTGCGCATCCCCGTTCCGGCAACCACCTCTTGCATCACCGGGTCCACCGCGGGGAACGGGCTGCTGGCATAGTTGGGATAGGGTTCGAAATAATCCGGCGGGCGTTCGGGTCGAGCGCATCGGGAGCAGCCGAGGTGAGCAGCGCTGTCGTCGCCTGGCCCGGCTGCGGGACGACAGCGCGATCTGCAGGCTGCCGCATGACCGGCGTCACGGCGCTCTCGATGGTGCGCGCAGGTACCATGAGCTGGGCTGATTCGGGACAGGTGGCGCTTGGGGCACGGCCGCCTCTGATCCGGCCGCCTCGTCGTCAGCTGCGGCGTCGCTCTCGTCCGTGAGATCTGCCGCCCTGGTGGCGAGTGTCGTAGCGTCTTTGAATTTCTTGCCCATAAAGCTTTTCGCCAAGCATGAATCCTGGTATCACGGGATATCATTATCAATCCACGAGAAGCGATGGCTGGCCACGCGAGAGGCTTACTCGCCTGAGGCGCTCTTCGAGGCGGGACGGACCGCGTCGCGATTGGAGGCGGCGCTCGGCTGCCATGAGCCAGGCAGGATGGCCATATGACGGTCTGGCGCAGGCCTGGCCGTACCCTGTCATATAGGGGTTGCGGGAGGGCCGACGTCTGCCCCGGGCGCTGGGTCGGTGGCCCGGGCCAGCGGCGTGCACAGGACGGAGCAGAACGTGGCAGATGTCGATCACGAACTGGTGGTGCCCGAGGGCGGGTTCTGGCCCGCGCCGGAGATACCCAGGCCCAACATCTACCCGATGGAGTGGCGGGTGGAGACCGAGAAGCTCGCGGCGATCTACCAGAAGTCCAAGCTGATGGCCTGGAATCCGGCGGATCTTCCGTGGGACGGCTTGCGGGCCGAGGACTTCACGACCGAGCAGCGGCTCGGGATCATGTACTGGTTCTCGGTCCTGGCGAACTTCGACGCTTCGGGCCCGGCGGTCTTCGCCAGGGCAACCATCCGGGCCTTCGAGGAGCACGAGGAAGACCCGGTCCGCAAGTGCTTCTTCTCGATCACCAGGGACGAGATGAATCACGAGGAGTGCTGCCAGCGCTCCATCGCCACGCTGTGGCCGGGCGGGCCGCTGAACTGGACGCCGGAGACCGACCTCGAGCGGGCGGCGCATAACAACATCGGCTGGCTCTACCACAACGGCGGCAGGTACTGGAACGGCTACAACAACGCGGTCGGCAGGTACTCCCTGCCCGTGCTGTTCACCAGCTTCATGATGGGCGAGATGGCAGCCTCGACGCTGTTCCGCGGTATGGCCTCCGGTACTGAGCATCCGGTCTTTTCCGAAATGTTCCACAGGATCGGCCGGGACGAGTCGCGGCACCTGCAGATCTGCATGACGATCCTGGAGAACGAGTGGCCCGGCCTCACTGACGACGTGCGGTCGACGATCACGCGGCAGCTCAGGGCCGGGTTCATCTTCCTGTCGATGATCTTGTGGGAGCCCCCCGAGGGATTCTGGGATCTGCCGCCCTACTTCCTGCCCAATCACCGGGTGCTGATGGATCATGCCAGGGACGCCGGTCTCGGCGTGCTGTCCTTCGAGGAGCAGGCGGAGAACTGGCGCAGCGCCATCGCCAAGATCAGGGTGATCGTGCAGCGGTGGGGGATCGAGTTCCCCGCGATGCCCGAACTCGACATCGAGGGCGTCGACGTGTCCGCGGATATCAGCGCCGAGGACATCATCCCCGTGTTCTGACAGACACTATGCGGCTCTGAGCGCCGGCCTGTTGGCGGACGTCCTGTGGATGGCGGCGGTGGAAAACGCCGCATTCTGTGGACAACTGGCCCCCGCGCGGTGGACATCCTGTGGACCGCTAAAGAATCATGAAATTAGTCTCGGAACCCTCTTGTGCGCGAGCCCTGAGTGGCTGTAAAACTTCTCTACCAGCGAAAACGGGCACCACTCGGAGGCAGCTTCGGGAGTCCCAGGGGGAAACCCCAGGGAATCCTGAGGGCGGCTGTGAGAGCCCCGAGAGGCTCCGGGGAACTCGAAGGCAACTTCGAGTTCCGTGGACGACTCTGAGGAACTCTGGGGGAAACCCCCGGGCGACTAGGGGGCGTCCGCGAAGATCTCAGGGCCAGCTCTTCGAGGGTCACAGGGGAAACCCTGAGGTCATCGGGGAGCAACTCCGGGGCAGTCCGGAGAACCGGGCAACCGGGTCTCCGGCGGGTGTACTGGACCGGTGGTGGACGGACTAGCGCGCGGATCGCCGATTGCCCCGGCGGCCCAGGCTCGCCGGGGCAATCGGCGGGTTTGTACTAGGTCGGCCGAGCGAGGCCCCTGCATCTCATACATGCGGGGGCCTCGTTTCATGTGCTGGCGCTCGTGCTAGGGCAGCGGCAAGTGCTCAGCGTTGTGGTGCCCGGGGCTACGACGACGCCTGTCCCGCAGCGGATTGCGCGCAAGCTGTAACGGCGTCGGCATTGGCGACCGATACTGAGATAGACGCAGGCGGCGTGGGTACCCCCGAGCTCACGTCGCCTGGTCCTCTTCCCGGCTAGTCGTCCGTCCCGTTAGAGCGCGGTCACGAGAGCACCGCGGTCACGAGAGCACCGCGAGGACGAGCAGGACCGCGGCGGTCGAGAGCTCGATCATGGCGCCGAAGACGTCGCCGGTCATCCCGCCGAGCCGCCTGACCGCGACCCGGCGCACGCTCGCCGCCAGCGCGAGGGCAACGGCCACGGCGGCTAGACCGCGCAGGGCGAGCAGCGGGCCGCCCGCTGCCGCCCCCGCGACCGTCACCGTCGCCGCCAGCACCGCCGCCACGCTCACCTTGGCCCGGCGCGTCGCCGCGCCGGCGATCAGGGCGCCGAATCCCTGCGGGCGCGCGGCGGGCGCGTCCGCGGCCAGCAGCACGGCGACCCGGCTGGTGACGACGGCGAGAATCATTGCCGCAGCGCCGAGCCAGCGGGACGGGAGCACGGCGAGCGCGGCGACCTGCACCAGCACAACGAACAACAGCGCTGCGACGCCCATCGGGCCCGTATCGGACCGGCGCATGATGTCGAGGGCCTCCTGACGGGGACGGCGGCTGCCGAGGCCGTCGACGGTGTCTGCCAGCCCGTCGAGGTGCATGCCGCCGGTGAGGATGCCGAGCACGCCGAAGGCTACCGTGGCGGCCAGCAGCCGGCGTGCGATCGAGTCGCCGCCGACCTCGACAGCCAGCAGGGCGCCGGCCGCCGCGGCTCCGAGCACGCCGCCCAGCACCGGCAGCCACAGCACGATCCGGCCCGCGTCGTCCCGGCGGATGTCCGCCGGCCCGGCCACGGGCACGACGGTGAACATGGTCACGGCGGAACGCCAGGCCGGGATTGACGGTCGCGTCTTCATCGCAGCCGCTGGGCGATGCCAGCCGTGCACAGCCAGACCTCGTCAGATGCGGCGGCGAGGCGGGAATTGAGCCAGCCGAGCTCATCACGGAAGCGCCGTCCCGACGGCGTGGCGGGCACGACCCCGCATCCGACCTCGTTACTGACCGCGATGGCCCGGCGGCGAGTCAGCCGCCACGCCTCGACCAGCCGGTCCGTCCGGCACGCGAGCTCAGCGTCGGCATCTTCCTTGCCCGCCCAGACGCCGCAGCCGTCCATGACCCGCGCCAGCCAGGTCGAGACGCAGTCGATCAGGGCCGCCGGGGCGGGCTCCGGCTCGGCGAGTACCCGCGCGACGTCGAGCGTCTCGATCGTCCGCCAGCCGGCGGGGCGCCGTTCCCGGTGCTCGCGGATCCGCTGGTCCCATTCCGGGTCACCGCTGCCCTGGCGGTGGCCGGTGGCGATGTACTCGACCACGCTCACGGCCGCCAGCATCGACTCAGCGGTGGCCGACTTGCCGGACCGGGCGCCGCCGAGCACCAGCACGCGGCGGCCCGGCCTGGATTCATGCTCCCCGGCGGCAGCCGGAGCGGTCGCGCTGGCTGCCGCGTCCGGCGCCGGCATCAGGGTTGCCGAGCCGGCGTTATCGTCGGCTGTGACGCACCAGATGCGCTTCTGTGCGGCCTGCCTGGCGATGCTGGCGTTCACCAGGGCATCGTCGGCACAGGCCAGAACAAGCCAGGCGCCGTCCAGGCCGGACACCGCTGCGCCGCCCGTGCGGGCGGCAATGACTCCGCGCGCGGCGAGGCCGGCCAGCGCGGCGCTCAGCACGGGCGCGACGACGAGCACGTCGGCACCGGCCGCGAGCAGACCGTCGACGCATCGCTCAGCCGCCGCGCCGCCGCCGACCACGACCGCTCGCCGCCCGCGCAGGCGCAAGCCGAGCGGGAAGATCACGGGCGCGGGCTCCGCCAGGCACGTGCGCCCATCGCCCTACTCCTTGACGCCGGAGACCCCGGCGCTGTCGAACGTCGCGACATCCCGCAGGAGCCGGGCCGCCGACTGCACGATCGGCAGCGCGAGCGCCGCTCCCGAGCCCTCGCCGAGCCGCATCTCCAGGCTGAGCAGCGGTCGCAGCCCGAGCGCGGCCAGCGCGGCGCGGGCACCTGGCTCGGTCGACAGGTGACCGGCCACCATGCAGTGCACCGCATCGGGGGCCAGCGCGGCGGCGGCGAGCGCCGCCGAGCAGGCGATCACCCCGTCCAGCACCACCGGCACCCGATGCGCGGCGGCGCCGAGCAGGAAGCCCGCCAGCGCCGCATGCTCCAGACCGCCGACGGCGCTGAGCACGCCTACCGGATCGGCCGGATCGGCCCGGTGCAGCGCCAGTGCCCGGCGCACGACGGCTACCTTCCGCTGCCAGGTCTCGTCGTCGACGCCGGTGCCGCGGCCGGTGACCTCTGCCGGGTCGGTGCCGGTGAACACCGAGATCAGCGCAGCGGATGCCGTGGTGTTGGCAATGCCCATATCACCGGTCACCAGGCACCTGTGCCCGGCAGCTACCAGGTCAGCGGCGACCTCGATGCCGACTTCGACCGCGCGCTCGGCCTCGTCACGGCTCATCGCCTGTCCGGCGGTCATGTCGGCGGTCCCAGGCCGGATCTTCCTGGCCAGCAGCCCGGGGGCGGACGGGAGCTCGGCGGCGACGCCGACGTCCACGACGCAGACCTCGGCGCCAACCTGTGCGGCAAAGGCATTGACCACCGCACCGGAGGCGAGGAAGTTCGCCACCATCTGGGCGGTGACCTCCTGCGGCCACGGCGTGACGCCCTGAGCATGCACGCCGTGATCCCCGGCGAAGATAGCGATCACCGCGGGCTCGGGGATCGGGGCCGGGCACTCGCCCGCCAGCCCGGCCAGCCGCACGGAGAGATCCTCCAGCGCCCCGAGCGAGCCGCTCGGCTTGGTCAGCCGTTCCTGCCGCTCGCGCGCGGCCGAGATGGCGGATTGATCGGGCGGCCCGATCATCGACATCGTCTCGCTCAGCAGCGAGCGCTGCGGTGTTCCCGCGATGGCGTCGGTGCCTGGTTGCGCGATCGAGTCGTCGTCGTGTGCCACGAGTACAGCCTTCCTGGGAGTAACCGCGCTCCGGGACGAAGGATCGACGGCTGGAGTTCCTGGCTTCCGGGATCGACCCGCTGAGCCTCCGCCGATGCGGCTGAGGCATTCAGCCTGGCTCGCTCCCCGGTTACAGTGGCGGGACCGCGCCGGATTCGCACCGGCTTCCTGCCTGGCCGTCGAGAGGACGTCACAGAGTAGACCACCGCCGCGCCTGCCTCGTCAACCAGAGTCTGCACCGCCCATGCCGAGAACGTGCAGGTGGGAGGAGTGAGCGAGGTAAGGCCGAGGTTAGCTCGTGCGCCGAGGCCGGGATTCGCCGCGCCCAGAGTGTAGCGTTCGTTTCATGAGTGAAACGAACGCCAGGAGCGGCGACGCCGCCCCGACGCCAGATGCCCCGTTCGGGCGAATGCTCACCGCCATGGTCACGCCGATGACGAGCGACGGGGCCGTTGACAACGCCGGGGCGGCGCGGCTTGCTGACCACCTGGTCACCCAGATGCGCAACGACGGCCTGGTGATCAGCGGCACGACGGGTGAGTCGCCGACCACCTCGGACGAGGAGAAGGACCGGCTGCTGCGGGCCGTGACCGAGGCGGTCGGGGACCGGGCCCGCGTGATCGCCGGCGTCGGCACCAACGACACCGCCCACACCTGCGAGCTCGCTCGCCAGGCCGAGCAGGCGGGCGCTGACGGCCTCCTCGTCGTCACCCCGTACTACAACAAGCCGCCGCAGCACGGCCTGGTCGCGCATTTCACCGCCGTGGCCGACTCGACGGGCCTGCCGGTGATGCTGTACGACATACCCGGGCGGACCGGCGTGCCGATCTCGACCGAGTCGCTGCTCCAGCTCGCGCAGCACCCGCGCATCGTCGCGGTGAAGGACGCGAAGGGCGACCTGACCGCGGGATCCATCGTGATGGCCGCGACCGACCTGGCCTTCTACTGCGGCGACGATCTGCTGAACCTGCCCTGGCTGTCGGTCGGCGCGTCCGGGCTCGTGAGCGTGGTCGGGCATGTGGTGGGCGACCGGCTGGCCGAGATGATCGCCGCCTACCTGGCCGGTGACGTGGGCACCGCGCTGCGCCACCACCGCGAGCTGCTCCCCGTCTACACGGGCATCATGACCCGCACCCAGGGCGTGATCGCGACGAAGGCCGCGCTGACCTTGCTCGGGCTGCCTGCCGGGCCGACCAGGCTGCCCCTGGTCGACGCGACCGCAGCCGAGATCGAGCAGCTGCGCACCGACCTGGTCGCGGGCGGTGTCAAGCTCAAGTGAGCCACCCCCACCCCGAGCTCGGGCCGCCGCCGATGCTCGCCGACGGCGGACTGCGGATCGTCGCGCTCGGCGGACTCGGCGAGGTCGGCCGGAACATGACGGTCTTCGAGCACCAGGGCCGCCTGCTGATTGTCGACTGCGGCGTGCTCTTCCCCGACCCCGACACTCCGGGCATCGACCTGATCCTGCCCGACTTCAGCGCGATCGACGACCGGCTCGCCGACATCGAGGCGCTGGTGCTGACCCACGCCCACGAGGATCACATCGGAGCCGTTCCCTACCTGCTCCGGCGCCGTCCTGACATCCCGCTGGTCGGATCGAGGCTGACGCTCGCCCTGGTCGCCAGCAAGCTCACCGAGCACCGGATCACTCCGCAGACCATCGAGGTCGACGCCGGCGGGCAGGGGCAGTTCGGGCCGTTCGGGCTCGAGTTCTTCGCTGTCAACCACTCGATCCCGGACGCGCTGGCAGTGGCGATCAAGACGGGCGCCGGCGTGGTCCTGCACACCGGCGACTTCAAGATGGACCAGCTGCCGCTGGACGGGCGGCTGACCGATCTGGGCGGTTTCGCGCGGCTCGGTGCCGACGGCGTCGACCTGCTGATGTCGGACTCGACGAATGCCGAGGTGCCTGGCATCGTGACCAGCGAGCGGGAGATCGCCTCCGTCCTGTCGAACGTGTTCAGCGCCGCCGACCAGCGGATTATCGTCTCGTGCTTCGCCAGCCATGTGCACCGCGTGCAGCAGGTGATGGACACCGCCGCCGAGCACGGCAGGAAGGTCTCGCTGGTCGGCCGGTCCATGGTGCGCAACATGGGAGTGGCCAGGGAACTCGGCTACCTGCGGGTCCCTTCCGTACCCGGCGGCCTGATCGTGGACATGAAGGACGCCGAGGAACTGCCGCCGGACCAGATCGTGCTGATCTCCACCGGCTCGCAGGGCGAGCCGATGTCGGCGCTGGCCCGGATGGCCGGGCGGGACCACCCGATCAGGATTGCGAGGGGTGACACCGTGATCCTGGCGTCGTCGCTCGTACCGGGTAACGAGACCGCGGTGTCCCGGGTGATCAACGACCTGACCAGGCTGGGAGCCAGGGTTGTGCACAAGGGCAACGCGCTGGTGCACGTCTCGGGCCATGCCCCGGCGGGAGAGCTGCTCTATGTGCTCAACATGGTCAGGCCCAGCAACTTTATGCCCGTGCACGGCGAGTGGCGGCACCTGAAGGCGCATGCGGAACTGGCCGCGCTGACCGGGGTCCCGCCCGAGAACATCGTGCTCGCCGAGGACGGCATCGTGGTCGACCTCGTGGGGGGCAAGGCATCAGTGACCGGCAAGGTGCACTGCGGTTACGTCTTCGTCGACGGGCTGTCGGTCGGCGAGGTGACCGAGACCTCGCTGAAGGACCGGCTGATCCTGGGCGAGGAGGGCTTCATCTCTGCCGTCGTGGTGATCGACATGACGAACGGCAAGCTGGTCGCCGGGCCTGAGATCCATGCGCGCGGCTCGGGCATCGACGAGGCCGCGTTCAGCGAGATCCGCCCGCTTCTCGAGGAGGCGCTGGCCACGGCGGCCGCGGACGGCGTCAACGACGCGCACCAGCTTGGCCAGCTGATCCGCCGCACGCTCGGCAAGTGGGTGAACAGCAACTACCGCCGCAGGCCCATGATCATCCCGGTAGTGGTAGAAGTCTGACGCGGTCCGGCGGTATCCGCGGCCGAAACTCAGTCGCCTCCGGCGGGCGGCTCCGCGATGATGTTCTGCCATGGACGAAAGCGCCGATCGCGATGAGCCGGACGGTTCACGCCAGGCAGTTCGACGGGTGGTCGCCGGGGCTGGCGGCGAGACGGTGCTTGAGGCACTCGCCGACGGGGTCTCTGGCGCGGACCTGACCACGCTGCTACTCGAGGTGTGCCGCCGCCGGGCCGAGCGGCTCAGCCCGGCGCACGTCATGCGCGGTTACCGCACTGACCGGTTCGTGGCGGCTGCGACCGCGGACTTCGCCGCGCTGCGGCGGGCCGAGGACGCGATGCTCGGTGCGCTGCCCGCGGGTTTTGACCGTTCCGTGCTCGCGCCTGTCCTGCCGCTGGGCGCTCATACCGCAGTCGCGGGCGTCGACCCGCGGAACGTGATCGCGACCGTCAGGGGCACCGAGGTCGCGGCCGATCCGACGAACGGCCTGGCGCTGGAGGCCGCGGCGCGACGAGGCCGGCTGCTGGCCCAGGCGCCGCGCTCGGCCGAGCCGGTCAGGCTGGCGGCCAGCCAGCGCGTGACCCGTGCGCAGGTCTTCAGCGGCCCGGCCAGCTTCGCCCATTTCCAGCTGCTCGGCGTGGTGACGGCGGGCCGCGACACGGGCAGCCATTCCTTCGAGCGGCAGCACCTCGCCGAGCACCTGACGTTCGCGGCGGAAGCGCTCGCCACGCTCGGCCTGCCACGCGTCACGATCGCGATCACCTGCCTGGATGAGAGCGGTCAGCAGGTACTCGCCGCGGTCAGGGACGTGCTCGCGGACTCGCCGGGTACGGAGGTGACCGAGGCTCCGGAGCGCGAGAGCGGGCGGGCGTACCATCGCGGGCTGTGCTTCAAGGTCTTCGCCGCACGGGCAGGCGAAGAGCCGCTCGAGGTGGCCGACGGAGGCTTCGTCGACTGGACGGCGACGCTGCTCGGGAACCGCAAAGAGCGCATGCTGATCAGCGGCTACGGACTCGATCGACTCGCGATCGTGAGCGAGGGGCAGTAGTGAGTGCCTGAAGCTGCCCGAGCAGGACGGACGGTAATCGCGGTGATGCACGGGCTATCGCGATTCGGGCCGAGCAGGCGGCACTTCCTTGCCGCGGCCGGGGCAGCCGGGCTGGCGTCGACGCCAGCGACGCGGACGCGGGAAATAGCCAGCGACCGGACTATCTCAGGCACGCCACCGTCGGCCCTCGCGCAGATCTCCTCGCAGCAGTCCAGGTCGCTCACGCCCTGGTTCGCCGGGTTGTCCGACCGGCTGTCAGCCAGCTGCAATGTCGTCTGCCTCAGCGGCGTCGCTCCCGTGACGTTCTAGTCGCGGCTGCAGACGGTCATCGCCGATCTGGAAGCGCGGCTGGCGACCCCGCGTTCTTGTCGTTTAGCTGAGGTCACGAAGCTTGAAGCGCTGGAGCTTGCCGGTGTTGGTGCGCGGCAGCGACGGCAGGAACTCGATGACTCGCGGGTACTTGTACGGGGCGATCTTCTGCTTCACCAGCTCCTGCAGCTCGGTCACCAGCTCCGGCCCGCCCGTCGCGCCATCGGCCAGCACGACGAAGGCCGTGACGATCTGCCCGCGGGTTTCGTCGGGCATGCCCACGACGCCGCACTCGGTCACCGCAGGATGCGTCAGCAGCACATCCTCCACCTCCGGGCCGGCGATGTTGTAGCCGGCGGAGACGATCATGTCGTCGGAGCGTGCCTGGTACCAGAAGTAGCCGTCGGCGTCGCGGACATAGGTGTCGCCAGTGAAGTTCCAGCCGCCGCTGACGTAACTGCGCTGGCGGCCATCGGCCAGGTACCGGCAGCCGGTCGGTCCCTTGACGGCGAGCCGTCCTGGCTGGCCGTCGGGTACGGGCTCGCCGTCCGCGCCGAGGATGAGGGCGCGATAGCCAGGGACCGGGATCCCGGTCGAGCCGGGCCGGATCTGATCGTCGGCGGCCGAGATGAAGATATGCAGCAGTTCGGTGCTGCCGATCCCGTCGATGATCATGACGCCGGTCGCGTCGTAGAACGCGTGCCACACCGATGCTGGCAGCGTCTCGCCGGCCGAGACCGGGCGGCGCAGGCCGCGCAGCTCGTCGGCCTTGCCCGCGGCCAGCATGGCCCGGTACGCGGTCGGCGCGGTCGAGACGACGGTGACGCCGCGCGCCGCGATGTGGTCAGCCAGCTCGGCCGGCGTGGCCCGCTCGATCAGCAGGGTCGACGCGCCGGCCCGGATCGGGAAGATCAGCATGGCGCCGAGGCCGAACGTGAACGCCAGCGGGGGAGTGCCGGTGAAGACATCGTCCGATGCCGGCTTGAGCACGTGCGCGGAGAAGGTGTCGGCGACCGCCAGCACGTCGCGGTGGAAGTGCATCGCGGCCTTCGGCCGGCCGGTCGTGCCCGACGTGAATGCGACGAGCGCGACGTCGTCGGCGGCCGTCTTGACGGCGGTGAAGGTGCCGGGCTTGCGGGCGGCCAGCTCGTTGAGGTTGCCTGGCCCGCCCTTGCCAGCCGCGTCGTAGGTGAGCATCCGCAGTCCCGGCACCTGCGCCGCGCTGAGCTCGTCGGTGAACCTGTCATCGCACAGGGCCAGGCTGACCTGGGCGATGTCGCAGACGGTGATCAGCTCAGCCGCGCGCAGCAACGGCATCGTGGCGACCACCACGCCACCGGCGAGCAGGACGCCGAACCAGCAGGCAACCAGCCACGGATTGTTCGGCCCGCGGAGCAGTACCCGGTTGCCAGGCACCAGTCCGAGATCGTCGGTCAGCACGGCGGCGATCTGGCTGGCCGTGCTGGCGAGATCGCCATAGCTCCAGGCCGGCTCGGCCGGGTCCTGCGGCAGCAGGCAGGGCCGGTCGGCGCCGTGGACCGCGATGGTGTCGCTCAGCAGCGCGTCCGCGCAATTCAGCTGCTCGGGATAGGCCAGCTCGGGAAGGGTGAATTCCAGCTCGGGCCACTGGTCGGCCGGTGGCAGATGGTCGCGGCAGAACGTATCGACATGGGCGGACGGCGTGAGCGACATCGGCCAGGCCTTCCTCGGGCAGCAGCTGTGATCGTGCCCAGTATTCCTGCTATGTGCCGCTAGTCAATGGGGTGCCCGGCCCTAGACCTGCTGTTCAGCATGCCGTCGCCGGAGGACGGAGTTCCGCGGGCGACCTGGTAATCAGAACAAATTGTTATATAGGAACTAAGGCGACTAAGTGGCCGATCTGGTGGCGCATAAGGTAACTTCCGCTCCGGCACCCTCGCCAGCCGTCAGGAGCCGTCATGAAGCGTCTCAGCCGCCTGGGCATCGCCAGCGTTCCGGTCGCCCTCGCGGCGCTGGCTCTCGGCGCGGTGCCGTCACTGGCCGCCTCGTCGCTGACGGCGCCGATCCCGGCCGTCCCCAGCATTTCCATCAGCGCTGGTCCGTCAGCTGGCGATCCGGCAACCCTGTCAGCGACTGCCGCGGACCGCAATGGCCTGATGCTCCAGAGCATGACTGTGCACGTCTACTCCTCGGGCATGACGGACGTTTACGACGCCGACATGCAGCTTCAGCCAGGCGGCACACCGGTCTCGCAGACCTGGACAGCCACCGCGCCGATCAGCCAGCCCGGTCTTCTGGCCGGTTCGTACACGATCACGGCCGACGCGTCGGACGGCACCGAGACAGACGACGGCCTGGCCGCTGGCTCACTGGTTATCGGCGGCACGACGATCACCGCAGCCGCCAGCCCGGACACGATCAGCCATGGCCATGGCAACGTGACGATCAGCGGCACGGTTACCGGTGTTCCGGCTGGCGTTCCTGTCTACCTATATGACACCGACACGTTCGTCACCCAGCCGATCGGCACCACGCAGGCCGACGGCAGCTACAGCGGGCCGGCCCAGCTGATGGACGATCGGTACGACGTCGTGGTGCAGGCCAGCCTGATCTGGAGCGCGGCGAGCGTCGGTCTCGGCTCTACCTGGAAGACCGATCCGACCAGGGTCACGGCCAGCGTCACCCCGGTCGACTTCACCTACGGCGGGTCGGCGAAGGCGACCTTGTCGGGCACGGCCGAGTACCAGGACGGCTCGACCTGGCGGCCGCTGTCCGGATACAGCGTCCACGTGGCCGGGGGCGGCACCTCTGCCTTCGTGCAGACGGACGCCCAGGGGAACTTCACCTGGCAGTACGCGCCGGGTGGCGTGCGGGGCTGGCACGTGACCGTCGGGGCAGGAGGAAGTGACCTCGGGCTCTCCCAGGCTGGTGGGACCATCCACATCGCCATGCCGACGACGGTCACCGGGTTCGCCGCGTCACTCAGCTCCGCTGGCGTGCTGGCGGCGAAGGGCTGCGTGACCGAGTCGGTGCCCGGCTTCTCTCCGCCTGGCGCGAGCCACTCCGTCATCATCCAGTACGCCGCCAGCCCGGGCGGCCCGTGGCTGACCCTGGGCAAGCTCGCCCTCGGCGCCGCGGGCAGTACGTCGTGCACGGGCGCCGCGGATTCGGCCTTCGCTGGCTTCTTCCGCGCGAAGCTCGCCGACGCGTACTACCGGGCCGATTACCCAGGTGACGTGGACTACCGGCACGAAGTCAGCTCGACCGTGCATGCCTGGATGTACGTCACCAGGATCATGCACCTGAGCGTCACGCCGCGGACCGTCTCATCCGGCGGCGACCTCACGGTGAGCGGCAGCCTTCAGCAGCACGCGGGTTCCTGGCGGAGCCTGCCGAAGCATCAGATCCTGATCATCCTCAAGCCCCAGGGCAGCAAGAAGTGGTACTGGGTCCACAAGGTCACGACCAGCGCCAGCGGCTCGTTCAGGGACCGGTTCACCGATCCGGTCAGTGCCACCTGGTCGGTCGAGTACGACGGCAGCAAGACCACTCTCGCGTGCACCGGCCCGACCCGCTACGTAACGGTGCGCGGTGCGGCCAGCGCGCAGATCGTGCCTGGCAGACAGCCCGCTAACTGACCGGACCGGCCAGATCGCCCGGCTGGCTGCCTGAGCCGATGACGGCGAAGCCCTGGATTTCCACGACGGCCGCCTCGTCCCAGAGCTGCTGGACGCCGACCGCCGCCATCGCGGGGTAACGCGGTCCGGCCAGCTTCCGCCACACGGCGCCGATCTGCCTGCCGTGAGCCCGGTAATCCCGCAGGTCGGTCGCGTAGATGGTGAGGCTGGTCAGGTGCTCGGGCTCGCCGCCGGCCGCGCGCAGCGCGGTGAGCAGGTTGCCGAGCGCCTGCTCGAACTGCTCCACCACCTCCCTGCCGACGATCGCTCCTGACGCGTCGAGCGCTGTCTGGCCGGCCAGGAAGACGAACCGCCCGCCGGTCGTGGCGACCGCGTGCGCAAACCCCGATGGCCTGGCCAGCTCGGGCGGGTTGACCGGTTCGATAGTCACGGTGATGCCTCCGTCGGCGCGGGCGCGGCGGGCGCCGCCGCCTGCGCGGGTCTGGCTGGCGCGGTCGCGCCGGCCCGGGCGCCAGCGGGCGGGCGCCAGCGAGCGTGCCGCGTTCCGCCGGTGCCGAGACTCGCCTCGCGGATCAGCGCCAGCCGCGGCTTGGGCCCGTCCGTCCGCCCGGTCTGCGGCGGCCGGCTGCCCGCGGCCCACTGGTCCGGCCAGGTCGCGCCCGGACCCGAGTATCCCTGGGCCGCGGCGGCATGCAGCGTCCAGTTCGGGTCATACAGGTGCGCCCGGCCGATCGCGCACAGGTCGGCGCGGCCGGCCAGGATGATCGAGTTGACGTCGTCGTAGGACGAGATGACGCCGACCGCGACAGTCGCGATGCCAGTTTTGTTACGAATGGCATCGGAGAAGGGCGTCTGATACGACCGGCCGAACGCAGGCTGCTCGTCGGGTGTGACCTGCCCGGTCGAGACGTCGATCGCGTCGGCGCCCGCGGCAGCGAAAGCCTGGGCGATCTGCAGGGAATCCTGCGCGGTCGAGCCGTCTGGCACCCAGTCCGTCGCCGAGATCCGCACCGTCATCGGCTTGCCGGCCGGCCAGGCCGCCCGCATCGCCGCGAACACCTCGAGCGGATAACGCAGCCGCGCCGCCAGCGATCCCCCGTACTCGTCGGTCCGCCGGTTGGAGACCGGCGAGATGAAAGAGGACAGCAGGTAGCCGTGCGCGCAGTGCAGCTCGATCAGGTCGAACCCGGCCCGCTCGCCGGCCAGCGCCGCGGCGACGAACTGCTCCTTGATCTGCTCCAGCTCGGCGACAGTCAGCTCGTGCGGCACCTGGTTCAGGCCCGCCAGGTAGGGGATCGGCGAAGGCGCGCAGACCTCCCAGTTGCCCTCCTCGAGCGGCTCGTCGATCCCGTCCCACATCAGCTTGGTCGACCCCTTGCGGCCTGAATGCCCGAGCTGGAGGCCGATCCTGGCGGTGGTGTACTCGTGCACGAACTCCGTGACCCGCCGCCATGCGGACTCGTGCTCGGGCGCGTACATTCCCGCGCACCCCGGCGTGATCCGCCCGGCCGGACTCACGCACACCATCTCGGTCATCACGAGCGCGGCGCCGCCGGCCGCCTTCCCGCCGAGGTGGACCAGGTGGAAGTCGGACGGTGTGCCGTCGCTGGCCGAGTACATGTCCATCGCGGACACGACGACGCGGTTCTTCAGATCCAGGTCGCGCAGGCGCATCGGCTGGAACATGGGCGGCACGACCTCGCCGGTGCCGAGCCCGCGCCGCTGGCAGTCGGCGGCGAACCAGGCGTCGACGCTGGCGGTGAACTCCGGGTCGCGCAGCCTCAGGTTGTCATGGGTGACCCGGCGGCTTCTGGTGATGATGTTGAAGGCGAACTGCTCGGGATCCTGATGGGTGTACTGGCCAAGGTTCTCGAACCACTCCAGGCTGGCCTGGGCCGCGCGCTGGGTGGACTCGACGACCGGACGCCGCTCGGCCTCGTAGGCGAGCAGGGCGGCATTGACGTCCGGCTGCTCGTTCAGGCACGCGGCGAGGGCCAGCGCGTCCTCCATCGCCAGCTTGGTGCCTGACCCGATCGAGAAGTGCGCGGTGTGCGCGGCATCTCCGAGCAGCACGACGTTGCGGTGCCACCAGCTCCGGCAGCGCAGCGTGCCGAAGCTGATCCACGTGGAGTTGTTCGCCTCGATCTGGTGCCCGCCGATGATGTCGGCGAGCAGGTCCGCGATCCTGGCGATCGACGCCCCGTCGGACTGGCCGGGCGGCGTGCCGGCCGGTGCCAGGTCGGCGAACCCGGCGGCCGCCCAGACATCGCTGTGCATCTCGACGATGAAGGTACTGCCGGCGGCGTCGTAGGGGTAGCCGTGCACCTGCATGACGCCGTACGGGGTTTCCACGATGTAGAACTTGAAGGCGTCGAAGACGAGATCGGTGCTGAGCCAGATGTACTTGCACTGACGGGACTCGACCGCGGGCCCGAACGCGCCAGCGAACTCCGCTCGCGTCGCCGAGTTCACGCCGTCTGCCGCGATGACCAGGTCGTAGCCGGTGGCCAGGGTGGCCGGGTCGGGAGCCTCGGTCCGGAAGTACATCCGGACCCCGAGCCCGGCGCAGCGCTGGCGCAGGATGTGCAGCAGCCGCTTGCGGCTGATGGCGGCGAACCCGTGGCCGCCGCTGGTGATCACCCGGTCGCGGTAGTGCACGTCGATGTCGTCCCAGCGGGCGAACTCGCGCTCCATCGCCGCGTAGATCTGCGGGTCGGCGTGCTCGATGCCGCCGAGGGTCTCGTCGGAGAAGACCACGCCGAAGCCGAACGTGTCGTCGGCCGCGTTCCGCTCCCAGACGGTAATCTCGTGCCGGGGGCCCAGCTGCTTGGCCAGCGCGGCGAAGTAGAGCCCGCCTGGCCCGCCGCCCACGACCGCGATCCGCACTCCCGCCGCCCCTCTCGCCGCCCGACCTGTGCCGAAGCTACGTGCCGGGTCCGCCGCCCGTCAATGCGCCCGCCCGCTCCGCTCCGCGCTCCCGCGCTCCCGCGCTCCCGCGCTCCGCGCGATTTCATGATCGTGGTGGATTCACCTGCAATAGAGGCTGTCGCGTGACTCATGATCCTGGTTTGTC
>Ga0307373_10006358_pt1 | contig 18847 bp, 25 predicted proteins | sample OX2MG_FD_202534 | JGI IMG/M metagenome (GOLD analysis project Ga0307373, IMG submission 202534) | Soil microbial communities from Risofladan, Vaasa, Finland - OX-2 | ecosystem: Environmental > Terrestrial > Soil > Coastal area > Acid sulfate soil | place: Finland: Risofladan, Vaasa | collected...
TCGCGCCGCTGCTGATTCTGAGGATCATCCAGGTCATCTCTCTGGCGGCATTGCGCTTTGGCAGCAACGTGCCTCCAAAAAGCAGATAGCAAGACGAGAGCGAACTTCTTTCCATTGGCCGCGCCGCTGATCTCCGCTCAGTTACCAATTCTCAACAACGCAGCACACTTGGAATGCATACACCCTGGGATCTCGCAAAACTTGACAGATGCGGACCCCTCTGCTATATTATATTTGTCGATGACATCGACAAATATAATACTTTGGAAAAGATATGCCAGGACCACTTGAAAACGTGATGGAACGAGATGCTGCAGGGCGATTCGTCTGGCTCGTTGTAAGCGAATGCGTCTCCCTGGTCAGCGAAGGCGACGACAAGCCAGCGAATGTGATCAGAAACATCGAGCGTTGGTGCGCAAGCGGAGTACTGGCCCCCTACGCGCACAAAGCATCCCGAGAGCAGGTGCTGACACTGCTCTATGCAGGTCGCATTCAGGGGCTTCCTCAGAAGAACAAGGGCGTTTACCTCATTCACCGTGACGGACTTGCCTGCATTGATGATCGCCCGAAGCCGGGATGGCCCAAAGAGAAAGCGCGACAACGCAAAGGCGGACATACTGGGCAGGCGCTCCAGAGCGGGTAGAATAGTAGGGAAAGTGCCTCTGAAGAAGGAATTATCCCCTACAAAGCCCCAATTAATGACCGCCCCTACATGAGCAAACGGTCAGAAAAGGAAATCACCTGGGCAAAAATGGTCTCCTTTGCACGTACAAAGGAGACCATTTTCCATTGTGCTACGAGCTGCCAATCCAACCTGGGGAAGCTGGCATCGGCCACTTCTCGGCAAGTGTATACTTGCAGGGAGCATGCTGGCAGGCGCTACAGTACAAAGTCCTATCTCCACAGTGTTCAAACACGAGAAGCTGCAAGTCTACTGCTCTCTGTACCGTAATCCAGCCGAGAGAAAGCCAATAATTCAGATGCAGTTGCAAAGCCTGATCAGCTGTCATGGCGACGTAATCATTCCGTTGTCCGAAACTTATCCAAATATGGACAGGCCATATTCAGCGTTCGGTTCCTGCTTCATCCAGAGCAGTTTCACTTGCTGTTACCAACAAGCCAGCGCTGCTTTGTCCACAAGCATGAAATCCCGTGCAACTCACGGTACTCCCGTTTTTTAGCCCGATGTAGCCAGGTTCAATGCGGCGTTGAAATCTCTGTCCAGCACCACGCCGCATTGCTCACACACAAATGTGCGATCACTCAAGGTCTGCTGCTCGTCAATCCAGCCACAGCACGAACAGATCTTTGACGACGGGTACCAGCGCGATACCACCTTTACAGGCAAGCCAAGAGACGCGGCCTTATACTCTAACTGGCGTCGGAACTCAGAAAAGCCCACATCGGCAATCGCTCTGGACAGTTTGCGGTTTTTGAGCATTCCTGACACATTGAGATCTTCGATCACCAGACACCGAGCGCGTTGTGACGTGGCTTTTGTCACAATCGCTGTGGTGACCTGGTGCAAGGCGTCTTTGCGGATAGTGGCGATGCGAGCATGCAGTTTTGCTACTCGCTGCTTTGCCTTCACCCGGTTCTTTGAGCCTTTGGTCTTCCGTGAGAGTTGGCGCGAACGTCGTTGCAGCCTTTTGAGCGAAGAACGCAAGGCTTTGGGGCTCTCATACACGGAGCCATGAGAACAGGTCGCTAGCGCCTTTATCCCCAGGTCGATTCCAATGGCAGGACCATCCCCTGTGGCAATCCCTCCACGCTCCTGCTCGATTTGCATACTGACGTACCAGCGACCAGCCCGCTCTGTGACTGTCGCCTGTGCGACTTTGGCCCCAACCGGCAGATAGCCGCGCTCTTTGAGCTTGAGTATTCCCAGACGTGGCAACTGGATACGATCCTCAAAGAGATGGATGCTCCCGGTCAGGCGAAACCCGCCAATGGCCTTGGTGCGCGATTTGAAGCGCGGCCAGCCAACAGCTCTGCCACCTTTGCCCTCTTTCAGGCGTCGATAGGCGTGCTTGTAGGCAGCATCCAGGTCACGTAAAGCCTCTTGAGGCACACACTTGGAGACTTCGTACATCCAGGGATAGTCCGTTTGCTTGAGCGCATTGAGTTCCTTGTGCAAATCAATAGCCGTTGGCATTTTCCCCGTTTGCTTGTACGCCTCTTGTTTGCGAGCCAGACCCCAATTCCATGCAAAGCGGCTACATCCGGCATGCTTCAAACACGCGGTCTTCTGCTCATTATTCAGGTCTACTTCGACTTTGTAGCCCCGGTACACTTTCATTCGACATCCTCGGCTTTCATGGCTTGCTCGACGCACTGCTTGATTTTCTCTGCACGCCGCCCAGAAGTACGGAGCCAGTAGATGCGGCTTGCCATGCTGGGTATCACCGCAATGAAATCATCCACCAGATCGTTGTCTGTCTCATTCGGAAAGATCACTTCTAAGCGGCGTCCTTGCATCTGCAGTAACTGCTCAAATATAGGTGCGTCCGAAACGTGTGGCGCGATCCCAATGCTCGACCACAATGACGCCGATACTGGCATCGGTAAGCAACGTGAGAAACCTGGGACGGCTCTCATTCAGTCCTGAAGCCAGTTCACTCACCGTTTTTGTGACCTGAGATCCACGCGAAGCAGCATAATCCTTGAGGCGCTGCATTTGCCTCTCTACATCCTCTTTCTGATCTGCTGAAGAGACACGAGCATAAACTGACTTAATCTCATGGGAAGAGAATAGCATAAACGTCCCTAAATGTCACTGTTTTGCTTAGGCACGGTTCAAACTTGCTTGATAGTTTAAACAGTTTGAGTAATCCAAATTTAATTCTGAAGCCGCGCAGGAAGTCATTTCGGAATTAATTTATAATGGCCTGGATCGTTCAAACTGTCAAGTAAATTATACCTAATTTGAATCATGCCTTAGCTATTTAACTCCCTCCCCAGGTATTTGGCGGGCGGACCCTGTAGCGATGCCAGGGAAGTTGCGCCTGCTCCCACTCCTGGTGAGAAAACACAAAGGCGTAGGCATCCTGCCAGATCGCGAAACGCACTTCACGGTCATCATCCCAAAGGGTGTACCATTGGGGTGGGCCTTCGGGTATCTGATAACAGCGTTGTGGGTAAAAGTACGGATCTGGAGGATTGTTGATAACGGTATACCCGGCGGGGATGGGAACCCAATGGCCGTTATCAGCAAGTGTGGCATCCCAACCAAGCGATCGAAGCTGTCCGTTAATGTCAGCTTCGAGCAAGCTATACTGCTCTCCGACTTCATCCCCCATACCTCGCGCCGTCGCCGCTGCTATCACTTTTTCCAGTTCGGCTACGAGTGAGCTGATATGGGAAGGAACTGTTGTTGGTGAGTACAAATTCATGAGTGGCCTCCATTTTTCTCCTCTTGAGTGCCTTCAACTGGTGATGGTGCAACGTCAGAACGTACCCTTTCACAAGAAGGGCACACATACTCCTGATTGCGAAGATCAGCAAGGAAAGTTCCCGACGCATCGTAGACATAGCAAAACGCTCCTCTGTGCAATCCAGATCGGGCAAAGGCCGTTGTGGGATTTCTCTCACATTTGGCGCAGGGCAGCGAAACGCGGATCGCCAGTGTGTCAAGCATTGGAACGATGGGGAACGCATGCCCATTCCAGACGACATAACGCCCAAACACGTCATCCAGCGAGGCATCACTAGCGAGAAGATCATCCAGCGTACCCGGTTCAAGCAGCGGTTCGAGGATCTCACCTATGTCTGTCCAGGAGCCGTTCACCGAAAACAGGTGTTCCCCATCCGGACCGTCAATACCATTGTCCCGCTCGAAGGTGATAGTAACCTGATCGCCGCTCGTAAGAACTTCCTGGATTTGGACCAGTTCACCCATCCGCACAAATGCGCTGCTATCGAAGACATGGCGCAGCAGCATAGCGGGAGCATGAGGCTCGTATTCCGCAATCCTCTCGGAGGTCATCGGCTTTTGCTGCTCGTTCAGCCACGTTACCAGCTCGTTCGTGAGCTGGCCCTGGCGCTGCATGGCAGCCATCATTCGCTCATTGATATCCTCCGGTGGCTTCACCTCCTGCCAGGTGTCGAAATTGAGCGTTGAGAGCAGCTCATCGACCGACTCTACCGGTAAAATGGGGCTTGTTTCGGATGCATGGCTTTGCTCTTGCCACTGTAGCTGGAGAAATCGTTGCGCTAATCTGGCCGGGAGCGCGTAGAGGCACTGTTCTGTGCGGTCCAGGAGGAGGTAATGGCGCGGGTGTGTTTCACTGCTGCCAACTTGATAGTCGCATAAGTGGACCGCTACTTTCTGGTGTTCAACGAAAGCCTGGAAGCCGGTGTACTCACCCGTGCCGGAGGAATGGCCGTCGTCGTACATGGCCTCATCCCCACTCTGCTCCCAATAAAAACCTACCCAGCGAGCGTCGAGTGGCACACCAAAAACCGTGCCACTATAGCCGATAGCCTCCGCCAACATAGGAGGCACCGGGGCAAAGACCTGGAAGGGACGTAAGTCGCCGTGTAATTGTTCATCACTTTGTGCTGTCATGTTTCAGCTCCTTTGCTACTGAAAAACTTGTTCAACTGATTATTCTCATGAGTATTCAACTTTCTGGTAATTAAGTATACCAGAAAGTTGATGTTTGCGCGACCATGTGCGGCTGGTCTCTTGCCGGACACTTCGGTTTCCGCTATACTCTACTTCGACAACACGATGGAAAGAGAGGCGAGCAGGACATGCCGAAGAAGCCCCACGAGTCCTCACACGGTGATGTGGTTCCACAGCTGAAGGATCTGCTCGAAGTTGCACGCACGACCTGGGAGATTTCCGTCACGAAACGGATGGTCGCCCAGGCCGCCCGGTTGAACGTCAAAACCGTCAATGACCTTTTCGACCAGAAAACCACCCTGTATGACCTCCAGACCCTATGGAAGCTGTGCTGGTTTTTCCAGTGCGGAATAGGAGACCTCCTGCTATGGATTCCACCAGAGAAATCTCCCTACTCTGTCCAACTCTCACGAGGCGTGCAGGTAGGACCGATCACGCTACCACGAAAGCACCCACCTGAAAAGCGGTTCATCCGCAATGTGATCCCAGCCAGGTTAGAGGGGACGAAAAGGGGAGAGGTCGCGGCAAAAAGCGACCTTGCCGAAAACACTGTTGCCGCCTTGCTCAACCAGACTGACCCGCCCACGCGTATAGCGCGTGCTACTCTGGCAGCTCTGTGTCACTATCTGAGCCAGAGGGAAGGGTATGCTGTCCCTGTCGGAGAGTTGCTCGTCTACGAGGATCCCGCGACTGCGCAAGAGGATCGTCCATGATGTCATGTGGTCAGCAGCGTTGTATGCAACTCATTCCTCTCTCATATAGCTTGCATCCTTCACATTAAAAATGATGCGGACCATCGAGCAGGCGAGGTAGCAGCTATCGCACACAATGGCCCCGAATCGTTCGTGTTGACAGTCTCCCTCTTGAAAGGCATGAGAACAGCCACAAGGGCAGTTGCACCGGCCCTCCTTTGGCGCGTCCACTGACTCGCGATAGGCTTCTGCGACCAGCGCAGCCAGACGCTCTGCCTCCTCGTAGTATCCATCCAGCTCCCAGTAAAGCAGAACCTCCGCCAACGTGCTTGCTCCGGTAGGACAGGGCAGTGGGGTACGAAATTCCATAGGATCATGCTCCTTCTTTGCTTTCATTGGGCCTTCCCCGGTGGGGTATACTTACTCCGCCGAGTCGCTTTCACAAAACGGTGGCCTCCTGCGCCAATTGCCAGATTTGTCTGCAAGGGGCTGCAAAACACAAAAAACGCCGGTCTGGTTAGTGACGGCGTTGTCGATGAGCAAAATGGCCTGTTCTTTTCACATGAGTGGTTCACAAGCAAAAGCTGTACCTCCTTCTTCCCAAAGCCGCCCCAGTCCCTCATGGGCGTGATCGCACTCCTCCACCAGCTGTACACAGAGACCACGTATGTGATCGGACAGTTTCGATTCAAGCATGTACTCTTCGACACTCCGACGCGCAGCCTGGATCAGTTCCAGCAGCGTGGCAACGCAGAGTACTTGGTCGTCGCTCTCCCTGTGTTCGTCCATCGGCGCAGACTGAGGAGCGTACGGGAGGTCGAGCAGCCATGTGGCCAGCTCTTCCCAGTTGACCCGTTCCAGGCTCATGAGAAGGTATTCGTGAATGAGAAAAGGACATTCAACTGTTCGCACAGGCACATGCATGATGAATTGCAGCTGGAGAAGCCGCGCCCCACGGATCACGTTTCCGCACCAATCGTCGCTGAGCCGCTTGAGACGACCGGCCAGGCGTTCACTCTGCGCGATCACCTCCCAGATCAACGCCGTTTCCTCGTTCGATGGAGTACCGACCTCCGCCTTCTCGCCAGCAGCGTCGGACTCGCTGTCCTCCGTGAGGTAGACGGCAGAGGAGCCGCGCAGCGCCCAGTCTATGAGCTGGAATTCCACCCGGCCCAGACGGTGGGTGAAAAGGGCTTCATAGACTGGACCATACACGCTGTCAAATCCGAAAACAGGGGCCTGGTTATCCTTAATCGCGGCTCGGAGTACACGTTCAGGCGCACCAGCGTCTTCTCGGCGTTCTCGGCGTTCGTGGTGTACCTCAATCAGACGCTCTCGCAATCCTGTGCGTGTTGCCCACGCGAGGAAAAGCAAGGTTTCAGGGCGAGCAGACATACCGTGAATGGACATAGTATCCTCCTTTTCATACCGTGAATTGTGGAAATCAATATGCAGTGGGGTCGAAGGTGTGAAACCAGGTGTCGCGAGCGATCCACGAGCAGCTAGACCTTGTCGTTCGTACGGATGCGAACAGGGTCTCCACACAAACCCCTTAGGATCAATGCGTTTAAGCGCAGGTGATCTGGGAGCGTGCGGCTGGCGTGCCGGATCTCGTCGCCGGTCAGAGTGAGCAGAAATTGTGTACATACGCAGCACATCTTCCCTATGGTAGACAAACTCGGCATTCCGCTTCGGTGGAATGCACCACTGCTCCTTCAGCTACGGCTTGAGGCCGTTTTTTTTCGTCAGGGCAAAGGATGCGTCGTGGCCGCCTGAGCCCAGCAATCTTCGAGTTAAGCGAGATACGTTCCGCGCTTGTGGCGGAAGCGAAAGCGCTTGAGTTGTTCACTTTGGATAGTCGAGGCTTCGTGGCGCATCCTGCTCCCACCAGTCAAAGTAGGCCACGTAGCGTCCATAGCGGAGAAGATAGCCGTGCCAATTTTTCCGGCCACTGATTCGGCGATAGCGCGTTTTGAGAGCGCGAATACTGCGTTCCATCTCATTATTGGTGCATGGGAACGCTTCCCGATCATAGCATTGCACCAAATGAGGGTGGAGGTTGGAAAGCTCGTGGAGCAACTGGGTGAGGCACATCTGCTCCAGCTCACTCAGCTGCTTTCAACCTTTTGCTCCTGTGGAGCGATCTCACACACGCCGAAGCGGCGCACCACCTCCCACATTTCCTCGTAGTCGAGAAGTCCCATCAGCACCATGAGCAGCGCAGCGATATCAGCAGAGGTCTTGATCCGTTCATCGGGCCGTGGGGTCAGCAGTACCCGCAGGATGGCGAGGAGCGCCCGTATCTCCTCTGGGAGCGGCTCGCTCTGCCTCACTGCCCACTGGATATGTACTGGAAGTAACGGCCTCTTCCTCCTGCAAGAGCGGCTGCCTAAGCGTGTCATAGCGGGTCTTTTTTGTAGCAACTGGACAATACACACAGCGGGGTGTTCGTGGCATACGAATGGTCCCTTTCTCAAAACAAGAAAGAAACACCTCAGGAACAACACGGGATTCCTGGGGTGTTTCGACGATGGTGTACGTGGGAAATGATGCAGCATGAAAGGGTGGCTCTCAAACCAGAGATCACACGTAGTTACTGTGGCGAGTGAGGCGTGACGGGCAGTGGTAGCCAGGGATGCAGATCGAAGTCCTGCAAGCTCCCTTCTGCCTTCCAGCGAAGATACAGCGGACTCTGGAAGAGGTCCGTGTAGGTATCATCGGCATTGAGCCGGACTCGGCGCAGGATGTGCAATTGCCGTGCGAGCCCATGCAATAGACCATAATAGGAGTGCTGACCCTCGCTGATCTCCAGCGCCACCAGTTCCACTATCTCGCCCGGCTTGACTTTTCGTTCTTCTCGTCGGATAGGCTTGCCTCGATGTTCTCGCCAGTAGATACCTGGTGGCAGATCCAGCATGCCGTACCAGCGGCCAGATTTCCAGGGCAGATGCGTATCAGGGTAGACCAGATACAGTTCGATGCGCGTGTATGGTAACATTGCCTGTTTCTTCCTTTCATTTCATGAAAACATACAGGCCCCATGCGATAGTGTATGGGGCCTGTATGTTAGCAAAAACACCTGTACCTGGACGATACCTGCTGCTCGTGAGCTAGCGGTCGCTTTCATACCAGTTGATGTTTAAACTAACACGACCCTGGCTGAGCCTTATGATTGATGGCTCAAAACCAGGAAAGACGAGGAGAGATGAAAAAGCTCAGTCGAACAAACTCAGCCAGAGGCTACCTTTTTGCTCTTTTTCTGCTTTTTGCTCGTCAACCGCTGGCTAGTCTCGCGGACTGTCAGCGCTCCCAGAGTTGCAGCCACCGCCAGAAGAATGTCGCCACGTCATCGTCTCCTCAATGATTTGATCAAGTTCCTCCTCTGTTGGGTCGCGGTGCAGTACCTGCTTATACCATAGCTGTTTATCGATGATCGGTTTCACCTCTTTGTACGTATATAGTCGTCCGTATATAGCTCGAAAACGCTGCTCACGTAGATGCGAACGTCGCCACAAGGCATATGCTGCTCCTGGCCCTTTTAAAAGGCATGTGAGCAGATAGATCCAAAGGATATTCAGTCTGGATACGAGATAGCCAATCTCGGTCCAAACGAATTCCTCGCGTGTGCCAACGTGGGTATGTGGGTGATCGACCCCCTCTGGGTGTTTGTCGTTCATAGCACTCCTTTCAGTAGGTTCTGAGTACTCAGACTCATCCGAATGTGATGTGATACCGCGTTGTGCCTGGCCTTCGCTCTCGTCTGTACGCTGCATGGCCATTCTCCTGGACTTTGCCTCAGAGGGCAGAGCGCAGAGGTAGTCCAATTCGTAGTCCTGGAGGAGCAGCAACTCGGCCCAGGCCAGTTTCCAGATGGCGCTCAGGACCTTCTGGTGTCTGAGGATGCGTTCGATGGCAGGTGTGATCGGCACGATCATGCTGCCGTAACGCATGTAGGCATGGCGCTCGACCAGGCCGCCTGGCCGGACCCGGTAACCCTGCTGGTTGAATCTGACCGTTGTCTGGTTCCCGGCCAGGTCATCGAATGCCACGGTCAGGTGCCTGTTCTGATATCTTCGCCGCACCAGGCGTCGAAGGAGCAGTAGGTGCCTCCACCCTGGGAAATGCCTGCCGGAAACTGACGGCGCACAGCCACCTCAGCGCCACGCTCCAGTTGTGAAAAATCGTTGTCCATCGTGTCCTGGAATTCCTTTCAAGTGGATGGCCGCCTGCTCGCAGCCTGAACGCATAACAGTTTACGCTCAACGCCTGCGAGCAGGCCCGGCATGGGGAAAACGCACGCCAGGGTAAACGGGCCGAGCGCCTGGGCAAGGGCCATCGCGAGGGAGTGCGCGATACCGACATCAAAAGGGATCAAGACTCTGTCGATGGCAACCTGTTCCCAGGGTACCAGGGCATAGGCATCGTACTGATAGTCCTGAGTCAGCCGGTGCAACAGTGCCTCGTGCGTCCACACGCCAGCCGCGTCCAGGAATCGCTCCTCTCCGTCTTTGCAGAGCCTCACCAGCACGTGCGTGGCCTCGGTCTCGTCGGTGGCGACGGCGACCAGCGAGACACACAGATCCGCGACGGCAGCTTCATGCGATTTCGCAATATAGTGCTGGATGCCACGCGCCGCGACCAAGCACCCTCCCTTTGTCCATCCCCTGACTGCCGCGCAATTCTGGCAGGCGCTCCGGCACAATGCGGCGAGCAGGTGCAGCCCTGGATCTGTGCGCCAGAACAGCTGGTAGGCGTCTAGAAACTGTTCGTGAACAGCACTTTGGGTCGGCATCTCAACGTTCCTCCTCAGAACGCAAAGAGACCCGGATGGATTGCTCAATCCATCCGGGTCTCTTTGCCATATTTACGCCTTTGGCTCTGTCTTCGTGATTGGCCGGGTCGTGGCGTACGTGTACCCCAGACGTTCGGCCAGCACCCCGTTCGCCCAGAGGGAGACCGTGTTCTCCCCGATCTGAAGCACCTGGAGAATGCGCTGGATCTCCAGCGGAAAATCTGCCCCTCGGAAGCCGGTCGCCGCTCCTGCGATAAAAAGCGTCCCAACGGGGTCCCCACGAGCCACCACGAACCCCTCCAGATCCACCACATCGACCATCTGGAATGATGAAGGCAGCTGCGCTTCAATTGGCCTCCTGGAAAGACCCGTCGCGTCAAAGACGTAATCGTAGAGGCGTCTGCGCCGCACGCCGCCAGCATCCCGGTGCGTGACTTCCACGCAAGGCCGACCTCTCCTGTCAGAGGTGAGGCGGTAGCGGCTGGCCCTCTGTGGGATGGCGCGGGTCGTGGGCGTGAAAACGTCAGCGTAGCGTGGGCGATTGCTCCGGGCGTACTCCTCCGGAGTACTCGCGCTTTCGTTGTAGATGGTCGCCCGTATGGGCTTTCCTCGCTGCACACCTCTGGGATAGGCACAGGCCGGACCGACGCCATCTACCCACTCCTTGAGGGTACGGGCGGTGTCCCCGCTGCCGATATAAGCCACGGACTTCTGCCCGGTAAAGAGGTCGGCGAAGGGGAATGCCTCCGGGTCCGCGCCACGTTCCTCGAGTTCTTCCCAGATATCGTACACCTGTTCGATCATGGTGAGCGTGAGAAGACGCGGGAGAGTGCGCTGGATATTCCGGGCGATGCAGGTCGCTATATCACCCGACCGCTTGCGACGCACCGCCGCTCTCACACGCTCTTCATCGGGGAAGTCGGCGGCCGTTTCAATCTGCCCCAGTATCACAAGCTCTTCTGCCAGGTCGCGCCGCGCCTGGCGGACAGCGAGATCGATCTGCTCGGATGCCCCCTGGTAGAACCGCTGCGAGGCGTCGTCAGGAACCTTCGACTGCTCCGGGCCGGGCCCCGTCAGCAGGAAGACGGCGGTGGCATCGAGCTGGCGCACCGTGTGGTCATCCTCATCGACAAGTGTCATCCGCAGGCTGCCATCCCCGTTGCGCTGCAGCCGGGACACGTCGACCCACTGATTGACGAGGAAATCGTCCGCGTGGAACAAGATGTCGGTTGCCACCAGGTCCCCCAGTCGAGCACCGACGATATACTCGACCGTCCGCCCGTTCTCGCAAGCAACGGTGAGTGTATCGGTGCCCTGCAACGCATCGACGTTGATGCTATTCCACTGCTGGCTCGCTATCACGCGGGTCGTCGGCCCGCCAAGCAGCGGTAACGCTGGTCCGTTGAAATCCAGGATACGACAGGAACTGTTGAGCCGGATCCCCCGCCGATTCCGCCAGGGTTTGCCCAGTCCCCGCTGCTTCGTGACGACCGTGACGCGGAAGAACGCGCCCAACACGCTGGCGACGACAGAGGTGAGCGGCCCACCGCCGACCAGCACAACGTCTTTACGCACAGGGGCGCCTCCTCGAAGCGTTGCCTCGTCCAGAGCTTCAAGATTGGCTCTGGACGAGACCTCGACGTGTGCGTCGACCTGGTGCATCCACTGCCGCAGCAGTTCCTTATCTTGAAAGATCAGCGCGAAAAGCAGGGGCAGCAGGTCTCCGGCATCATTGAAGCGGAGATCGAGGGGCGGCGTCGGGCAAAGGTCTGACGTCGGCCAGCCACACTGCCTGGACAACGTCGATCGGGCTAGCTGGCCCACCAGGGCACGCAGACGGGGGTTTTGGGATTCCGGGTCGAGGATAGACTCGAAAAAAGGCGCAAAAGCACGCAGGTGTTCCTGCCTATTCTGGATCATCCAGGCGACCGGCTGCGGGACGCGCTGAAGGAGCGTATTCCTGAGCGCGGAAACGTCGGCTATGCTCTGGTTTGCTGTGATGATGTCCTCGACATCGCTTCGTGGTTGAGTTGCGCGTTTGGTCATATGTAACTCCTTTCACATGAAACCTCGCCCAATGGGCGAACACCAACAAGGAACCAATACTGAAAAAGTGATCGTTCAGGGAATGCATGAGTACACGGCTGCGCGAGGCGGGGAAGCAAACAGAACGGACAAGTGAGGGCCGCTTTGCCACCAGTAAGTGGGTCAAAGTGCCTGTGCGGAACGTGTGCCAGTAAGGGAAGAGGCTACGTGGCTTTGAGGAAAACTGGGTGGAGAGACAACCCCGCCGCACGCCGTGGAAACGGGCGGACGGGTCGTTTCCACACGGCACGCGTTCTCCTGCCTGCCTCACTCAGGTGAGGTGAGAACGCGACGGTCGGGACACCTGTGGCACATTCAGGACCATGCCTTTTCGCTTCGGGCGGGGTCCGCCGGAAGCGGTGTATTCGACCCGGCGGGATAGTAAAGGACGAGCCGAAAGAAGATCCGCTGCGACACGCTTCATGTCGCGGCTCGCTCCCTGTCCTGAGCCTGGTTGCAGAGTAACTCTTCGCGCACAATCGTGACGTCGGGTGGGGCTTCAATGCCGAGTTTGATTCGGCCGCCTTCTATTGCCAGAACGACAACGCGAATATTGCCGGTAAACACAATGCCTTCCTCGACTTTTCGACGTAGTACGAGCATAGCTCTGTTCTCCTTCCTTTGTACGCCGCACCCATCTTGCGAGGGGTAGGCACTTGACAGCTTCCTCTGCTGTGTATCAGCAGGAGCATGGCTTCTCTCGTACTCCCTGGTCGATCAAGAGCCTGCGTACCTCTTCCACGTTGACGTTGATCGATCCCGTCCTCTCTTCATTCAGAACAGTCTGACACGTGGTCGTTTTCATTGGGTATTCCTTTCTTTCAAGAAAAGGCAGATGAAGCGTGCATTGCTTCATCTGCCTACAAAAGAGGAATCTTACGGACATACCATGATGATTCTCGCAAGGGAAGACGCTTTTACAAGTCATCTCCAGGGTAATTCCCTCCTCATGGTATGTCTGTAAGAGCCCTTAGTGGAAGGCGATAGTTTTGCTATAGCCATCGGGGAAGGTGAGAGTCACGCCGACCACGAAGGTAGCTCGCTCCCACACGAAGGTATAGGACGCCGCCTGTATCCGCTCCCGATACTTCTGGGGCAGGAACTGCTTCACCTTCCCTGGTAGGTTCGCAGCCCAGACATCGCTTGCCATAGTATCGGGCAGGTACGAGATGATGAGGTCTTCCAGCGAGTCCGCCCACGCTTCTTCGCTCTGCTCTGCCTCCTCTTCGTCTCGTGTAAAGGCAATGCCGGCATACTGCTTGAGGAACGGCACAATCTCCTCTCTGCCGTTCAAGCCAATGATCCAGTTGGTTTCTTTGATGTCGTAACTGGCCGTCTCGCTTACGACAAAGACAGGTGCCGCATCTGCTGGGAAGTGCTGCCAGTCAATCATGCGATCACACACAGAGGTGTCGTCTGGCATGTCGAAATTTTGCAAGCCCCACGTGCCCAGACCAATGGCGTAGTAGGTATCCTCCATCACGTTAGGCCGCCACCAGAGGAGCTTGATCGCTTCGCTGGGAATGCCATGTACCGCCTTATAGGCGTCGAGGCCAGTGGCGCGGATAAAGCTGCCGAGACCGATCTCGAAGTCAACCGGGAAGTACTGCTCTGCGAGCGCTGGCTCCCCTTCGAGCTGCTGCTGCCAGTCGTTGCTAGACAGATACTGATGGTCTCCCCGCAGGCTGCAGGTCACTCCCTCGGCGATGGTTAAGAGCGTCTCGAGCATGTCTTTCCGTATCACCTGGAGTGCCCCGACCTCGTCGGACTCCTGGTCACCACCCTCGCCTGTATAGTCATCGTGCGACTGCGGCTGATAGTCCTTTGCCAGCGGCTTCCACTGCTGCACGAGTGCGAACGGACACTCCGCTTCTGCCCTCTGCCGATTGAGTTCGTAGAGGCGCTGTACCAGTCTGGGAGCGGGTGCCTCTCGCCCGCAGATCTCGTCGAAGATCCGGTCTTCCATCCACCTGTAGAGCGCGGAGCGGGCCTCGTCATCGATCAGACCGGCACGGGTGGGCGCACGCGGCGTCACGGGTTTGCCCGCTCGCACCACCAGATACGCCTGGAAGCGGTAGTCGTGGTGGCGGTCGAAGATGAGTTGGCCGTACCAGTTCACGATCAGGCACCCACCATAGCTCCCAGACGGTGGAAAGGGCGAGATATGGATCGCGTTGCCCTGGTACGTGCCTGCCAGCCCTTTCGGGGAGGGCAACGCGATCCGTTCCGGGATGTCGTCGGTGATCTCAACCCCGGCGACGTAGATCGCCATGAGGCCACGAAAGCCACAGGCGGGGTTCGACAGGTTCTTGTAGCTCTCGATATCGCTGCGGTAGCGCAAGTCTTCGTGGAGCGCGAAAAGATCCTGTAGCTTCTTGACAAAGGCAGAGGTTGCCTTGATGTGCAGGCAGAAGCCTTGTGGCCCTTCCTCCGGCCATGTACGAGGAATAATCTGCTCCTGCCAGGATTCGCGGTACGCTTTGTCAGAGAGCCAGCGGTGGGTATCCAGCGGAAAGCAGACTGCGCCGCTATCAATCGTCAGCCGCATTACCTCGTCATGAGCAATCAGGGAATAGAGGCCAATACCCATCGGCGACTGGTTCTCGAAGACCGAGGTATCCTGGTAGCTGCTCTCGGCCAGCACAAGCATGGCATGCAGGTCTTCGGCACCATGCACCAGGCCATGTCCATTATCGGTAATCAGACAGGAATCCTCGTGCGGGAATGTTACCTCCACGCGGGTCGCGCCTGCACGTTGCGCGTTCTGCAAGAGTTCTTCCACGATCTCTCGCACACTCCCCGTAAAGAGCCGTTTGACGATGCTTGAAAAGAGCATCTGTTCATTGACCATACTCTTTGTTGTCTCCGCCATACGTGTTTCCTCCTTCTATGTTCCTATTTTTCTAGACCCCTTTAGCAGGGGTCGGACGGGTAAATCCCTGCTCCATAGGTACTGCCAGGGAAAGACTTTTACCTCTACACAGCTCGACCGTCACAAGAAGACCGTTCCTCCCGAGGCCTCGCACCTTCGCTAATCGATGAGTGGATGGATGTGCTTCGCGCTGCCGCTAGCGAAGGATCCGGCATCCTCAGGAGTTTCTCGAGAAAGGGCAGCACGAGTCTGTGGTATGTTGGCCTGGATGGGGCAGACGCCCGATCATGACGTGGATGTGCCCTATCTCGCGGGCAAGCGTGTGGGAACAGGGCGCGGCGTTTTTCCCACAGCCATGAAGGCCTGAACGATGTGACACCGTTTCTGTTGGGCATTGGACCTCGCCAGAGAACCTGGCGTGCATCGTCGAAACGCACCATGGATGGGTGATCACATTCCTGACGACCTCCCGCAGTGCCTCGCTCCCTATTGAGCGTCGCCGGGTACGGGCAGCGAGGGTCACGTTGGCACGCCTGATCGTTTGGACGCGAAGAGCTCTTTTACATCTGGACATCCGCCGCTCTTCCTCACACATGGAACTAAGCAGATTGCTGCATGCATTGCAGTGCAAACACGTAGTTCCCGTTACCGTTGTCCCCAGGTCGCAGCACGAGGGGTCGCTCCGCTCCATTCATCTCAAGCGTGACCTGCGGAGTTGCGATCTGATCCAGCGCACAGAGTAGGGAGGATGCGTCGCAAACTGCATCAACGTCTGGCCCTGCTTGCCCGATCACCGGTACTTCGTGGCGTGCAGGCTGAGGTTTGTGTTCCACCTCAAGGGTGAGCTTTGCGCTGGCGAGATGACATGCAACAGTGTTCCCAACCGAAGCGAGCGATTGCAAAGCACGCCGGAGCGCGGCCGTTGGAATGGTTATGCGGGTGACCCAGGTTGTAGGAATGAGGGTCCGGTAGTCAGGAATGGACTGGTTCATCAACGGGATAGTCACCATGACGTGTTGCGCAGTGAGGCGCAGGAACGCCGCTCGCTCAAACGGTTCGGCCTCAGCGACCGGTTCGCCATTTTGTTGTACGAGACGATGCCGCGTTAGCACCGCTTCCATGCAGACCTCGGCCCGGGGCAACGGCTGCAGGGCTTTCGTGAACAAGGAGCTTTCTACCAGCACCCGGTGTTCCCAGTCACAAACACCCTCTTCAGGAATCGCCTCCTGTGCGACCGCCAGGCTGTGTCCGTCCGAGCCGGTCAACGACATCTTGCCGGATGCGGCCTCCAGACAGATTCCTTCCAGGCATGGCATCCTGTAGTGATACTCCGGCAGCCAGTTGACCTGCCGGAGCAGGTGCAGCAGATGTGCTTTGGGCAGCCTGACCCGTTGCGTGAGGACACGCATAACCTCATAGGTCTGCTCAACTTTCTCCGTATGACTCACCTTGCATGCCTCACAGGTGACTCCCCGGTTCTCCTGCCTGAGATAGGTTGCTCCTGCAATGACTTCGCTCGCGAAGGTGCATGATGCGACCTCGTCGGCCTCCTTTCCCCTGACGGGAAGCACGAAACACTGATCGGGAAGCGCCGAGGAGACGATTATTTCCAGCCCGTCGCGCCTGAGCGAGAGCGCACCATCGAGTGGGCTAACGGCTTGCACCAGTTGCTGGTAGGAAACAGCAAAGCTGCCCTCTCGCTCCACTTCACACGGCACCAGGACGTCAATGCGGATGGATTTCTTCCAGGTGGACACGACGAGCTGGCACCCCCGGGCGTTCAAGACGACATACGGATGTGTCGAATAGTAGTCTGAGCTTGCGAGGCTTGCTTTCACGCGTTTGAGCGCTTCTCTTAAAGCACTCGCGTCGATACGAATGTGCATGGTTGTTGCTTTCTCCTTCCGAGAGAACCCATGAGGGCCAAGATGATTTGGCCCTCATGGGTGATGGGTTGTTTGGGCGGATTCAGGCGAATAGGGGGAGTTGCCCCGCTTCCAGCGCCTGTTGAAAGGTGAGCGTACAATCCTTCTGTTCCTGCGCCGACATGACCGTTGCTTTCTGGCAAGCCGCGAGCGTCACAGAGCGAACGCCGAGCAGAGCGGGGAAAAGCACGAGCTGGTGTCGTTCTGCCAGGAGATCATCGATGCGTAATGGGAGTGTTGTTGCCATAAGTGGGTTCTACCTTTCATGTGTTGACTTTGCGAAGCTGTGAGCGCCATGCGGTCGTGTGCGCATGGCAGATGGCGACGGCTGCCGCATCGGCGGCATCGTCGGGGCGAGGCACGTGCGAGAGCGTGAGCAGTTCGCGGACCATCCTTCCCACCTGACCCTTCCCGGCACTGCCATACCCGGTGACGGCCAGCTTGATCTGGGAAGGCGTGTACGTGACAACGGGAAGGCCACATTGCCTGACTGCGAGCATGAGTACGCCGCGACTATGGGCAACTGCCATCGCGGTTGTGCGATTCTTCCCGAAGAAGAGGTCCTCAATGGCGGCCTCGCCCGGGTGGTGGGTCGCGAGCAACTGGCATGTTTGCTCGTAGATCGAGAGAAGACGGTCTTCCAGCGGGGTCTTCGCCGGGGTGCGCATGACGTCACATGCAAGGAGGGAAAGCACGCCCCCGGCCTCACGAACGACCGCGTACCCGACAATGGCGACACCTGGGTCTAAGCCGAGGATCACGCGCTCCGGCGGGGAGCGTTTGCGCATAGCCGGGTTACCCATTGCCCAGCTCCTCTCGTGAGTGCCCGCCGTTCGCCGGCGGTGCCGACTCGCGGCTTGCCTCAGACTGCGCTGTGAGAAGAACCTGGGCCTCCATATCCCGTTGTTTGCATATGGCCCATTCCACAGCGCGGTTCTGGATGGAAATCCCGGCGTAGTAGTGTTGAAGAAGCGCGATAAGCCCATCGATCTCCTGTCGTGTAAACCCGTAGATCCGCTCGAATGCTGCATAATTCATCTCATGGTTGTCTTCAGGTTGTACTCGCCAGCCGGGGGCTTGCTCCTGAGCGCCGTACTCGCCAGGAATGCGCTCAGCCACCACGATTGCTTCGAGCTGCGTTAGTTGGCGCAGGACCATCCGGGCATTTTCCAGGTACTGTTGCGGAGCATAGAACGTCGAGAGCGCTGGCACCTGCAGGTGCAGCTTTCCTGCGTGTAGCGAAAGGGTCATATAAGCAACCTCCAAATGGTGCTTTCGCTGCTGGGAAAAGCGTCTCATTTCGAGCGGTGCCAGCTGTTCGATAGTCTGCACCGCTTGCCGGAGGCGCTGTACTGATTCCCGTTGTGTTCGATTCATCTGTTGCCCTCCTAAAAAGTCATGCGGGAGACTGAGAGTGGAAGAGGTCATTAGCGCTAACCTCTTCCACTCTCAGTCTCCCGCATGACTCATGTTTCTGTGTTTCTGGGAGTGGTCGAGTGGACGCCAGGGTTTTTTGCCCTCCACTCTCGACTGAGCGTCGTGACGTATCCACGACGCTCAGTCGAGACAATGCGGGAGGCAGCTTCAATAAAGCCCTGTGCTCTGATATTCCTGGACCAGACGCGCAGCAGCTCAGCTATATCCCTTTTTCCCCGTCCATTGAGCATGATTTGCCCGGTGGTGGCGTCTCGCCACAGCACGGGAGTCTCCAGGACTTCGAAGACGGTCTGCCTGAGACGGACGGGAAAGCCGCCATCCGTCATCTCCAGTTCGGGATCAGGCAACTGGCGTTCACCTGACTGGGTGTAGTGCGCTACCAGTACACGGCGCTTTTCTCCCTGAAGTGCATCGGAT
>Ga0307373_10006360_pt1 | contig 18842 bp, 14 predicted proteins | sample OX2MG_FD_202534 | JGI IMG/M metagenome (GOLD analysis project Ga0307373, IMG submission 202534) | Soil microbial communities from Risofladan, Vaasa, Finland - OX-2 | ecosystem: Environmental > Terrestrial > Soil > Coastal area > Acid sulfate soil | place: Finland: Risofladan, Vaasa | collected...
GTCAACACAAAACGTATGCTCTCACTAGTAAAGCGGAAAGATTCTCCCGGCAAGAATGAAGCTGACTGCGGCGGCGAGAATCGCCGTGGCCTTGCACCATCTGGGCAAAGTATATACGCAGCATATCCAGGCTGGTGTTTTTCGCAGAGTAACGCCGTCCTGTTCCGCTCGCTCAGTCCAGTCGGACTCACGTTCGCAGTACCCGCAATAGGGATAGGTGTGCCTCTCCCCGGAGGAAGGTTCGGGGTAGACCATCGGCACGACAAGCAGGAGCGCCAAACCCCCGGCACTCACCATCGTCAAAATTACTGCCAGACCCCAGCCTAGTGCGTTCAGCATGGAACCGTCAGCCCTTGCAGCCCTTTATTCGTAACCCCTTAAAGAACCACTGTCGCAAAGATCAGGTTCACCAGCCCAAGAGTTGAAAGTCTTCAGGTAATGAGGCGCGAAGCAAAATCGGTGTTCTAGGGCGGGATGTAAGCGCCCTGCTTTCGCTTATGGTGCGCTGTCCTCCTGCTGTCGATCTGCTCGCGATTCAGGGGCCACTCTGCGTCGAGTTCGGGCCCGGGTTCCATCAAGTTTTAGCAATAACCGACTAAATTGATGTTCCCTGGTGACCGGCCACCTTTCGAAAGCTGGTTAGGGTTTACATGGCCCGGCCCGGAGAAGCACTCTGCGTTCATAGACTTCGGCGTTTAATCGGAGCGAGGCGCGGGGCGAGCCCAATCGCGACCCCCGAGTTGGAAGGCAGTCTCGGCGGGATTAAAGCACCCGTGCTGGCAATCTTCGGTACGCGCGACGCCGTCATTGCGCCCGAAATGGGCCGTCGCTATCGCGAGCGCATCCCGAATTGCTACTACATCCTGATGTACGACGCCGGGCACGCGATCGTGGCCGAGCGGCCGCAAGCACTCGCGCAACTCCTCGGCGATTTCCTGGAACGCGGCGAAGCGTTCGTCGTCAACCGCACGAGCGGCCTGATCAATTCCTGGCGATCGCTCTCAGAGCCGGTAGAAGCGCCGCGCGTTGCCGCCCAGGATGGCTGCCTTGTCCTCATGCGAGAGCGCCGGCTCCTCCAGCGTCTCCTCGATTTCATGCTGCACCGCCTCGGCCCCGGCTTCGTGCGGATAGTCAGAGGAGAAGGCCAGGAACTGCACGCCGATATCTTCTTTGAGATAGCGGATGGCGTGGTCGTTGCCTTCGCATCCGACCAGGATGCGGCCGTTTTCGAACAGATGGCGCACCGCGCCGGCGGCGAAGAAAACCTGATCGCGCTTGATGCGCTCCAGCACCAGCATCACCCATTCGACGCCGCCTTCGAGAAAGGCGAAGCGGGTGGTGGGAAATCGCTCGATCACGCCCTCATATGCCAGCGTCAGAAACGCATACATCAGCGCGACCGGATGATGCACGACGTGCGAGGCGACGAAGCTGGTGAAGTTGTCGACCCCGATACCGCGGTTGGAGCCGCCGTGAAACGCGATCGGACAATCGAGGTCGGCCGCTTCCTTGTAGACCGGCCAGTAGAATTCGTTGCCGGCCGGCAGCGGCAATCCGGTCGAGGTAACCATCGCGCCCGGCAAGCCCAGCTCCTTGACCGCGCGGCGCAGCTCGAGCACCGCGTCGGACGGAAACTGCATCGGGATCAGCGCCATCGGATGGAGTCGCTTATCGACTTTGCGGAAACGCTCGGCAACATAATCGTTATACGCGCGGCATAGCCGCACCACGTATTCGCGCAGTCTCAGCGTGCCGATCGCGAGGCCGTCGCTGGTGAACAGCACCGAATGTTCGAGCCCGATACGATCGAGCAGCGCCGCCCAATCCTCGCCCGAGCCCAGGCGCTGCCCGCTTTGCGCGCGCGAGGGGCGCTCGACCGGATTATTCGGCAGCCCGGCCAGATGATGGATACCGTCGAGGCCGGGAAAGACCGCGATACTCTGGGAGAAGGCGCGGTTGGGCTCGGTGAACATCCGGATTCCCGGATCCATGAACTCGCGGAGTTCGGGAATCGATTCGACAATATGTCCGTCACAGTCGATCAGCGCGATATCCTGGTTGGCCACGTCTCTCCACCTCGCTAACGGTTTGCGTTCAATCAATCCTTTACCAGCGCCGCTTAGCCGCCCGCTTCGATTATCGCACGCCATTTCGGCGATTGACTCAACAGTTCTATCAGACGCACCGGCGTGATTGGCGTCTCACCGATCGCGACCTCGAACGGACTGAGCGCATCTTCGATCGCCCCGATAATCGCCGCCGGCGCCGGGATGGTGCCGCCCTCGCCCGCCCCTTTTACGCCCAGCGGGTTGAGCGGCGAAAGGCTTTCCAGATGCTGAATCTCGACCCGCGGGATGTCGGTCGCGAACGGCAGCATGTAATCGGCGAAATTCGCGCTGAGCGGCTGGGCGTGCTGGTCGTAGGCCATCCGCTCCAGCAGCGAGTTGCCGATTCCATGGGCGACGCCGCCCTGGATTTGCCCTTCGACGATCACCGGGTTAATCACCCGCCCGCAGTCGTGCACCACGATGTAGCGAGTCACCCGCACCTGGCCGGTCGCGATGTCCACCTCGACTTCGGCGATATGGCTGCCGTTGGAGTAGGCGGCCTGCGTGGGCGTGAAGTAGTCGGTCGCTTCCAGACCCGGCGAGGGCAACGCGCTCAGGGCGAAACCGGGCATCCCTTCGGCTTCGGCGGCGAGCTCGGCGAACGACAGGCCGGGATGGCCGGCGCCGCGGACGCGCGCGTGACCGTCGGCCAACTCGAGTTCATCCTCGCTGACTTCGAGGCTCTTCGCCGCCAGCTTGAGCACCCGGCGACGGACCTCCGCGCTGGCCAGATGTACCGAGGAGCCAGCGTTAACGGTGATGCGGCTGGCGAAGGTGCCGATGCCCATCGAAATCGCCGCGGTGTCGCCGGTGATCACCGTCACATCATCGAGCCTGACGCCCAGTTGTTCGGCGCAGATCTGCGCGAAGGTGGTCTTGTGTCCCTGCCCCTGCGGCGAGGCACCACTGGTGACCGAAACCTTGCCGGAGCGCAGGATTCGCACCGTCGCGCCTTCGAAGGGACCGAGCCCGGTGCCTTCGACGTAGTTGCCGATACCGATGCCGAGGTAGCGGTTTTCGCTGAGCGCGGCCTGCTGGCGGCTGCGGAAGTCGTCGTATCCGGCGGCGCGCACCGCCATCGCCTGGCAGCGCGGATAATCGCCGCTGTCATAGATTACCGGCGAGCCGTCGCGGTAGACCAGCCCGACCCGATACGGCATCTGGTCAGCCCGGATGAAATTGCGCGCGCGGATTTCCGCCCGATCGATGCCGAGCTCGCGCGCCGCCCGATCCATCAACCGCTCCATCGCGAACACCGCCTGCGGCCGCCCGGCGCCGCGCACCGGCGTAGTCGGCACGCGGTTGGTGAAAGCGACCACGACTTCGAGGTCGAAGTTCGGTACCACGTAGGGACCGGGCAGCGTCGAGCCCGAAATCTGCGCGGTCACGATTCCCCATGGCACGTAGGCGCCGGCGTCGTGAATCAAGCGGCCGCGCAGGCTGCGGATGCGGCCGTCGCGATCGAGCGCCAGCGCCACGTCCCAATACTGATCGCGCTCCTGGTTGGCGGCCAGGAAATTCTCGCGCCGATCTTCGATCCATCGGATCGGCACGCCGAGCTTGAGCGCGCACGCCGCGATCACCGCCTCTTCGGCATAGAAGGTCGCCTTGGGGCCGAATCCGCCGCCCACGTCGGCGGGCGCCGCGACCCGGATGCGCTCCGGATGAAAATCGAGCAGCTCGGCGAGCGCGTTTTTGCTCTGATGGGGCGCCTGCGTCGCCGACCACACCATCAGCCGCTCCTCGACCGGATCGAAGCGCGCCAGCACGCCGCGGTTCTCCATCGCCGGGCCGCATCCGCGATGAGCCAGAAACGATCCGCGGCTGACATGGGCGGCATCGCGAAAGGCGCGGTCGGCCTCGCCGTACTTGAGCCGGTAGCGCGCGACGACATTGTTATCCACCGCCGAATGGGCGCGCGGCGCATCACTTTCGAGCGCGGCCCGGCAGTCGGCGACCACGGGCAGGATGTCGTAGTCGACCTCGACCGCGTCGACGCCGTCTTCGGCCTGGTAGCGGCTCTCGGCGATCACCACCGCCAGTGCCTCGCCAACATAACAGACTTCATCGCGGCCGAGGCAATATTGCGTCAACGGATGAGCGATCAGCGGACTGCCGACCGGCAGCGGCATCCGCAACTCGCGCATCCGCCCCGGCATGTCATCGAGGGTGAAGACCGCACGCACGCCGGGGAGACGCAAGGCGCGGCGCGCGTCGATCGATTTGATCGTGGCGTGGGCGTAGAGGCTGCGGACGAAGGCGGCGTGCAGCGTGCCGGGCAGGCGAATATCACCGATATACTGCCCGTGGCCGAGCAGCAGCGTCGGGTCCTCGAGCCGTCTTATGCGCGCGCCGATATGCTCGAAGGGCATCGTCCGGCACCTGGCGGAAAAGGGTTACGCCGGCGCCGCGGGCGCCGCGGCCTCAGTGGATGCGAATTCCTGGCGCAGCGCAGGCATCACCTCGCGCGCGAACAGCTCCATGCTGCGGACCGTGCGATCGTGCGGCATGTCGCCGATCTGGATCAACGGCAGAAACAGGCCGTTGCCGAGCGATCGGATCGACTCGATCAACCGCCTGCGCACCGTGTCCGGGCTGCCGACCAGGCAATAGCCGCGCGCGTTCATGGTCTCGAAGTCGATATTGCCGAAATCAAGATTCTTGGCCGCCGCCGCCAGCCGCATCATGGTCGGGAGCGTGCTGTAGCCGGGCGGAAAGAGCATCTGGAACGAATGGCGCAGCCCGCGATGGTAGAGCCAGCGCACGTACTGCGCGCCGTCGCGCAGCGCCTCGCGGTCAGTCTCGGCGATATACATCGGCATCAGATGGCCGAGCTGCGAGGGCGCAACTTCATAGCCGTAGCCGCGCGCCGCCTCGCGGTACCAGTCGAAGAACATCCGCACCATCTCCTGCGGCATGAAAGTCGCGAGGTAAGGATACTTGCGGCTCGGATGGGCGCACCAGTCGATGGTCTCCCGGCTGCCGAAGCCCGGAATCCAGATGGGCGGATGCGGCTTCTGGAGCGGCCGTGGCCATATGTTGACGTAGCGCACCCGATAGTGTTTGCCCTCGTAATCGAACGGCCCGGTTTCCGTCCAGGCGCGGATGATCAGGTCATGCGCTTCCGAAAACCGCTCGCGCGAAAAGGTCGGATTCACGCCCATCGAGTAGTACTCGCAGCCGATGCCGCGCACGAAGCCTGACACGATACGCCCGCCGCTCATGACGTCGAGCATCGCCAGCTCCTCCGCGATGCGCAGCGGATGGTCGCGCAGCGGCAGGCCATTGCCCAAAATCAGCAGCTTGAGGCGGCGCGTGCGCCGGGCCAGCGCCGCCACCATCAGGTTGGGCGCCGGCATCGTGCCGTAGCTGTTCTGATGATGCTCGTTGACGCTGACGCCGTCGAAGCCGAGCTCCTCGCAATATTCCAGCTCGTCGAGGTAGCGATTATAAAGGTCGTGGCCTTTTTTGGGATCGTAGTGAGAGTTCGAGAACGTCACCCACGAGCTCGGATATTTGCTGAGATCGTCGAAATCGGCCGGCAGATACGGCCACGGCATCAAATGAAAAGCATGGATCTGCATCGCTGGTTGTTCTCCTGGCGGGCTTTTTCCCAACCTCGCTCGACCGCGGCTCGCCTGATTAGACTATCAAACGGAAGCGGCGCCAAGCGCAAGTCTCGCTTATGGCACAGCGATCGAAAAAGAAAAACTCGGCAGCGCCAGCTTGCTTTCCGACGCGATCGGATCGACGATCCTAAGTCATTGCAATCACGCAGGAGGTATTGGCAGATGCTTGAGCTGTTTTATTCGCCCGGGGCCTGTTCGATGGCGTCGCATATCGGGCTCGAGGAGTCGGGCGCACCCTACGAACCGCGACCGACCCTGATCGCGAAGAACGAGCAGAAGAGCGAGGATTATCTGAAGATCAATCCGCGCGGCAAGGTGCCCGCGCTGCGGGTCGATGGCACGGTTATCACGGAAAACGTCGCCATCCTGAATTATCTCGCCAAACGCTTTCCCGAAAAAAAGCTGATGCTGACCGACCCGATGGGTGAGGCGCGATGCCTCACGACCATGGCCTGGTTTTCGAACACTGTGCATCCCGCGTTCACCCATGTCGCGCGTCCCGAACGCTTCGCCGAGGACTCGGCCGCGCAGCCGTCGATCAAGGCGACCGGCCGCAAGACCTTTTTCGCCGCGTGTCAGGAGATCGATGCGATGCTCAAGGGTCAGCAGTGGCTGATGGGCTCGCAGTTCACGGTCTGCGACGGCTACGCGCTGGTGTTTTACGGATGGGGTGCGCGGGTCGAATTGCCGATGAAGGAACTCAAGGCATACAGCGAGTGGAAGGATCGCATGATGCAGCGTCCCGCGGTGCGCAAAATTCTGGAACGCGAACAGAACGTGCTGCTGAATTACTAGCAACCTTGGCGTGGCCGGGCCCGATTTGGTGCGGTCCGGCCGGCCACGCCCATTATCGCTGCCAGTGGGTGCCCACTTGATTGACATCCGACAGGTCGCCTATCGACGACGATGATGAGGTACGTCGACGCGATTGCCGCCCGCGTGCCAAATTTTTTCCATGCACGATGGTTTCGGCGGCTGAGCATCACCCTGCTGGTGGTGTTCGCGCTCTACAGCCTGGGCGGCTTCTTCGGCGTCCCGCCGCTGCTGCGCCATATTGCCCGCACCCAGGTCGCGGCCAGTCTGGATCGGTCGGTCGCGATGGGTCCAATTGCTTTCAATCCCTATACGCTGCGGCTGCGCGTCGACCAGTTGCGGGTCGGCGAGGCCGGCGCGCCGCAACCCTTCGTCACCATCGGCCAGCTCGACGTCAGAGCATCATGGATGTCGCTGTTCAGACTTGCACCGATTGTCCGCGAGGTGGTGGTCGACCAGCCGACAATTAACCTGGTGCGGCTGGCGCCGCAGAAATTCAACTTCTCCGATCTGCTGACGCCGAGCACTCCCGCCGCCCCGACGACGACCGCGAAAAAATCCAGTCGCTTTGCGATCTCTAATATCCAGATCAACGACGGCACCGTGCATTTCGACGATCGCGTGCTCGGCGAGAAGCATACCCTGGCCGACCTCACGCTCGACCTTCCGTTCATCGCGAACCTGCCCGCCGCGACCGAAATCTTCGTGCAGCCGCTGCTGGCGATGACCATCGACGGCAGCCCGCTGCGGATTGTCGGCGAGGCCAAGCCGTTCGCGAAGACGCTCGAGTCGCTGATCTATGTGAACCTCGATCGGCTCGACCTGAACCGCTATTTCGGCTACTTGCCGATGAAGTTGCCGATCAAACTCCTGCACGGAACGCTGTCGACGCAGCTCAAGATCTATTTCATCGAGCAGCGCGACCATCCGCAGATTCGCCTGACCGGGAAGGTCGCAGTCGACGACCTGGGTATCCACGACAGCGCCGACGCCGGCCTGCTCGATCTCAAACATGCCGATCTGACGATGGCCAAGGTCGAGCCGCTAGAAGATTTCTTTCACCTGGCCTCGATCAACGTCGACGGGCTCGCGGCTCATCTGGTGTTGAATGGCGACGGCACCACCAACCTGACGACCCTGACGAGCGCCGCCGCTCCCAAAGCCGGCGGGCCATCGACCGCGGCTGCACAGCCACAACCCTCGCCGATCCAGGCGCAAGCCGCCCATCCCTCCGCGTCGCCAACCGCCTCGGCGTCGCCCCGGGCGAGCGCTTCACCGGCGGCAGCCGCCTCGCCAGGCGCGACGGTCCCGATGCAATCGCTGGTCGCTTCGGCGCCGGCGCCATCCGCAGCGCCATCGACCGCTGCCGGCGGCGCGGGCAAGCCCAAGACCGTGATCGCGCTCGACTCGTTCCAGATGAACAACAGCTCGGTCGATATCACCGACAAGATGGTTCCCAAGCCGGCGGTGTTGGCGATCAAAGCACTGCATGTCGGGCTCAAGAACCTCGCCACCAACTCGAAAACCCTCGCGCCGTATGAAATGTCGGCAAGCCTTGGCAGTGGCGGCTCGATCGCGGCCAAGGGCGGCCTCAGCCTGCCGAAATCCGAAGTGACCACCGATTTGACGGTGCGGCAGGTCGACCTTCCGGCACTGCTGCCGTTCGTGCCGCCGGGGCTCGTCAACGCGACGATCGTGTCGGGCAAGTTCGGCGCCAGATCGAACATCAAAACCGTCTTCGGTGGCGGCAAGCTCAATGTGCATGTGGAGCCCGCAAAGCTTTCGCTGGATAACGTCGAGCTGCGTGCGCTCAACGAAAAGCAGAGTCCGCTCGGATGGACCCATCTTGGCGTCACGGTCGGACAAGCCGACCTGGCCACGCATCGCGCGGTGATCGATGAGGTGCGCACCGAAGGGCTCAAGGTTCTCGTGCAACGGGGCCGGCATGGCGAAATCAATCTCGCCGCGCTGGTGGCGGCTCCCAAACCGGCCGGCGGCGCGCCGGCACCGAAGCGCACGCGAGCAAAACCCGCCCCTCGCAAGGCCCGTTCACCGCGTCGCGAACGCTCGCGACGGAGCTCCGCGCGAGCTGCCGCGAACCCACCCGCCCAAGGTGGATGGCAGTATCGGATCGCCTCGGTCGCGCTCGAGAACAGCCGCGTCAATATCGAGGATCGCTCGAGCCGCAAGCGCACTTCGATGACGGTCGCACCGCTGAATATCCAATTGAAGGATATTACCGACGACTTCGCCAAGCCGTTCACGCTCGCGATCGACGGAGTCGTCAATCGCCGGGGACGCTTCAAAATCACCGGCGACGCGGCGATCAAACCGCTGCGCTCGAAGCTGCGCATCAACCTGCGCCGGGTCGACCTGGCGGCTCTCGATCCCTACGTAACCTCGGGACTCAACGCGACCATCGCCAGGGCTGCCCTGACGATGAACGGCACGGCCCAGGTCGAGAGTCGCGACGACAAGCTGCGGGCGAACTACCGGGGCGATGCCATGCTCGGCCAGGTAAGCGTGCTCGACAAACTGACCGGCGACAGTTTCCTGCGCTGGAACTCCTTCACCGCCAACGGTATCGACGCGCGCTATGGCGAGGGCGAGCCGCGGGTGCATATCGCCGGGCTCGCGCTGTCCGACTTCTTTGCCCGCATCATCCTGAACAAAAACGGGCAACTCAATATAAGCGATATCGTTACCAACCGGCAGGTGGCGCCGGTCTCGTTGACCCGGAGTCACAACGGCCCGCCGCAACCCGCTCCCGCACCGCCCGCCCCGCCCGCGCCGACCGCTGGCGCAACTCCTTCCGGCGAAAGCGCGCCGACTACCGGCGCGTCGATCAAGGCCGACCTCGAAATCGCCGGGGTCACGCTGCAAGGCGGTCAGATCAACTACACCGACAATTTCATCAAGCCCAACTATGCGGCCGATCTGACCGAAGTCGGCGGCAAGGTTGGCGCCTTTGGCACTCAAACTACGACTCCCGCAGAGGTGCTGATCGACGGAAAGATCGATAACACCTCGCCGGTCCAAATCAGCGGCGCGGTGAACCCGCTGACGCCGGAAGCCGCCGTCGACCTGACGGTCAAGGCCAACGACGTCGCGCTGACGAACCTGTCGGCCTATTCGACCAAGTACACTGGCTATCCTATTACTAACGGCACATTGACAGTCGATGTTCACTATCTGCTCAACCACGGCATCCTCAAGGCAGATAATCATATCGTCATCAAGCAGCTCGCCTTCGGCGATCGGGTGCAGAACTCGACCGCGGCCAACCTGCCGATTCGCCTGGCGGTCACGATCCTGAAGGACCCGCAGGGAAAAATCGACCTCAGGGTTCCGGTCTCGGGCTCGCTGTCCGATCCCCAGTTCAGCATCACCGGCGTCATCTGGCACGCCTTCGCTAACGTCCTGATGAAAGCCATCACCTCGCCCTTCAGCCTCCTGACCTCGGCGATCAGCGGAGTTGTCGGCGGCGGGGGCGCGACTCAAAACCTCTCGTATGTCGATTTCGAACCCGGCTTCGCCTACCTGAGCCCGGCCGCGGACAAGAAGCTGGACGCGCTGGCGAAGGCACTCAAGGATCGCCCGGCACTTAAGCTGGAGATCACCGGCGGGGTGGATCCCAAGCTCGATCGCGATCCTCTGCGCGAGGGACTGCTCGACCGCGCGATAAGAGAGCGGAAGCTCGAGGCCGAGGGCGGCAAGGTGAAGGGCGCCGAGCTGGGCGACGTCAAGGTGACGCCCGATGAGTACGACAAGTATCTGCGGCGAGTCTACAAGGCGGCGGATTTTCCCAAGCCGCGGGATTTTATTGGCTTGACCAAATCGTTGCCGCCCGATCAGATGAAGAAACTGATTATCGCCAACACCAAAATCACCGATCTGCAGCTTACTCAACTTGCCGAACAACGGGCCGCTGCGGTGCGCAACTATCTGGACAAGAAGATCGCGTCAGACCGGCTGATCATCACCGCGCCAAGGCTCAACGCCGAAGGCATCAAAGACCACGGCAAGACCAGCCGCGTCGACCTGTCGCTGAGGTAGCCGGCTGGCTTGTGCCGATCATGATACTTTGTGGCAATACTAACGTCACTAATCACTCAAGGAGCTATCGATAATGAGTAATTCAATGGATATCGGAGTTGGCCTGCCGTCCCATGTTCCGGGCGTCGCGGGCAAGACCGTCGTGGAGTGGGCGCGGCGCGCAGACACACGCGGCTTTGCCAGCCTGGCTGTGATCGATCGCGTAGTTTACGGCAGCTACGAGCCGCTGATAGCGTTGGCCGCGGCGGCGGCGGTTACCGAGCGCGCGCGACTGATAACTTCGATCCTGATCGGTCCGCTGCGAATCAACAGCGCCTTGCTCGCCAAACAGGTTGCCACCCTCGACGCGCTCACCAACGGCCGCGTGGTGCTGGGGATCGCGGCGGGCGGACGCGAAGATGACTTCACCGCGAGCGGCGCGACTTTCAAGGGTCGCGGCAAGATACTCGATCAGCAGATCGCCGAGATGCGTAAAATCTGGGCCGGCGAGTCGCGCGGCACAGCCGGCGCGATCGGCCCCACGCCCGCGCGCGCGCCCATGATCATCATGGGTGGTCATACCGAGCCGGCGCTAAAGCGCGCCGCTCGGCTGGCCGACGGCTGGATTATGGGCGGCGGCGCCACCCCGGATGGTTTCAAAAAAGCGGCCGCCGGCCTCAACGCGGCATGGGCGGCGCAGGGACGGAAAGAGAAACCCCGGCTGCTCGCGCTGAACTATTTCGCCATCGGGGCGCAGGCCGCGGCGACGGCGAAAGACAATCTTCGCGACTATTACCGGTTTGCAGGCCCCTATGCGGAGCAGGTCGCCAACAGCGTCCTTTCCAGCAACGCCGAGATCGCCGAGCGCATCGCCGGCCTGCAGCAGGCGGGATGCGACGAGCTGCTGCTGATACCGGGAGTCGCGACCCTCGAACAGGTCGACCTGCTGGCGGCGGCCGTTTTCTCGCGCCGGAGCTGACTATATTTCGTTCGCGCCTGAAGTCAGCTTACGAATGACTGTAATGATTGGCTATTGAGAGGCGACTCGCGATGGCGAAGCTCAAGCTGAAGCTGGCCTGCGGTAATTACGATCGCACGCGGGCGTTGATGGACGGGAGCCTGCAACCGGAAGGTATCGAGCTCGAATATGTCCTGTCTTTTCCTGCCGAGACCTTCCCACGCATGATCAGGGACCGCGAGTTCGAAGTCTCCGAACTCGGCCTCACCTTCTATCTCGGCACGCTGGCGCAACCGGACCCGCCGTTTATCGCGATTCCGGTCTACCCGATTCGATTTTTCGTGCAATCAGCGATCTTTGTGAACGTCAACAGTGGCATCAAAGAACCGCGCGACCTGATCGGTAAGCGGCTCGGCGAGCTGTTCATCTATGGCCACGATGCGGGCACCTGGGTGAAAGGCATCCTGAGCGACGAGTACGGCGTGCCGGCGCGCGGTGTGAGTTTTGCGGTCGGAGGGCTGGACCGTCCCAGCCCGCGCTGGGATTGGGTGCCGTTCCAGCCGCCGTCCGATGTGCAGGTTAATCAGATTGGTCCCGACCAGACGCTCAACGGTCTGCTCGAAGCCGGCGAGATCGACGCGCTGTATTCGGCGATGGTGCCGCCCTCGCTGGTGGCGGGTTCCAAGCGGATCCGCTACCTGTTCGAGGATCACGAGGCGGCCGGCCGCGACTACTTCAGAAAGACCGCGACCTTCCCGATCATGCACATCGTCGCGATCCGCAGGGACGTCTATCGCGCCAATCCGTGGGTCGCGCGGGCGCTCTACGAGGCTTTCGCCGAAGCCAAACGCCGGGCCGAAGAGCTCTACCGATTCCAGGCGCAACATATGCACCGGCTCTTCATGATCCCGTGGCTCTCAGCGCATCTCGAGGAGAACGCGCGCTGATGGGCGACGATCCGTGGCCGTACGGATTGGAGCGCAATCGAAAGCCGCTGGACACCTTCCTGCGCTACCATTACGAGCACGGGCTTTCGAAGCGCCGCTTCCAGCCCGAAGAGCTGTTCGCGCCCGAAACCCTGACCTGATGAGATCCTAAAGTCCCCAGCGCTTACCGTTGGCGATAATCCGCTCCTTGATGGCGGGCGGATAGATGTCGTCGAAGGCCAGCCGCTCGGGGACCTCGTCGCGCTTCCAGGTCACCGGCCAGGTGCAGTCGAGCAGGACGTTGCCGCCGCCGTGCCCCAGTTCCTTGGACTCGCTGCGCGCCAGGTAGGGCGCGAGCGGACTATTGATATGCCCGGGGTAGAGATGAATGCCTTTGACCGGGTTGCACTTGGTGCAGATGGCGTGGAAGACCTCCTCGAGATTGGCGGGATCGATGTCGTCGTCGACCACGATCACGTAGGGGAAGTAACGGCCATTGCGATCCATCCAGACCGTCGACGCGATTAGCTGCGGGATGCCGGCGAACGGCGTGCGGGTCGACACGATGGCCGCATGCCAGGCCGCCTGCTCCGGTACGCATACCCGGCTGAATGGGATGCCGGCGGCTCCCAGAGCCGTCTTGACATTGCCGGCAACCGACAGTCCCCACAGCAGCTCGTCGATCGGAACGCCCAGGCAGGTCGATGGCAGAATCGGATTATCGCGATGGGTAACCGCGGTCAGCCGAAAGATCGGACGCTCGATAACACCCGCCACCACGTAGCCGGGATACTCGCCGAAGGGCCCTTCGTCGCGCCCCTCGGCCGGATCGATGGTTCCCTCGAGCACAATTTCGGCGTCGGCCGGAACGTAAAGATCGACGGTCTTGCATTTGACCAGCTCGACTGGGCGATTGCGGATGCCGCCGACCACCTCGACCTCGGAGACTCCGAACGGAATTCCCGAGGCCGCCACGATATTGCACAGCGGGTCGCTGCCGTAGAACTGCGCATACTCCATCACGCGCTTGGCCTGCCGATACTTGCTCAGGATGTAGCCGCCGTGATTGAGCGCGCCGAGCCAGATTCCGGTCGTGCGCCGATCGTGAACCATCCCGCGATAGGTTCCCCAGTTGACCCAGTCCGAATCGAGGTCCTGGCAGACGCCGACGTTCAAGGTGCCGATGTAACGCCCGCCGTCCTGCGGATGGAGCTGCGGCACCGGGAATTTGAGGATGTCGATGTCGTCGCCCAGCATCACGTTCTGCTGGCAGACGCCGGTCGGCACGACCATCGGCTTCATCCGCTTGCTGAAATTCTCTTCGTAAAAGCTGACCAGCTCGTGATAGCCGGTATCGCGCGGCAGTCCGAAGATTACCGCCAGCCGTTCGTAGGTGGCGAACAGGCTGCCGAGCAGGCTCGAGCCTTTCATCGAATCCTTGACGTTCATCAGCCACGGGGCGGGAGATTGACGGCCGGCGGCATAGCGCATAATCGCGCCGGCCTCGAGGTTCCAATCGACCGGATCCTCGATTTTCGTAACCAGCCCTTCCTCGACCATCATCGACAGATAGCCACGCAAATCCATCTCGAACCTCCTCGGCGGCGCGTCGACAGATCGCTATCGTTGTTCGCTGCGAAAAAGCAAGGCGGCGTACCCGCGCTTTACATTTTTCATTTCGCTCGCATCGCGATACTTATGACAGGGCATCGGAAAGGAGGCAGCTTCGATGGGACGACTCGACGGCAAGATTGCATTGATAACCGGTACCGGCGGGGGACAGGGTCGCGCCGCGGCCGTGCTGTTCGCACGCGAAGGGGCGAAGGTGGTCGGCTGCGACCTCAAGGCGGAGGGCGCCAAGGAAACGCTGGCGATAGTACACGACCACGGCGGCGAGATGGTCTCGATGGCGCCGATCGACATCTCTACCGAGACCGGCGCCGAGGGCTGGGTCAAGGACGCCGTGGCAGCCTTCGGCGGAGTCGATATTCTCTACAACAATGCATCGTGGCCGGTAATCGGACCGTTCGAAACGGCGACCGCCGAGGATTGGCACTTCACGGTCCGCAACGAACTCGACATCGTGTTCTTCGTCACGCGCGCCGCGTGGCCGCATCTTATCGCTCGCGGCGGCGGCGTGATCGTCAACACCGCATCAATCGCGGGTCAGCGCGGGATGGCGTTTCTGCCGCAGTCGGCGCATAGCGCGACCAAGGGCGGAGTGCTGGCCCTCACCATGCAGTTTGCGAGCGCCGGCGCGCCGCATCGAATCCGCGCCAATTCGATCAGCCCCGGTCTGATCGCTTCGCCCGCCACCCAGGTCTACGTCGACGATCCGAGCTCGGGATTCGCCCGCAAGGCGAGCCAAAATCCGCTCGGCCGCATCGGCTACCCGGAAGATATCGCGAAGGTGGCGCTGTTCCTGGCCTCCGACGACTCGGCCTATGTCAACGGCGTCGATATCATAGTCGACGGCGGACAATCGATCATGCTGTGAGGCGAGCCCGGTATCTTTGAACGATTCATCCGGCAAGCGAAAAGGTGTGGCTATGAAAACACGGCAGCTGGGAAAGAGCGATTTGCGGGTCTCGGCGATCGGACTCGGATGCATGGGGATGTCGTGGGCCTACGGCACCGTCGACGAAGCCGAGGCGCTGGCGACGATCGATCGCGCGCTCGAGCTGGGCGTCAACTTTTTCGACACTGCTGACGTCTACGGACCGTTCACCAACGAGCAGTTGGTCGGCAAGGCGCTCAAGCGGGCGCGCGGGCAGGCGATAATCGCCACCAAGTTCGGCAATCGGCGCGGGCCCGACGGCCGGCCGATCGATCCGGACGGACGTCCCGAGTATGTGCGCGAAGCCTGCGAGGCCTCGCTCAAGCGCCTCGGCGTCGATTGCATCGACCTCTATTATCAGCATCGCGTCGACAAGAAGACGCCCATCGAGGAGACCGTCGGCGCGATGGCGGAGCTGGTGCGCCAGGGCAAGGTGCGCTACCTCGGCCTCTCCGAAGCTTCGCCGCGCACCATCCGGCGCGCGCACGCGGTTCATCCGATAACCGCGCTGCAGACCGAGTACTCGCTATGGAGCCGCGAGCCGGAAGAGGAAATCTTTGCCACGCTACGCGAACTGGGAATCGGTTTTGTCGCCTACAGCCCGCTCGGACGGGGATTTCTGACCGGTCGCATCACCTCGCCCGACGCGCTCGAGGAATCCGACTTCCGCCGCCATGCGCCGCGCTTCGAGAGCGATAATTTCAGCAAGAACCTGCCGATCGTGAACGAGCTCAAGCGGATGGCCGCTGCCAAGGGCGTCACGCCCGGACAACTTGCGCTGGCGTGGGTGATGGCGCAGGGCGAGGATATCGTGCCGATTCCGGGCACCAAGCGGCGCAAGTACCTGGAGGAAAACGTCGCTGCGGCCGAGGTCACGCTCGACGCGCAGGAGCTGCGGCGGCTCGACCAGATCGCACCGCGCGGCGCGGCGGTCGGCGAGCGTTACGCCCCGGGGGTGATGAAGAACATCGACCGCTGATCGTCACAGCGAGCGCAGCGCGAAGCGGGGATCGGCGGCGCGTACCGGCTCCTCGGGCAGGCCGAGTTCGCGGCGCACGATGTTAGTGCCCTCGACCAGCGCCACGCACTTGTAGTGCGCGATGCGCCGCGACAGTCCCTCGCGCCCGAAGCCGCAATCAGTCGTAATCACCAAGCGTTCGGCCGGCACATATTCCAGCGCCTTACGAATCAGCCGCGCGACGACCTCGGGCGGTTCCACTGTCGTCTGCGTATGGTTGATCACGCCGATAGCGATCTTCTTGTCGGTCCGGTAGCGGCCGAGCAGCGGCAGGTCGCGACCTCCGGTGCTGGCGCATTCGAGCGTCAGCACGTCGCAATCGAGTTGCAGCAGGTAGGGCAATGAGCGTTCGTAGCTGGGGCGATCCCAGAAGATGCTTTGCTGGTTCGGATTACCCCAGCAGGTATGGACCCAGATTTCCGAGTTGACGCCGGCGACCTCGCGATTCACCGCCCGCGTGTAGAAATCGATCTCCTGTTCGGAAGGTGGCGGGTCGGCCAGGCACGAATAATGATGATGCGGTTCCTCGATCTGGATCACCGGGCATCCGGCCGCGACGAGCTCTTTCAGTTCCTCATTCTGCACCGCGGCGAGGTCCATTATCAGCTCGTGATCGTCGCGGTAATGCTCGTTCTGCAGCACCGCGGGCATACAGGTCGCGCTGATAGTGCCGAACTTGACCGGCTTGCGGCTCATCTTCTGCGCGGTCTTCCACAGCGCCGCATATTGCAGCGGTCCGCGGCTGACCTTCCCGGTGACGGCCGGTGGATTGTAGGCCTCGTTGATCTCGTACAGGATGCGCCCCGGCCTGACGCCGGGAAATTTCAGAAACTCGGAAGCCTCACGGAAGCCCTCGATTCCGCCGATTCGCTCCAGCGCATAGAAGAACCACGAGCGGCCGCCGACTTCGAGATCGAAGCGCGCGTCGCCGTCGCTCAGGATATCGAGCCCGGCGCGTTCCTGTTCGTTGAGGTATGACGCCAGCGCATCGATATACTGCTCGCGATAAAGCGAATCGCCCATCGCGATCCGAAACGGCCGCCCGCGCAGGCTTTCGGTGAACCACGACGGGCGCGGAAACGAGCCCGTCACGGCGGTCGCCAGCGGCTTGTCTTTGGTCGCTCCCAGCATCGTTTCCCCCGGCGGTGTCAGCCGCCCGTCACGGCCGCAACTCGAACAGCACCACCACGTCGTCCTTGATCGGCAGACGCTGAAAGCGCGAGAAGCCGGCGGCGCTCGCCAGCTCGCGCGCCTTCGGCTCGCCCATCGCGATCCCGATTCCGGCGCCATGATGGGCAAGCGAGGTGGTCAGACAATAGAGCGTGCTGATCGAATAGGCCATCTTGCCGAGCTGACTCAAATTCTCACTGAGCTCGTGCGAGACATTTATTTCCTGCACCAGGCAGGTGCCATCGCGCTTGAGCGCGCGGCGGATCGAGCGCAGCAGAGCGGCAGGATCGGCGGCGTCGTGGATCACGTCGAAGGTCGAGATGAAATCGAATTTTTCCGCCTCCAGGCCACTGCCATCGCCGACCTCGAAGGTAACGCGCTCCGCGAGCCCGGATTTGCCGGCCAGCCGCCGCGCCCGCTCGATCGATTCGCGATGAAGATCGAGGCCGACGACCCGCGCCTTGGCGAAAGCCTGCGCGATCATGATCGCGGCGCGGCCGCCGCCGCAGCCGACGTCCGCCATCGTGCCGCCGGCTTCGAGCGCGGCCACCACCTGCGGCATCTGCGGCAGCCATTTGCGCAGCAGCTTATGCTTGTAACGGGTGCCCGAGTTGCGCTCGAAAGCTTCGAACAGCCACGGCGGATACTCCGCCTGAGTGACGCCGCCGCCGGTTGCGAACTCCTCGGCGACCCGCGGCGCAATCGTCATCGCGGCCTGGGCCAGTTGGAAGTAGCTGGCGACGAAGAACGGCGAGTCCTCGTCGGCCAGCGCTGCGGCATATTCGGGACCGAGTGCGAAGCTTTGCGCGGCGCGGTCGTAGTCGACGTAGCCCGCCGCCGCCATCGCGCCCAGCCATTCGCGCAGGTAGCGCGGGTTGAGGCCGGTGCGCGTCGCCAGTTGTTCGACGGTCAGCGCGCCGGCGTCTTTCATCGCCTTGAAGATTCCGAGCCGATCGCCGATATAGCAAAGCGCGGAGTGCATCGCCGCGGCCGCATCGCCGACCACCGCCTGGGCGATACGCCGGGCTTTATCGAGATCGAGCGGGACGCCGCTGCCTGCCATCGATTAATCCTCCAAGCGGCTCCACGAGCCGCGCAGCCGGTCCGTGCGGGGGCTAGGCCGGGCGCGCATTCCGGATCGCATTCCAGACGTTGGCCGGCGTCAGCGGCATCTCGGCGACGCGCAGGCCCGGAATCGCGTTCTCAACCGCGCTGCAGATCGCGCCCAGCGGCGCGCCGCATCCGGCCTCGCCCACGCCCTTGCATCCGAGCGGATTGAACGGCGACAGCGTCTCCTGATGCTGAATCTCGAAGCTCGGCAGGTCGACGGCGGTCGGAATCGTGTAGTCATAGAAAGTGGTGGTCATCAACTGCCCGGCTTCGTTGTAGGCCAGGCATTCGTAGAGCGCGCCGCCCAGACCCTGGGCAAAGCCGCCGTGCATGTTGCCCTCGGCCAGCATCGGATTGACGATCCGTCCCGAGTCGTGAACGAAGCAGTAGCGCAGCACCTTGACGACGCCGGTTTCGGGATCGACCTCGACGATGCACGCCGCCATCCCGCTCGGCCACGACGGATAGGTGTTGATGCCGCCGAAGGGATGCATCTCGGGGCGGGTGTAGACGTTGGC
>Ga0307373_10006362_pt1 | contig 18839 bp, 14 predicted proteins | sample OX2MG_FD_202534 | JGI IMG/M metagenome (GOLD analysis project Ga0307373, IMG submission 202534) | Soil microbial communities from Risofladan, Vaasa, Finland - OX-2 | ecosystem: Environmental > Terrestrial > Soil > Coastal area > Acid sulfate soil | place: Finland: Risofladan, Vaasa | collected...
CGCCTGGCAAGAATCGAACTTGCTGCCTCTTGCTCCGCAGGCAAGCGCTGTGTAGAGCTCGTTCCACAACGAGCGTTTCGAATTGCTATGTAGCGTCTGCTCACTCAAACCCGCTGCTCTGTAGCGCTTGCCCGAGCATGTTCGCTGGCTCGCTTCCACGATCGCGACAGGCAGGGGGCGCATGGCCTGGTGACACGGAGATGCTCATGGCTCGTAAGCGCCGGAACGCTCAGTAACCCCCAGCCCTGATGCGGCGCAGCTACGACGATCTACGTGCTGCTGCTCAGCCAGTCACAGTCCGGCGGGGGTTAGCGACCAGGGCTATGGACGCTGTCGTATCGCCGCCCGACATTCATGAGAAGCGGGCTGTGTCTTTGGCCCTTTGCGGGTTGACTGCGGGGTCGCGCGACGATTTGACCGACGCTCAGGTGAGTGCGACTAGGCCGCCCACGAATACTCCTTGACGATGCCATGGAGGCGGTCGATGCGCATGATCTGTCCAGTAGAGAGCACAGGAACGGGATCTGGAGGCCTGAGCTCAAGTGCGCGATGCTGACGAGCATGGTTGTCGTGGTCGAAGAACTCGGTAAGGACGCGCGCGAGATGGCGCTCGCCGTGGCGCGATCTGGGGGACATGGGGAGATCGGTACGAGGCGCGTTGGACGATCCGCTTCTCAGCCGCAAGACTCAGGTCGTTGCCAAACCAACTTCTGGCGAGTGACGCTAGGTGAACGCTAGGCTGGGATAGTTAATGGAGACGATGGGGTTCTTTGCGCACCTCAGGTTGAGGACGATTCAGGCGACGCTGCTCAGACGTGGTCAAGGTGATCCGTCCTCCATTCATGGGGTGACGGAATCACAGAACTGTTCAGGGATGACGTTTTCTCAGAACTACCACATGCACGTCCCCCTCGCTTGACACAGAACCTTCCCGTCCATAACCTGTTGGACCGATAAACTCAGTATGCCAGCACCTTTCCGAATCTTCATACCCGATACCGAGGCCTCCGAGCGGATGAAGCTCGCAACTCGACTGGCGGCCCTTCCAAATGTGGCCGTCCGCACGGGTGCGGACTTCAGCACGTCGGAGGAGCGGATGCTCCGCGACGTGGAGGACGCGGACGTCCTCTGCGTCGCACTTGCGCGCGTCTCGGCATCCGTGATCGCTGCCGCACCGAATCTCCGGATGGTCGTCAAGTGCGGCATTGGAACGGACAATATTGACCTCGAGGCCGCTCGGTCGAGGGGTATCAGCGTCGTCCGGACGGCAGGTGTCAACTTCAGAGGCGTAGCCGAATACGTGATCGGCGCCGTCATCGTTCACTTCCGGCGAGTACTGGAACTCAACTCCGCGATCCGGACCGACGACTGGACGCCGCTTCGGCAGAAATGGGCAGGACGCGTCGAGTCGCTCCAGGGGCGCGTCATCGGAGTCGTCGGCGCTGGCGCGATCGGCCGGGAGGTTGTCCGCCTGGCGCTTGCGCACGGCATGCGAGCCCTCGTGCACGATCCGCATGTTCCAGAGAGCGCCCTTCGCGAACTCGGTGTGGAGCCTGTCGGCCTCGAGCAGCTGCTCGCCGATTCGGACGTCGTGACGCTGCATGCATTGCTGACGCCTGAAACCACCCATCTAATCTCGACGGACCAGCTGCGTGCTATGCAGCCTCACGCGATTCTGATCAACACCTCGCGTGGTCCTGTCGTCGATGAAAAGGCGTTGGTCTTGGCCCTCGACCAAGGCGCGATTGGAGGCGCAGTGCTCGACGTCTTCGAGACCGAACCGCTCCCGTCCAACAGCCCCCTCAGGTCGTTGCCTAACTGCATCCTCAGTCCACACCTCGCCGGCTGTACTGACGGCGGGTACGCTGAGATCGGTGAGCGCGCGGCGGAACTTGTCGAGCTCTTCCTGAACGGTCGGCCGCTCATTTCCGGTTGCGTCGTCGTCCCTTGATCCGGTGGCCCGTCGCTGCGACCCGCCGCCTCTCGATTGCCAAGCCCAAGAGGCGCTGACCAAGGTACTCGAGCGCAAGCTGATCGGAGCCGCCATCCTCGATGTGCTCGATCGAGCCGCTGGCGTCGGGGATGCGCCTGCTTCAGCTGCCCTACTGCACCGCGGAGGGCTACCAGGAGATCGACGAGCCGGCCGCCGAGACTGATCACGCGTCAGGTCAGCGGCACCGACCTGCCAGTCGTGGACTGGTCCGAGCCTAGCCGCCCCGCCTCCTTCAGAATGAGGGAGGCGTCATAGCTGCGATCACCTCGGCTACCTTGTCAGTGGGGTTGCGCCACGCATGTGGCAGCCCTGAGTCATAGGTGACCGTGTCGCCTTGGTCCATGGTGAACAGGCGATCGCTGATCTGGATCTCAACCCGCCCAGAAAGCAGGTGAACGGACTCTTCTCCAGGGTGCATGAATGGCTGCTCCCGATTGTCGAAGCCAGGAGAGATCTTGGTGCGGACCATGCCCAGCTTCCCCTGAAGACTGGGGGTGAGGAGATCGTATACGAGGCTCTTGTGGGGCATCACAAGCTGTCGCCGGGCGTTGCGCCGGACCAGCATGACGTCAGGGTTGATCGCCGTCTGAAAGAACGAGCCGATCGAAAGGTCCAGCGCGTAGGCGAGTTTGGTGAGGGTCACAAACGACGGGTTGCCCATCCCGCGCTCAATCTCGCTGATCAGGCCGGCACTGACGCCAGCTCGGGCTCCCAGGCCCTCCAGCGAATACCGGCCCTGTCGGGCACGCTTGATCACAGCACCCAGCTGGCTCGTCGTGTCGGGCCCAGAGGGGTTGGCGCCCTGTGCTGCTCTGCGTGCTGCCTCTTTCACTCCGTCAATTCCTAACAGAAGCCCCGGGTCTGTGGCCAAGCTTGCGCTCAATGATGCCTGGCTCCAATGGTGCGGTGGCTTGACAATGGAAGCCCTTCACTGAAAAATAGAGTCCTTCGTTATGGTGAAGGTTTAGGGGAGTGGTCGGTTGTATCTAGCCACGTACGCGGTGAAAGGCGGAACGCGCTCAGGGATCGTCCTTGGTGGCGGCCGAGTCCTGGATTTCGCCGCTGCGGAGCAAGTTCTTGGGGCAGAGCATCCCCTTCGCCAGGCTGCGGCCGGCGGGCGGGATCTCGCGGGACTACTGGAATCGGGGGTCGATCTCCGCTATTTGGAGGACCTGTACGCGGCGAGCGGCGAACTGCCCGAGAACTCATTCCTCGATGTGGCCGAACTCGAGTTGGTGGCGCCGATCCCCCGCCCGGGGAAGGTGGTCTGCATTGGGCTCAACACAGAGGGTCTGGTGGGCGCTGGCGTGCCGCCGATCGAGGAAATGCCGACTGCCGCACCATTTTGGTTCTACAAGGCGACGACGGCCGTAATCGGGTCGGGGGAGTCGATCATCCATCCCGGCCGCTGGCATACAGAGCGGCTCATCCCAGAACCCGAACTGGGCCTGATCATCAGCCGCCGCTGCGGGCCCGGGATCGCCACGCCAAGGGCCGAAGACGCGGCGGGGTATATCGCAGGCTATGTAGTCTGCAATGACGTCTCCGCTCTCGACCTCGAGTTCGATCGGGGCGGGGATCCGTTCGCGTTCAACCTCGCATGGAGCAAGTCATATCCGACATTCGGGCCGATCGGGCCCTGGATGGTCACAACCGAGGACTTCAATCCAACCGACGCGGCTGTGACGCTTCGAGTGAACGGCGAGACGGTGGTCGCATCAAACACCCGGAACTATCTCTGGAACGCATGGGAGCTGCTCGAGTACTTCGCGGCGGTGATGGTGATGGAGCCGGGCGACGTGATCTCGTGCGGAAACTTCCCGCCGACCCGGGTGGTCTGGCCCGGCGACCTAGTTGAGATCGAGATCGAGAAGATAGGCACGCTTCGCAACCCGGTTGCTGGATCTGCGCAGGAGACCAGGTACCGAGTGCCGCCTAAAGTGACCAAGCAAGCAGCGGAGTTCAAGGCACTCCGGGCGCGCGAGAGCGCCCGAACAGCTCATTAGACAGATTTCGCCCCTCCGGTAGGGCGACACCCAAACGAGACGACATAGGAGGATCGAAATGTGGGCAAGCAGGCGGATTTCGGCGGTGGTCGCCGTCGCGGCGACCTTGCTGATCGCGGCGTGTGGCGGTCAGTCGACTAACCAGGGATCTAGCACCCTCGGGCCAGGGGTGACCAAGGATCAGATCACGATCGGTCTTCAGGTGGACCTAACCGGCGGCGGCAGCCTTGTCGGGCAGGGAACGAAGTACGGCGTCGAAATGGCCGTGGCGGAAATCAACAAGCACGGAGGCGTGAACGGCCGGAAGATCAACCTCGTAATCGAGGATGCGGCTTCGACCCCCGACGGCGGGGTACTGGCGGTGCGCAAGCTCGCCCAGCAGGACAATGTCTTCGCCATCTTCGGCGGTTCGATCAGCTCATCCACTGTCTCCGCGCTCACCTTCATACGCAGTGGTGACGTTCCGTACTACGCGAGCATCCCATCGGACCCGCGCGTCCTCAATCCCTTCAGTAAGCTGATCTTCGAGGGGGCGGCTCTCCCTCAGACGACGGTCGTTCCCGACGAGGTCGACTTCCTCACGAAGACGCTCGGCGGGAAGAACATCGCGCTGATGGTCTCCAGTGACGCCTACGCGATCGCTGCCAAAGGGCTCATCGTGCCCGAGATCGAGAAGCGTGGCGTCAAAGTAGCCACCGTCCAGACCTTCAACGCAGGTGACACTGACTTCACCGGACAGATCGCGGCCATCAAGAAGGCCAATCCTGACGTCATGATGACGATCGCACTGCCCGCCGACGGCGCGCGCGTGCTGGTGCAGGCACGTCGCGCCGGCATCAACATTCCCATGGTCGGGGACAGCGCGCAGGCCGACAATCAGACCATCCGCCTGGCTGGGACGGTATCCGAGGGCTATTACACCTTCTGGTTCTCTTCGCCCCAGTTCATCGACGATCGCACGGGAGAGATGGGCAAGTGGCGCGACGCGTTCGCAGCCCAGTTTCCCAACCCCCCGACTGGGGTGCCTAACCAGTGGACGCTGCAGTCGTATGCTGACGTCTACGTCGTCGCCGAGGCCCTCAAAAAGTGCGGCAGCACCGTCACTCGTGACAATTTTGTTAAGCAGCTGGAGACACTCAAGGACTACGTCGGCGGTAAGCCGGGCAGCAGCTTCTCGTACGCTCACCCCATCGGCCTTCCCCGTACCTTCACCGCGACAGACCATCAGGGTAGCCGGCTTCTCGTTCCGGTGGTGATCAAAAACGGTGAGTTCAAGGCAGTCACCTGATCGGTTGGCCCGCCAGCAATCGTTGCTGACCGTCGGCTGCCTGGCCTTCGGGCCAGGCAGCCGTAGTCGGCGAACCCGGCTGGTTTGATGATCAGCTTGGTCATCGGCGGGATGGCAAACGGTGCCATCTACGGGCTGGTCGCCCTCGGTATCGTTCTCATCTTTCGAACCACCGGGGTAGTCAACTTCGCACAGAGCGAGTTCCTGATGGCGGGCGCCTATGCCTACTTGTTGGTCTCGCTGGTTCAGTCCAACTCTCTCGTCCAGCTGGTCATAGTGGCCGCCGTGGGTGTGGCCCTCGGTATGGTCTTCTTCCTAGTCATCCGCTACCTGTTCAAACAGGCTGAGGAGCTTCAGGTACTCATCGCCACGCTCGCGATGAGCATCATCTTGCTGAATCTCGCGCGTGTGGTATTCACCGACACACCGTCTCGGGTCAGCGGTTGGGTGTTCGGGGATCGTACGGTCGCCATCGGCTCCAGCATCGTCACGGTCAATTCACTACTCGTGCTGGCGGGCGGCTTGACGGTCGCCTTCGTCATCCATTTTTGGCTTCGCTTCACTGACACGGGGCGCGCCATGCGCGCGGTCGCCGAAAATCGGCAACACGCGGCTCTCTCCGGGATTCCTGTCAGCCGGATGCTGGCGATCAGTTGGATCCTCGGTGGCATCATGGCGGCCTTGGGTGGTCTACTGCTCGCGCCTGCCGTTGGCGTCTACCCGAATGTGGGGCAGGACGTACTTTTCAAAGGCTTCGTGGCGGCAACGCTCGGTGGCTTCGATTCGGTATTCGGAGCCATGGTCGGTGGCGTCCTATTGGGCGTCATCGAGGTTCTGGGTGTCGTGTTCGTGGGTGGCGACGTGAAGGATGTCATCTCATTTGGGGTGCTGTTGCTGGTCCTGCTTGCGCGCCCCACCGGTTTGCTTGGGCGCATGGCTGTCCGGCGCACGTAGGAGACACTGGTGAAGGTTCTCGTGACTGCCACCGTAACCGGCCTGGCGATGGCCGGACTCGCCTTTGTATTGCCTCCCTATGACCAGTACGTGGTCGGCCGTATCGCAGTTCTCATCGTGGTGACGCTGGGGCTCAACCTGCTGGTGGGGGTTGCTGGCCTGCTCTCGTTGGCGAGCGCTGCCTTCATGGGCGTGGGCGCGTACGCGGTGATCATCTTCGTCACCGCCCTCAAGCTGCCGCTTGCCGTCGCGGTGCCCCTGGCGGTGCTGGTGGCTTGGATCGCCGGATGGATCCTCGGGACAGTCTCACTACGGCTGTCGGGCTTCTACCTTGCCCTGGTGACCCTCGGTTTCTTGCTGAGCTTCCAAGTCGTGCTTCGGCGCGGCGGAACCCTGACCGGTGCCGGGTACGGCCTGGTGGCGCCCGTCCCTGACCTCTTCGGCATCCAGCTGACGTCCCAGGAGTGGTCGGCGATCGCTCTCTTCGTGGCTGGCGCAACGGCCATTCTCGTCCATTCGTTGACCCGTTCGCGGATCGGCCGCGCCTGGCTGACCATGAAGTTCAACGAGACAGCTGCGGAGCTTTGCGGAATCGATCTGGCCCGCTCGAAGACCAGCGCCTTCGCAGCCAGCGCGGCGCTCGCGGCACTCGGCGGCTGCCTCTACGCCTATCTCGTGGGAGCCATCAGCCCTGAGGCGTTTGGGATTCCCACCACTGTCGAGCATCTCTCCTACATCGTCGTCGGCGGCATGGGCAGCGTTCTCGGTTCAGTCTTGGGGCCCACCTTCCTCGAGTTGGCCCCGGAACTCTTGCGCAGCCTTGGTGAGAGTCGGGCACTTTTCTTCGGGGTGACCCTCCTGCTCATCCTCGTAGTCGCACCGCGTGGGCTGGCTGGACTGACCCAGATCGCCTATCGCTGGGCGCTGTCACACCTACCGGACTTCGGCCGGGACGACCGGGTGGACGTGGTCCATGCAGACGCCGCATTAAGACCGCTCGGCCACCGAGGACGATGGAAGAGACTGAGCGCAGACGCCAACGAACTCGATTTCCATGGAGTCCGCGTCGTATACGGCGGCCTCGTCGCCCTCGACGGCCTTTCCTTCTCTGTAGCTCCGGGCTCACTGCACGGACTCATCGGCCCCAATGGCGCTGGCAAGACCACCGCCATTAACGCGCTGTGTGGTCTTTCCAGCGTGGTCGCCGGCGAGATATCGGTCGGGGGAGAGATCCTGCGAGGCCACAGTGTTCGATCGCGGCGGCACAACCTCACTCGCTGGGGGATCGCTCGGACGTACCAGACCCCACTGGTGGTACCCAATCTGAGCGCGGTCGAGAACGTGATGGTCGGCATGCACTCAGAATTGCACGCCGGGATTCTGACCGGCGCCATCAACATCGGTCCTGTCCGGCGCGAGGAACTGCGAGCGCGCGCCATCGCTAAGCGACTGCTGGAGCGGCTGGGATTTGAGGGCGATTGGAGTGCCCCGGCCTCAACGCTGGGATTTGCGATGCTGCGGAAGGTGGAGCTGGCGAGGGCCCTCGCGCAGGCTCCCCGACTGCTGCTGCTGGACGAACCCACCTCAGGGCTTGAGCTCCCTGCCGCTCAGGCGGCGGTTCGCCTCCTGCGGGACCTCCAGCAAGAGGCCGACCACCCACTCACCATACTGATCGTCGAGCACAACGTCCCACTGATCTTCGGTTCCTGTGATCGCGTGACGGCCATGGACCAGGGACGGGGTTTGATCACCGACCGGCCGGAGCTGGTTCGGCGCAATACGGAGGTTCTCGATTCGTACTTGGGCCGCCACGGACACGTTGGAAACTCGGGAAATGCTCCAGCTCACTGACCTCCACGCTGGCTACGGAAAGCTGACCGTGCTTCGCGGCATCAGCCTGACCATCGGCCCCGGGGAGACGGTCGGCATCTTCGGCCGCAATGGCGCCGGCAAGACGACGCTCATGAACGCCATCCTCAACCTGGTCCATGTCACCGCGGGCGAAGTCTGGTTAGGCGGTCAACGCATCGACGGCCGCGCAACGGAGTCGATCGTGAGAAGGGGCCTCAGCCTGGTGCCGCAGTCGCGAGGCAACTTCGCTTCTCAAACCGTCACGGAAAACCTCCGATTGGCGTGCTTCGGGGGTGGCATTCAACGAGGGGACTACCGCGCGCGCCTTGACGAGGTCTTCGCCAGGTTTCCACCCCTGGCCAGTCGTCGCGACGTCCTTGCTTCGAACCTGTCTGGGGGCGAGCAACAGATGCTCGCTATCTCCAAGGCGCTCATGCGGCGGCCCAAGGTCCTGCTCCTCGACGAGCCTTCAATTGGACTTGCGCCACGTGTCGTAGAGCAGCTGGCCGAAACGGTGCGGGAACTCAGGGGCCGAGACCTTGCTATCGTGGTCACCGAACAGAACATCCAGTGGGTGCTGGAACTTGTGGACCAGGTTCACATCCTTGACCAAGGACGCATCGTCGAGTCGCTGCAGCCGACCGGGGAGCGCGCCGACGAGGCGCAGCGGGTCATCGCGAGCTATTTAGGCGAGATTGAATCGGCGGGTGCAGATGGTCGGAGTTGAGAGGGTAGATCCCGGCGCGCTGCGCCAGTGGATCGCTGGTGTCTTGAAGCGCACGGGCGTCAGCGAACTCCAGGCCGACAGCATCGCCGACGCGCTATCGCAGGCGGACTCCAGGGGGATACACACGCACGGCGCGGAAATGCTCCCCCGCTACGTCGCAGGCTTCGAGCAGGGATACCTGAACGTGCGTGCCGAGCCACACGTGGTAGGGGGACGAGGTGCCGCCAGTCGATGGGACGGGGATCGTGGGCTTGGTCATTTCGTCTGCGACATCGTGACTCGCCACCTGGCTGGCGCGGCCAGGGAACACGGCGTGGCGGTAGCGGCGGTGCGCAACAGCAACCACTTCGGTATGGCGGCGCGCTACCCGATGCAGTTAGCGGACCAGGGCCTGATCGGGTTCACGACCACGAACACTCCGCCGGTGATGCCAGCTCTCGACTCGGCCCGGGCCGTTATCGGCAACAACCCGCTCGCCTGGGCCTTTCCACGCAGGGGGGCCAGCCCGATCGTGCTCGACATGGCCATAAGTGCCGCCGCGCGAGGAAAGGTTCGCCTCGCCGCGAGCGAGGGCAAACCGATCCCCCTGGGCTGGGCCGTTGATGCGGCTGGAAATCCGACTCAGGATGCCGCTGAAGCCCTCAAGGGGTGGCTGCTTCCGGTCGGCGGAGCCAAAGGTTATGGCTTGGGAGTGGTGAACGAGCTACTCGCGGCTGCACTGAGTGGGGCGCGAGTACTGTCCGAGATCTCCGACCGGACCATCGTCGTGGGTGACCTTCACGACGACTGGGGTGTTGGCCACTTCCTGCTGGCGATCGATCCGGAGGCCCTCCTGCCGCTTGAGGAGTACCACACCAGGACCGAGGCGATCGTCCGCCTTCTCACCTCGCAGCGTCGGCTGGACGGCGGGTCAGTGACGCTCCCGGGCGATCCGGAGGCACATGCGCAGACAATCAGCGAAACCTCGGGCATTTCCCTGCCCCACTATGTGCTCGAGGCAATGGACCAGTTGGCGCACAGGTTCGATATTCCCCGCCTTAGTCGGCGGAACACCAGCCGGACTTCAAGGAGGCGGAACGCAAATTGACACTGCTGAGAGATGGCGAATTCGACGGACGCCGGGCAATGATCACCGGTGGGACTTCGGGGATTGGGCGGGCATGCGCCCTCCAGTTCGCGCGGCTCGGCGCAGATGTACTTGTCACATATAGCCGCGACGATGAGGCGGCCGCAGGGCTGCTGACAGAACTGAACGGTTTTGGCCACCGAGCTCGTGCAGTCCGTGGTGACGCCACCGACGCCCGGGCGGTGGAGAGCGCGGTCCAGGTCGGTATCTCCGAATTCGGTGGGCTCGACGTGCTGGTCAACAACGTGGGTGGGGTCATCAAAAGAGTGCCGTTCCTCGAGTGCGGCGAGGAGCTGTGGGACCAAATCCAGGCCTTCAACCTCAGGAGTGCCTATCTGGCGACCCGGTTCGCTCTTCCGGCCATGCTGGAGCAAAAAAGGGGTGCGATCGTGAATGTCTCCGCCTTCGCGGCCCGCAACGGTGGAGCAGGAAACGGTTCGATTCCATATGGAGTCGCCAAGGCGGGGCTGGAAGCCATGACTATCGGCCTCGCCCGAGAGAACGCGGACACCGGCGTCCGGATCAACGCGGTCCAGGTTGGTTTGGTCGATACGCCGCTACATGAGAAGACCGAATACCACCCGAAGTACGGCACGGCCGCCGACTTCCGATCCAAGGTTGCCCTGAACACGCCAATGCATCGAGCTGCGCGGGCCGATGAGGTGGCAGACGCGATCGTCTATCTGGCCTCAGAGGCGGCGAGCTATATCACGGGCGCCGTCCTGGCGGTGACAGGGGGCTTGTAGTGGACCGCGCCGGCAAGCTGGCTGATCTCCGGGCTCTCGTCACGGGTGGGGCATCTGGTATCGGTCGGGCGACGGCCCTCCTGCTGGCGAGCGACGGGGCGGATGTCGCCGTCGTCGACCTCGATCGACCAGGTGCCTTGCGCACAGCTGATGAGATAACCGCGCTCGGTCGGCGCGGACTCGCCGAGGGCGCCGACGTCACCGATTCGGAGGCGGTCCACGCGGTGGTAGCCGAGATCGAGTCGTCTCTGGGAGGCATCGACCTTCTTGTTAACGCCGCCGGGATTGTGATTCGTAAGCCCCTGCTCGAGACGACGCCCGCGGAGTGGTCGCGAGTCGTGGACGTGAACCTGACCGGCTACTTCAACGTGCTCCATTCCGTGGTGCCCTGCATGATCCGGTCGGGCGGTGGTGCGATCGTCCAGGTCGCGTCCATTGCCGCCCATGTCGGATACGGCTACCCGTCATACACCGCTGCGAAAGGAGCAGTCCTTGCGCTGACCCGGCAGCTGGCAGCCGAGCTGGCACCCCATCGAATTCGTATCAACTCGGTGAGCCCAGGGGTGATCGAGACCGGCATCAACCGCGACACCTTGGCCGACGGAGATTTGCGCTCGGCGACGATCGACCGAACGCCGGTCGGTAGGCTCGGCCGGTCGGAGGACATCGCCGATGCGATCCTTTACCTGCTTTCGCCCCGTGCCGCCTTCGTGACGGGAATCGACCTGATGGTGGACGGCGGCATGACCAGCCAGATCTACTGGGGCGGTTCGGCAGAGTTGGTGCAGTCCTTCCACGGGTTCGGCAGATGAGGCTTGGCACGCATCGAGTGGACGGCGAAGACCGGGCTTGCCTAGTGGTCGGAGACGAGATCGTGGACCTGCCCGATGCCTTGCGCAGCCTGGGCATCATCTTGCCGCGCGCCGGGCTGCGACCGTTCCTGGAGCTACCGGACTGGCGTGGTCTGGGAGCTCAAGTCGCCGCTGGCCCGCCGGACGAAGCCCGGCGCTGGCCCCTCGACTCGGCTGACTTCCGCCCACCGGTCCCGGATCCGTCGAAGGTACTGGTGGCCGGGGCGAACACCCGGTCGCATATCGAGGAAGCGCGGCCACTCACGGGGGCGGCCGCGCCCAACCGACCGATGTTCCTGGCCAAGGCGAGCACCGCGATCTGCGGTCCTCGTGACCCCATCGTGAAACCACCCGAGACGTCCAAACTCGATTACGAGGTCGAGGTTGGCGTTGTCATCGGGCGGCCAGCCAGGCGGCTAACGGTTGAGAACGCCCTTGACTCCGTTGCTGGCTGCATGGTGGTCAACGACGTTTCGGCCCGCGACATCCAGCTGGCGGACTACGAAGACAACCCCTTCTACCGGACACACTTCCTCGGGAAGAGCTTCGACAGCTTCTGCCCCAGCGGACCCGTGCTGGTCACCCTGGACGAGCTTCCAGCACTTGCTGACCTGCGATTGCGGACGTGGGTAAATGGTGAAGTGAGGCAGGACAGCACGGTGGCCGACCTCTGGTTCCCGATCCCCGTGCTGGTCAGCTTCCTGAGCTCGGTCATGACCCTGCTACCGGGAGACGTGATCTGTACAGGTTCGCCAGCAGGCGTCGCCTACTTCCGGCAGCCACCGGCATTCCTGAAGGAGGGCGATATCGTGATCTGCGAGGTGACATCGATCGGGCGTCTGGAAAACCGCGTCGTTGCGGAAACCGGAATTCAATCGGCGGGTAGGTGATCCGCCGTGTCGCTGTCCTGAAGTTCAAGGCTGGGGTTTCGGCGGCGCAGATCGAGTCACTCTGCTGGCGGGCCATTCCGTGGCATGCCTACTCTTGAGAACCTGGCTAATCTCGGAGAGGTTCGAACCTGTCCTTTCGATGCGCGAATCGAATGTTGGCCAGGACTATTGGATCGGCATGACAAATTCGTGTCCCCGACACTCAGTAGCGTCATGGCACGACTTCGCCAGACACGCAACGTGGTCATTAGCGTAAGCGGGCAGATACTTGTGGCGTGACTAGGCTCAGGCGTCAGGTGCCGAGAATGTCGGAGATCGCGCGCTTTGCTGGGCCCGCTCTCAAGACCGGTGGCCGCTACCGCTGGAGCCGAGTGCGAACGGTCGAGGACTTCCGCCGCCTGGCCTTGCGACGCACCCCGCGCCCGGTGTTCGACTACGTCGCCGGCGCCGCCGAACAGGAGCTAAGCATGAACCGGGCTGTGGAGGCGTTCACGCGCGTGGTGTTCCATCCCCACGTGCTGCGCAACGTTAGCTCCACAGACGCGTCGACGACCATCCTCGGCAGGCCAGCGGCGATGCCCATCGTGCTCGCACCGACTGGCTTCACCCGCATGATGCGAACCGAGGGCGAGCCCGCCGTCGCGCGTCCCGCCGCTGGCGCCGGCATCCCCTATGCCCTCTCCACGCTGGGCACCACCTCGGTGGATCGGCTCCGCAAGGAGGCGCCGGACACCGAGCTGTGGTTCCAGCTCTACCTCTCGCGCGACCACGCCCGCAGCAAGGAACTGGTGACGCTAGCTGCGGACAACGGGTACACGACCCTAGTGCTCACCGTCGACGTGCCGGTAGCGGGTGCGCGCCTGCGCGACCTGTACAACGGGCTGACTCTGCCTCCCACTCTCTCGCTACGCACCCTGTTCGCCATGGCTGGCAAGCCGCGGTGGCTCTTCGATGCACTAACCACCCAGCCGCTGGCTTTCGAGGCACTGGGCGAGGCCGACGACCTGGTCAGCCTGTTCAGGACCGCGTTCGACCCTGGCGTCACCTTTGCCGACCTGGAGTGGCTACGCTCGATTTGGTCTGGGTCAATCGTGATCAAAGGCATCCAGCGACTGGACGACGCCAAGGCGGCCGTCGCCGCAGGCGTCGATGGGATCGCCATCTCCAACCACGGCGGCCGCCAGCTCGACCGGGCGATGACCCCTCTGCTGCTGCTCCCCCAGATCAAGGAGGCGATAGGTGATCGCGTGGAGGTCTACCTGGACGGCGGCGTTCGCTCCGGCGCCGATGTGGCCGCCGCTGTCGCCCTCGGCGCCCATGCCGCCTTCGTCGGCCGCCCCTACTTATACGCGCTGATGGCCGGCGGCGAATCTGGGGTCGATCACCTGCTTCGACTGTTCCAGGACGACTACGCCCGAACGTTGAAGCTGCTGGGCGTGGCGCGGACGTCCGAGCTGAGCCCGGACCTCGTCAGCCTGCAGCCATGACGTTGTTGAAATGAGTGAGGGTGACGTATTCATCGGCGAAGCGTCTTCTGATTGCTGCCGATAACTGCTCCCTCAGCGTCACCACCCAGTCAAGACACGTCGGCGCCTACCCTCATCGCGTGTCGAAGGACGAATGTCCATGAGCCGCCTTGGTCCGAAGACACTTGGAGACAGAGTGCCTCGTCGCCCACAGTCGGCGAACACTACTTGATAGGCGGGGCAAGCGGCCGCATCGGCCACGCGGTTGAGCGGCCATACCGCGAGTTAGGCGCAATGGCATGCCGGCCCAGCCCTAGACTCTTGCTCGGGAATGACTGAACTCATCTGGGAAGGCAAGTACGACAAGGACGGTCACAAGGTCGCACCCCGCCGCGTAGGTCTTCCTTTCCAGACGGTCGAGACGGTCAATGAGTCGTCTCAGGAGCGCCAAGAGGCGCTCGACTTGTTCGGTAGGGGCCGAGAAACAGAGTGGCGTAATCGCCTGATTTGGGGCGACAACAAGTACGTCCTCCCGGCGCTACTCGACGAGTTCGCTGGAAAGGTAGACCTGGTCTACATCGATCCACCATTTGCAACCGGCCAAGACTTCTCCTATACCGCGACCGTTGCAGGGCATGAATTCGAAAAGGTGCCATCACTGATAGAGCAAAAGGCGTACAGAGACACCTGGGGAGCTGGATTCGACTCGTACTTGCAGCTGATGTCGGATCGCTTGCTGCTTCTCAGGGAGCTCTTGTCGCCGAGAGGTTCAATCTTTGTCCATCTCGACGCGCATATGGGACCCTATGTGAAAGTCCTTCTTGACGAGTTATTCGGGCGCGACAATTTCCAGAATCAGATTGCCTGGTATTACTACAACAAACTGCATGGCGCTTCGAAACGCCTGATCCCCAAGGCGTTTGACGTAATTCTCTACTACGTCAAAGACCGGAACTCAGAGTACACGTACCACACGTTGTCCGAGCCACGAGACAAGCCTGTCAAGAAGCTTAAGTACCGATTCATTGATGGAAAGATCACGAACCTGAAGGACGAGTCAGGTAAGACGATCACTTATGTGAGCACCGAAAGACAGCTTGACAATGTTTGGCGCATTCGCTGTCTGCAACCAGCCGATCTTGAAGAGTGGGTCAATTTCCCGACGCAAAAACCAGTCGACCTCATTGAACGATTACTTCAGGTAGCCAGCAACGAGGGTGATCTGGTCCTGGATGCTTTCTGCGGCTCGGGAACTACGATGGTCGCGGCCGAGCGCCAGGGTCGCCGTTGGATCGGCGTCGATCTTGGTCGCTATGCGATACACACAGCTCGCAAGCGCCTACTTTCAGAGCCCGGTCTCAAGCCATTCGTCGTACAGAACTTGGGCAAGTACGAGCGCCAACTGTGGCAAACAACAGAGTTTGGGGACGAGGCCCGGGCCCGCACGGCAGCGTACAGACGATTCATCCTTGATATGTACAAGGCCAAGCCGATCGAGGGGCATGTCTGGCTGCACGGGATCAAACAGGGGCGATTGGTTCACGTGGGCACCGTTGACGCTCCAGTGACGGTTGGAGACGTGAAGCAAATTGCAACTGAGTTTCGTCGAGCGATTGGAACCGGCAAGGATGCTCCCACCAGCAAGGCTGTGGACGTCCTAGGCTGGGACTTTGCCTTCGAGCTGAATGAGATCGCGCGCCAGGAAGCTGATAGGGCAGGGATCGAGGTGCATTTCTGGCGGATACCGCGCGAAGTTCTCGATAAACGCACAGTGGACGAGGGCGATGTCCGATTCTTCGAGCTTGCAGCTTTGGCTGTCGAGGCGAAGCGGCAGGGGCGAAAGGTAGACGTGCGCTTGACGGACTTCATGATTCCACTCGACGACGTGCCACAGGATGTGCAGAGCGGAATCACGGAGTGGGCGCAGTGGATCGACTACTGGGCGATCGACTGGGACAACAAGGGAGACGCTTTCCACAACGAGTGGCAGACGTACCGAAGCAGGAAGGAGCCGCGGCTCTTGAAAGAAGCCAACCACGAGTACTCCGAGCAGGGTGAGTACCAAGTGGTGGTGAAGGTTATCGACATACTGGGGAACGACACAACGAAGACCATTCGCGTCGAGGTGTTGTAGTCCTTGGCCCGACGTCGAAAAGCAGCTGTTGACGAGGGGAATCTGCTGGAGGCGCGAGTCACGACCGCCCCGTGCGTTCCAGCGTTGCGTAAGGCGCTTATTGCATGGCGACGAGAAAGGTACAAAGGCGCAACAAACACCAGTCGCTTGCTGCTGAACTATTGGTTCCACACCGATCACCGGCTGCGTTCTGGAGGCGGATTCCGCTATCACGATGCGCAACGCGAGGCAATCGAGACACTGGTTTACGTGTACGAGGTCGAGCAAGTTCGTCGCCACCGCGATCTGCTGGAACGTTTTGCCCCGAACGTGCCTGGCATCCATGTGCTCCAGCACGACGAGTTTCCGCGGTATTGCATCAAGATGGCAACCGGTAGCGGAAAGACAAAAGTCATCGCTCTGGCGGTTGCTTGGCACTATTTCAACGCGGTCGCGGAGGACCGAGACGACTACGCCCGCACGTTTCTGCTCATAGCGCCAAACGTGATCGTCTTCGAGCGTCTGCGAACCGACTTTGGAGGCGGTCGCATCTTTCGTACGGACCCGATTGTGCCGCCGGAATTGCAAGTGTTTTGGGATTTCGACTGCTATCTGCGGGGCGATCCGGAACGCGCCAGCTCACAGGGAGCCCTCTACCTGACCAACGTGCAGCAATTGTATGAGCGACCCTCAACCGCTGACGAAGACGAGGTGGAGGAGATGGTCGGCGTCCTAGGACCCAAGCCGCCCACAGACAGCGGGCAATCCGATGATTTCGGAGGGCGAATCGTGGCGCGGTCCGGCGGATGCCTCGTCGTCAACGATGAAGGCCACCACACGCACGACGAGGCGAGTGAATGGAACGTGATCATCCGTCATCTTCACGCTAGGGTTGCCGGTGGTCTGACAGGCCAATTGGACTTCTCAGCGACGCCGCGTTACGCAAAGGGTGGATTGTTCACCTGGACTGTTTATGACTACCCGCTCAAGCAGGCCATCATCGACAACGTAGTCAAGCGACCCACTAAAGGCGTTACGACCGGGATTGGCGAGCAGCCTTCCGACGTAGCGAGCGTGCGCTACCAGGCCTATCTCACCGCCGGGGTCGAGCGCTGGCGTGAATATCGAGACCTCATAGCAGGACTGGGTAAGAAGCCGATTCTCTTCGTGATGCTCAACAGCACCGCTGACGCGGACGACGTCGGCAACTACCTTCGCCTGGCCTATCCAGAGGAGTTTGCGGCCGAGAAGCTGTTGGTGATTCACACCGACAACGCCGGCGAGGTTTCGAAGCGCGACGTAGACAAAGCCCGCCTTACTGCGCGTCAAGTCGACGAGGGCTTGAGTCCGGTCAATGCGATCGTGAGTGTGCTGATGCTGCGCGAGGGCTGGGACGTGCAGAACGTCACCGTTATCGTTGGCCTACGGCCATTCAATGCGAAGGCCAACATCCTCCCCGAACAGGCGGTCGGGCGAGGTTTGCGTCTGATGTTCGGTGACCTGAAGGCGCAGTACATAGAGCGGGTCGACATTATCGGCAGCGTCGGCTTCCTCAAGTTTATCGATCAACTCGAGCGTGAGGAAGACATCGCCCTCGAAACCTTCGACCCCAAGGACCCATTGGTCATCAGGACTATCGCTCCGGACCTCTCGAAGTTGGAGCGAGACATCAGCATCCCAGTCTTGAGTCCGATCCTTGCCAGGAAGAAAACATTGGCTGAGGAGATAGCGGCGCTTGATGTGAGGAGCTTCACGTGCCCGGTTCTACCGCGCACGCCGAACGACCGTGCCGCGCAGAGCTTTCGTTACGAAGGCAAGGACATCATCACCTTGGAGCAGATAGTCCAACGTGAGTACACGATTCCTGTGCCGCGGACCGCAGAGGAGGTGATCTCGTACTACGCGAAGCGAATCGCGCAGGACGTGAAGCTGCCGGCGCAGTTTGCGGCTCTCGCACCCAAGGTGAGGCAGTTCCTTGAGCTCAAGGCATTCGGGGAGCGTGTTGACCTCAGTTCCTCCGCGATGATCAAGGCGATCTCGACTCCTGTTGCCGGGTACCTCACCATCAAGACCTTTGCTGCAGCGCTTCGCGGCCTGGTGGTCGAAGAGTTGACCCCACTGCTAGAGGGCCCTGGTCGGAAACTTTCTCAGACCGAAGGGTTTCCCTTTTCTCGACCGACATTTCCAGCGCAAAAGACGATTTTCAACTTGGTCGCTGCCGACAACGAGTTCGAGCGAGACTTTGCGCGCTTCCTGGAGGGGGGTGGAGATGTGACCGCGTTTGCAAAGCTCCCGCCTACGTCCCGTCTGCCTTTCTCGATTGAGTACACAGACAACGCGACGAACCTCCGCTTCTACGAACCCGACTTTGTGGCCGTGCTAGCCGATGGAACGCATTGGCTCATCGAGACAAAAGGACGGGAGGACCTGGACGTCGTCCACAAGGACCGGGCTGCTCGCATTTGGTGCGAGAATGCAACGCTCCTAACTGGGACCCCCTGGAGCTACTTGAAGGTGCCGCAGGCCGAGTTCAGCAAGCTGCAACCGGCGGACTTTGCCGAGCTCGCTATCGCGTTTGGCGTTTGACGCGCCGGCGAGCCTCCGGACAGTCGCAGAGTGTCCAGTCTGCATGTCACAGCATGTCGTAGAAGGGAGTCGTCGGGGATTGCTCCGCGAGTCTAGCGAGGATCTCTTCGAGGCCCTGGCGTGACCCCCGGAAGCTGGTCCACCTGATTTGATAGTTCCACCATCGCCCGAGAGGGCAAGGAGGAACTTGCGTGAAGGGACAGAGGAAGCACACGCCGGAGCAGGTCGTGCGCAAGCTGCGC
>Ga0307373_10006363_pt1 | contig 18833 bp, 19 predicted proteins | sample OX2MG_FD_202534 | JGI IMG/M metagenome (GOLD analysis project Ga0307373, IMG submission 202534) | Soil microbial communities from Risofladan, Vaasa, Finland - OX-2 | ecosystem: Environmental > Terrestrial > Soil > Coastal area > Acid sulfate soil | place: Finland: Risofladan, Vaasa | collected...
TAATTGGGCGTTTTGTTTGTCAACACTAAGTTACTGATTATCAGTGACTTATACAAACAATTATGCTGTTTTTTTTATTTAGTTATCCACATTTTGGTTCTTTTTTTTATGTGCGAAACTTGAGTTACATAAGCATTAAAAAATAAAGCAATCATCCAAATTGTACATATCAGAATACCAATCATATTTAAAACCATTAAAAAATTGATTTTGTCTAATTCTTCTACATTGGGCAATGGACCAAAACAAAACAACGCTGCAAAAAACATTGGAAAGCGTGCCAATGCAAACGTTCCGGACCACATCGAAAAATCTGATTTTTGATTGAGAAAATAAAATACCTGCTAAGTATAACACAAACGTTATGGATATCCAGTCTATTAAAGGCTCAATATAATAAAACCACCATGAAGCTTTTGCACCTTCGTGAACATCTATCGCTCCATCAAAATGACAGTTGCTGAAGTAAGCAATTACGGCGGTCAATAAAATGATCAGCCATCCATAGATTAATGCATTATAACCTGCAATTTTTATAAAAGGATTAAATAAAATTTTCATCATTTTTTTTGCTTTTCATTTTGATTTATTTTTTCAATAATATCGTCCAGTAAATTGCGAACAGTTGGGTAACTTAATTTTAATTGTTCGGCCATTATTTTTAAACTTCCGCTGCTTTTTACAAAGTCTAACACAAATTTTTGTTCTTCCTGTGATAATTGTGATAAAACAGGTAAAGGGAAAATGCCTGAAACCTGCGTTTCACATTGAGGACAGGTAAGGCTTGTTACTTGAAGGTGCGCAACACAACTAGGACAACTATAAGGTAATTTCTTTTGCATCTTATTCATTTGTTATACAAAACTAAATAAGAAATTGATTATATTTAGTATTAACTAAATATAATTTAATATTTACTTAATTTAATTAATAATTGAAAGTATGTAATGCTAAAATTTTTGAAAGAAATTACGAATAATATTAATTATAGGAAATGATTTTTTGAAATAAATTATTGAAATAAAAAATAAGAATCGGAATAATTTTTTTTCTTTTTATTGATAAGCTTAAAGGAAATTATAATTTTTATTTTCAAAAGTTGTACAAGTTTTATTTATTGGATCATCAATTTTTTTCTACAATCTTTAAACATAGCAGATAAAAATAATTGCGAAACTTTTTTAAACCTTACAATTATTTGCCCGTAATTTCTTTTCTTTGCAAAACTATAAACATGTCTGACACACAATCTCTCCAATCTGCCATATTAATTTTAGAAGATGGAAATATTTTTTATGGCAGAGCTTTTGGGAAAAAAGGAACTACCACCGGCGAAATTTGTTTTAACACAGGAATGACGGGTTACCAGGAAGTATTTACTGATCCTAGTTATTACGGACAAATCGTAATTATGAACAATGTTCATATTGGAAATTACGGTATTAATGAAAATGAGGTGGAGAGTGATTCTATCAAAGTGAAAGGAATTATAGGAAGAAATCTTGAAGAGCAATATTCACGCTTTGCCGCTGATAATTCTTTGCAGGACTATTTTGAAAAACAAAATATTGTAGCTATTGATGGAATAGATAGCCGTGCGCTGGTAATTCATATCAGGGAAGCTGGCGCCATGAATTGTATCATTTCTTCTGAAAATAACAATGTAGAAGAACTTAAAAAAATATTATCGGAAGTTCCTTCTATGGCAGGCCTTGAGCTGGCTTCTATTGTTTCCACAAAAAGTAATTATAATGCAGGCAATGAAAACAGCAAAATAAAAATTGCGGTTCTTGATTATGGAATCAAAAAAAATATTTTGAATTGCTTTGTTGAAAGAGGGGCTTATGTTAAAGTATTTAATGCAAAAACATCTTTCGAAGAATTAGAGAAATTCAACCCCGATGGTTATTTTATCAGCAATGGCCCCGGCGATCCGGAGCCGATGAAATATGCAGTTGAAACGGTAAAGCAAATTTTAAAAGCTAAGAAACCTTTTTTTGGAATTTGCCTCGGACAACAATTATTAGCACTTGCTAATGATATCCCCACATTTAAAATGCACCATGGCCACAGAGGGTTAAATCATCCGGTTAAAAATATTATTTCTGGAAAATGTGAGATCACGACACAAAATCACGGATTTGGGGTAGATGCGAATGCAGTAAAAAATGCTTCCAATATTGAAATTACACATATCAACCTGAATGATGATTCCGTGGAAGGTATCCGGTTAAAGGACAGACCTGCATTTTCTGTTCAATATCATCCTGAGTCCACACCAGGACCTCATGATAGTCGTTATTTATTTGATGAGTTTTTTACAATGATAAAGAAATAGCTTTTTGGTGAATTAGTTTAATCTGTTATTTACAGGGTTATTTTTACTAGTTAATTATTACTTTTTTCTATCTCAATTTATTTTGTATTTTTAGGTCATCATTGATTTAAAAACTCATTTCAAAAACCATGGCATTTTCAAAAAAAGTATCCTTACTTAAAAAAACAGACATTTTTAAAAATACTCCCGAGGAAGATTTAGTTGGTATCGCCGATATCCTGGATGAAGTTACTCTAAAAGGAGGCGATTCTATTTTTGCTAAAAACGACATAGGAGATTGTATGTACATTGTTCAGAAGGGAAGCGTTCGGATACATGATGGAGCTTATACATTTGCTGTACTAAAGGAAAATGAAGTATTTGGTGAATTATCATTGTTGGATTCTGAAACAAGATCTGCATCTGCTACCTGTAACGAAGAGAGTGTTTTACTAAAACTCGATCAATTACCTTTTTATAAAATATTATCCAAAGACCAGGAAGTACTGAAAGGTATCTTGCAAATGCTTTGTAGAAGGATACGAATGCTGGATGAGAAAAGTGCCCACCAATAAATATCATACATGAAAATAGCTATTATTAATGGTCCCAATTTAAATCTTCTTGGAACCAGGGAACCAGGAATTTATGGGTCGGAGACTTTTGAGAATTACTTTCAAAAAATACGTAAGGAATATGATAACGTTGACTTTGATTATTTTCAGAGTAATGTAGAAGGGGAATTAATAAATGAAATTCAGAGTGCTGCTAAAAATATGGATGGTATTATTTTAAATGCCGGTGCTTATACTCATACATCAATTGCGATAGGTGATGCCATTGCAGCTATAAAAATTCCTGTTGTGGAAGTACATATTTCAAATGTGGAAGCACGTGAAGAATTCCGTAAATTATCGCATATCTCAGCTAAATGCAGAGGTTCTATTTCAGGCTTTGGTTTAAAAAGTTATATGCTTGCTGTGGAATCCTTTGTTAAAAATATTTGATGAAACGTTGCGGGTTTTCATCTTTTGAAAGAAATTTTTAAACTAACTTTTCAATAAAAGATCTACTATAAATTTTCCAAAATTCTTCTGAATTGGTGATTCACTTTCCGCTACCATCGAAGCAGTCCCCACTTTAGTTCCCGAATTTTTTAATCAAACCCTTTACTATTTTATTAAAAGATTCCAGTTCCTTCAATTGATCCTGTATAAAATGATTGTCCTCAATTTTGCCTATGACGGTATCCATCTCAGCTTTGTTAGCGTAGATCATTTTTCGGAAAGGATTTGAATAATCCTTAGCACGGGATTCATAAATTCCTTTGCTCATCCAGGTTTTGGTGACCACTGATCTTTGTAATACATTATTAAAATATTCCCGGGTAAATTGTTTTGAAGTAATATTTTCAATTTCTAACAATGATGTATAAGCATGAATCATTTTGTTTTTTTCATACTCTTCTCCTGAGAGGCGATAAAAATCATGCACTTCTTTCCATGAATTAATTTTGTTGCCTTTTATTTTATTTTTAAGTTTCTCTACATCAGTGGATGGGATTAATTGTCCCCCGATATTCTTCCAATCGTTTCTTGCTATTTTTACCGGAATACTTTTTTTCATTTCTTCGAAGGATGAAAATTTGTTTTCTTTTATATGATTAATTAACTGTATGGTTCCGTAATAAGAGATCAATTCTTTAAATAAATCTAAAACTTGTTTTACTTTTACTACTTCAGTATTTCTGCTACTGTTTTCTATGCCTTCCATTATTGCATTTCCGTATTCATCAATTTTTAGTTTTGATAAAAGATCAATTGCAGAAAACATTTCATTGATCGTATCAGGGGCCAGATAATTATATTCAATTTTTTGAATTTTTTCAGTTCGGTTATCCCGATCTTCAAATTTCCAGGCGTTGCGTTCGAGCGCATACATATTATATAGGAACCAGTACCCTGGCATCAAAACAAGCTTGTCATCTTTTACGTCGTTGCTTACAAGGCAGAAGGGAAGTTTGACGTCCATTTCATAAGGATAATCTCCTTTTGCTAAAATAGTGAATGATGCAAATCTGGAATTGTGTTTCAGACTTACACATAACCCCGGCCAGAAACCACGCCCGGCAATGATCTCGCCATCTGCACCCCGACTATTATGGTTACTGCCTATAGTAGCTCCCGCGGCGATATTGCTTTGACCCATAACCACGGAAGCACATAGAAATGAATTATTGTGGTGTTGCTCATGGTTGGGAAATATGAGCGTGTTCAACACTTCACAACAGGAGATGGTAGAATTATTTCCAAGATAAGAATTGATTAACCTGGCGCCATATTTTAATTGTGAATGAGCTGCCATTACAAAACGAACTGCTTTTACACCATAAAATATTCGGCAGCCAAAACCCACAATTCCATTAACCATTTCGCAACCCTCGCCAATCTGTGAAGTTCTTTCTTCATCGCTGTTGATAGTAAGATTTTTTAATTTATTGGCGCCCTTTATATAAGCGTCTGTTCCAATTTTTACATCTTTAATAATGTCGCAGTCCTTTATCACGCAGCGGTCGCCAATTGTGCCGTAATATCCTCTCTTTTGATCAAATTCTTTTTGTGTAAGTTCTATAAATCTTTTTTGAAGTTGCGCGTCTTCGGGATTATTGCTCCACAAGTAAGCATCGCCCGGAAGCATACGATTGAACGGAGCCACGCGTCTGCCACCATTTTCATTGCGTACTTCTATCCAGACTCTTGTTGCTTCTTTTTCTCCTTCTTTTGAAATTCCGTTTCCGAATTTTGCATAATCTGTTGTTGCCAACTCATTTACATTCGAGATCATTACCTCATTCCCGATAATATAATGACTCAGGTAGCTGGCATTATTGATACAAACATTATGGCCGAAATCGCAGCTGATGATCTGGCTGTTGTATATTCCAACCGGCATGCGTAAATTATGAAACTCAAGATAAAAGGGTTGGAGTTTTCCTATGCGAACAAGGCCATGGAAATTTGAATTTTTTACTAATATAGGATCGAATTCTTTTGAGACGAAAATTCTAGCCCAATCATCAGATGTATTTCCGTTACGAATCAGAATCTCAATTTCGAAACCTGAAAGATGGCGATATTCAATACCATTATTATTTTGTTGATTTCTCAGGTAATATTCGTCTTCTCCTTCAGGAATATATTTAGGATCAATAAAATTATAACCTAAATTGTTGATCGGGTGTTTTGTAATGATATTCATAATACGGATTGTGTTGAATTTTGATTGATGAAATTGAGCTCTTAAGATTTTCAATTTTCAATTAATAACTATTCTACAGTTACTGACTTTGCGAGGTTCCTGGGTTTATCTACATCACAGCCCTTGGCAACTCCTATGTAATAAGAAAGCAATTGTAAAGGAATCACGCTCAAAAGTGGCGACAGAACTTCGTTTGCGGGGGGCACAAAAAAAACATCATCTGCCATGGAAGGAATAATATCATCGCCTTCAGTAATTATAGCAATCACTTTTCCTTTTCGTGCTTTTATCTCTTGTATGTTGCTTACAATTTTGGCATGGTATTCATCTTTAGTTGCTACAAATACTACCGGAAGATTTTTATCCACTAATGCGATCGGTCCGTGTTTCATTTCTGCAGCGGGATATCCTTCTGCATGAATGTAAGAAATCTCTTTCAATTTCAAAGCGCCTTCAAGAGCGATTGGAAAATTATATCCTCTTCCGAGATAAAGCGCGTTGTTCGCATCTTTATATTTTTCAGCAACTGGTTTTAAAGAATCTCCGTTCTTTAAGATGGCATCTACTTTTTCAGGAATATTTTCCAATTCAAATAATAACTCTGTATATCTTAAATCGTTAATTGTTCCTTTTTCTTTGGCAATTTTTAAAGCGATCATCATCAGTACGGCTAATTGTGCAGTAAATGCTTTTGTAGAAGCTACGCCGATCTCAGGGCCGGCGTGTGTATATGCACCCGCATGTGAGGCCCGTGAAATGGAAGAGCCTACGACGTTTACAATCCCAAAAATAAAAGCCCCTTGCTCTTTAGCTTTTTCAATGGCAACCAGGGTATCTGCAGTTTCACCACTTTGCGACACAGCTATGATTACATCTCCTTTATTAACAATCGGATTCCGATAGCGAAATTCTGATGCATATTCCACTTCTACCGGAATTCTGCAGAGCTCTTCAATAATGTATTCTGCTTCCAAAGCAGCGTGCCAACTGGTGCCACAGGCAATAATAATATATCGTGGAGCCTTGATAAGTATTTCAATGTTATCCTGGATCCCTTTCATGGTAATGGTTCCTTTTTCTGCGTCTAACCGTCCCCGTAAACAATCATAAATGGTGGCAGGTTGCTCATTAATTTCTTTAAGCATAAAATGATCAAAACCACCTTTTTCTATCGCGGCGAGTTCAAGGTCAAGTTTACTGATATAGGGCATTTGCCTTTCATTTCCGAGGTTTTTAAGGATCAGTTCTCCTGCTTTTATTATTGCGATTTCATAGTCATTTACATATACTACTTCTTTCGTGTATTCCAGCATGGGCGTCGCATCTGAGCCCAGGAAATGCTCATCTTTACCAATTCCAATTACTAAAGGACTTCCTTTTCGTGCCGCAATAATTGTATCCGGATTATCCTGGTCGAGCAATAATATTACATACGCTCCTGAAACCCTTTTCAGCGCAATCCTTATAGCTTCTTCAAGTGGGCATTGCGTATTTTTTTGAATATCTTCTATAAAATTGATAAGCACCTCAGTGTCAGTTTCGCTTTTAAATGTGTATCCTTTTTTTATCAATTCTGATTTTAATTGCGCATAATTTTCAATGATTCCATTGTGTATCATTGCCAGTTTCCCATTATTACTTTGATGTGGATGCGCATTTACATCACTCGGCTCACCATGTGTGGCCCAACGTGTATGCCCGATTCCAATATGTGCATTTACAGATTTGCCTATTAACGATTGTTCCAATTCAGCAACCTTTCCTTTTTTCTTGAAAACATGTAAGCCTGAATCATTGATCAAAGCCACACCTGTACTATCGTAACCCCGGTATTCCTGTCTTTTAAGCCCTGTAATAATAATAGGATAAGCTTCTCTTGGCCCGATATAACCTACAATTCCACACATAAATTATTTTTTGATTGGCACAAAATAACGAAAAAGTATTTAGTTATATTTTAAAAATATAATTGAAAAAGAGTAAGAATCTTCAATAAAAGTCTGTTTAAAGCACTTACTTTTAACCCAAATTTACCCGGTATAAATTTCACTTCTAAAAATAAAAATTATAGTTATGCATGCTCGCCTATATATCGTTTGAACATTTGATTTTGAAAAATCAAAAAATAATTTTTTTTCAATAACGCACAACCCTTAATTTTAAAAAATCATGATTACATGTCATAAGATTTTTAAGATTTTTTTTGTCTCTTTATTGTGTTTTTATTTTGCATACAATGTAATTGCACAAAGTATTCATCCTAAATTTAAAGTAATTGCATTCTTCACCGGTAAAAATGACCTGGCACATATCAGCTTTGTACATGAAGCCAATAAATGGTTTCCGAAAATGGCTGCGAAATATAATTTCACGTATGATTCAACCAACAATTGGGAGAATCTCAATTCTGATTTTCTTTCACATTACCAGGTAGTTGTTTTTTTAGATACACGTCCTGAAGATCCCGCTCAAAGAATCGCTTTTCAAAAATACATGGAAAATGGAGGCGGATGGATGGGATTTCATTTTTCAGCATTCGCATTGACTCCATCTGAATATCCAATGAATTGGGATTGGTATCACAATCAGTTTTTAGGCTCTGGCTCTTATGTGAGTAATACATGGCGGCCCACTTCTGCGATTTTGCGCGTGGAAGATCGGCATCATCCTGCCACTAAAGGTTTACCAAAAACATTTAAATCCGCGCCAAATGAATGGTACAGATGGTCTAATGATCTGCGAAAAAATCCCAACATAAAAATTCTTGTGTCAATTGATTCCTCAAGTTTTCCATTGGGTACAGGCCCTAAACAAAGTGAGATTTGGCATAGCGGATATTATCCGGTTGTTTGGACCAACAAAAATTATAGAATGATCTATTTCAACATGGGGCATAACGACATGGATTATGAGCATAAAATTGATACCACCAATCGCACGCTATCTTACACTTTTGCCAATAAAATTCAGGACAAATTAGTCATCAATGCACTTTTATGGTTGGGAGGAAAATGAGATTCTTGATTGATTGTAGATTTGCTGATAAGTTTTAAACCTCTTTTGGGAGGAAGAGCAGGGATCTCTAACTTTCTCTTTTCCCTTCTAATAATAATTGTAAAGCATTATCAAAATTACCGGCAGCAGTAACTTCTCCTGAATTGACAAAGAAAATTTCATCTGCGTTTTCAATCGTATTCAACCGGTGAGCGATGATTACTTTAGTAGTTGATGCAGGCAGTTTTTGAAGGATATTTTCTAATAATTTTTCAGTTATGGTATCAATATTTGCGGTTGCCTCATCTAAAATCAATAACTCAGGTTTGCGCAAAACGGCTCTTATAAATGCGATCAATTGTTTTTCGCCCAGGCTCATAGAATCGCCTCCGGAAAATATTTTCGTATCTAATCCATTTTCAAACCTACTTACCAGACTTTCCAATCCTTCCTTTTTAAGTAGGGCATTTAATCTTTCATTATCAAATTCTTTATAGATCTCATTTCCATATAAAATATTATCCCGTACGGTTCCATTGAATAAAAAGGGCTCCTGTAAAATAAATCCAATTTTTTTGCTTCTTTCTTCCGGAGTAAATGTTCGTAAATCTTTTCCTTCAAAAAAAATATCGCCTTCAGTTGGGTCATATAATCTTGCTATAAGCGAGGCATTAGTTGTTTTTCCACCTCCGGTTGGCCCCACAAATGCATAAGTTTTTCCTTTCTCCAGTTTGAAATTAATATTGCGTAAAACTTTCTTTCCTCCAAAATATTGAAAAGAAACATTTCTGAAATTTAATAAAGGCACATTGGATATATGGTTGGTTCTACTTTCTGATTTTTGAGCCATATCAGATTCCAGATTTAAAATGACAGAGATTCTGTCCCAGGCTGCCATTGCCGTTTGAAAGGTTGCCCAAAGGGTAGCTAATTGCTGTAACGGCTGGTAAAAATATTGTACATAAGCAATGAAACTGATCAATAATCCAATAGTAAAGTTTCCTTTCGATATTAAATAAATCCCAAAAGCCAAAACGATCAATTGGGCAATATTGGAAAACAGTGTAAATACCGGAGCAAATATATTATTCACCAAATCCGCGCTCACTGAAGCTTTGTAATTGGATGCGTTTGCCAAATTAAATTTTTCCCTGAAATAATCCCTACGATTGAAGGCTATGATCGTTTTAAAGTTCCCAAGCCCCTCCTGAATTTCCGCGCTTAATGCACCTGTAGTTTTAAGGCTGATAGCATTCTTTTTTTTCACCCATGGTGAAATAATTCTTACAAAAATTAATATGAAAAGAGCAGGAAGCAAAGCGGCAGCACCCAATTCGATATGAATAACTAAAAGAAAAATAGCAGCACCCAGCATGGTAAATATGCTGTCAACAAAGCGCATGAGCGATTGAGAAAAAAACTGGTTTACTTTATCCGTATCGTTATTAATTCTTGAGATCAGGTCGCCTGCTTTATTTTGATTAAAAAAGGCAACAGGCAATTCCTGTATTTTATTGAATACGGCATTGCGAAGACTATATAACATTCTTATTCCAATGCTGCCCATGATTTTTGTTTGCAAATAATCGGTTGCTGCTGAAATAATATAGAGAGACAATATGAATCCGGTGAATAACAATAATCCATGAAATAATTTCGTCTGGATATAATGATCAATTGTATAACCTATTAAATAAGGAGTAAGCATGGAAATACCGGAATTAAACGCCATTACGATGAATGCGATTATTAAATTCCGTTTTTCACCTTTCATGAACTGGAGCATCTTTTTTAATGCCACCCTGGTAGAAGATTTATTTTCTTTATAAAGATTGTAATCCATTGTTTATACTTCTAAATCTGTAGTACTTTTTTGTGATTGATATATTTGTACATATTCGGGCGAATTTTGCATCAGGTATTCATCTTTGCCGCTTGCTATTAACTCTCCTTCCATGATTACAATTATCTGGTCATAGTCTTTTATAGGATCTATTTTTTGTGTCACCGAAATCAGTGTTATCCCTGGGTAATTTTGTTTTACATTATCTGATATTTTTTCTTCAGTTAATGTATCTACTCTCGCAGTAAAATCATCCAGCAATAAAATTTTAGGATTAATTGCCAACGCGCGTGCCAGCATGATGCGCTGTTTTTGTCCACCTGAAAGGCTAGATCCTCGTTCAGAAACGATAGTTTCTAATCCTTGAGGAAGCGTTTTTATAAAGTCATCTAACTCTGCGGTCTCAATCGCCTTTTGAAGATCTTCTTCTGTTACCTTAGAATTAAAAGCGATGTTTTCACGAAGACTTAAATTGAAAATAATGCTATCCTGGAATACCAGGCCTATTTGACTGAGAAGTCCGCCACTATTATATTCTGCGATATTTATGTCATCAAAAAAGATGCTGCCCTCTTTGGGTTTTATTAAAGTAGTTAATAAATAAAGTAACTGAGTTTTTCCTGCTGCAGTCGGGCCTATGATCGCAGTCCTTTTTCCGCCATTTATACTAAATGAGATATTTTTTAAAGCAGGATTTTCACCATAATAAACACTTACATTTTCAAGCCTGATATTTCCTTTTAATTCTTTTACAACAGTCCCATTATCTTCAAAGTCAGGAGATTCGAGTGTATTATGAATACGCTGATAAGATGCAGAAGCGCGCGCAATCACATTGCTCATAAAGCCAATCATAATAATCGGAAAAATTAAAATAGCAATATAGCTATTGAATGCAGCAAACTCGCCCAAAGTCATGCTGCCAATTATAACAAAATGACCGCCCAAGCTCAAAATAGTGATACGTGCAAGGTTTGCAGTTAAAACAATAATAGGAATTAGTGTAGCGAATAAACGCAAAATAGATAAACCTAAATTTTTTGCTTCCTTATTTGCATCTATAAATTTATTGTACTCTGTAAATTGAGCATTAAGCACTCTTATTAATGCTGCGCCCAGGATGCTTTCGTTAATTACCTTGTTGAGCCAGTCAATTACTTCCTGGGTTTTTCGGAATAATGTTTTTACCTTTTTGAAAACGATAAAAAATGTAAAGGCAATAATGGGGATAATCAATAAAACAATTACACCTAATCTCCAGTTGATATTAAGTAATAAAACGCTCGCCCCGATTATTAAAACCAAAGAAGAAAGAATAGTAACAATGGCTTGCGAAACAAAAACTTTTATGGCATCTACATCTGAAGTAAGGTTGGTAAGGAGTTTACCTGGTGTGGTATCTTGTATGTAGGCAAAATTCTGTTGGGAAATTTTTGAAGCCAGTTTCTTTCGCATATCACGTGCAACTTTTTCTGATGCAAAAGTCTGGAGGATACTTTGTGTGTAAGTGAAAATAAAAATTAAAAGAACAGCAATTGAAAACCGGGTAATGATCTTCTGCATACTGAAAGTTCCTTTTGAAAAATCATCGATGCCAAACTGTATAATCTTGGGAATAGCTAAGTTGAGGCCGTTGCTTAATAAAGCAAAGAATAATAAAGCGGTAATCATTCCTGAATAAGGTTTCAGGATTTTGAAGATATTGGGCTTTGATTGTTTTTGTTTTTTTTCTTTGGACTTCATTCTTTATTTTTTTCAAAAGCAAGACTATTTTTTGCTGCACTATTCCAGATTGAGTCATTCATAATGAATTACACAAATTCAATGGCAATCTGATATTACGAATGATTTAAGTAAGTAATCTTATAAAAATCAATGCAAAAATAAACTGTAATTTATTTGATTAATCATTGCTTTTCGGTGAATGAATGTATTTGGGCGGTAAAAACATTTTATTGTGAAGGCAAAGATTTTTTCAAATTTTTTTTGAATGTTTTTTTGGTTTACAAAAGTGTCCCCTTTAAAACCCAAAGTGCTACATTAAAGAAAATAATCAATCCGGTTACGTCCACAAGAGTGGCCACAAAAGGAGCAGAAGATGAAGCTGGATCAGCACCTAATTTTTTTAAGAGAAGTGGGAGCATACTTCCGATCAATGAACCCCAAAGCACTACTCCAATTAATGAAAACCAGACAGTGAGGGCAAGTAATGCCCAATGAGGGCCATAAATATCTGCACCAATTCCATGGTGCATAGCAAAACTCCACAACGTGATTCGCAAAAAACCAACACAACCCAACATGATACCCAACATAAGGCCCGATAAAATTTCGCGGCGCATCACCCGCCACCAGTCAGAAAGCTTTAATTCTCCAAGTGCCATGGCCTGTATTACCAGGGATGAAGCTTGCGTACCACTGTTTCCGCCGGTACTGATAATGAGTGGAATAAAATTAGTGAGTATGATCACTTTTTCCATTTCACTATTAAAAAATGCCATAGCAGTTGCAGTTAGCATCTCGCCGAAAAAAAGAATGACGAGCCAACCCACTCTTTTCCTGACCAAAGTAAACAGAGGTGTTTCCAGGTAAGGCATGTCCAATACCTGTGCGCCACCCATCTTCTGCATATCTTCACTGAATTCTTCGGCGGCGACCCAAAGAACATCGTCAATGGTAACTATACCGAGGAGCACATTGTAATCATCTACAACGGGTAAGGCTACACGATTATTCATTTTAAAAACTTCGCTGGCAGTTTCCTGGTCATTATTTACATTCAATTCAATATATCTGCCGTCCATTAGTTCGCTCACTTTTGTTTCGGGCGAAGCCAGTATGAATTCCCTAATCCTTATATCATCCAATAATTCACCATGCTTATTGATAACATAAATTACATCAATGGTTTCTGTATTTTTCCCAACACTTCTGATAATATTTAAAACTTCCGTAACAGTGTTATATTCATAAACATACACATAATCAGGCGTCATCAATCTGCCTACACTATTTTCCGGATAGCCAAGAAGCGAAAGCGTGATCTTTCTCTCCTCCGGTACAAGCGTTTTTATTAATTCCCGTACTACTTCATTGGGGAGATCTTCAAAAAATGAAGTCCTGTCATCCGGCTGCATCTCATTCAATATTTCAGCGCTTTTTATCGGTGGCAGGTTTTTTATAATTCTTTTTTGGGTGGGATGATCCAGAATTCTAAAAAGAGCTAAAGCCCTATGCATAGAAAGGTGCAGGAAAATTTCAATTTCCCTGTCTTCATTTTCCTCAATAAGTTCAGCAACACCGCTGATGTTTTGCTCGTTCAAAAATTCACTGATAGCTTTATCGCTACCGGTTTTCAAAACATCTTCATATTGATCCTGAACTGGAATTTCTTCTCCAGTCATCTGAATATATTTTTCCGGATAAGGGCGCAAAATTAATTTATTTTTATCTTTAGAAAACATCTTAATAATGATAAAACAATATTTATATATAAAAACGATTGCAGGAAAAGGAAGAGGTGTTTTTACCAAAGAAAAAATTACAGCCAATATACTTGTTGAAGAAGCGCCGGTAATTGTAATGAGCGCTGCAGAAAGGCCCCTCCTGGATAAAACATTATTGCACGATTATATTTTTGAATGGGGGGAAGATAAGAGCCAATGCTGTATGGCATTGGGTTTTGTGCCGGTTTACAATCATAGTTATGTAAGCAATTGCGAATATTTTATGGATTTTGAAGAACAAATGATCCGAATAAAAACAGTTAGGAAAATTAAAGCGGGTGAGGAACTCACTATTAATTATAATGGCGACTGGAATAATAAAAAGCGGGTTTGGTTTGAAGTGAAAGAGTAATCATTTTTCTCATATAATATTGAGTAATTCTTAAATTTCTCTTATTTCTGAGACTCCCGATGACTACCGGGATTTTTTTCATCAAATATTTTATAATTTTACAAAAAAATTTAAAACATGGATTTAACAAACAGTAATTCTAATATTACCAATATCAGTTATGTACCTACGGGCGAACAAACCCGTTCTCGTTCTTTTATTGCAAATGTGTTTTTACTAATGTTTATTGCCCTTGGCGTATCTGCATTAGTTGCCTGGCAGTTTTCAATCAACAACCAATTAATGAGCTATTTGATTGGACCAACAGGATTAACAGGTTTGGGAATGGTTACTATATTTGCACCTCTTGGATTTGTACTTATTATGTCATTTGGTTTTCAGCGGCTTTCTGCAACTGCAATGATGGCTTTATTTATTGCTTATGCAGTTATAAATGGGATCACTTTTAGCTTTATACTACTGGCATTTACACCGGGCTCGGTTTTAGGGTGTTTTCTTTCCGCATCGGCTATGTTTGGCGTTATGGCTGTAATGGGTTATACAACCAGCCAGGATCTTACTAAATTTGGTCGAATTTTAATGATGGGTGTTATCGGGGTATTGATAGCAATGGTGATCAATTATTTTTTACACAGCAGTCAATTAGATTATATCATCAGCATCGTGGGCGTAATGGTTTTTACTGCGCTTACCGCTTATGACGTTCAGAAATTAAAGAGGATAGGAGAGGGGCTGGAAGTGAATGGTGATGCAAGCCAGGGAGTAGCGGCCAATGCTAATAATGTGAAGAAATTATCGATTTTTGGTGCTTTGACATTGTACCTTGATTTTATAAATATTTTCCTTTTTTTACTTCGCATGTTTGGAAACAGGAGGTAATAAATAATTCTCATTTAATTTTTAAAGGCGGTTTTAATAAACCGCTTTTTTATTAGTTCTTGTTCCTCTTTGGTTATTTTGCTGGGGATGGTTATCTTCTTTCGGTTTGCCATTGAGGTCAGTAATGGAAATACTTTCACTGCGTGGCTGCAAAATGGGGAGGAGAATTTGATCAACAAAAAGCTTTATCATTTATGGTAGATTAGAATTTTCCATTTCTTTTAAGAATCTTTGTTGTTTATTTACCGGGTAAAAATTATTTTACTCATATAAAATTTTGATATAGTGAACCTTTTGGAAATATTAAGCATTAATTTAAAAGACTTATTGAATCCACAATTCTATATTGAACATGGAGGGTTGTGGATGATCATTTTTATAATTTTTGCCGAAACGGGCTTATTTGCAGGTTTTTTTTTACCGGGCGATGCATTGCTTTTTGTTACAGGAATTTACAGCAACAATATTGTAAGTACGGCATTATTTCAATCCAACAGTGAATGGGTTGACCTGGGAATTATGTGGTTAATAATTTCAATAGCTGGAATTCTCGGAAATTTTGTTGGGTATTGGTTTGGCTACAAAAGCGGCCCTTTTTTATATGAAAGAAAAGATACCGTCTTGTTCAAGAAGAAATATTTGATACAGGCACATGAGTTTTATGAGAGAAATGGCGGGGTTGCTATTATTATGGCCAGGTTTGTACCATTTGTAAGAACTTTTGCGCCGATAGTGGCAGGTATTGTAAAAATGGATAAAAAGAAGTTTACTTACTATAATATTGTAGGTTCAGTTTTATGGGTTGGAAGCATGTTGTTTAGTGGTCATTTTCTACAAAAGTTTGTAGAAAGTGAATTTAATTTTGACCTAAAACAGCATTTGGAAATAATTGTTGTCGGAATTATTATTGTAACTACTTTCCCGGTTTTATGGAAAGTGTTTTCGATAAAAAAGAAACCTACAGAAGTTTAGTTGATGATTAAATTGATCCGGCAAACGGGGATGATAAATGTTTTCATGAAGTAAACCTCAATGAAAAATATAAATATTTTATTTTAGTAATCAAACAAAAGAATCATTTCTTGAATTTTAAAAAAATTTATAATAAGATTTGGCCCGTTAATAATTCTGTACAGGAAAACAGCAGCCTGAAATTTCTTATCATTCGTTTTTCTTCCATTGGTGATATTGTACTAACCACGCCGGTTATTCGCTGCCTGAGAAAAAAATATCCGGATTCGACTATTCATTATCTTACTAAAAAAAAGTTTGCGGATATTCTTCAATCAAACCCATATTTAGATAAAGTTATTTTATTGGATGATGATTCGATAGCTACCGGATTAAAAAAAACAATTGAAGATATAGAAAGAGAAGAATATGATCATATCATTGATTTGCATCACAACTTACGAACCTTGCGAATCAAAAATGCCATCCGTGAAGTTCCATTTCATTCTTTTCATAAATTGAATATTAAGAAATGGGTTTACACCAATTTTAAGATAAATCTGTTGCCTCACAAACATATTGTGGACAGGTATATGGCAACTGTAGAAAAATTAGGTGTGATCAATGATGGACTTGGACTTGAATATTTTATTCCTGAAAATGAACAGGTAAAAAAAGATGATATCCCCTTTTCTCATTCACATGGATATGTGGCTATTGCTATTGGTGCAGCGCATAATACCAAAAAATTACCGATTGAAAAATTACAGGAGCTAGTTGCAAAAATAAAATATCCCATCATTTTGCTGGGAGGGAAAGAAGATTTTATGAATGGTGAAAAAGTAGCTGAATCCGATACGGTGAAAATTTACAATGCCTGTGGCAAATTTTCTTTAAATGAATCAGCAGACATAGTTAGAAATGCAAAATTAATAATCAGCCACGATACAGGATTGATGCACATTGCAGCCGCTTTTAAAAAAAATATTCTTTCTGTCTGGGGAAATACAGTTCCTTCTTTTGGCATGACTCCTTATCAAACCATGTATGAAGTTTTCCAGGTAAATAAATTATGGTGTCGCCCTTGTTCAAAAACCGGCTTTGATAAATGCCCCCTTGGTCATTTTAAATGTATGAAAAATCAATCAATGGATGCAATTGCAGAGACAACACATTCTTTGGTGAAGAAGTAAATGGTGAGTCGAATAAAGACAGGTAAACAAATAAAAATTCAGCATTCTTATTTTTCAATTCGTGTAATTGCTGTTAAAAATTGTATACATCATAAATCATACTATTAAAAAAATGAAATTCGTGTAATTAAAAAATCAAATGATCCGGCCCAAATTTTTCATTCTTACTTTTGTCTCAATTTTCCTTTCTATTTCAATCATTGCCCAAAAAGTAACAGTCCATGTTTTTACGGAACATAAAATGGCACCTGTAAAAAGCGATACCATTTATTATGATTTCAACAGGAAACTTACCTGGAAAGACTTCCAGGGAACCGCTCCACCAAATGTTCCCTGGGGAGCTATCACGGCTTCAGGTTTTTCATTCGATTCTGAATTAAAGGAAGATGGAAATAATATTGAAATTACCGTAGGAGTTTATATTTTTTTTCTCAAACACGATTCATGGAAAAAAGCCAGGATCAATTCTGCCTATCAACTGGAACATGAGCAACATCATTTTGATATAACCAGATTATATGCGCAGCAATTAGTTGAAGAAATTAAAAAAGCTCATTTTACCATAAATAATTATAAGAAATTATTGAATTCTATTTTTGATAAAGTATATGATGAAGACTCTGCAATGCAATATCAATACGACAACGAAACCAACCATAGCATGAATGTAGAAAAGCAGAAAGAATGGAATCAAAAAATTTCGGATGAAATTGAAAAATTAAAAACTGAACAATAAATTAATTATGGAAAGTAAAAAACAACTTTTTAGTTCCGGTGCCAAATGGGAAAATAAGGTAGGATATTCACGTGCTGTAAAAGTAGGAAATGTGATTGAAATATCTGGCACTACCTCAGTAGATGGTGACATAATAACGGGGAAAGGAAATATCTATGAACAGGCTGTTTTCATTTTTCAAAAAATTGAAAAAGTTTTAATCGAAGCTGGGAGCAGTTTGAATGATGTTGTGCGCACAAGAATGTATGTTACCGATATTTCTAAATGGGAAGAAGTGGGGAAAGCGCACTCGCTATTTTTTAAGGATATAAAACCAGCTACCACAATGATAGAGGTAAGTAAACTAATAAATGATGAATTACTTATTGAAATTGAAGTAACGGCGATAATGAGTTGATAAAATTAAATCCCAATCAAATCGTATAAATTGTAAATTTCGTCAAGCGCTAAAAAGGAAAGATTTTCACCATCAATAACCTCAAAATCTTTCTTCTACTCAGGTGTGAGGTTGGCAATGTCGTTAAAGTTGTCAAGAGGAATTATGAAACTTCTTTCATTTGATAAAAAAAGTAACATGGCGGTATTTCCAATAAATTGGACATCCTTTATTTCAACGGTTTTTAATATGGCGTTCATCTTCTTATTGCTTTTACTTTATTGGTACTAAAAAATAAACTTAAGGGATTGGGACAAAATAAGTTTTACAAGTATGTTGGAATAATTTAATAAAGTATTACCTTTGTTGCATGGAAGCAACATTAGTAAAAATTCATCGAAAGCGGTATAAAAAAATACTGCCATTAC